>ERZ808240.1123-NODE-1123-length-34086-cov-4.486733_pt1 | contig 34086 bp, 32 predicted proteins | sample MGYA00521084_ERZ808240 | MGnify/ENA primary metagenome ERZ808240 (study PRJEB31516, sample SAMN03275571) | gut metagenome | biome: mammalia-associated habitat; material: feces | host: Papio cynocephalus | place: Kenya | collected 2012-08-06 ... | reverse complement strand
ACCGAAAATATCTGCGTCCGCGTGCTCTACCGAACAGAGCGCGGCAGCCTGTCCTCCATGACCCGCGTACTCACGCTTACTTTTGAAAGCGGAGAAGACGCCGGAATGTCGCTGCCGGAGACGGCACGCTTCGGCGAGATCTATGCCGCTGCCGGAGACAACGCTGTAGAGCTGCGCTGTCCGGTAGAGCTTACGCTTGACGCAGAGGCAGTTATGGAGCTTACATATGTAAGCGCTATGGATCTGGAGGAGAATGAGACAGAAAAAGAGATTGAACGCCCCTCCTTGATCGGGATCCGGCTCGGTACGGAGTCGCTCTGGAATATTGCAAAAAAGTTCGGTTCCACGTGCGAACTGATCGAATCAGCGAACCCCGGCCCGGTGAATCCCGGTGATCTGATCCTTATTCCGCACGGGAGATAAGGAAAGCTCTTGTCATCCGTGCGCGAAAGTGCTATAATTCTTTCAAATGTATTTTTGTTTGGGGGAATTACAGTATGTCCGGACATTCCAAGTGGCATAACATACAGAAAACCAAGGGCGCGCAGGACGCCAAACGCGCACAGGCGTTCACCAAGATCGCCCGTGAAATGATCGTTGCCGTCAAGGAAGGCGGCAGCGGCGATCCGGCGAACAACTCCCGTCTCGCGGCGGTCATCGCCAAGGCGAAGGCGACCAATATGCCGAACGACAACATCAAGCGCACGATCGAAAAAGCGCTCGGCAGCGGTGCGACCGATAACTACGAAAGAGTTACCTACGAAGGCTACGGACCTTCCGGCGTCGCCATCATTGTGGACGCCATGACAGATAACCGCAACCGCACCGCGTCCGATGTTCGTCACTATTTTGATAAATACGGCGGAAACATGGGCGCTGCGGGCTGCGTTTCGTGGTCGTTCGATAAGAAGGGCGTCATCGTGATCGATAACGAGGACGAGGATCTTGACGAAGAAGCTGTCTTCGAGGCTGCGCTGGAAGCCGGCGCGGACGATCTCGAAGCGGAAGAGGGCATCTTCACGGTCTATACCCAGCCGGACGATGTAGCAGCCGTGGCCGAGGCGCTTTCTGCCAAGTATCATCTGCTCTCTGCGCAGGTGGAAATGGTCCCGCAGAACTATATCACTCTCACCGACGAGGGCGATATCAAGAATATGTCCAAAATGCTCGAGATGTTTGACGATAACGAGGATGTCCAGAACGTCTGGCACAACTGGGAAAACGAAGAATAATCCCTGAAAACTTATAGAGGAGCCCCCGGCTGTTCGCGGACAGCCGGGGGTTCGAATTATATTCACCTTATGTGTGTCGCTTGAGATACTCCACGATCTCCGGATATCGCTCCGGCTGGATATGTATCCCGTCGCCGGAATTGAAGCTGTTCAAAAAGTACCCGGCTTTATCGCACATCATGCGGAAAAGATCAATGTATTCCGTATCGTATTCACGGGAGAGCGTTTTAACAAGCTGCGAATAGAATACTGTGCTGTCGGGATTGTATAGTTCGTTCATCGGCGTATAGCGGCCAACGGGGACGAGTGAGAGAAGATAGATCTTTGCCTCCGGCTGCGTTTCCTTCACAAGATCAAGGATCGTTCGCATCGGCTTCATAAACTTTTCCACACGGTCCACATCCAGTGAACTGTCGTTGATGCCGAGCATTATGTAAACTTTTCCGTAAGACTTGCTGTGCAAGCCGTCGCTGAGCGTACCGTACCGGCCATCCGGCAGTTGGTAAAATCCGTAATCTACAACGTCCTGCGCTTTGTGGCCGACAACAGCGTAGTAGTCGGGGCCGGAAATTCCGGAATAGCGCTGCATCCCGACGATCTGCGAATGACCGATGAAGCATGCATCATCAAACCAATCGTTCGATACCGGTTCGCTTTCCTCGACCGTGGAAACGGGAAGGGCGGTCAGAATATTTTTCTGCGTGCCCAGAAAGCGGAGGATGGCCTCTTCGCCTTCGGCGAGAGATACGGTGTTTTTATAATGAAAGTATCCGTCCGTATCCTCGATCAGCACGCCGGCACGCTGCAGCGTGAAGGCGGCCGTCTGCGCCTCCGGCGTCATTAGCCCGCCGTCAAGAAAGGTGAACCACGGATTGATTGCGGGAAGCGATATGCCGTAGGCATTGGCGCAGCGATAGAGCGTCACAAGAAGCGTTTCGCGCGTGACGGGATCGCCGGGACGAAAGGTGCCGTTCGCATCGTGCGGAACGATATTTTTCTTTACGGCCCACGCGGTCCCGGCGGCGTACCACTGCGAGGCGTCTACGTCCGACGGGATCGTTTCGGCGTCTTCCGCGCTTCCGTAAATGCGGTACAGGATGCCGGCGAGCGCGGCACGACTCAGCGAGGCACTGATCCCGCCGCTTTCTGCATCGCGGAAGAGCTCCCGATAGTCCGACATCGAGGCGGCTTCGCAGTATTTGGATACACGCAGGCTGTAGGGTTCCGTCTCCGCAGCATATACCGGCACAATCAGCGTAAAAAGAAAAACAGCGCATAACAGCAGGGTCGAAATTCGCTTCATGGGAATACTCGCTTTCGTAATCTATGATATCAGAGAAGCTGTAAGCTCTCCAAGCACTGTTGCATCCTTGCGGCATTTTCCTCTGTCATTGGGCAGAGCGGGAGCCGCAGCCGCCCGGAATCCCAACCGAGCATCTGCATCGCGGCCTTAACTGGGATGGGATTGACCTCAAGGAAAAGCGCGTCAAAAAGCCCGGCGTAGGCTTCGTGCAGGGCGCGGGCCGTAAAAAAATCGCCGCTGAGCGCCGCGGCGCAGAGCGTCGCCATGACCTGCGGCACGATGTTCGATGTAACCGAGATCACGCCCTTTGCTCCGAGCGCGAGGATGGGCAGCGTCTGATCGTCGTTTCCGCTCCAGATGTTCAGCGCATCACCGCAGAGATGCCGCGTTCGGGAGACGAGGGAAATGTCGCCGGAGGCTTCCTTTACGCCGTTGATGCGGGAGATCTCCGCCAAACGCGCGTAGTGTTCCGGCGTGCAGAAAACACCGGTGCGTCCGGGAATGTTGTATACGATGAGTGGCAGTTCGGAATGCTCTGCCACATATGTGAAATGCCGGACGATCCCGGCGGAGCTCGCCTTGTTATAATAGGGCGTCGTAAGAAGCAGTGCGTCCGCCCCGAGCCGTTCGGCGCGCCGGGCCGCATTTGCCGCAGCAAGCGTATCGTTGCCGCCGATCCCGGCGATCACTTTCATGCGGGAACGGGTATATACTACGGAGAACTCGATAAGGGAAGCTCGCTCGGCCTCCGAGAGCGTCGAAGTCTCCCCGGTTGTGCCGCACACGACGATGGCGGCAGTGCCTCCTTCCGCCTGCCGGTCGATCGCCGCGGCGAGACGGTCGTAGTCCACGCCCCGATCGGTGAACGGCGTGACGAGCGCGGTCGCGCTGCCGGTAAAAACAGGTTTTTTCATGTTCCGTCCTTTCTGCCGGTCCGTACCGCAACGGCGTGCGGTAGGGAAGGGAACGGCAAAAACTACTCCCGTGCCATTGTATGCAGCGGGACAGGCCGCGGTGCGCGGAAGTTCGGCGCTTTTGCGGTTGCAAAGGGAGCGGAACATGTATATAATATTTTAAAGTATAATAACACTCTGCCGTACTCCCGTCAAGGCAAGCACGGCAGCAAAACACAGCAGCCGGAATATCCCGGCAGATGGAGTAATCTTGAAAAAATCGGACTTTTTTTATGATCTTCCCCCGGAGCTTATTGCCCAGACGCCACTGGAGCGGCGTGACTCCTCGCGCCTTTTGACGCTGGACAAGCGCACCGGCGCTGTCGAGCACCACATCTTTCACGAGCTTCCGGACTTCCTTAACGAGGGCGACTGTCTCGTGATGAACGATTCCCGCGTGATCCCGGCGCGGCTCTTCGGCACGCGGCCGACGGGCGGCAGCGTGGAGGTCGTGCTGCTGCATGACCTCGGCGGCGGGGACTGGGAATGCCTTACCCGACCGGGGCGCAAAACACAGCCCGGAACACATATCTCCTTTGGCAACGGAGAGCTGACGGCGGAGGTCATCCGTGCGGAAGCGGACGGCAACAAAGTGCTGCATTTTACCTATGACGGTATTTTCCTCGAACTTTTGGACAGGCTCGGCAAAATGCCGCTGCCGCCATATATCAAGGAAGAGCTGGCGGACAAGGAGCGTTACCAGACGGTATATTCCCGCGACCCAGGTTCCGCAGCAGCGCCGACGGCGGGACTGCACTTTACGCCGGAGCTTTTGCAGCGTATCGCCGACAAGGGCGTTTCACTTGCGTATGTCACGCTGCATGTCGGACTTGGCACATTCCGCCCGGTAAAAGAGGACAACATCGAGGACCACCCGATGCACGCGGAGTTCTGTATGGTGAGCCAGGAGACGGCGGACATCGTAAACCGCACGCACGCGAACGGCGGGCGCGTAATATCTGTCGGTACGACGTCCTGCCGGACGCTTGAGAGCTTCACCGGCGAAGACGGCATCTTGCAGCCAAAAAGCGGATGGACGGACATTTTCATCTATCCAGGCTACCGCTTTAAAGCCATTGACGCGCTCGTGACCAATTTCCATCTGCCGGAGAGCACGCTCATCATGCTTGTCTCTGCACTCGCCGGGCGCGAAAACGTCCTGCGTACTTACGAGGAAGCGGTAAAGGAACGATACCGCTTTTTCTCCTTCGGCGACGCGATGTTTATTCACTGAAAGGAATAAAGGAGAATGTATAAAAGAATCAAGCTCGAGGGGCATGCCCGCCGGGGCGAATACACCACGCCGCACGGCACGGTGCAGACGCCGGTATTTATGAACGTCGGCACGCAGGCGGCGATCAAGGGCGGCCTCTCCGCAGACGACCTCCGGGAGATCGGCTGTCAGGTTGAGCTTTCCAACACCTACCATCTGCACGTCCGCCCGGGCGACGAGCTGATCCGCGATATGGGCGGGCTGCACAAATTCATGCGCTGGGACGGGCCGATCTTGACCGACTCCGGCGGATTCCAGATATTCTCTCTTGCGCAGCTGCGCAAGATCAAGGAAGAGGGCGTATACTTCAATTCCCACGTGGACGGCCGTCATATCTTTATGGGGCCGGAGGAGAGTATGCGCATTCAGGCCAATCTCGGCTCAGATATCGCCATGGCGTTTGACGAGTGCGTCGGCATTCCGGCGCCGCGGGAGTACTGCGAAGCGTCGTGCGACCGCACGGTGCGCTGGCTCGCCCGATGCAAGGATGCGCTCGCACGCTACACCTCGGAGGACAACGCCGTCAATCCCGGACAGGTGCTCTGGGGCATCAACCAGGGCGCGGTGTATCACGATCTCCGCGTCCGCCACATGCAGCAGATCGCGGAGCTTGATCTCTCCGGCTATGCCATCGGCGGACTTGCGGTGGGGGAGACCGCTGCGGAAATGTACGATACCATTTCTGCCGTCGAGGAATATATGCCGCAGGATAAGCCGCGCTATCTCATGGGGGTTGGAACACCGGGGAACATCATTGAGGCGGTGTACCGCGGCGTGGACTTTTTTGACTGCGTGATGCCGGCCCGCAACGGGCGCCACGGACACCTCTATACGTGGGAAGGCGTCATCAACATCAAGAACGAGAAGTATGCGCGCGATGAGCGTTCGATCGATCCCGAGTGCCATTGCCCGGTCTGCCGCAAATACAGCCGTGCGTATCTTCGCCATCTGATGAAGGCAGAAGAGATCCTGGCGCTTCGCTTCTGCGTGATGCACAATCTCTATTTCTATAATTCCCTGATGGAAAAGATTCGTACAGCGCTCGACGAGGGGAAGTATCAGGTGTTTCACGAACGGTATGTCGAAAAGTTGGATAAGAGGATATAATTCTCTTGCTTTTATTGAAAAACATCGGTATAATCAGTAATTGTAATTTACATTGGAGGGTTAACCCATGAAAAAGATCCTTGCAACTGTTCTTGGCGTGATTTTTGCCATGTTCGCGTTTGCCGGCTGCAATATGGCCTCGGCGGACGGAACCGCTACCGGCGCCAGCGGCATTACGAGCATCGTTATGATGGTCGTCATCATCGCTGTGTTCTACTTCCTGATGATCGTCCCCGAAAAGAAGCGCAAGAAAAAAGCGCAGGAGATGCGTGACAGCATTGAAGTCGGCGATAAGATCGTCACCATCGGCGGCATGGTCGGCAAGGTCGTCCACGTCACCAGCGACAAGCTCACCTTTGAGACCGGTGAAGACCGCGTCCGCATCGAAATTACCAAGTGGGCTGTTTCCAGCAACGAAGGCAAGGGCGCCAACAAGGAAACTTCCGATTCCGAGGAGTCTCTGGGCAACTGATCGCGTCCGACACAAGGCGTAATAAAAACACCCCCGCAGGAATAAGTATGAACATACTTATCTGCGGGGGTGTTTTTATGGTCAAACAACAGCCGAATCGAAGAGGACAGGTCATTGACGCCGTTCGCTCGGGAAGCGTGATGGCGGGGGGATCGCTCCTCCTTCTTTTTCCGGCAGCGCTGCTGATCCGGGAGGGGGTGCTGCCGGAAGGCTCCACGTATCTCTCTGCTCTTGCCTGCGCCGGCCTTGCAGCTCTGATATCGGAATGCGTATTCTATTCAAGGAGAAGGTTAGGGTATGCGTATATCCCGCTTTCTGCGATCACTGCGGTGCTGATTTTGCTTCTGATTGGAGCCTGCATCCCGATGAAAGATTGGAATTTCGGTTGCGTTTTGAAAACGCTGTGCGTTATGACGGCGGTCATGTCAATCGTGTATTTCATAAAAATGAACAAAAATAACAAAAAATCGCAAAAGAAACGGGCTCCGTATTACAAATAGGAATCGCGCACCGGAGTTGACATAAACGAAGCATGTTCGCCAATATCTTGGGGAAATTACAAGATGTAATCGCAAAATACGGTGAAAAGCCCTTGAATTTCAAGGGTTTTCCCGTGCGCAGTTGCAAAAGATAACATAATATAGTTTACATAAAATATAGACATAATTCACAAAGTTCCAAAATCACGGAAAAAAGGATTGATAACTTAATGAATCTGCGGTATAGTGTGCGTACAACAGATTATGTAAATTATTGTTTTATGTTGTTTCTTTTGCCGTGGGGCGAGGGTGCAGCATGAACGATCCAGTGATTGACGCGGCGGATACTGCGCCGCTCATTTTTCATTTTTCCAGACCGGTCCGCTACATTTTACCGCTGGCCGTCTGCTTTGGCGCGGCGATGGGAACGTTTGCCGTATCCTTCTTTCCGCATCCGATGCTGGATGGCATTTCGCCTCTTGCGGATGCCGCGCTTTCCGATTCGGCCGGGTACCTCCGGCTTCTCTGGACTTATTCTGCGCCGTGTTTTATAGCGGTGTTTCTCTCTGCCGTTCTTTTCGGCTTTCTGCTTCTCCCGATCCTTTTTCTTTTTCGGGGCTTTCTTCTTTCCTACAGCGTATCAGTGCTGCTTGCAGGCGGCATTTCTGCCGTGAAAGCCTGTCTGATCATTGGGATCCCCGCACTCTTTTCTCTTTCCGCTTTGTTTTTGCTTGGCGAGGAAGCGTTCTGCTCCTCCCTTGACATATACCGAACCTGCCGAGGCTATCCGCGCGTCCGGTTTTCGTTTGTTTCCGCGGACCGGGTTCTGATCGCAGCGCTGCTTCTGTCTGCTGCGGCGCTTGTTCGGCAACTTTTGATCCCGTTGTTACTATAAAGAGAAAGAAAAGAGGAAGGAGGGCGTTGCTATGGATAATTCCGTCTGCTTTGAAAAGTTCAAAGACTATCTTATGAATGTGAAAAAGGCTTCCAGCAACACCCTGAGTTCGTATCTCCGCGATATCCGTCAGTTCGGAGAATACCTTGACTCACACGAAACTGTCGGATACACCGAGGCGGACGAGGAAGTCCTGAACGGATACATTTCCTGGCTGCGCGGAATGGGAAAATCGGTAGCGACCGTGTCCCGCTCCATTGCGTCGCTGAAATGCTTTTATACTTTCCTCATTCTCCAGCGTATCGTAAGCGAAAACCCGACTGGCAAGCTGGTCCCGGATAAGTGCGAGCAGAAGCTGCCGCAGATCCTCACGAGCAGCGAGGTCGAACTGCTGCTTGAGCAGCCGGAGTGTACCGACTTCAAGGGCTATCGCGACAAGGCGATGCTCGAATTGCTGTACGCTACTGGAATCCGCGTGAGCGAACTTATTTCGCTCAATGTGACGGACGTGAATCTCTCGGCGGGTGCGATCCGCTGCGTAAGCCATGATAAGGAACGGTTTATTCCGCTTTATCCGGCGGCGATCCGGGCGCTTAGCGAGTATATGGATTTTGTTCGCCCGCAAATGCTGGCGCGGAAAGATGAGACATCTCTCTTCGTGAATGTCAGCGGTGAGCGCATGTCCCGGCAGGGCTTCTGGAAGATCATCAAGTCCTATCAGGCCAAGGCGCATATCGAGAAGGACATTACGCCGCACACGCTGCGTCATTCCTTCGCGGCTCATCTGCTGGAAAACGGCGCAGATATCCGGGCGATCCAGGAAATGCTCGGTCACGCAGATATCAGCTCCACGCAGATCTATTCGCAGCTCGTCAAAAAGCAGCTCAAGGATGTGTACCAGAAATCTCATCCTCGCGCCTGATTTCGAGCGGTTCCAACTATATCCGCAGCGAGGCGTTCCAAAAGTTTTTTGGGACGCCTCTTTATTTTTTGTAATCGTTGTGTTACAATGACATGAATACATTGGGAGGTTAGCAGCTATGCCTGAAAACTATATCACCAGCCAGACGGAAAAAGGGAATATCAGCATTTCGGAGGACGTTATCCAGGTGATGGTCAACGCCGCCGTTTCGGAGATCGAAGGCGTCGCAGGGCTTTCGTCCGTGCCCGGCGCGGATATTGCGGAATTTCTCGGCATCAAGAGCGCGACCACGCCGCCCAGCGTGAAGATCTCTGCGGAAAACGGTCAGGCGGTCATCGATATTCTCATCATGGTCCGCTACGGCTACGGTGTCACTGTTGTTGCTAAAAAGGTGCAGGATCAGGTCGCCGCGAGCGTGGAGGACATGACCGGACTCAAGACCGTCGTCAACGTGCATATCACGGGCATCGCCTTTGATAAGACCGATATGAAGGGGTAATTCTCTCTATGACGAGAACGAATGCACGACAGCTGGCGCTTCAGCTCAGCTTTGCCGTTAACGCCGGCAGCGACATCGGGCCGGACGCCTTTTTCGACGAGGACTATTTCCGCGCTCTTCCGGCGGAGGATGCTCTTTTTACGGAGATCCCCGGCGAAAAGGAGCGTGCTTACATCAATACCCTTGTGACCGGTGTGCGCGACCACCGTGAGGAGCTTGACGCGCTCATCGAGCAGTTCGCCCACGGCTGGAAGCTCTCGCGCATTTCGCGCACCGCTCTTGCCGTGCTGCGCGTTGCGCTGTATGAGATCCTTTATATGCCGGATATCCCGGCGGCAGCGTCCATCAACGAAGCCGTCGAGCTTGCCAAGGGATATGATGAGCCGGAGACAGTCCGCTTTATCAACGGAATTCTCGGCAGCTTCATGCGCTCCCGCGGTGAGACCGTGGAGGACGCAGCGGCTCCGGGGATGGATACCGAGGAAGATGCGGCAGCTGAAACGGTGCCCTTGACGGAAGAATGACGGAGATTTCGCCGCTCTCTGTATCGGAGATTACGGAGCATATCCGCGCCATCGTGGAAAGTGACGGCGCGCTGCGCCGCGTATATGTCCGCGGCGAGCTGTCTAATTATAAGATATACCCCTCGGGTCATCATTATTTTACACTCAAGGATACCGCCGCATCGATCCGCTGCGTCATGTTCCGTGCCGATGCTTCCCGGTTGCGTTTTCGCCCGGAAAACGGCATGGGCGTGATCTGCGCCGGACGTGTCGCGGTCTATCCGCGCGACGGAGCTTATCAGCTTTATGTCTCTGCCATTCAGCCGGAAGGACTGGGCGATCTTCACATGGCATATGAACAACTCAAGGCAAAACTTCTTGCCGAGGGCTTGTTCACGCAGGAGCACAAAAAGCGGCTTCCTGTCATGCCGGAGAGGATCGCGCTCATCACCTCCGGTGCCGGTGCCGCCGTGCAGGATATGATCCGCATTCTCGGCAGGCGCTGGCCGCTTACAAAGATACTCGTAATGCCGGTGCGTGTGCAGGGAACGGAAGCCCCTGCGGAGATCGCAGGGGCGATCCGGTATGCGAATCGGTGGAATGTGGCAAATCTTATCATTACCGGACGCGGCGGCGGCTCGATCGAAGATCTCTGGGCGTTCAACGACGAGCGCGTTGCCCGTGCAATATTTGCTTCCGAGATCCCTATTATATCTGCGGTCGGACACGAACCCGATGTGACTATCGCCGACTTTGTCGCCGATGTGCGTGCGGCAACGCCGTCAAACGGCGCGGAGATCGCCGTACCGGAGCAGTCGGACATTCGCGCGCAGCTTCTCTCGCTCGAGAACCGGCTCGGTCAGGCGCAGCGGAAACGGCTTGACGCGCTTTCCGCGCGGCTGAAAGAGCTGTCCGCCCGCCCGGTTATGCAGAGCTCGACAGGATTTCTTCAAAACCGGCGGCTCGATATCGACCGTCTGTCCGATCGTCTGAACGCAGCAGAAAAGCATCTGCTGCTTGCGAAACGGCAGGAATATGTCCGGCTCGTGTCCTCGCTTGAGGCGATGAGCCCGCTCAAGGTACTCTCTCGCGGTTTTTCCGTTGCGACCGATAAGTCCGGTACAATACTCAGAAACGCCGCAGCTGTCGCCCCTGGCGACAGCGTCCATATACGGCTCGAACACGGCGCGCTTGACTGCCGTGTGGAGCATCAATCGGAGGTACAATGATGAAAAAGCTATATCGCATGGTTGCGTTTGCTCTGGCAGCAGCGGCTCTTTGCTTTTCTCTGGCGGGCTGCGGCATCTCCGACTTTTTCACGAACAGGGACAACAAAACGCCGGACGACCCAAGCGCGTCTCCCTCGACGACCGCGACAGCGACGCCTGAAGCGGCGACGCCTGTCCCGGAGGTCTCTGCTACGCCGGAGACGACGAAGGAACCGGTAAAGGTTGAGATCCTCTATGAAAACGAAGCGGTTACGGCGCTCAGCTTCCAGACATCCACGGTCATTCGTCTGCAGGCCGTGGTGAGCGACGGTTCGACTGGCGGAATCTGGACCTCCAGCGATGCCTCCTCTGCCAGCGTGGACGAAAACGGCATCGTCACCTGCTGGAAGGTCGGCAATCCAAAGATCACCTATACCATCGGCGAGTCGTCCGCGTCGCTTTCGCTCACCGTTACGGAGCCGACGATCAAGATCTGCTACGGCGGTGTGGAAAAGACCGACATCAGCCTCAGCGGCCAGTGGGGATATGAGATCCAGCTCACCGCCGTCGTTACGCCGGAGGGAAGCGAGGTCACATGGTCCTCGGAAGATCCCGCCATCGCGACGGTATCCGAGACCGGCCTCGTCACCGGCAAGAAGATGGGCTATACGAACATCGTCTGCAAGTCCGGCACGGCCAAAGCGGTCTGCATTATCCGCGTGACCGACAACCCGCCCGCGGCAGCGGCTGCCGCGGCACAGGCGACGCCTGACCCGAACGATAAGACACCGCGCGTCGTCATCACCTGTTTCGGTTTGCCGAATTCCGACTTTACCATTTCCGTCGGACAGTCGGTCGATCTCAACTGCACGATGTACAACATCGATCCCAGCACGAACAAGGAGACGTGGACCATCGCCGATACCGCCATTGCCACCGTAAATGAAAACGGTGTCGTTACCGGTGTGAAGGAAGGCACGACCAAAGTCATCTGCGCTGTCGGCGACGTGAAATGTGAGACTATCGTCCGCGTCACCGATAAGAAGAGCTGAAAAACGGATAGAGGTAAATACCATGGCAGAACGAAAAGGCGCAAAACCGAAAACCTTTGAGCAGATGCTTGCCAGGCTGGATGAGATCGTCCGTTCGCTGGAAAAGGGCGATGCTCCGCTCGAGGAGTCCCTTTCGCTGTATACCGAGGGCGCAGAGCTGATCCGCACCTGCACAAAGCAGCTCGATAAAGCTGAGCAGACGGTTGTCCGTCTCCAGAAGGGCGCTGACGGCGCACCGGTCGAAACATCTTTTGCATCGGAGAACGAATGAGCATGGACTATTTCAGCGAATATAAAACCATTCAAAGCGAGATCAACGCCGCGCTTGAGACGCGCTTTTCGGAGACCTGCCCGCAGAAAGAACTGCTGGATGCCATGCGCTATTCTCTCCTCGCCGGAGGGAAGCGTATCCGCCCGCTGCTGCTTATGAAGTTCTGCGAGATCTCCGGCGGCGACCGTGCCGCGGCGCTGCCAGCTGCCTGCGGCATTGAAATGCTGCATACATACTCGCTGATCCACGACGATCTCCCCTGTATGGATAACGACGATCTTCGCCGTGGTAAACCGACGTGCCACAAGGTGTTTGGCGAGACAAACGCCGTCCTCGCGGGAGACGCGCTGCAATCGGCGGCGTATTTCTCTGTTTTGTCTGCGCCAGTCGCGCTGGAGCGTACCGCGGTCATGGCAAAAACCCTTGCGTTTGCCGCAGCCGAGCAGGGAATGTGCGGTGGACAGTATCTGGATACAAGCAAGGAAGGCCTTCCGGTCACGGAAGAAGAGCTTTATGAGATCCACCGGCTGAAAACCGGAGCGCTGCTTCGTGCTGCGTGCGTTATGGGCGTCCAGTGCGCCGGAGGAACGCCGGAGCAGGTATCAGCGGCGGAAGAGTTTGCCATGAATCTCGGTCTGGCCTTCCAGATCCGCGATGATGTACTCGACAAGATCTCCACGGAGGACGAGCTGGGTAAGCCGATCGGGTCGGATGCTGCGGTGAAAAAGACAACGTTCGTTTCTCTTCTTGGCATTGCGGAATGCGGCAGGCTCGTACATCTGCACACGGAAAAGGCAAAAGCTGCCATCCCCGGCCATTTTGCCGATACAGCGTTCCTTTGCTGGCTTGCCGACCTTCTGGCAGACCGCAGAAAATGAATATTCCCCGGGAAAACTGTGAATATTTTTTGGCAAAACACCCTTTGCACTTGTAAAGGGTGTTTTTTTTTGTTATTATATTTAAGTTAACAGTATGAGGGGAAGCATTTGTGTTGAACCAGAAAGAAAAAGGTCTTTTATATAGAATAAACAGCAACGCCGATCTTCGCGCTGTGCCTGAACGGGATATTCCGGAGCTTTGCCGGGACATCCGCGAATTTCTTGTGGAAAATGTTTCGCGCACGGGCGGTCATCTTGCCTCGAACCTCGGCAGCGTGGAACTTACGGTCGCGCTTCATCGCGTCTATGACCCGATGAAAGATCGCATTCTGTTCGACGTCGGACATCAGTCCTATGTCCACAAGATCCTGACCGGACGGCGGGATTCATTTGACACACTGCGCCAGCTCGACGGCGTTTCCGGCTTTCCCAAGCCGTGTGAGAGTAACGCCGATCCGTTTCTTGCCGGACACGCCTCCGACTCCGTGTCGCTGGCGGCTGGTATGGCGCGTGCCCGGACGCTCATGCACGGAAGCTACGATGTAGTTGCCGTTGTGGGTGACGGCGCTATGACCGGCGGCATGTGCTATGAGGGGTTGAGCGATCTCGGCGCGAGCCGTGAGGCCGCCGTAGTCGTTCTTAACGACAACGGTATGTCGATCAACGAGAACGTCGGCGGCGTTGCCCGGCTGCTCCGCCGCGCGCGTACACGCCCGGGGTATCTGCGCTTCAAGCGGACATACCGCCGCGTGATGAAAAAGCATCCGCACGCCTATGAAGAGCTGCACCGGCTCAAGGAACGGATCAAAGCGCGGCTTCTGCCGTCCGGCATTTTTGACGATCTCGGCTTTTACTATATCGGACCGGTGGACGGCCACGATGAAAAGGCCCTGGAGATGACGCTGCGCTGGGCGAAGGATCTCCGCCGCCCGGTCGTCGTCCATGTGGTGACTGTGAAGGGAAAAGGGTATGCCCCCGCGGAGGAAAACCCGCAGATCTACCATGGTGTCAACCCGTTTGATCCGGATACTGGCATAAAGGCACAGCCCGCCGCCGATTTCTCTGCGGCGTTCGGCGCTTCGGCTATCGCGCTTGCGGAAAAGGACCCGACGGTCTGCGCCGTTACTGCGGCGATGGAGCACGGGACGGGGCTGTCCGAATTTGCCCGCCGTTTTCCGAACCGGTACTTTGAACTCGGTATTGCCGAAGAGCACGCCGCTGCAATGTGCGCAGGCATGGCAAAGCAGGGTCTGACGCCCATTTTCGCCGTGTATTCCACGTTTCTCCAGCGCTCCTACGATATGCTGATCGAGAACATCGGCCTTATGGGACTTCACGTTGTTCTGGCGGTGGACCGTGCCGGTCTCGTCGGGCACGACGGCGTTACGCATCAGGGGGCGTTTGACATCGCGTTTCTCGGCTCCGTGCCGAATATGACCGTTTATGCCCCGGCGAGCTTCCGTGAGGTCGATTCCATGCTCTCCATTGCGGTGCGGGAGAAATCCGGACCGGTGGCGCTTCGCTATCCACGCGGGGGAGAGGGAGAATATACCGACGATCATTCCCGCGAGGATTCGACGCTGCTGCGTTCCGGGGCGGATGTCACGATCGTCACCTACGGCATCAGTATCAATGCGGCGCTCGCTGCGGCGGAACGGCTTTCCGCCGATGGTATTTCCGCCGAGGTGATCAAGCTCAACCGTCTGCTGCCGCTTGCTCCGGAAACCGTCCGGAAGTCGCTGCATAAGACCGGGCGGTTCATTATGGTGGAGGAAGCCTGTCGCTCCGGAAGTTTGGGCACGCTTCTGCTTTCCGACGCTGCGGCAAACGGCATTTCACTGCGCGGCACACGCCTGCTTGATCTCGGCAGCGGTATTATCAAACACGGTTCGGTCAGTCAGCTGCAGCACTGTCTGCATCTTGATGCGGAAGGGATCGCTGCGGCCGCAAAGGGGATAATGCATGAAAAAGATCCGGCTTGATCAGCTTGTATTCGATAAAGGTCTCGCCGAGAGCCGTGAACGCGCCAAGGCGTATATCATGGCGGGCAGTGTGTATGTAAACGGGCAGAAGGAAACAAAGCCAGGTACCTCCGTGGCGGAGGACGCCGCGGTGGAAATGCGGGGCGAAACGCTCCCTTACGTCAGCCGCGGCGGGTGGAAGCTCGAAAAAGCGCTGCGCGTATTTCCTCTCAAGGTAAAGGACACCGTGTGCATCGACTGCGGCGCTTCCACCGGCGGTTTTACGGACGTACTGCTCCAGAACGGCGCGGCCAAGGTCTACGCCGTGGATGTTGGCTACGGCCAGCTCGCCTGGAGCCTTCGCACCGATCCGCGCGTTGTCTGCATGGAGCGGACGAATATCCGCTATGTCACGCACGAACAGATCCCCGAAGAGATGGACGTCGCGGTTGCCGATCTGAGCTTCATTTCGCTCCGGCTCATTTTAGGCGCAGTCGCCGCGCTTTTAAAGCCGGAGGGTGAGATGGTGTGCCTTGTCAAGCCGCAGTTCGAAGCGGGGAAGGACAAGGTCGGAAAAAAGGGTGTTGTGCGCGATCCTGCGGTCCACGCGGAGGTGCTTCGCGAGTTTCTGCGCTATGCGCCGGAGTGCGGCTTTGGCGTGCAGGGGCTGGATTTCTCACCCATCCGCGGCCCGGAAGGGAACATTGAGTATCTTGCCTGGCTCAAAAAGGGAGCAGAGAGCATTCCCGAGCCGGACATCGACGCACTTGTCGCCGCGTCCCACGCGGCGCACGGAAAGGATTCGGATAAATGAAAGACGGATACATTCTTCTCTGCCCGAACGCGCACCGCGATCACGGTCTGGAGTTCACACTTGCGCTCGCCGAAGCGCTGCGCGAGCACGGGCATGAGGTCTGCATCGCACCGTTTCTCAGCGATGGGCTGGAAAGTACCTGGTCGCCCGATGTTCCGACTGTTACGCTTCCCATGGCGCTGCCCGGCGCGCGGCTTGTCGTATCCCTCGGCGGCGACGGCACGATTTTGCAGCTTTCCCGGTATCTTGCCGGCTCTGGTGTCCCGATCCTCGGCGTGAATCTCGGAAACAAGGGCTTTCTCGCCGAATTGGAGCAGACTGATATAGACTGCATACTGGAGGTTGCCGACGGACATTACTCCGTGCAGACGCGCATGATGCTCGATCTCAAGCTCTTCCGAAAGGGCAAACTGGTCTACGAGGGAAGCGCTCTCAACGAAGCGGTCGTCCGCGCCTCGGTGAGCGTTGTGAAACTTGAAGCGTTCAGCGACGGGCGAGAGATCACGGCGTTTTCCGGCGACGGAATGATCGCCTCTACGCCGACCGGCTCCACGGCCTACTCCATGGCAGCGGGCGGGCCGATCGTCGAGCCGTGTGCCGACTGCATCATTCTCACTCCGATCTGCACTTTCCGCCTTGCGGCGCGCTCGTATGTACTGAAGGCGGACCGCGAAGTATTCATACGCACCGTGGAGCAGGGAGACAAGGAGGTCTTTCTCTCCGTGGATGGCGTGGCCGTCCCGTTCCTTGACGGGGACGAGCTCGTCGTGGCGCGCTCCGATAAAACGCTTCTTATGGCGCGCGTTAAAGACCGCAGCTTCTTTGACATTGTGTTTGAAAAATTAGTCGATAAATGAAAGAGGTGAACGCCCCGTGAAATCAAAGCGACAGGAAGAGATCCTTGCGTTGATTCAGGAGCAGAACATTGAGACCCAGAACCAGTTGATCGAAGCGCTGCGCAAGCGCGGCGTGAAAAGCACACAGGCGACGCTCTCGCGCGATATCCGCGAGCTTCGTCTGGTAAAAGAGCTTTCTCCGGACGGCGGCTACCGCTATACCGTCCCTGCGCGGGAGGATTCCGGCGACCAGCTCGACCGGCTGCGCAAGATTTTCCGCGAATGTGTCGTGAGCTTTGATACGGCGCAGAACATCGTTGTAATCCACACACTGCCCGGTCTTGCCAACGCTGCGGCGTCCATGCTCGACAATCTGGATGTTCCCAATCTTGTCGGAACGCTTGCGGGAGACGACACCGCGTTTCTCGCCATGCGAGATGTACAGACGGCGCTGGATTTCTGCCGGGAAATTGAGGCTATGCTGTAATGCTCAAAACACTCCACATTGAAAATATCGCCGTCATTGAATGCGCGGATGTGGAATTCTCTGCCGGGCTGAGCGTATTGACCGGCGAAACGGGCGCGGGCAAATCGATCATCATCGACTCGCTCAACGCTGTACTCGGCAACCGCGTCAGCCGTGAGCTTGTTCGCTCCGGCGCGGAGCGTGCTTCCGTCACGGCAGCCTTTGCATCGGCGCAGGCGGAACGCTGGTGCGCCGATAACGAGATCGACGCGGATGACGGTGAGGTCATACTGCAGCGCCGCATTTCGACGGACGGCAAGAGCACCGGCCGCGTGAACGGCGTGCCGGTCACTGCGTCGCAGCTGCGCGAGCTGGGAGCGCTTCTGCTGGATATCCATGGGCAGAACGACGGCCGTCAGCTTCTCGACGAGCGGCGGCATTTGGACTATCTGGATGCCTTTGGCGAGTGCGGTGAGGCTCTCTCGGCGTACCGCGAGGCGTACGATGCCTACCGCGCCCTTGTCCGCGAGACCGAACGTCTCTCCATGGACGAAGTGGAAAAGCAGCGTCTGGAAGAAAGCCTGCGCTATCGGATCGCCGAGCTTTCCAAGGCGGAGATCCGTCCCGGCGAGGAGACCGAACTCACGGAGCGCCGGGATCTCCTTCGCAACAGCGAAAAGCTGACGGAGCACATATCCTCCGCCCTTGCCGCGCTCTACGATTCCGACGGCAGCGCTGTTGCACAGTGCGGCGATGCGGAGTATAATGTCTCCCGCGCAAGCGCGTGGAGTCCGGATCTCTCCGAAACGGAAGAGATCATCCGTGGCGCTCGCCTTGCGCTGGAGGACGCCTCCGAGCGTCTGCGCGAAAAGCAGCAGCTTCTGGATTTCTCTCCGGAGGAATATGACCGTCTGGAGGAACGTCTTTCTCAGTTGCGCCGTCTGGAAAAGAAGTACGCAACGGATGAGGAAGGGCTTGCCGCACTTCTTGCGGATTCCGAGCGCCGCCTTGACGAACTGGAGTATGCCGGCGACCGGCTCCAACAGCTCGAAAAGGAAACGGCGAAGGCATACGCTCTCGCTGAAAAGAAGGCTCGCACGCTCACCGATATACGAAAAGCTGCTGCAAAGCGGCTGGAGGAGCGCGTCGTCGGTGAGCTCCGTGATCTCAGTATGCCGTCGGTCCGCTTTAAAGTCCGGCTCCTCTCCCGCGAGGGGAAAAGCGCCCTGTCCGCCTCCGGCGCCGATGAGGTGAGTTTTGTTATGTCGGCAAACGCCGGTGAAGGGCTCGGACCGATCAGCCGCATCGCCTCCGGCGGCGAGCTTTCGCGCATCATGCTGGCGCTCAAAAACGTCTTTGCCGAAAAGGACGGCGTGGAAGCGCTGATCTTTGACGAGATCGATACCGGCGTATCCGGCGTTGCGGCGCAGCGGGTGGCGGAAAAGCTCGCCGCCCTCGGCAGGACAAAACAGGTCCTCTGTGTGACCCATCTTCCGCAGATCGCGGCAATGGCGCAGCAGCAGTATCTGGTGGAGAAATCCGAGCACGGCGGGCGCACCTATACGAGCATCCGCCTTCTCAACCGCGAGGGACGCCGGTACGAACTGGCGCGCCTTAGCGGCGGCGACGTTATCACCGATACGCAGCTTGCGGGGGCTGAGGAGCTTCTCGCACGGGATGAGCGGTTCCGCGCGTCCCTGTCATAAGGTATTTATCCGTATTGCGCGGAAAAAGAATAAAAAGGAGACAGATTGATGCAGATTTACGAAGAGCTTGTCCGGCGCGGTCTGATCGCGCAGGTCACCGATGAACAGGAGATCCACGATCTGATTAACAACGGAAAGGCTCGCTTTTATATCGGCTTTGACTGCACGGCGGACAGCTTGACGGCCGGGCACTTCATGGCGCTCACGCTTATGAAGCGTCTGCAGATGGCGGGCAACCAGCCTGTCGCGCTCATCGGCGGGGGTACCACGATGATCGGCGATCCCTCGGGGCGCACCGATATGCGTAAGATGCTCACCAAGGCGGACATCGACCACAACGCCGAGTGCTTCCGCCGCCAGATGGAACGCTTCATCGAATTCGGTGAGGATAAGGCCATCATGGTCAACAACGCCGACTGGCTGCTTGATCTCAATTACATTGAGCTTCTGCGCGAGGTCGGTACATGCTTCAGCGTGAACAACATGCTCCGCGCCGAATGCTACAAGCAGCGCATGGAAAAGGGCTTGAGCTTCTTTGAGTTCAACTATATGATCATGCAGAGCTATGACTTCTATCATCTCTTCAAGGAATACGGCTGCAACATGCAGTTCGGCGGCGATGACCAGTGGAGCAATATGCTCGGCGGCACGGAGCTCATTCGCAAGAAGCTCGGCAAGGATGCCTACGCCATGACTATCACACTCTTGACCGACTCGCAGGGCAAGAAGATGGGCAAAACGGCGGGTAACGCCGTCTGGCTCGACGCGAACAAGACGTCTCCGTTTGATTTCTATCAGTACTGGCGTAACGTGGATGATGCGGACGTTATGAAGTGCATCCGCATGCTCACGTTCCTCCCGCTCGAGCAGATCGACGAAATGGCGACCTGGAAGGACGCGCAGCTCAACACCGCCAAAGAGATCCTGGCCTACGAGCTCACCAAAATGGTCCACGGCGAGGACGAGGCCGGCGCCGCGCAGGAGAAGGCGAGAGCCATTTTCGGCGGCGGCAGCACGGAGCACGTGCCGGAGTCCGTCATTTCCGAGAGTGACCTCGTTGACGGAAAAGCTGATATTATGAGCCTTCTCGTGTTGAGCGGCCTGTGTGCGTCCCGCAGCGACGCGCGGCGCAACATCCAGCAGGGCGGTGTTCTGTGCGGGGAAGAGAAGGTCACCGATATTGCCAAGTCGTTTGATACCGAGGAACTTCGCAAGGGAGTTGTCCTGCGCCGCGGCAAAAAGAGCTTCAAGCGCGTAGTTTTGAAATAATGACCGAAAAACGTTTTACCGCGGGCATTGGCGCGGCCAACATGGATCTGCATGGGCGCAGCCGCGCCGCGCTCATTCTGCGCGATTCAAATCCCGGCTTTCTCCACACGTCGCCCGGCGGCGTCACACGGAATATTCTGGAAAATCTCTCCCGCATGGGGGAGAAAACCACCCTGTTCTCCGCCGTCGGCAACGACCTTTACGGCCGGGAGATCCTTGCCTCCGGCGAGGCCGTCGGGATGGATATGTCGCATATGCTCCGCTGCCTAGACTGCGGTAGCTCAAGCTATATGGCGCTCATCGACCCAGAAGGGGACATGTTCATCGGCATGTCCGATATGCGCATTCTGGAACATATCACCCCCGACTGGCTGGAAGGACAAAAGGACGTGCTGCGGAAAGCAGATGCGATTGTCTGCGATCCCTGTCTGACGCCGGAGGCGCTCGAATGGATCACCTCCGACGCCCTTTCTGGTGTACCGGTTTTTTCCGATCCGGTCTCCACAACGTACGCCCGACGGCTCGCTCCGTTTGCCGGGAAGCTCTACTGTCTCAAGCCCAACGTACTCGAGCTTGCGGCAATGACCGGCTGTGAGATCACGGACGACGCCGATATGGAGCGTGCTGCGGATCTGCTTCTGGAGCGCGGCACGCACTGCGTTGTTGTCAGCATGGGGCAGCGCGGCTGCTACTGGGCCGACCGCAGCGGCGCAAAATTCTACGCCGCGCTCCGTCCCGTCGACCAGATGGTGGATGCCACCGGCGCGGGAGACGCCTTTATGGCCGGACTTTTATATGCTTATCTGCACCGCTTCACCCCCGAACGGGCGGCGCGCTGGGCTCTGGCGGCGGGGATCATTGCCGTTACCAGCGCCGGTACCGTCAGTCCGGGAATGAGCGCGGAGCTCGTCAATAAAATTCTGGAGGAAAATGAATTATGAACAGCTTTGAAAAGTATCTGGACGTTCTGCCCGAGATCAAGCAGGCGCTGAACGAGAATAAGCCCGTCGTCGCGCTGGAGAGCACGATCCTCAGCCACGGCATGCCGTATCCGGAAAATCTGGACTTTGCGCACCGCGTGGAGGAAGTCATCCGCTCTCTCGGCGGCGTTCCGGCGACCTGCGCGATCGTCAAGGGACGCCTGAAGGTCGGTCTCACGGCGGAGGAACTGGAGATCATGTGCCGTGCCGAGAACATTGGCAAGGTCAGCCGCCGCGACGTGGCAGTGTATGTTGCTCTCGGCCGCACCGGTGCGACGACCGTCGCCTCTACGATGATCATTGCGGCTATGGCCGGCATTCCCGTGTTCGCTACAGGCGGCATCGGCGGCGTCCACCGCGGCGGTCAGGACTCCATGGATATCTCTGCCGACCTGCAGGAGCTTGCGCACACGCCCGTCACGGTCGTCTGCGCCGGTGCCAAGCAGATCCTTGACATCGGACGCACGCTCGAGTATCTTGAGACGATGGGCGTTCCCGTCATCGGCAACCAGACCGCCGATTTCCCGGCGTTCTTCTGCCGCAAGAGCGGTTTCGGTGTGGATTACGCGGCACAGAGCGAAGCGGAAATCGCCTTGATTATCCATGCCCAGCGCGGCATCGGGTTCAGCGGCGGCATTCTCGTCGGCAACCCCGTGCCGGAGGAGTATGCGCTCGACCATGAGTATATGGAGCGCATCATCAACGTGGCTCTGCAGGCGGCGGACGAGGCGAATGTCCACGGAAAGAACATTACGCCGTTCCTGCTTGCTAAGGTCAAGGAGCTCACCGGCGGCGAGAGCTTTGAAACGAACGTGCAGCTTGCGCTGAATAACGCGCGCTGCGCTACGCGCATTGCCGCGGCGCTCTGCGAGCTGAAGAAAGCGGAATAAAAAATCAGCCAAAGAACTGCCTCTCGACGGTTCTTTGGCCATATCTGGGCATACTAAGAAACGAGAAATACACTTTGTAAAGGAGTCGAAAAAAATGTCGGAAAAGAACAAGTATTCCGGGACAAAAACCGAGCAGAACCTTCGCGCCGCGTTCTCCGGGGAATCGGAAGCGCGCAACAAGTATACGTTCTTTGCGAGTAAAGCGAAGAAGGAAGGCTATGAGCAGATCGCCGCACTCTTCCTGAAAACCGCGGATAACGAGAAGGAGCATGCAAAGCTCTGGTTCAAGGAGCTCAACGGTATTGGCGATACGGCGGAGAATCTGCTGAACGCCGCCGAGGGCGAAAACTACGAGTGGACGGATATGTACGAGGGCTTTGCCAAGACCGCCGAGGAAGAGGGCTTCCACGAGCTTGCGCAGAAGTTCCGTCTTGTAGGCGCGATCGAAAAACATCACGAAGAGCGCTACCGCGCACTGCTGCACAATGTGGAGACTGCCGAGGTGTTTGCCAAGAGCGAGGTCAAGGTCTGGGAATGCCGCAACTGCGGGCATATTGTCATTGGCACGAGCGCACCGGAGATCTGCCCGACGTGTGCCCATCCGCAGAGCTATTTTGAGATCCATACCGAAAACTATTAATACTCCATCGAAAGGATCATTTTATCATGTCGGAAATTACCATTACGAAAGCCAATTTTGAGGAAGAAGTGCTTCGTGCGGATAAGCCCGTCCTCGTGGACTTCTGGGCAAGCTGGTGCGGCCCCTGCAAAATGCTCGCGCCGGTGCTGCACGAGTTCGCGGACGAGCATGACGAGGTGAAAGTCGGCAAAGTCAACGTGGACGAGGAAATGGACCTCGCCATGCGCTTCGGCGTATCAAGCATCCCGACGCTCATTCTCTTCAAGAACGGCGAAGCCATTAAAACGTCCGTCGGCTTCGCGCCGAAGGCACAGTTGGAGAGCTTTGTCCTCTGAAATACGTCAAACCGCCCGTGGCATGCACCGCGGGCGGTTTTCGTATATGCAAAAATTGAGATGAAATACCTTGTTGCCGGACGACCTTTCAGCCCTCCGGGTGAAGAGCGTAGATCGTGATCGCCCCAGCAGTGAACACGGCGGGATAATTTTCCGTCAAATAATCGGTGATAACGCCAGCGAGCGCGCGTTCGTGGTAGCCGATGTACACATAATCCAGTCCTTCGCTTTCGCGGTTTGCTTCAAATACCTCCGCGTTTGTGAGCATCTGTTCAGCAAGACGCTGCTGTCCCTGGTAATTTAGGCCGTGGAAGTAAAGGTATGAGCCACTGCCGCAAACAATGTTACGCCCTGTGAGCGTTGCGACGGTGTTGTCGTGATTATCCTTTGTCAGGAAAAGAGCGTCCGGCTCGGTGTTCTCAATAATATACTCCGCCGCGGCGACCTCGTCGCGGGAGAAAAGCTCATAGCCGTATTTCGGGATACCGGAGACAACCTCGCGCCCAAGGGTAAACACGGCGGCGTTGGAGCTGATAAAGAGCGTAAGCGCAAGAAGTACGCCCTGTGCTGCCGGGCTGCTGCGGAGCCGGTCAAGCCAACCGGCCAGTGCGTCGGCGCACACAAAGCATCCGAACGCATAGGCAACGTACAGCAGCTTGTTGTTATCGTATTCGTTCGGTTGAAATACGAGCAGCTCGCAGAGGACAAAAATGAACACTGCGCCGGAGAATGCCACGCGCTGTTCTCTGGAAACGGCAAAGAACGCAAACGGCGTTAGGACAAATACAAGTCCGACATTTTTGACCCAGAACCAGAGCCAGGGTTCCTTTCCGTTGTTCACCCAGTCGATTACAACGCGGACAAAGTGCTCGTTTCCTCCAACAGACGGGAATGTCCAGAGTATAAGCTGCGGCAGCGCCAGCAGCACGGCCGGAAGTCCAAACCGGAGCCAGCGGAGGAACCACTCGCGGGAAAAATGGTCGCGCACGGCGGAATACAGGAGCCAGCACGCCGCCATCAAACCGAGAGCAAAGTAGGAATGCGTATGGACCATCGGGAGAAGCCCGCCGAGAATGCCCGCCGGGAGATACAGCCGCGTATCGCCGCGAAATACCGCCCGGAAAAGCAGGTACAAAACGGCAAACAGCGCCGCCCAGCCGAACAGCGTCGCCCGCTGCGGCAGCAGCATATCCGCAATGACGTTTACCCAGCGCATGCCCTTTTCGGTGAGATTCGTAGGCGTTTTGTAAAACGCGGTGAAAAGATCGTGGAGGGAATACTCACCGTTGAGAAAATAGATCATGCCGAGTCCGCCGTTGAGGAAGAAGAGAAGAAAAGCGAGCACCGGCGCGTACTTTCTCCGGCAGAACTCCCGGCTGAGAAACCACACGCCGCAGAACACCTGCGCAAAGGCGAAGAACATTGGGATCATATATGCCCAGCGAAGCGGCGTTCCGAGAAGGTACAGGCTCGAGGAAACGCTGTCGCAAAGGAACGGATAGCTCACCGGCGTTCCGGGGAGGAGATTATACGCCGGTGGGAATGTCTGCTGCCCGGCGATGGAGGTAATGAAGCTCAAATGCATCGCCATATCGCCGTAGGTACATTGCCCGGTATAGAGCGCCCCGTCCACGTTCTGCAGCGTATGTGAGCAGACGAGATAGATTGCAAGCACCATAAAGGGGATAAGCAGATAGGGGAGAGGACGGTCTATTGCGGCATCCTCCAAGCAGTGGACATCTTTTCCACGCCGTGCGAGCCACAGCGCGTGCAGCGCCACGGCAAAAACCGCCGCGGCGATGTGTGCCGTAATGCCGAAGCCCCGGAAAAACGCAAACGGGATCGGTACCCACATGGAGAGAAGCGTTCCGATCACGCTGCCGAGCCAGAGCCGGACAGTGATCCTTTTTTCGGGAAACAGAAAAAAAGAAACGGCGATCCCTGCGCTCTGCCACAGGAAAAACCATAAAATACCAAGCATACCATAGTCATCCTTTTCTTTGTGGATATAATCCTATTATACCGGATTACGACCCGTTTGCAATAGCGGACGCTCTGTGATAAAATATAATTAAGAAACAGTCCTTTCGGGAGGCCATTCCATGAAGCGGCGAAAACCGATACTTTCTCTAATATTTCTATTGATCCTCTGCACAGTGCTGCAAAGCGCCGCCTTTGCCGACGGCTCGCTTTTGTCCAATGCGGATTTCTCTGCACCGGAGCTTCCGGACGGGTGGGATACTGTGGCATATGAAGCGGAGAATTACTCCGTATTTACGCAAAGCGGCGCGCTCGTCATCGCTTCCGCCGCGGAAAACGATGTGCGTGTCTGCCAGATGATCAAAGTCGAGCCAAACACGGTATATCGTCTATCGGCGGAGATCTCCGCCGAGGGCGTTCACGGCGGGCACGGCGTGTGTCTTTCCGTCGATAACTACTCGCTCGACGGCTCCTATGCCGTCAGTACCGGACGTACCGGCAGCTTTGACTGGACGCTCGAAACGCTGATCGTCCGTACCGGGGCAAAACAGAGCTATATCAATTTTGCCCTCCGGCTCGGCTCCTACAGCGAGACATCCGCCGGTACCGCTCGGTTCCGCGCAGCAGAGCTTGTCCAGACCAACGATCCGGAGGACGTCGCGTCGGCGATTACGCTCGAAGAACCGGCGCAGCAGACCGTGAAAACCGCCAGCGAGTCCGACGAGGCCCGTGCGATCCGTCTTCGGTCGTACCTGCATCTGTTCATTGTCTGCGCCATCGTCCTCGCGTGCGTCCTTCTCTGGGGCTTTTACCGAAATCGCGAGAGATTTTATTCGCTTTCCGCCGATCGGAAAACTGTGGATCGCTGTTTTTTGCTTGTTGTGCTGACCGGCGCGGTGTTCCGTCTGATGCTTTCGCTGTTGTTCGGCGGCCACGATTATGATATGAACTGCTGGCAGGCGTGGGGGCGTGATATCGTGCAGAACGGCACCGCGCAGTTTTATACCGCGCCGGGTCACGAGTGGTACGACTACCCACCGGGATATATGCTCGTGCTTGCCGGCCTTACGTGGCTGCTGGACATTTTCCGCATTCCATCCGGATCCGGTGCAGCGGTGTTCGCATATATGCTCCCGGCCTATGCCGCCGATGTCGGCATTGCGGTCCTTCTCATGCACTTTGCCCGCAAACGCGGCTTTTCCGAAAGCGCTGGGCTGTATCTCGGCACGCTTGCGGTGTTCAATCCCGCCGCGGTCATCCTTTCCGGAGCCTGGGGTCAGATCGACTCGATCCTGACGCTCCTTCTGCTTTTGAGCTTTTCCGAACTCATTGAGGGACGCCGTATTTCCGCCGGGGCGATCTACGGTCTTGCCATTATGACAAAATGGCAGGCGCTTATCTATGGCCCTGTGCTCGCGGCGGAATATGTCCTATCGATCCGGAATAAAGACGATATCCTTCGGACTGTCGGCGGTGTTATCGCAGCGCTGCTCGTGATCTTCACGGTTTCACTTCCGTTCCGGGGCGATCAGAGCTTTTTCTGGGTCATCGGGCGGTTCTTGAACTCCGCGGGGGGGTACGATTACGCCAGCGTGGAGGCGTACAACTTTCTCGCGCTCTGCGGCGGAAACTGGAAGTCCGCCGAACTTTCCCTTATACCCGGTTTTTTGTCGTACAAGACCTTCGGCACGGCAGCGATCGTGCTTGCCGTTGCGCTCTCCGTTGCAATGCAGATCGTTTCGCGCCGTAAGGATGGCGAAGGGACGCTTCGCGCGCGCCCCGAGCGCCTTCTGATCCCCGCGGCGTTCTGTATGTTTATGATCTTCACGTTCGGCCATTACATGCATGAACGGTACGTATTTCCCGTGATGGCGCTGCTGGTGTTTGCTTATATTGCAACGCAGGATAAACGGCTTCTTGCCGCATCGATGCTTTTGAGCGTTGTCCTCTCGCTGAACGAGGCGACGGCAATGTATGTTGTATCCAATGCCGCGGCCTCTGCCGTCCGCGGCACGCAGCAGCACCAAATCGTGACCGGTGTGTGCTCGCTTTTTGAAGTACTGACGTTTTTCTATACTGCCAGGGTATGTCTGGAACACGGTTTCAGGCGGACGGATCGGAGGTGACGGATCGTGCAGGAAATTTTCTCTTCCCCGGAGCGCAGTACGCGGCTGGACCGCGGCGATAAGCGCCTGATGTGGGCCCTTACTCTGATCTATACAGTGTTTACGCTTCTGAATCTCGGTACGCTGTCGTTCCCGACGAGTGTGTGGACAGCGCAGAGCGGCACAGCGGTGCGCATCGATCTCGGCGCGGAGTATGACGTTGCCGAGATCTGGACAAACGGAAATATTGCTGAGGGGACGGCAGTATTTACCGGCGACGACGGCTCCACGGCGGAGTATACGCAGAAATACGCGACCATGTTTACCTGGCGCACACAGACCGCCGCTATGCATACGCGATATGTAACGCTGCAATGCACGGCAGGAAAGGTCTCTCTCAACGAGATCGCTTTCTTCGACACCGCAGGCAAGCGCATTCCTGCGGTGATCGCCGCCGGAACAGCGGAGGGCGCGGCGCTTCTCGACGAGCAGGACACGGTACCGGATGCGCCAAGCTATATGAACGGCATGTACTTTGACGAGATCTACCATGCGCGGACGGCGTATGAGTTTCTTCATACGATGAGCGTATACGAATGGACGCATCCGCCGCTTGGCAAGATCCTCATCATGCTTGGCGTTGTGATCTTCGGCATGAAGCCGTTCGGGTGGCGTGTTGTTCCGGCGCTCTTCGGTGCGGCGATGCTGCCGGTATTTTTCACGCTGGCAAAGCGGCTGTTCCGCCGGAGAGATTTTGCCTTTCTTGCCGCGGCGCTTCTTGCGCTGGACACAATGCATTATACGCAGACACGCATTGCCACAGTTGATGTGTTCATCCTGTTTTTCATCCTGCTCATGGTTCTGTTTATGACGGACTACATCCAGATGAATTACATGAAAGCGCCGCTCAAAAAGCTCTTTCTTCCGCTCGGCGCGTGCGGCGTCAGCTTCGGTCTCGGCGTGGCGTCCAAATGGACGGGACTGTACGCCGGAGCCGGACTTGCCGTGATGTTCTTTGCGCATATGATCCGTGCCGGCGTCTCCTGCCGGAAAAATGCCGCAGAACGGAAAGAATTCTGGCGCAGAACTTGGGCAACGGTCGGTTTCTGCTGCGTGTTCTTCGTTGCTATCCCGGCGCTCATTTATTATCTTTCGTATGTCCCGTTTTTCCGCTATGAGGCGACAAAGCCGAACGGCGTCGGCAGTATCGCGCTTGTATTGCAGCAGCAGGAGTCCATGTACCGGTACCATCACGATCTTACGGCAACGCATACCTGCCAGTCGGCATGGTACGAATGGCCGTTCACGTCCCGTTCCGTGTGGTTTTATTTTCGTTCGCTTGGGGAGAATCGCGTTTCCAGCATCTCCTCGACCGGCAGTCCGGCCGTATGGTGGGTCTCCGCTATCGGAGCCATTCTGTTGGCGGTGGAAGCAGTGTTCCGGCGTACAAAGAGAGAAAGCGCCCATTGGAAGCAGGCAGGATTTATTCTCCTTATTGCGATCGCGGCAAATTATCTTCCCTGGACGCTTGTGCCGCGCTGCACGTTCCAATACCATTTCTTTACCACATTCCCGTTTGTCGTGCTTGCCGCCATTCTCTTCTTGCAGCATTTGGAAGAAACCGGGGAAGTGTCCGGAAAGATCAAATGGATATGGCTCGGTATTGCCGCCGCGTATTTTATCCTCATGTATCCGGCAGCCTCAGGACTCCCGATGCCGCGGCTCTATGCGCAGTTCCTTGAATATGTTCTCCCGTCCGGTCAGCTCTTCTTCGGTGCGGTTTGATCGAAAAGATGCTAAGCGGCAGCGACCCCCATCGGGATCGCTGCCGCTTTTTCGCATGTATTGACTTTAAAAAATTCTGAAGCTGGAATCGGAGCAGAAGTTTTCGGTGCTGTAAAGCAGGAGCACACGGTCGATATTGTGCTCGGCGATATACTCCTTGACCGAGCCGGTATAATACCGGAGGTCGATCAGGTGGATCTCGGAAAAGGCGTCCGTCAGGAATGGTACGAGCGAATCGGCATAGGAATCGCGCAGAATGAGCAGGGAAGGGGCATCCTCTGTCCCGGTATCAACAACGGCGCGGGGGATGTTTCCGCCGAGGAAGAACGTATACTTGTCTTTGATCGTGAGCCTATCGTAATTATAGAGTGGAAGTGTCTGCTCCGTTCCGTTTATTTCATACCGGGTAACGGACGAGCCTTCCGGCGCTGAAATCAGAGTTTCCATTTCGTCCGGAGCAATCCAGAAAAAGCCGGAGGAGGAATAGAGAGTTCCGCAGAAGTCATCGGAGATGGTTTCCGGCGAGAGAGCTGCTTTATCGATCTCCGGCAGCCTCCAGGAGGAACGCAGGGCATTGGCGGCATAATACGCACCGAGAGACGTCCAGTGGTGGTCGGTTCGATAGAAAATGTATTCGCTGCTGTGCGCCGTGAGAACGGAGGATAGATCCACCGTCTCCAGCGCGGTCTGCGCATAGGCGCTGTCGATCAATGCTTGCTGATTTTCGTTCGGCGCCCCGTCCGGCAGCATATCCGCATATAGCTGCGCCGCCGTAGGGATCAGAGCAAGCGACACCGGAACGCCGGTATCGGAGAGAGAATCCGCCGACTGAACGGCGCGCGAAAGCGCGTCCGCTTCCGGCGCGTCGAATGGCTCGATCAGACGCTCGCCGCAGAGGAATACGCCGTTATTTTGCTGCTTTCCCTGCGCGAGCTCTGCACCGGCCTTCGTTTCGATCCACATATCCCGCCCGGCGAACTGGTCGCTGCAATAGGATTCAAAGTGCGTGGCAAAGGTACCGGAAAAGAGGGAAGAGAAGGTGAACTTCGGCAGCGTCTGCAGCTGCCGATTTTCTTTTTCCGAAAAGTCCTTGTCCGGTAGGAAAAGATTCAGCAGAAAAAAACTTCCGATGAACACGGAAAAGAGAGCGGTAATAATTCGGTTGGTCGTTTTTGACATCGATTTCATCCTCCGTCCATCAGAATCGCAAGTACAGGAACGGATTATACGTCGCGTCCACAAGATACGCCGTGGAGATCACCAGACAAAGCGCGACAAGCACCGGCGTCAGAACATTTTGGATTTTCTGCGGAATACGCTGGAAGAGCATTTTCGGTACAGGCGTTGCCGCAACAGCAGCAATAAGCAGGATGACGGCGTAGCTGCGCGCGTAGAATGCGTCGGCGGCTGTTGCCGCAACACCGCTTGCGCCGAACATCGCCCCCCAGTAGTGCGCGACCTTGCCAACGGAGTTGAGCTGGAAGAGCATCCACCCGACGACGGCAACGAGCAGCGCGTAGATGTGCGCCAGAGCCGGCACTTTTTCGAGCTTTTTGAGAAGGAAAACCTTTTCCAGGATCAGAAATACCGCGTAATACAGTCCCCAGAGCAGGAACGTCCAGTTTGCGCCGTGCCAGAGGCCGGTGAGGGCCCAGACGATGAGAATATTCAATATCTGCCGGGGCAGGCCGCGGCGGTTGCCGCCGAGGGGAATATAGAGATAATCGCGGAACCATGTGCCGAGCGACATGTGCCAGCGCCGCCAGAATTCCGTGACGCTTTTTGAGATATACGGATAATTGAAGTTTTCCGGAAACTCAAAACCAAGCATACGCCCGAGACCGATAGCCATATCCGAGTAGCCGGAAAAATCAAAGTAGAGCTGTAGGGAAAACGCTATTGCGCCGAGCCACGCCCCGGCAAGGCTCAGTTCCGGTGCCGCGGCATAAACGTCCCAGAGCGCGCCGATGTTATTGGCGATCAAAACCTTTTTCGCAAGCCCGGCGGCAAAGCGCTGTACGCCGGAGGAAAACTGTTCAGAACTGAGACGCCGCGCGCCAAGCTGCGAAGCAACGTCCTTGTACCGGACGATCGGCCCGGCGATCAGCTGCGGGAAGAGCGCCACAAACGTACCGAAGCGGATGAAGTTTTTCTGTTCCTCGGTGTCGCCGCGGTAGACATCGATCGGATAAGACATCGTCTGGAACGTGTAAAAGGAAATGCCGATCGGCAGCGTTAGCCCAAGCGTGGGAATGCTTATGCCGGGAATGCGGCTGAGCGTTGCGGCGAGAAGGTCAAAGTATTTGAAGAAGACGAGCAGCGCGAGGTTTACGACGGTATTGACCGTCAGAACGGTCCGCGCTTTTTTATCGTTGGTCAACCGGTAGCGGGCGATGAGAAGCGCGGCGGCATAGTTCAGCGCGATGGAGAACACCATCAGCAGGATGTACACCGGCTCGCCCCAGCCGTAAAACACAAGATTTACGATAAAAAGCCAGAGATTCCGATACCGCGCCGGTACGATATAATATACCGCCAGCACGACCGGCAGATAAACAAACAGGAAAAGAATGCTTGAAAATACCATAGATGTACAGCTCTCCGTAAAGCGTTATCTATTTATCGGATTTCTCCGGGGAAAATTTGCCGAGCGGATTTGCCTGCGCCGCAATGCGCAGCTCGGAATTGTCCACGTGCGTATAGATCTGCGTGGTGTTCAGATTCTCGTGACCCAGAAGCTCTTGCAAGGTACGCACGTCCACACCGTTGGAGAGCATCAGCGTCGCCGCCGTGTGCCGCAGCTTATGCGCGGAATACTTATCGGCGTCCAGACCGGCGCGCAGAAGCGATTTCTTTACCATCGCATGCAGCGCCTCGCGGGTAATGCGCGTGCGGCGGCTGGAGAGAAACAGAGCGTTTCGGTCAATGGCGGCAATATCCCGGCGGACGATAAGATAATCGTTGATCGCATGCGCCGTGGCGTCGTTGAGATACACAACGCGCTCTTTGTTGCCCTTGCCAAGCACACGGATGTGATCGCTCCGGATATCCGAGAGATTCAGTCCGGCGATTTCGGAAATACGAAGGCCGCAGTTGAGGAATATCGTTAAAATGCAGTAATCGCGCTTCTTGTGCATTCCGTCCACGCTGTTTAGTAAGCGCTCGCTTTCCTCCAGCGTCAGATAGCGGGGGAGAGACCGTTTGGAACGCGGGGAGTCGAGATCCTGCAATGGGTTTTCGTCAAGGAGTTTGGCTTTTGTCGTGAGATACTTATAAAAGCCGCGGATACTGGAGACCTTCCGGGCGCGGGACGCAGCATTTAAACCGAATTCTTCGCTGCGGGCGCGGGTGAATTTGGCCTTGTCACGGGAAAGAAACGCCAGATAGTCATAAACCTCAGCAAGCGTAACGCGGGAGACAAATTCCAGATCCACGTCAAGGATCGAGATTTCGGAAAGCTCCGTTGCGCGAGGGACGAGCCCGCGTTCGATCTTCAAAAAACGAAAGAAATTCCGCAGATCGAGAAAATATTCATCGACCGTGGCTCGGGAATGCCCCTTGATCGTTTCGTGATATGTTAAATAGTCCCGCAGAATGGGAGGCGCTTCATAGCGGTAGTCCATAGATGATCCTCACAGCAGAAAGCCGCCGGACAGGGGAACGCTTTTCCGGCTATACATAAAATTAAACAAAATAAAGATTTTGTTTAATTTAGGGGAGGTTTTTTTAAATAAATATGGCGGTAACGGCGTCCCGGACATTTTTTGCCGGCAACAGCTTCATGTCCTTCGGGAGCTTTATATCGTCCTTGCAGTGCGCCGGTATGACGCATCGCTTGAAGCCGAGCCGTGCAAGCTCCTGCAAACGTTGGTTGATCGACGGAACGGATCGTATTTCCCCCGTGAGTCCGATCTCACCGATCGCGGCAAGATCTTCCCCGATGGGCTTGTCACGAAGACTCGAAGCGATCGCAAGCGCGATCGCAAGATCTGCCGCAGGTTCGTCCAGCTCCAGACCGCCGACAACGTTTACATAGGCGTCGCACCCGGCGACATGTACGCCGCCGCGCTTTTCCAATACAGCAAGCAAAAGCATCAGACGGTTAAAATCCACGCCGTTTGCCGTGCGGCGGGACTGATTTGCATTGCTCGGCGAAAGCAGCGCCTGTACCTCGGCAAGGATCGGACGCGAGCCCTGCATCACGCAGGAAACGCATGTGCCTGGTGCATTGACCGGACGCCCGGACAGCATGACCTCGGACGGGTTCGGAACTTCCCGCAGCCCGGCGTCGCACATTTCAAATACGCCGATCTCGTTCGTGGAACCAAAGCGGTTTTTCGCGGCGCGCAGAATGCGGTAATTGAGCGAGCGGTCGCCTTCAAAATACAGCACACAGTCCACCATGTGCTCCAGAACCTTCGGTCCGGCGATCGCGCCTTCCTTGTTGACGTGGCCGATGACGAACGCGGTGATATTCATGTTTTTTGCAAGCTGCATCACCGCCATGGTGCAGTCCTTCACCTGGCCGATGCTGCCGGGCGCGGAGGCAATGTCGTTATTGTACATCGTCTGCACCGAATCGATGATCAAAATATCCGGCTTTAAGTCCTCCACACTCTGCGTGACAGCGTTGATGTCCGTTTCCGCAAGGACGAAAAGGTCGTCGCTCGATACACCGAGACGCTGCGAGCGCATTTTGAGCTGGCGCTGGCTTTCCTCACCGGTCACGTACAAAATCTTCGTGTCCGGGATGTTGCCGCAGATCTGCAGCAGCAGCGTGGATTTGCCGATGCCGGGTGCGCCGCCGACCAGTACGAGCGAGCCGCGCACAGCACCGCCGCCGAGAACGCGGTCCATCTCCGCCATGCCAGTGGAGAAACGAATCTCCTCCTCGTCGTCCAGCTGCGAGACAGGCTTCGGAACGCTCCGGCGCGTTCCGGCGATCTTTACGGCGGCGCTTTTTGCCGCAGCATTGCCGTACGACGTGGAGGGTGCTTCCACGATCGTGTTCCACGCGCCGCAAGCCGGACAGCGGCCAAACCATTTTCCGGTCTCGTTACCGCATTCCGTGCAAAAAAACACACTTTTGGCTTTCATAAAACGCCTTTCTCTGTAAACTGGAGATAGCACGCCGTCAAAACGGACGCGATCTTTTTTTGATAATCCGCGCTTTGCAGAAGCGACAGCTCCTGCGGATGCGAAAGAAATCCGCACTCAACCAGAACGGCGGTGCAATGAACGTGGGACATGATATAAATGTCCTTCCCTGCCG
>ERZ808240.1122-NODE-1122-length-34093-cov-7.819143_pt1 | contig 34093 bp, 35 predicted proteins | sample MGYA00521084_ERZ808240 | MGnify/ENA primary metagenome ERZ808240 (study PRJEB31516, sample SAMN03275571) | gut metagenome | biome: mammalia-associated habitat; material: feces | host: Papio cynocephalus | place: Kenya | collected 2012-08-06 ... | reverse complement strand
ATAGCCGCCCTTCGGCCGCTGCCAAGAGGCGATGCCGAGCGGCGCGATCTCGGTATCGAGATGGCGCAGGACGCACTGGAACTTCGGGTTCAGGATGGCCGCGTGCTTTTTCATGAGCTCCAGCGTGTGGGCCTTGTCCTTGAGATAGCGCACGTGGCGCAGGGAGTTGACCTTGTCGTAGGAGATGGTCTGGATGCCGATGAGCTTCTGCAGGTAGGCCTGATTGGCCTCGCTCGTGGCCATGACGGAGAAGCCCGCGCCGGGCAGCGTCACCTTCGACGTGGAGGCGAATTCGTAGACCATATCGGGATTGCCCGCCTCGCGGCAGAGCGTCAGGATGTCCCGGAAGGGGACGAAGTCGCCGTCAAACTCGTGGATGCAGTAGGCGTTGTCCCACATGAGGGCAAAATCGGGCGCGGCGGGTTTCAAAGCCGCGATGCGCGCGATGGTCTCGTCGGAATAGACGATGCCGTCGGGGTTGGAGTATTTCGGCACGCACCACATGCCCTTGACAGCCGGATCCTTGACAGCTTCTTCGACCAGATCCATGTCCGGGCCGGTCGGGGTCATGGGGATGGTGATGAGCTCAAAGCCGAAGGACTCGGTGATCTTGAAATGGCGGTCATAGCCGGGGGCCGGGCAGAGCCACTTGACGGTATCGAGCCTGCACCACGGCTTTTCCGAGCGTGCAAGGCCGTGCGTATAGCCCTTGCTGACCAGATCGTACATGAGCGTCAAAGAGGCGTTGCCGCCGATGAAGCACTCCTCCGGCCTGCAGCCGAGCACGTCCGCCCAGAATTCCTTCGCTTCCTTGAGGCCCGCCAGCTCGCCGTAGTTGCGGGCGTCGACGCCGTCCGAGATGCAGTCTTCCGGGGTCTTCAGAATGCTCAGAATATCGGAGACGAGATCCAGCTGCTCCTTGCCGGGCTTGCCGCGGGCCATATTCAGCTTCAGATGCTTGGCCTGCAGCGCGTCGAACTGCGCTTTGACCGCTGCGTATTCCTCGCGCGCCTGGGCGGGGGTCAGATCCTGGTATGCAATACTCATTCCGGTAAAGATCCTTTCTTTCTTCATACTTTGCAGCGCGGCTGCCTGTGAATTTCAGTATATCGCGTCCGGGCGGGAAAAGCAAGAAGAAAGCCGGAGGATGAAGGTCATTCCGGCTGGAAAAGCGTGAAGTCGCTGCGCTCGGCGCGCAGCAGCCCCTCGCGCTGCATCTTGGAGAGCTCGGCGGACATCGCGCTGCGGTTGACCGACAGGAAATCCGCCAGCTGCTGGCGGTCGAAGGGGATGCGGAAGCTGGCGCTGCCGGCCCGGCGCGCCTGCGCGGAGAGATAGGCCAGCAGCTTTTCGCGCGTCGAGCGCTGCGAGAGATACCCGGCCTTCTCGTTCAGCTGCATGTTTTTCTCCGCCAGCACGCGGATGAGATTCTGCGACAGCGTCCGGTGCTGCGCGCAGACCTTTTCGCAGGGGGAGAAGACCGCGCGGGTATCGAGATACAGAACGCGCCCATCCGTTTTGCACAGCACGCTCACCGGCGCGCGCGCCCGCACGCAGGCGAAGGCCTCGGCGAACAGCTCGCCGGGCCCGGCCGCGGCCAGCAGATTGCGGTTGCCCCAGAAATCCTCCTGCAGCAGCTCGACCTCGCCCGCCAGCACGACCCCGGCGAAGCGGACCTCGTCGCCCGCCCGCAGAAGAAACTGCCCGCGGCGAAAGCCCGTCTGCCGCGCAGACAAACAGGGAAGAATGGCTGCGATCTCGTCCTCCGTCAGTCCCGCAAACAGCGAGCATGCGGAAAGCGCCGGAAAAACCTCCATAAGTTTCAGCTCCTTTGTTGGAAAAACAACATACTATTTTCTTATAGTATCCTATACTGAGACCAGAAAGTCAAGGAGGTGTGCAGAATGATCATGGACGGCTGTCAGGGCAAGCCGCGGACTCCGACGATCGAGGACCGCATCTGCCCGAATTGCGGCAATCCCATTGAGATTTTTTCCACGGACACCGAGGTCGCCTGCGACAAGTGCGGCTTCGTCGTCTACAACGACAAGCTCAGCTGCGTGCAGTGGTGCAAATACGCCAAACAGTGCGTGGGCGAGGAGACCTATGAAAAGCTGATGATCATTGCCCGCCGCAATCAGGAAAAGGCGGACGCCGAGCGCCGGGCAAGACTGGAAGCCAAACGCGAACAGGAGGACAACACATGAAACGGACCATCATCACCATCGACGAAGCCGCCTGCACGGGCTGCGGCCTGTGCGCCGAGGCGTGCCACGAGGGCGCAATCGCCATCGTGGACGGAAAGGCGAAGCTGATCCGCGACGATTACTGCGACGGGCTGGGCAACTGCCTGCCGGTCTGTCCGGTGGACGCGATCCATTTTATCGAGCGCGAGGCCGCGGCCTATGACGAGGCTGCCGTGAAGCGCGCAAAGCTCGAAAAGCTGACGGCCGAGGCGGTAAAAAACGTGCAGGCGGCCAAAAAGCCGGGCGCGCCCGCCCCGGACAAGCTGGCCTGCGGCTGCCCCGGCACGCAGGTGCGCGCCATGCACCATCCGGCCGCCGCGGCGCAGCCCGCGCCCGGGCAGCTGCAGAACTGGCCGGTTCAGCTGCGGCTCGTGCCGGTCCGCGCGCCGTATTTTGACGGCTGTGACCTGCTCGTCGCCGCCGACTGCACGGCCTACGCCTATGGGAATTTTCACGCGGACTTCATCCGCGGCCGTGTGACGCTCATCGGCTGCCCGAAGCTGGACAGCGCGGACTACGAGGAAAAGCTGACCGCGATCCTCACGGAGAACGACGTGCGCAACGTGACGCTCACGCGCATGGAGGTCCCGTGCTGCGGCGGGCTGGAATATGCCGCCCGCCAGGCGATCGCGCACAGCGGCAAAGCCCTTCCCCTGCGTGTCGTGACGATCAGCGCGGAGGGCCGGATCCTGCAGGAGCAGACAACATAAGCGCTGTCAGGCAGACAAACCAGACCGGGACCCCGGCGCGGCCAACGTTGGCCGCGCCGGGGTTTGCTTGTTTCGAAGCAAATTCAGATTATTTATTTTTATATTTATCAAATCAGATTTGACATTCCAATGAGAATATGATAGAATCGCGGACACGTAGGAGGTGTGCGTATGACGCGCGAAACCATAGCAAACATCGTAAAAGGAAGCGGCGTTTCGGCCGGAGAGCTGATTTTGATCCACTTCTGGGGCGAAAACGCCGACAAGACCGCCGCCGATCAGTTTGCCGCCGCCGTCGCCGCGCTGGGCGCTTCGCCGGTCGTTTTGCAGCAGGCGCGGTCCGTCAACCGGGAGATCTTTGCGGGCGCGAAGAAAAGCTGCTTTGATGACCGGTACTTTGGCCTGTTTTCGAAGTTCGACGCGGTCCTGGACGTATTCGCCTGCCAGCCGATCGTGCTCGGATACGAGCTGGAGGATGCGCAGCTGGAGCTGACCGGGCGCACGTGGCTGGCCGACGCCGGAGACGGCGATCTGCCCTGCGGCGAAATTTATATCGCCCCGGTCGAGGCGAAGACCAACGGCGAGGTGTTCTTCGGGACGCTCTATCTGGAGGGCGAGGCATACACGGACGTGACCCTGCAAGTCACGAACGGCGAGATCACCGGCAGCAGCCAGAAAGCGGCCGCGGCCTATGAGAAGGCCAAGGAACATTACGACCCGGTCCGGCTGCAGATCGAGAAGCTCAAGCTCGATACCGTCGTCGAGATCCAAACGCAGTTCAAAAAGATCTGGGAGGGAGCAGAATGACAGAAACGGAGGCCATCCGCCTGTTCAAATGCCTGTCGGATAAATCCCGGCTGCAGATCCTCAAATCGCTGGCGATCGAGGATATGTACGTCGAGCGTCTGGCCGAACGGCTGGGGATCACCGCGCCGACCGTGTCGTTCCACCTCAAGAAGCTGGCGGATGCCGGAGCGGTCACGTCCTACAAGAGCCAGTATTACATGATGTACTCGCTCAAAAAGGAGATCTTCGAGACCAGCATGCTGGACATCCTGCGCGAAAAGTCCGACGAGGCTGCGGTGCAGGCCCAGCGGGACGCGGAATACCGGCAGAAGGTGATCGACACCTTCTTTGCCTACGGCAAGCTGAAGGCGATCCCCGCCCAACGTAAAAAGGAGCGGATCATTCTCGAGGAGATCGTCAAGGCGTTCGCGTTTGACCGGATCTATTCCGAGCGCGAGGTCAACATCATCATCGCCGATTACCACGATGATTTCTGTTCCATCCGCCGGGATATGATCGCCGAAAAGCTGCTGGCCCGGGACACGAGGGGCTACTGGCGCGTCAAACCGGAATAAAAGACCCTGCCCGGTGGACTCCACCGGGCAGGGTCTTGTTATAGCAGAGGGATCACCGCGTCCGCAAACGGCTGGGTCAGAAATTCCACGCGCCATTCCACGTCGCTCTGCACTGGTTCAAAGTGCAGGGCGGAGCAGACGGCGCGGCTGCCCTCCGGCCAGGAACCGGCCACGAGCGCGGCCGGCCCGTCCGCACCGCCGATGATGCCGATGCAGGCGGCGCCGCTCTGCGCCTCCGGCACAGCGGCATCCGCGCATGGGCCGATCTCCAGCGGCCGGTCGCCCGCATCGCAGTCGCAGATCCGGATGTCCTCGCTTGGCGCGGGGGAGAGCGTGTAGCGCATGGCGGTGAAATGCGTCGGGTAAAACGCGGTGAGCAGCCCGCGCGGAAGCGTTTCCTGTGCCAGCTCCTGCACCTGCAGCGTATAGTCCGTCCCGCTGACCGGGTGGCGGAAGGTGAACGAATCGCCGGGCGCATGGACCCTGAAGTGCGGGCCGGGCACATGGCACGGCCGCTGCCGCATCGTCAGCGTCAGAGTCCGGATCTTCGGGCGGCGCTTGCCCGCCCACAAAAAGGAGAACCGGCAGAGCATCCACCCGCAGGCGGCGTCCAGCCCGTAGTGGCGGAGCATCCGCTCCGCCTCCGGCGCGCGGAAGCTGCTTGGCAGGCAGGGGTTATGACATACCGTGCAGCCGTGCGAGTGCTGCAGCGGCCTGCCGTTCAGCGTGAGCTGCGGGTCGGGCCGCATGCCGAGCGGGTTGTCGAGATCGATCTGCAGCTGCTGCTCCGGCGTGAAATTGTCGCGCGAGTCGTTTTCCGGGCTGAGCTCCCATTTGCGCAGGAACCTGCGGATCTCGTCCGCCTCCGCGCGCATGCAGACGTCCACGACCAGCCCCTTGCCGCAGGCATACGCCGCGGGGACGACCCAATGGCGCCCCGCCCAGTCGAACTGCGTCCCCAGCCGGAGCTCGGTCCCGGGGCGGCTGTTTCCGCGTCCGCCCCAGAAGCCGCCGTCAAAGAAGACCTTCCAGTCCGGCTCCGCTGGTTCTGCCGCCGGACATCCGGTGACGTCGTAATATTCCTCCGTGTACTTGATTTTTCCGGGGTCAAAGGATGCCTGCAGCTCCCGGAGATAAGCCCACGGATGCTCCATCGGGGTGAGGCCCAGCTGCGCGGCGAGGGCAGCCAGACACGCTTCCTGCTCCGGCGCAGGCGGATTTTCCCGCAAAAAAGCGTCAAACTGCGCTTCCTCCCACATCCACGCCTGCTCCAGCGCCGCCGCGTCGCCGCAGGCGAGCAGCAGACGCAAAAAGTCCGCGAAGTCTCTGGCCAGCGGATGCACGCAGTCCGGCGCGGCGTTCATCGGACTCACGGCGAAGACCATGCCGCCGAAGCCGCGGATGAAGCAGTAGTGAATGCCGTCGACGCCCGCCCAGCCGAAGATGGCTGCGCCCTTCGGCGTGCAGAAATACGGCGGATCATCTTCCCGCCGCTCCACGCCCACCGGGGCGAGGTCCAGACCGCTGCGCAGGAACTTCTGAAATGTCCGATCCATAAAAACCCTCACAAACCCGTTGTTCTTGTGCCTATTCTACCATACTGGCGAAAACAGTGCAAGGATCGCCGCAGCAGGAAGTCTGCTGCGGCGATCAGGCGTTTGCTTACTTGTTCGGGACGATCACGGCGAGGAAGCGGGTGGGGGCGGCGGTGTGGTTGCGGATGGAGTGGGTATGGCCGTCGGCGCAGAATTCCGCGTCGCCGACGTGCAGCTCGCGCGCCTGCCCGTCCTCAGTGACGGTGGCCGCGCCCTCAAGAATGATATAGGCTTCGCCGTTCGTCTCGTGCGGATGCACGCCGACGGACTCGCCGGGCTGCAGCGTGATGACGGCCATCATCTCCGCGCGGCCGCCGAGCTGCTCGTCTGAGAACAGGTAACGGAAGCTGGGGCTTCCTTCGCCGCCGCGGATGTTGTGCTTGACGGCGGTCTGCATTTCGTCTTTCATCTGAAACATTGCGAAAACCTCCTGTTATTTGTGGTATTTGCTGCCCGCCTGGATGGCCTCGACGCGGTAGAGCTGCTCGAGCGCCATGACGCGGGCGAGATGGTGCGGAAAGGTCATCTTGCTCATGGACAGCTGCAGGTCGGCAAGCGCCTTGATCTCCGGCGCAATGCCGAACGACGAGCCGATGAGAAAGCATGCGCCTGACCGGCCGCCGAGCTTGGCCTGCCGCAGGGTATCGGCCAGCTGCTCCGAGGACAGGAGCCTGCCCTCCGGCGTCAGCACGCAGAAAAAGCAGCCCTTCGGCAGCTTCGCGCGGATGAGCTCCGCCTCCTTCTGCAGGCCCTGGGCGATCTGCGCGGCGCTCGGCTCCTCCGGCAGGCGGCATTCCGGCAGCTCGATGAGCTGGAAGGCGCAGTAGGCCTTCAGCCGCTTGGCGTATTCGGCGGCCGCCTCGGTATAGAATTTCTCCTTGAGCTTGCCCATGCAGATGAGCGTGATGGAAAACATAAAAACCTCCGCGTATTCAAAAAACCTGCCCATACGGACAGGTTTTTTGCTTGAAACCTCAGTCTGCTACGTAGGGCAGCAGGGCGATCTGGCGGGCACGCTTGATAGCGACCGTCAGCTGACGCTGATGGGCAGCGCAGGTACCGGTGGTACGGCGGGGCAGGATCTTGCCGCGCTCGGACAGGTAACGGCGAAGCTTCACAGTGTCTTTGAAATCGATGTGCGTCACCTTATCAACGCAGAAGGAGCAAACCTTCTTGCGCTTGCGAGGATGAACACGATCATTAGACATTGCCATAGTGAATCCTCCTATCTTGGTCTTGTGGAAAAATGTTAGAACGGGAGCTCGGGATCGTCGTCGGAGAGCATGGAGAAATCAGACGAGGCGGCAGACACGTTCTGCGGCGCCTGATACGCCGGCTGCGGCGGCTGCTGCTGCGGGATCTGATTGAAGCTCTGCGCGTAGCCCTGCGACTGGTTGAAGCCGCCGTCGGCATTATCGCGCTTGCTGTCGCCGAAGTAGACGTTGTCCGCTACGACCTCGGCCGAGCGGCGCTTGTTGCCTTCCTTGTCCTGCCAGTTGCGGATCTGCAGCCGGCCGGAGACGACCGCCATGCGGCCCTTGGAGAAGTACTTGCTGACGAACTCAGCCGTGCTCCGCCATGCGACGATGTCCACGAAATCTGTTTCCTTCTCCGCGCCCTGCGCCGCGTAATCGCGGTCGACAGCGAGCGTAAAGGACGCGACCGCGACGCCGCTGCCGGTCCGGCGCAGCTCGGGGTCACGAGTCAGTCGGCCCATGAGAACGATGTGGTTCAGCATGTGAGTGCCTCCTTACTCTTCAACAGCGACGATGATGGAACGCAGGATGCCGTCGGTGATCTTGAAGACACGATCAAGCTCTGCCGGCATTTCGGGCGTCACTTCGCAGGTCATGTAGACGTAGTAGCCCTCGATCAGGTCGTTGATCGGGTACGCAAGACGGCGCTTGCCCCACTCGTCAACACTGGTCAGAGTGCCGTGAGCCTCCACGATACCCTTGAATTTTTCCACGAGAGCCGCGATACCCTCTTCACCCTGTGCGGGGTCGATGATATAGAGGACCTCATACTTTGCGGAAAGTTTTGCCATGATGTTGCACCTCCTTCTGGACTTATGGCCGCAGGTCCCGCCTGCGGCAAGGATCGTCTGCGCTCGCAGACCAGAGTATTATAGCGGCAAATGGGAGAAAAGTCAACCGGAGATCCGGAAAAAGTTTATAAATTATGACCTGTGATCCGAAAAAGTTCACAGAATGTGATCTGCGCGCAAAAAAACAGGGCAGCCGTCCGGCTGCCCTGCGGGTCTTTGCTTACTTTGCGGTCTTTTCCTTCAGCGCCTTGCCGGCCTTGAAGACGGGGATGGTGGTGGCGGGGATCTCGATGGCTTCCTTGGTCTTGGGGTTGCGGCCCATGCGGGCTTCGCGCTTCTTCGTCTCAAAACCGCCGAAGCCGACCAGCTGGACCTTGTCGCCCTGGCTCAGTGCGTCAGCGATGGTGTCAAAGGTGGTGGTGACGGCCTTCTCGGCGTCCTTCTTGGAAATGCCGCATTTCTTGGCGACTTCCGCGATCAGTTCGGTCTTATTCATGTGTAGTTCCTCTTTTCATAAAGTATAGAAGTTATTGTTCACCGCCGGGCACGACACGTTTCTGCGCGTTCCATCCGGCAAGCAGCTCGTCTTTCGAAAGCGTTTCCAGGGGCCTGCCTTCGGCAAGAGCCGTCTGCTCCATAGCGGTAAAGCGTCTGATGAATTTTTCGCAGGCCGCGTGCAGCGCCTGCTCCGGGTCCCGCTCCAGCGTGGAGGCGACGCGGACCGCGGCGAACAGCACGTCGCCCAGCTCCTCGTCGATGTTGGTGTGATCCCGCACGGCCTCACGCAGCTCGCCGGTCTCTTCTGCTAGTTTGTCCAGCGCTTCGTCGGCGGATTCCCAGCGGAAGCCGGTTTTGGCGGCTTTTTTCTGGATCTTTTCCGCGCGCCATGTCGCCGGCAGCGAGCGGGCGACGCCCGCCATGGCCTCGCCGGTGGTCTTCTGGCCCTTTTCCTTCTGCTTGAGCTCGTCCCAGCTCTCCGCCTCGCCGCCGAAGAGGAACGGGTGGCGGAAGATGAGCTTTCTGCATTCGGCGTCGGCGATGTCGTCGATCGTCATGCGGCCGCGGCCGGCCTCGATATCCGCGTGGAACAGCACCTGCAGCAGCACGTCACCCAGCTCCTCACGGAGCATGGCCGCGTCGTCGCAGTCGAGCGCCTCGCAGGCCTCGTAGGCTTCCTCAAGGAAATTGCGGCGGATGGACAGGTGCGTCTGCGCCGCGTCCCACGGGCAGCCGCCCGGCGCGCGCAGCACATGCACCAGCCGGATGAGGTCAGACAGGTCATAGCGCGGTTTGCTAGTAAAATTTATCATACTTTTGTTTCTTTCGCAAGTAGGAAATTCATGTTTTGTGTTTGATATGCAGGATTTTTGCGATTTTTTCGCCCTTCGGCAGCAGCAGGCAGTCCTCATAGGTGATGCACTGCAGCACAAGGACAAAAATCGCATACACGATCACCGCGATCACGAGCGCGCCCAGGCAGATGATCGTGTTGGAGCTCGTCACGCGGCGCAGCACTGCTTCGGCGAAGAACGTCGCCGCGCCCATGATCGCCGCGGCCGCGGCCGGGCGGATGAGGTTGCGCGCGACGGCCGGATGCGTCGTGACGGTCCTGCGCATGGCGATGAGGTCGAGCACCGTGATCGTCACATAGCAGACGATGGTGCCGATGGCCGCGCCGATGATGTTGAGCGACGGGATGGCGACCAGGATATAGTTGACGATGACCTTCACGATGCCGCCGATGAGCATGTTGACCACCGGCGTCGTCACGTCGCCGTGTGCCTGCATGATGGCGTTGAAGAGCAGGACCGTGCTGTTGAAGACGACGGCGATGCCCAGATACGCGAGGATCGGCGTGGCCGTGGCGACGCTCTCGGGGCCGTAGTTGCCCGCGAGCAGGCGGATGATGGGCTCGGCCAGCACGGCCAGCCCCACCGCGCACGGCAGGCTGATGAGGCCCATGGTCCGCACGGCGGATTCCTCCGTATGGCGCGCGCCGTCGGCATTGCCGCGGGTCAGGGCGGCGGTCACGGTCGGGATGATGGAGATGGTGATGGGCGTGATGAGCGAGCAGGGGAGATTGAAGATCGTCTGGCAGAAGTTATAGATGCCCTTGGCGGTATCCGCCGCGTCGGACGACCACGCGAGCGCGCCGGTGAGCCGGCGCATATAGATCATCGTGTCGAACAGGTTGATGATCTGCAGCCCCGCCGAGCCCAGCGTGATGGGGACGGCGATGACGAGCAGCTCCTTCATCGTCTGGCGGCCGGATTTGGCCTCGCCGCCGCCCTGCTGCAGGATCTGATTGGACTTGCCGAACTGGATGCGCAGATAGATGACTGCCACGATGCAGCCAGCCGTCACGCCGAAGATGCCGCCGGCCGCCGCATAGACGAGACTGCCGGTCTTTTTGAGCATCAGGTACGCGCCGCCGAGACCGAAGACCACGCGGATCATGGCCTCATAGACCTGGCTGACGGACGTCGGGGTCATGTTGCTCTGCCCCTGGAAGAAGCCGCGGTGGGCCGAGACGATGCAGATGAGCAGCACGCACGGCGACAGCGCCGCGATGGCCGCCCAGGAGTTTTCATTCGTCGTGACCATGACCGACAGCTGCCGGCAGAACACGAGCATGATGAGCGTGCCGACGACGCCGATGGTCAGAAAGACCTTCATGGACACCGAGTAGATCTTGCGGATCTGCGCGTAATTGTCGAGCGCCTGCGCCTGCGAGATCATCCGGCTGACGGCGACGGGCAGGCCCGTCGTGGAGATCATCAGCAGGACGTTGTACACGTCGTAGGCGGTGTTGAAGTAGCCGAAGCCCCGTTCCTGCAGGATGTTCTGCAGCGGGACCTTATAGATGAAGCCGAGGAGCTTGACGATGATGGTCGCCGCGGTCAGAACCGCCACGCCCTGCAGGAAGCTCTGCTTCTTTTGTGCCTGTCCGCCGCTCATGCCTGCGCCTCCGGTCCATCAGAAAAGACTCTGGGGATGGCGTAGTCGTGTAGCTCCTTCAGTGCGCCCGCGATATCCAGTGTGGGATATTTGCCGTCGGCGTAGAGGATCCGGCCGCGCACCATCGTCAGCGCCACGTCGTGGCCGGAGGCCGCGTAGACCAGCTGCGAGAGCACGTTGTGGCACGGGATGAGGTGCGGCTGGTTGAAGTCCAGCAGGATGAGGTCGGCGTCCATGCCGAGCTCGATAACGCCGCATTCGGCGCTTCGCCCCTGCGCTCTTGCGCCGCAGACCGTCGCCATCATGAGCGCGGCCTCGGCGGGCAGCGCCTTCGGGTCGCCGGTCTTGCCCTTGGCCATGAGCGCGGCGGCCTTGATCTCCTCAAAAAGATCCAGATCGTTGTTGGACGCGACCGAGTCCGTGCCGAGGCACACGTTCATGCCCGCCTTGACCATGCCGAGCACGTCCGCGCAGCCGGAGGCGAGCTTCAGGTTGCTCACCGGGCAGTGCGCCGCGGACACGTGGCGCTTCGCCAGCAGCTGCATATCCTCCTGCGTCACATGGACGCAGTGGGCCGCGACGGTCGGCACGTCGAACACATGGTGGCAGTCGAGCACCTGCGCGGGCGTGAGGCCGTACTTCTCCACGCATGCGTCGTGCTCCTTCTTCGTCTCGGACAGATGGACCTGCAGCTGCAGGCCGTTGTTGATGGCGTATTCCGCCAGCGCATCCCAGAGCTGATAGGTCGAGGTATATTCGGCGTGGATGGAGGCCTCGATCTTAATGCGGCCGTTGTCATAGTTATGCCACTTGTCCTTCAGCTCCACGAGCTCACGGCAGGCGGGGAAGGTATCGAAGCAGAACTCGTCGCCCAGGAACATGGACGTGCCACGGGAGATATTCGCCTTGATGCCAGACTCGGCCACGGCCTGGCAGATCTCGTCGCAGAAATAGTACATATCCGACACGCTGGTCGTGCCGAAGCGCAGCGCCTCGGCGATGGCGAGCGTCGTGGCGGCCTTGACGGCGCGGCCGTCGAGCCGGTCTTCGCGCGGGAAGATATAGTGCTCGAGCCAGTCCTGCAGATTCAGATCATCTGCGTAGCCGCGCAGCAGGTACATCGGCAGGTGCGTATGGCAGTTGATGAGGCCCGGCATCAGGACCATGCCGGTGGCGTCAATGATCTTCTTCGGCTGCTCCTCGGGCGGTTTTTTGGCCATATAGGCGATCTTTCCGTCCGTGACGCCGACGAACGCGTCCTGCCAGAGCGTCATCTGCTCGTTCATCGTGACGATATTGACATGGGAAAACAGTGTATCCATGGAAGCCCTCCTTACGGGTTCTGTTCGCGGATCTGACGCAGCAGGGAGAAGATCTCGTCCTTCTGCTGCAGGATCGTGTCGATGCGGGAAATATAATCCTGCGGGATCTTGGGATTGTGGTAGCGGGCGAGCTTCTCCGCCGGGAGATTGATCTTGTTCATTCCGCCGCCGCCGAGAGAGAGGATGGTGTGCAGCTCCTCCATCATGTATATGTTGTAAAGCCCGGTGTAGCCCGGCCTGCACCAGCCGGTGTTTTCAAAGCTGCCGGACATGTACTTCTGCCGGTAGAGATAGTAGGGCTCGTAGCCGTTGCCGCGCAGCGCATCTTCCGTGCCCGCGAGCATGGCGGCCACCGCCTCCTGCGGCGGGAGCGGAGCCCGGGAGGAAAACAGCGCCGCGCCCTTCTTGAGTGCCAGCGTGTGGACCGTGATGTTGCTCGGGCCAAGCGCGAGCACCTGCCGGATGGAATCGGCAAAGCCGGCCTCGTCGTCGTCGGGCAGACCCGCGATGAGGTCCATGTTGATATCGTCAAACCCGGCGCGGACCGCCTGATAGAAGGCCTCGATGGTCTGCCGGGCCGTATGGCGGCGGCCGACGGCCGCGAGGACCTTGTCGGACATGGTCTGGGGGTTGATGGAGATGCGCGTGGCGCCGCCGGCCCTGATCACGCGCAGCTTTTCCTCGTCCAGCGTGTCGGGGCGGCCGCCCTCGACCGTGAATTCCAGACAGCGGGAAAGATCGAAGCTCGTGTGGATGGCCTCCAGCAGCCGCGCCATCTGCGCGCTCGAGAGCGTCGTCGGCGTGCCGCCGCCGATGTAGAGCGTGCGGATGTGGAAGCCGGAAGCCTGCAGCAGCCTGCCGGTGTGCGCGATCTCGCGCAGCAGCGCGTCCAGATACGCAGGCAAAAACTCCCCGAAGCGCTCGATGGACTGGCTCACGAACGAGCAGTACGCGCAGCGCGTCGGGCAGAACGGGATCCCGATATACACCGAAAGGTCGTCCGGGTCAAGCAGCTTCGCGGCCTCAATGGTGTGCCGCGAGGCGTCGACGCAGAGCTTTGCGCGCGCCGGGGAGACGAAATAGGTCTCGCGCAGCAGGCGCTCGGCGTCTTTTTCGCTGCCGCCGCCGGAAAGACAGCGGGTCGAGAGCTTCGTCGGCCGCACGCCGGAGAGCGCGCCCCACGGGGGCGCGGCGTCCAGCACCTGCATGGCCGCGAGATAGTAGCTGCGCTGCAGGATGCGCCTCGTCGCGCGCACGTCGGCATCCTCCAGCCGCACGCGGTTGGAAGCGAAGCCGGTCCTGCCGCGGTAGGTGACCTTGGCGGTCGCCGTGAGGAAGCGCTTTCCGCGCGAAAGGGACGAGACGGTCCCGTCGCCGGTGAACGGCTCCGTGCAGAATTCGCTCGGCTCCTGCGCGAACAGCTGCAGCTGCAGCTGCTCGACGGGGTAGCGCTCGGTGTGGTTTTTCAGATACAGCTTCATCCGGCAAAGCCTCCGCGCAGGTAGGGATTCGTGCGCAGCTCGTCCGCGATGGTGCTGGCCGGTCCGTGCCCGGGCAGCACGCGCGTCTCGGGCGGGAGCGTGGACAGCCGCTTTAAGGATGCGGACATGGCCGCGTCGCTGCCGCCGGGGAAATCCGTCCGCCCGTAGGAGCCGGCGAAGAGCGTATCGCCCGAAAACAGCACGTTTTCGCACAGCAGACACACCGACCCCGGCGTATGTCCGGGCGTCGAGAGCACCCGGAAGCGCAGTCCGGCGGCCGCAAGCTCGTCGCCCTCCCGATAGGTGTCGGTGTAGAGCAGCAGATCGTGGCACATATGGCTCGGGTCGTCCTTGTCGGCCTCACCGACGAAGACGGGCGCCTGCGTCGCCGCGTGCAGGTTTTTGAGCGCGCCGATGTGGTCAAAATGCGCGTGTGTCAGGAAAATGGCCTCGAGCGTCAGCCCCTGCTCCTGCAGGACGGCGAGGAGCTTTTTGGAGTTCGCCGCGGGGTCGATGATGACGGCGCGGGAGCAGCCGTCCTGCCGGACGAGATAGCAGTTGGTGGCCAGCGGGCCCAGCGTGAGCGTCTGAATGTTCATAGCGTCTCCTTATTTGAGATCGTCCGTGTCGACGATCAGGGTGACCGGCCCGTCGTTTTCCGACGAGACCTGCATATACGCGCCGAATTCGCCGTGCTGCGGCGGGAAGCCGAGGCGTTCGCACTCGGCGAGGAACTGCTCGTAGAGCGGGATGGCGAGATCCGGCTTTGCCGCGCCGATGAAGCTCGGCCGGCGGCCGTGGCTCACATCGCCGTAGAGCGTGAACTGGCTCACGACCAGCACGCTTCCGCCCACATCGGCCAGCGACCGGTTCATTTTATCATTTTCATCGCGGAATACGCGCAGACCGAGGACTTTTTCGGCCAGCTTGCGGCAGAGCGCGGGCGTATCGTCCGGCCCGATGCCGAGCAGGATGAGAAATCCCCGCCCGATCTGCCCGTGCAGCGCGCCGTCAATACAAACACTGGCGGAATTCACGCGGGTAACGACTACTTTCATAATGGGATCCTTTCTTACTATCGTTTCAGGCGCACTCCCTTGGCTCCCCTTCCAGGGGAGCTGGCTCGGCGCAGCCGAGACTGAGAGGTTATAGCCCAATCCTGATGCACCTCCGGTGGTGCATCCCAAAGGCTCCCTTGTGTAAAGGGAGCTGGCGCGAAGCGCCTGAGGGATTGTTGCCGCAAATTTGCAGCTGTCGGCTGCCTCCGGCGGCCCTATCTTTTCCGTCTTGCCGGAAAAGATAGGGGAGAAAAGGGGCGCTTGGATGCGTTTGGTGCATGCTGCATCTGAATTCAGGTAAGCCCCAATGTTTTAGTCTGGCGTTCCACACGATGGTCACCTTACGAAGTTTTGACTACGCGCCGCCTGATACGGGGGTGTCTAGTTTGAAACTAGTTTCTTTAGAACGACTGCTGTCAATAGAAGGTACGGTGGAAATCCGGATGGTCTTTACCTTCTTGCGGGGGGGGGGGATAACCTCTCCGCCTCGCTTCGCTCGGCACCTCCCCTTGACAAGGGGAGGCTTTTTTCGCCCGCACCAAGGCTCCCCTTTCAGGGGAGCTGGCAGCCGAAGGCTGACTGAGAGGTGGATGCAAATTTGCGACGACCTCTCCGTCTCGGCTTCGCCGAGCCACCTCCCCTGAAAGGGGAGGCTTTTATATGTGCACGCACCAACGGCTTCCCCTATGAGTGGAAGCTGCCGCCGAAGGCGGCTGATGAGGTGGGGCAGTTTCGTTTTTACTCCGTTCCTCTCTCGACGTTGTGCACGCCGGAGATGCCGCGCAGGCGGGTGCGGACGTTTTCGAGCTCGGTGAGGTTGTGCACACCGAAGCGCAGGCAGACGATGGCGGTGCCGCCGCCGACGGAGCGGGCGCTCATCTCACTCGTGCGCAGGCGCAGGGAGGTGAGGATCGTCGCCACGTCGAGCATCAGCCCGTCGCGGTCGTCGGCCTCGATCTCCAGCGAGGTGGAGAAGAGCGCGTCCGGCGCTTCGGCCCAGGTGACCTTGACCCAACGGCCCTTCTGCGCCGGGTCCTGCGCGCTTTTGGCGTTCGGGCAGTCCTTGCGGTGGACGGACACGCCGTAGCCCTTGGTGATGAAGCCGATGATCTCATCGCCGGGGACCGGCGTGCAGCAGCGGCTGAACTTGATCATGCACGAGCCGATATCCTCCACGATGACGCCGGAGGCATTGACGGCGGGCGTCTCCTGCCGCATGAGGGGCTTGGGCGCGAGCGAGCGGCTGGCCTTGGTCAGATCGTCGCGGATGCGGCCGACGGCCTTCGCAGCGGTCAGTCCGCCGTAGCCGATGGCGGCATACATGTCGTCGAGGCATTCGAAGCTGACCTTCTTGAGCACGAGCGGCAGCACGTCGTCGTTCTGGATGAGATCGGGGTCGACGCCGATGTGGCGCAGCTCCGCGTCGAAGCTCGTCTTGCCGCGGACGATGTTCTCGTCGCGCTTTTCGCGCTTGAACCACTGCTTGATCTTGATGCGGGCCTGGTTCGACTGGCAGATGTTCAGCCAGTCGCGGCTCGGGCCCTTGGCCGATTTGGAGGTCAGGATCTCGACGATATCGCCGTTGTGCAGCGGCGCGTCGTAGCTGGCGATGCGGTTATTGACCTTCGCGCCGATCATGGAGTTGCCGACGGCGGAATGGATGGCGTAGGCAAAGTCGATGGGCGTGGAGCCGGCGGGCAGGGAGATGACCTTGCCCTTGGGCGTAAAGACGAAGACCTCGTCGTCGAACATGTCGACCTTGAGTGAGTGGATATAGTCGTCGGCCTCGACGTCCTGCTGGTTCTCGAGCAGACGCCGGACCCACTCGAATTCCTTTTCCGAGCCCTCGCCCGCGTGCTGCTTGTATTTCCAGTGCGCCGCGACGCCGTATTCCGCGGTCTGGTGCATCTCCCACGTGCGGATCTGCACCTCGAAGGGGATGCCCTGCGAGCCGATGACCGTCGTGTGCAGCGACTGGTACATGTTGGGCTTCGGCGTGGAGATATAGTCCTTGAAGCGGCCGGGGATGGGGTTGAAGAGGTCGTGGATATGGCCGAGGACGTTATAGCAGTCGGCGATGTTGTCGACGATCACGCGGAACGCGTAGAGGTCATACAGCTCGTCGATCGTCTTGTTCTGCGCGCGCATCTTACGGTAGATGGAGTAGGTATGCTTGATCCGCCCGTAGATCGACCCGTGGATGCCCACGGAGGCCAGACGGTTGGTGATCTTCGACTGGATGGCGTTCATGAAGCTGTTGGCGCTGTCCTCGTTCTTTTTGAGGTAGTCGATGATCTCCTGATAGCCCTCGGGATCGAGGTACTGCAGCGACGTATCCTCCAGCTCCCACTTGATCTTCTGCATGCCGAGCCGGTGGGCCAGCGGCGCATAGACCTCCATCGTCTCCATGGACTTGGAGATCTGCTTGGCGGGCGTCTGGTACTGCAGGGTGCGGGTATTGTGCAGTCGGTCGGCGATCTTGATGAGGATGACCCGGATGTCCTTCGACATGGCCATGAACATCTTGCGCAGATTTTCCATCTGCTGCTCTTCCATCGTGGAATACTGCACGCGCGTGAGCTTCGTGACGCCCTCGACGAGGTTGGCCACGGTCTCGCCGAACATGCGGGAGATCTCCTCAAAGCTCGCGTCGGTGTCTTCCAGACAGTCGTGCAGCAGCGCGGCCGTGATCGCGTCGGTGTCCAGACCGATCTCCGCCACGATCTCCGCCACGGCCAGCGGGTGGATGATATAGGGCTCGCCGGATTTGCGCAGCTGGTTTTTGTGCTTTTCGTCGGCATATTCGTAGGCCCGCTGGATGACCTCCAGATCGGCGGAGGGCGCGTAGCGGGTGATCGCCTGCATCATGGAGGCGTAATGTTCTTCTCTGGTTTCCATTCAGGTTCCTGCCTTCTGCTTTTTGAGGTGGATGAGGATCGGGCTCTTTTCCAGATCGACCTTGCGCCCGTCGGCGCACAGGCGGATGAAGAGCGTCTTCGGCCGCTGCTCGAGCTGCACGAGCCCCTGCTCTGCCAGAACGTCCAGGCAGATGCGCGTTTTTCCGGCGCTCAGCGGGAGCTTTGCGCAGCGCGAGATCTTGCGGCTCAGGCAGCCGAGCTCCTCGCAGAGCGTCCCGTCCTGCGAGAATGCGGCCAGATACCGCCAGACCGCGACGAAGTCCTGCCGCGCCGGCAGCAGGGAGTCTGCCTCGTCGCAGCTGAGCTCGCCGCCGGAAAGATGCTTGCGGTAGACCGCGCGGTCATGCCCCTGCGCCTCGCGGAAGGCCTTGTCCGGCCGGATATCGACCAGATTGAGCTGCACCGAGCGCATGGAGCGGTATTCGTTGATCTGCGGGGTAAAGGCGATATCGACCACGTCGCCCTGGGCCACGGCGGCCCGCTGCGCGTTGGTGGAAAAGAAGATCGCGCCCCAGGAGAACGGGCCCTTGCTCAGCCGCAGCCGCAGATGCTTGCCGCCGCCGACCTCGGTCAGCTCCGTGACCTGCAGCCCGCGCATGCACAGGATCGGCCGCGGGCAGCCCGCGCCGCAGGGCTCGAGCTCGTCGAGCGCCTGGATATTTTCGATGGTCAGCAGCTCCGGCGGGATCTCGCAGTCGATCGCGAGCGCCGTGCTGCAGGCGTCCGACTGGCGGAAGCTGCTGCAAAGCTGCAGCATTTTCTCGCGGAAGGGCTCGATGCACGCGCGCCGGATGGTGAACCCGGCGGCAAGCTCATGCCCGCCGTAGCTCTCAAGCAGCCCGGACAGCTGCTCGAGCGAGCGGAAGAGGTTGAATCCGCCGTACGAGCGCGAGGAGGCCTTGCCCTTGTCGCCGTCGAGGCAGATGAGGAAGGTCGGGCAGCTGTATTCCTCCGCCATGCGCGACGCGACGATCCCGACCACGCCCTGGTGCCAGCTCTCGTCGGCCAGCACGATGGCCTGCGGCGGCCCGCCGGGCGGCAGCATGGCGACGGCGCTCTGGTAGATGCTGCCTTCGATCTCCTGCCGCTTGCGGTTGAGGCGGCAGAGCGTCCCGGCCAGCTCCACGGCGCGGGCGGCGTCGTGGGTCAGAAACAGCTCGGTCGCCACGTGCACCTCGCCCATGCGCCCAGCGGCGTTGATGCGCGGCGCGAGCGTATAGCCGATCGTCCCCGCGGTGACGGGGCCCTTCTGCACGGCGCATTCGGCCATCAGCGCGGCGATGCCGACGCGCTTCGGGTTGGCCAGCGCCCGCAGGCCGCGGGCGACCATCGTGCGGTTCTCGCCCGTCAGCGGCATGACGTCCGCGACGGTGCCGAGGCACAGAAAATCACAGTATTGGTCCAGCAGCTTCTCCTGGTCGCCCTCGACGGCGGCGGCCAGCTTGAACGCGACGCCGACGCCCGCCATCTCCGTGACGGGCTGGGGCTGGTCCTTGCGGTGCGGGTCGACGAGCGCCGCGGCCTGCGGCAGCTCGGACTTGCACTCGTGGTGATCGGTGATGACAAGATCGATGCCGAGCTCTTTGCACAGCTGCGCCTCCTGATTGGCCGTGATGCCGCAGTCGACCGTCACGATCAGCTCCACGCCCTGCTTTTTGAGCGTGTCGATGGCGAGCGGGTTGAGCCCATAGCCCTCCTCGAGCCGCGCGGGGATATAGCTGGTCACGTGGCCGCCCCTGCTGCGCAGATATTCCGTCAGCAGGCAGGTGGCCGTGATGCCGTCGACGTCGTAATCGCCGAAGACGGCGATATGCTCGCGGCGCTGCAGGGCAAGCCGCACGCGCGCGGCGGCCCTGTCCATGTCGAGCAGGTCGAACGGGGAGGAGAGGGGGTAGCTGCAGGATAAAAATTCTCGGGCCGCGTCCGCGTCCCGGTAGCCGCGGCTGCACAGCAGCGCCGCGGTGATCGGCGAGAAGCCCGCCGCGCACAGGGCCCTTGCGTCGGCAGGCTCATAGGACGATACCGTCCAGGTTCCGTACTTCAATTCCAATGCACATCCATTATTATTTTCTTTTTCGCATATTATAGCATCATGGATGGAATATCACAATACAAAATGTGGGATACAGCCCCGCTGGAGGCGGTTTTTTCGCCCATGGCGCCGCAAAAAAGCCCCGCCGGCGCCACAGTTCCGCTTTTCTTTGCGGGGCGGGTATGATAGACTATGGAAAAAGGAGGCGCAGGCATGGGGAAAAACGGGCGAAAAAGCTGCCGCCGCTGGCTGCTGCCGGCGGCGCTGGTGCTGGCCGGCGCGGCATGGTTTGAAAATTTCACACTGTCTTCGAGCACGGTCGAGGTCCGCAGCGCGGCGCTGCCCGCGGCGTTTTCCGGGCTGCGCGTGGTGCAGATCTCCGACCTGCACGGCAGACGCTTTGACGCGGGCAGCCGGTATCTGCTCGCGCTCGTGCGGCTGCAGAGCCCGGACATCATCGCCCTGACCGGCGATCTGGCCGACGAATTCACCGACCTTTCCATGCTCCCGCCCCTGCTCGAGGGCCTGACGGCGCTCGCGCCGACATTTTACGTGACGGGCAACCACGAGTGGGTGCTCTCCCGCGAAAAGCGGCAGCAGCTGCTTGACCTGCTGGACGCGGCGGGCGTCATCCGCCTGCCGAATGAATGCCGGCTGCTGGAGAAGGGCGGCGCGTCCATCGTCCTCACGGGCGTGGACGACCCGAACGGCCCGTATGACCAGAAGCGCCCGGCGCAGCTCGTGCGCGAGATCCGGCAGCAGTACGGCAAGGACGCATATATCCTCATGCTCTCGCACCGCAATGACGAGCTGCCCCTCTGGGCGCACATGGGCGTGCAGACGGTCCTCTGCGGCCACGGCCACGGCGGCATCGTGCGCCTGCCCGGCATCGGCGCGGTCTTCGGCACGCATATGGATCTGTTCCCGGACTATACCGCGGGCCTGTACGAGAAGGACGGGACGGCCATGGTCGTCAGCCGGGGCCTTGGCGGCAGCCGCAAGCTGCCCCTGCGCATCGGCAACCGCCCGGAGGTCGTGACCGTCGTTTTGCGGACAGAGAACTGAGCGCATCAAAAAGAGAAAGAGAGAACGATATGAAAACCTGGAAAGCGACTGGATGTGTGCTGCTGGCGGGGATGTTCTGGGGCAGCATGGGCCTGTTTGTCCGGCAGCTGAATGCCGCCGGGCTCTATGCCATCGATGTGATGCAGCTGCGGGTGCTGCCGAGCGCGATTTTCGTCGGGCTGTATCTGCTGCTGTTTGACCGGCAGAAGCTGCGGCTCCGCCTGTGCGATCTCTGGTGCTTCGCAGGCAGCGGCATCTGCAGCCTGATGCTGTTTTCGTGGTGCTATTTTACGGGGATGCAGGATGCGAGCCTCGCGGTCATGGCTGTGCTGCTCTATACCGCGCCGGTGTTCGTCATGCTGATGAGCATCGTGTTCTTCCGGGAAAAGCTGACGGGGGCGAAGCTGGCGGCGCTGGTTTTGTGCCTGGCGGGCTGCGTGCTGGTGTCGGGCGTGGGCTCGTCGGAGCGGCTCGGGCTGCGGGGGCTGCTGCTCGGCCTCGGCGCGGGCTTCGGGTACGCGCTGTATTCGATCTTCGGCCGCTGCGCGATCGACCGCGGCTACAGCTCGTGGACGATCACGTTCTACACCTTCGTCTTCTGCTCGCTCGGCTGCGCGCCGCTGACCGGCTGGCGCCTGATCGCCGGGACGCTCGCCGCACAGCCGCGGCTGATCGCGTGGGCGCTGGGCATGGCGCTGCTGACGGGCTTTCTGGCCTATATCCTCTACACAAAGGGCCTCGAGGGCATGCCGTCGAGCCGCGCGTCCATCCTCGCCTCGGTCGAGCCGGTCACGTCGGCCGTCATCGGCACGATCGTCTTCCATGAGCCGCTCAGCCTGGCGGAGGTCTGCGGGATCGTTCTGGTTTTGGGCGGGATCGCGGTACTGAGCGTGCGTCTGCCGGGGAAAAAGCGGGAAAAGACCGGCCAGATTTAAACTTTTTATAAACAATCGCCCTGCCCGCTTGTATTTTGTCCGCAGGTTTCTATAATGGGGTTTATTGAATGAAACCATATGGACGGAGTGACGGAAATGTTTCGGAAAATCGGAGATGGGCTTCGCAGATTTATGGTCGGGCGCTATGGCTCGGACCGGCTGAACCAGTGTCTGCTCGGTGCGGCGCTCGTGCTGATCCTCATCAGCGCCATCGGCGGCCGGTGGGTGCAGTGGATGTCGGTATTGAGCCTGCTGGCGTATATCCCGCTCATCTGGTCGATCTTCCGGATGTATTCGCGCAATATTGAGGCTCGCCGCCGGGAAAACGCCGCCTTTCTGCGCTTTTTCAGCCGTCTGACGGATAAGCAGTACCGCTATTTCCGCTGCCCCGGCTGCCGTCAGGTCGTCCGCGTGCCGCGCGGCAAGGGCAAGATCAACATCCGCTGCCCGAAGTGCAGCCGCCAGTTTATCAAGCGCACGTAAATCGGCGAAAATTTCCTTGATTTTGCTGCCGGTGTCTGTTATAATACGCAGGCTGCAGCAAACATACGGAGCGGTATCGAAGTGGTTATAACGGCCCTGACTCGAAATCAGGTGTACCGGCAACGGTACCGTGGGTTCGAATCCCACCCGCTCCGCCAAAATCCCGCATACGCAAGTATGCGGGATTTTACTTCTTCCTTCTTCACTCTTCACTTTTCACTTTGCCCTGAAAAGCGAAGGGCGGGATTTTGGAAAGTAAGAAGTAAAAGTGAAAAGTGAAAAAGTAACGTGCCGCTGTCGCGGCGATTTTATAACACGAAAAAAGCCCATCCATCCGGATGGGCTTTTTTGGTGCTGCGGCGCGGGTGGGAGAGGATGGACGTTTTGGGCGGCGGGGCGTTTACACCGTTGCGGCTTCCTGGTCGAGGAAGTCGTGGATGACGTCGAACAGGTGGACGGGGTCGAGCTGCTGGTCGGTGCAGAGCCGGGCCAGACGCTCGACGGCGGCGCGGTCGTCGGAAAAGGGCGTGACGACCGAGAGGGTCGTCCAGCAGCCGTTTTGCCGCCGCTGGCCAAGAAGCCCGTAGGAGCAGCGCATGCGCGCAGGCTCCCAGGTCTCCTGCAGAAAATATTGGTAAGCGCCCTCCGGAGCATCCTGCTCGGAGGCGTGCGCATCGATGCAGGTCAGCTCCTGCGAGACGCGGAAGGCGGTCTGCAAAAGCGCGATCGCGTCCTTCGCCAGCCGCTGCGCCTGCGGGTGCAGCGCCGGGATCTGCGGCAGGAGCGTCTCGAGCCGGAGGGGGTCCGCAGCGGCGTCCTCCGGGCCGGAGATGAGCTGTGCCGGGGTGATATTGAGGCCTTTGGCGATCTCTTCAATGGAATCCGACCGCAGGCAGTTTTCTCCTTTCAGATAGCCCTGAAATGTCGAGCGCGGAATGCCGAGCTCTTTGGAAAATTCCAGCTTGCTTTTCTTCTCCGCTTCCATCCTGTGCCGCAGTGTGGCTGCAATGTTTTTCTCTATCTGCACAAAGCCACCTCCCTCAATAAAAAGATAAGAATGTGGGTGCAGCCGGTAAATGCCAGCTTACCGGCAAACAGACCAGCTTTTCGTCACATGCGTCGCGGACAGGAAAAATTATGTATCTACCATTATAAGCGGCGGGGAAATCGGAGTCAATCGGAAAAGGGAACAGGGAGATCTCCGTTCATGGAGATCTCCCTGTTTTAGTCTGGATCCAAGATTATTCGGCTGCGATGCGCCAGCCTTCGGCCTGTTCGCGGATGGCGGTGAAGCGCCGGTACAGGCCGCCCTGCTGCACGAGCTCGGCGTGCGTGCCGTGCTCGGCGATCCGGCCGTCGGCCACGACGAGGATCTGGTCGGCATTCTGGATGGTCGCGAGGCGATGGGCGATGGTGATGATCGTCTTGCCGCGCGTCAGCTCGGAGATGGCCTGCTGGATGAGGTGCTCGTTCTCCGGGTCGATGCTCGCGGTGGCCTCGTCGAGAATGATGATGGGCGCGTTTTTGAGAATGGCGCGGGCGATGGAGATGCGCTGCTTCTCGCCGCCGGAGAGCGTGCCGCCGCCCTCGCCGACAACGGTGTCGTAGCCGTCCGGCAGCGCCAGGATAAACTCGTGGCAGCGGGCCTTCTTCGCCGCTTCGATCATCTCCTCCTCCGTGGCGTCCGGCTTGCCGAAGAGGATATTCGCGCGGATGGTATCGTGGAACAGATACACGTTCTGGAATACCATGGAGATGTTGGAGAGCAGACTGTCGCAGGTGAATTCGCGCAGGTCGTGACCGCCGACGCGGATCGCGCCGCGCTGCGGGTCATAGAACCGCGCGAGCAGGCTGCAGATCGTGGTCTTGCCGGAGCCGGAGGGGCCGACGATGGCCGTCGAGGTCTTCTCGGGGATCGAGAAGCTGACGTCCTGCAGCACCTGCCGGGAATCGTAGCCGAAATCGACGTGATCGAAGGTGATGTCGTAGTGGCTCAGCCGGATGTCTTTGCCGTCAGCGTCGATGAGGTTCTCGCCGCGCAGGGCGTCCAGCTGGTCCATGGCGTCGTCGATGACGCCGAGGGTATGGGCGCTGTCGCTGATGGGCTCGAGGCTGGCGAAGATGCTGAACGAGAAGAAGAGGAACATCAGCGCCATGGAGAACGTCATCTGCCCGTGCAGGCATTCGAGCGCCGCGGCCAGAGCAAGGCCAACCGAGCCGCACTTGAGCGCGAGCAGATGCAGCGCGTTGCCGGGCAAATAGCCCCACTCGATCTTCAGATGGATGCGCTTGCTCTTTTTGACGGCGTCCGTGACCGACTGCATGGCCGCGCCGCTCTTGCCGAACGACTTGACGACCGCGAGCCCGCGGGCGTATTCCAGGACCGCGCCGGTCATCTCCCGGTTGGCTTCTGCTTCGACCGGGGCGTTGACGCGGCTGTAGTGCGAGATGATCAGCATGCAGCCAAACGAGACGGCCGCCGCGGCCAGCGCGATGAGCGCCGTGACCGGGCTGCAGACGGCAAGCGCCAGGAAGATCACGAGGAAGTTCAGATATCCGCCCACAAAGTTGTCGATCATGCGGATGCCCATGCCCTCGAGCGTGGACAGGCCCGTGGTGATGGAGTTCAGGATGTTGCCGGTGCTGACGCTCTGGAAATAGCCCAGCGACACGCGCTTGAGCGCGTCGCCGATGGCCAGCCGGTCACGCGCGGTGAGCTGGTAGCCGATCGGCTCCTGCAGCCGGGCGCGGAAATAGTCGAACAGGAAGCGGAAGAACACCAGAACGACCTGGATCACGATGCACTTCCAGATCCATGCGGTGTCGAACGCCGGTCCGCCCGCCTGCGCGTCGATCAGCAGGCCGACCGTATAGGCGGCCAGCGCCAGCGGCATGGCCGCGAAGATGTGCGAGAAGAACGTCATGACGAAGCCCGCGTAGAGCCGCCCTTTGCATTCGCCGCACCAGTCGATGATCCGTTTTACCGTTTTGAACATGGTCTCACGCCTCCTTTGCCGCGGACGATACCGCCCAGTTCTTCGCGCCGATGTGTGCCTGCCACATGCTCCTGTAGAGCGGACAGCTCTCCAGCAGCTGCTCCTGCGTGCCCTCGGCGGCGATCCGGCCGTTCTGGAGCACGACGATGTTGTCCGCGTTTTTGATCGTGGACAGCCGGTGCGCGATGACGAGCAGGGTCTTGCCTTTCGTCAGCGCGGCGATGCTGCGCTGGATCTTGTCCTCGTTTTCGGGGTCGGTGAAGGCGGTGGCCTCGTCGAGGATGACGATGGGCGCGTTTTTGAGCATCATGCGCGCGATGGCGATGCGCTGCTTTTCGCCGCCGGACAGGCGTTTGCCCGCCTCGCCGGCCGGGGTGTCATAGCCCAGCGGCAGCTTGGAGATGAACTCCTCGCACTGCGCGGCGCGGGCCGCGGCCTTGACCTCCTCGTCGGTCGCCTGCGGATTGCCGAGGCGGATGTTCTCCAGCAGCGAGCAGCGGAAGAGGAAGTTATCCTGCGTGACGAAGCTGACGTATTCCGAGAGCTGCGAGAGGGGCAGGTCTTTGACATTGACGCCGCCGATGGTGATCGCGCCGTCCGTCACGTCCCAGAAGCGGGCGATAAGCTTGGCGACGGTCGATTTGCCGCCGCCGGACGGGCCGACCAGCGCGGTGAAGCTGCCCTCCGGGAGCTTCAGGTCCACGCCGTGCAGCACCTCGTCCTTGCTGTCCCCCGTGTAGGAGAAGCGGACGTTTTTCAGCTCCACGTCCATGTGCGGAACTTCGGCGCGTGCCGCGGGCTCCGGCAGCTCGGGCATTTCGAGGTATTCCTCCAGCCCCTCGACGGTGAACTTCACCTGCCGCATGTTTTCTGAGAAGACCTCGAGCTTGGCCAGCGAGCCCACCATGGAGATCGACAGCATCACGGCCAGCGCCGCCTGCGGCGCGGTGATCCGCCCGCTGTTTGCCAGCGCCAGCGCGACCGGCAGCGTGCCGATGAGCGTCGAGGGGAAGAGCGCGAAGCTCAGCTTCATCGTGGCGAACGTCGAGGTCAGCCATTTGACGACGAAGGTGCGGAAATCCGTGATGGCCGCGGCGTATTTTTCGTAGCTCACGCCCGCGCGGCCGAAGGCCTTGATGACCTCGATGCCCTCGATGTACTCGACGATGGTGCTGTTCATATAGTTGGAGGACTGGTCGAACTTCTCAAAGTTCTTGCCGCTGATCTTGAAGGTCAGGCCCATGCAGATGAATGACAGCGGGAACGTCACGAGCGACGCAAGCGCCAGCCGCCAGTCGATGCACAGAAGGGCGATGATGCTGACGATGGGCAGCACGACGTGGCCCGCGCCCTCCGGGATCATGTGGGCCAGCGGCGGCTCGAGATTTTCGATCTTGTCGACCATCATGCTCTTGATCTCACCGATGGTGTGGTTCTCCACGTCGCCGAGCGGCGCGTGCAGAAACCGGTCGGCCAGCCGCAGCCGCAGCGCCTCGAGGATCGTATAGGCCATGGCGTGCGACGTGCCGGTGGACAGGCTGAACAGCAGGATCTTTCCCGCCCAGGCCGCCAGTGCCAGCAGGCACCACCGGACGATGGCACTTGCCGTCGCCATCCCGGCCACGAACAGGCAGATGAGCCTGTACATGCAGAAAAACGGCGCGAGCCCCAGCGTCACGCTGGCTACCGACAGCACGACGGACAGGATCAGCCGCCGCTTTTCTCCCTCCGCGTAGGCAAACAGCGCCTGCATCCAGCTTTTCTTCTTTGTTTCCATGCAGATACCTCTTTTCGTTTGGGTGTATATCGGCAGTTAGGCATCTCTAACTGCTGGGTAAAAAATTACAGAGCATCACTGCCCCATAATTTTCAGCCATCCGGCCGTGTAGAAATCGCCCAGCTCCTCCACGTACCGCTGTGCGTCTGCCAGCGGCATGTCGTGCAGGATGACCTCGCAGTAGGCGTTCATCATCCCGGTGACGAGCATATGCTCCAGCCGCGGGTCGATCTGCGGCACGGCGCTGCCGAGCGAACGCAGGACCTCGCAGTAGCGCTCGGTCGCCGCGACCTCCATTGCGACCAGCTCGTCGATCAGTCCGGCGTAGGGCGTGCCCTCCGCGCCCTGCAGGATCAGACGGAAAAGCGGGCGGCGCGCGTCCATATAGACCAGCAGCTCCTGCATGCAGGTCTTGCCGGCCTGGCCCATCTGCGTGACCTGCTCCTCCGGCCGCAGCGCCTCAAAGCCGAAAACCGCCGTGCGGTAGGTCTCCAGCACGTGGCGGTACGGCTCGTCCACCAGCGCGGCGAACAGAGCCTCCTTGCTGTCATAATAGCCGTAGAATGCACCGGTCGTGACCCCGGCGGTCTTGACGATGTTCCGCAGCGACGCGGCCTGATAGCCCTTGGCCAGAAATTCATCTCTGGCGGCGGCATGGATGCGGTCGAGCGTGGAGCTGATGGGCTGCGGCATGCGGAGACCTCCTTATAACAGCGTTATATCACGGTGTTATATTATAATCACGATCTGCCGTTTGTCAAGCTTGAAAATCTCGGGAGAATGTGCTAGACTGTGGCCAAAGCCATACAGGCCGCCGTGCGCGGCATTTTTATGGCACTGCGGTTAGATACAACTAACTGAAACGGAGGCGATCCGATGCTGTTTGAGACCTATGGAGACCGCAAAAACCCCGCGGTCCTATTTTTCCACGCTATGGGCGTCACGGGCGCGAGCAGCAGCCCGGTGGCAGAGCACCTGCAGGATAAATATTTCTGCATCCTGCCCACGTCCACGGTCTACTGCCCGGGCCAGCGCTACCGCGGCAAGGCGGACGAGGTGCGGCAGGTAGAGGACTTCCTGCGCGCGCAGGGCGCGGAGCGGCTGGCCCTCGTCATGGCTTCCTCCATCGGGGCGGACCTCGCCCTGACCTTCGTGACGCAGACAAAACTGGAGATCAGGCACGTGTTCTTTGACGGCGGCCAGTTCGCAAGGATCGGCAGGGCCACGCGGCGGATCATGACGCCGTTTCTGTACCTTGCCATCCGGAGCCTTTACTGGTCGAACGGCCGGACGCTGAAGAAGCTCCTGTGGTGCGACGACGAGGCCATCCGGCCGTATTTTATCGCGGCCGGCCGCCAGCTGCGCTGCGGGAACCTGCGCCGCCAGATGGCGGACAGTCTGGAGGACAGGCCCTTCCCGCCGCTGCCGCCGGAAGTGGAGCGGCATACGTTTTTTTCCTTCGGCAGCGCCGAAGAACACTTCAAATACCGCGCCGCGGTCATGGAGGCCTATCCCGAGGCCCGCTTCCCGGTCTTTGACGGGTTTGACCATATGCAGTATCAGATCCGCGACCCGGCGGGCTTCGCGCAGCTGCTGCGCTGCGTCATGGAGCAGGACCGGCTGCCGGAGCTGCCGTTTTTACAGATGATGAAGGAGGAACCGCCCCATGCCGTATAAGATCGAAAAAAACACCGTACAGGAGACGCTGGTCATCCCGGTCTACGCGCGCAAAATGTGCTCGGAGCTCTATCCGGACCTGTACCGCGACGAGAACGCCGCCCGGATCCTCGGGCAGATCGTCCGGCTGGAATTCGGCGAGCAATAAAAAGAAACACGGTGCGGCCTGCCCGGGCTGCACCGTGTTTTCGTTTATTCGTCCAGAAGATCGAGGATATCGTCGAGCGCGTCCTCCAGCGCCTCATGGCGCGCGGCCCAGCGCTCGTACTGCGCGCTCATCATGTCCGCGGGCTCGCGCGCGTCGAGGTCCGCGATTTGCTCCCGCAGCTCCTGCGCCCGTGCTAGCAGCGCTTCGCGGGAGAGCGTCTGCGGGTCTTCTTCCTCCGGCATGGCCGGGAAGGGGATCGGGTCTGTCATTGCATCTTCATCCTTTCTGTGCTTCGATCACGGCCTCGGCCGTCAGAATGCCGTCCAGCGCGGCGGAGGTGATGCCCCCCGCATAGCCCGCGCCCTCGCCGCAGGGATAGAGTCCCCGCAGCTGCGACTGCCGGGTCTCATCGCGGAGGATGCGCACGGGTGAGGAGCTGCGCGTCTCCGGCGCGGTCAGGACGGCGTCGGGCGAGGCAAAGCCGTGCAGCTTCCGGTCCAGCTCCGGCAGCGCCTGCTCCAGAACGGAGGTGATCCGCTCCGGCAGGACGGTATGCAGCTCGCAGAGCGTCACGCCGGGGCGGTACGTCGGCTGCACGCCGCCGAGCGTCTGCGACGGGCGCTTTGCCAGAAAATCGCCGACGAGCTGCGCCGGGGCGCGGTAATTGCTCCCGCCCGCGCGGAAGGCTGTCTGCTCCAGCTGCCGCTGCCAGTACATGCCGCCGAGCGGCGATCGGTCCGGGAAATCTGCCGGGTTCAGCGTCACGAGCAGGGCTGCATTCGCGTTTTCGCCGTCCCGCGCGTGGTCGGACATGCCGTTCGTCACCACGCCGCCTGCTTCCGAGGCCGCTGCGACGACGTACCCGCCCGGGCACATGCAGAACGTATAGGCCGAGGATCCGTCCGGCAGCCGCACGTTCAGCTTGTAATCCGCCGCGCCGAGCCCCGGCGCGTCTGCGAACGGGCCGAACTGGCTCTCGTTCACCAGCCGCTGCGGATGCTCGATGCGCACGCCCATGGAAAACGGCTTCGGCTCCATCGGCACGCCCTGCGCGTGCAGCGCCTCAAAGGTGTCGCGGGCGCTATGCCCGATGGCGAGCAGCACGCAGGAGGCGGGGATGACGGTCTCTTCGCCGCCCTGCGCCGCGCGCACGCCGGTGACGCGGCCGTCCTCGGTCACAAGTCCCGTGACCTTCACGCCGAAGCGGACCTCGCCGCCGTAGTGGATGATCTTCTCGCGCAGATTCTGCACGACCGTCACCAGCTCGTCCGTGCCGATGTGCGGCTTGGCGTCGTAGAGGATATCGGCGCTCGCGCCCGCCCCGGCAAACTGCTCGAGGATCCAGCCGATGCGCTCGTTTTTGACGCCGGTATTGAGCTTCCCGTCGGAGAACGTCCCCGCGCCGCCCTCGCCGAACTGCACGTTGCATTCGGGGTCGAGCGTCCCGGTCTTCCAGAATTCCAGCACGGCCGCGTGCCGCGTCTTTGCGTCCTGCCCGCGCTCGAGCACGAGCGGGCGCAGCCCCGCCATGCTGAGCACCAGCGCGGCGAACATTCCCGCCGGGCCGAACCCGACGATCACGGGCCGCTGCGCCGGGACAGAGCGCGGCTGCGGGGCGTGATAGACCGGGTCCTGCGCGAGGGAGGCTCTGGCGCAGTGGGCCATCTTGAGGATCCTGTCCTCCCGGCCCTTCACGGCCACATCGACGGTATAGATGATGCGCACGTCGTTTTTCTTCCGTGCGTCGACGGACCGCCGCTTCAGATCCAGCTGCTTGATCTCGTTCGGGGAGATGCGCAGCTGCCGCGCCGCGGCCTGGACGAGGCGGGCCATATCGCCGTCCGGCGGCAGAGAGATATCACGGATGCGGATCATCGGGTTTCCTCCTGTTTTCCAAGCATACCGGCCACATAGCCGGACGACCACGCCCACTGCAGGTTGTATCCGCCGCAGTCGCCGTCGATGTCCAGCACCTCGCCGCATGCGAACACGCCCGGCGCGAGCCGGCTTTCCAGCGTGTCGGCACGGAACTCCGCGGTCCGGACGCCGCCCGCCGTCACCTGTGCGCTCTCAAATCCGGAGACGCCGGTGACCGGCAGGGCAAAATTCTTGATCTTCTTCGCCAGCGCTGCCAGCGCCTCGTCCGGGACCCCGGCCAGCGGCTGCTGCCCGAGCCCGCAGGCGCGGCAGAGCGTCTTTCCCAGCCGCGGATGGAGCATCCCGGCCAGCGCGTCCTCGGCCAGCAGCTGCGGGAGGGCGGCTTTCCGCGCTGCGAGCAGCTCCCGGACCTGCGGCTCAGAGTACGCCCGCAGCAGATCGAGCAGCAGCTCCGCCTCCTGTGCCTGTCCCGCCTGCCGCGAGAGGGTGAACGCGGCCGGGCCGGAGACGCCCGTCTCGGTAAACTGCGCCTCGCCCGCGTCCTCCTGCACGGTCCTGCCGCCCGCGCGCAGGCGGATATGGCAGTCGGCCCGTACGCCCTTGAGCCCGCGGATGGGGGCCGGGTCCGTGCGGATCTGCGTGAGGCTGGGGTGCAGCGGCGTGCGGCTGTGGCCGAGCTGGCCGAGCAGGTCATAGCCCGCCGCCGTCCCGCCCAGCGCCTTGCCCGCGCAGCCGCCGCAGGCGATGATAAGCTTGTCGGCAAAATATCCTGCGCCGTCCGCGGCCATCAGCTGGTAGCCGCGGGCCTTTTTCCGGACGCTCTGTGCGTCAAAGCCGCAGACCGTCTGCACGCCCGCCTGCGCCGCAGCGAAGCGCAGCACGTCGAGCACGCTGTTGGCCTGGTCGGACAGGGGATAGACCCGGCCGGAGTCCTCTGCCACGGTCAGAAGCCCGAGCCCGCGGAAAAATTCCAGCGTATCCTGTACGCCGAAGCGCGTCAGGGCGGTCTGGGCGAAGGCGGGGTCCTGCCCGTGGTAGCGGGCGGGGGAGAGCTGCAGGTTGGTCAGGTTGCACCGGCCGTTGCCGGTGGCGAGCAGCTTGCGGCCGACGCGGGACTGCCGCTCAAGGATGGTGACGGTATTCCGCGCGTCCCGCGCAGCCGAAAGCGCCGCCATCAGCCCGCTGGCGCCGCCGCCAAGAATGATCACTTTCATATATGGTCCTCTTTCCAAGAAGTCTTCAACACAAAGGCTCCCCTTCCAGGGGAGCTGTCAGCGCAGCTGACTGAGAGGTTGCTGCAGATTTGCGATAAAACCCAAACCGCAAATTCAGTTTGCGGTTTGGAAAGGAAGAAATGAGCACAGAGGAAAAGAGACGTCGCTTGCGGCGGCTCGTTCCGTCGTGGTCATTTCTGACGCGCCTCCGGCGGCCCCTTCTTTTCCGTCTTGCCGGAAAAGAAGGGGGAGAAAAGGGGCGCTTGGTTACGGTCTGGTGCATGCTGCATCTGAATTCAGGTAAGCATCAATGATTTGGCCTGGCGTTCCACTCGGTGGTCACCTTACGGGTATCGTACTACGCGCCGCCTGATACGGAGGAATCGAATTTGATAGCAGTTGCCTTTGAATCATTACAATCAATAGAAGGTGCAGACCAGATTTGCTGGTCTGCACCTTTTTGCGGGAAAGTTTTATGAATTTGCTGGCACCAAGGCTCCCCTTGTCAAGGGGAGCTGGCGCGGAGCGCCTGAGGGGTTAGCCCGCCGCAGCGGAAAGGCTCCCCTTCCAGGGGAGCTGTCACCGAAGGTGACTGAGAGGTTGCTGCAAATTTGCTACGACCTCTCCGTCTCGGCTTCGCCGAGCCACCTCCCCTTTCAGGGGAGGCTTTGGAATGTGCACATCCAAGGCTTCCCCTACGAGGGGAAGCTGTCGCCGAAAGGCGACGGATGAGGTGGAGGCAGTTCATATTGCGCGCTGTTCTTTATCTCAAGTATAATCCCTTTCCCTGCAAAAACCAAGCGCCATTGCTTTTTTTTCGCCGGACTGCTACAATACCTCTGAAGAACAGGAGGCGGAGCATGGACAAACGAGAACAGATCGCCCGGATGGCGCAGACGAAGGAAGACGAGATCCTGCTGGCCCGGGTCTATGAGCGCATCACTTCCGCGGCGGCCCGCAATATCCCCGCCGCGACGGCGTTTTTGTCCAAGCGCGAGCAGATGCTCGCCGCGGAGCTGCTGCGGGGGCAGGACTTTGTCTTCTTCGGCGGCCCGGCCATGGCCGAGCGCGAGGTCTGCTGCCATGTGCCGGAGTATCTGGACGAGAGCTGGCTCACGGGGGACGAGGGGCCTATCGCGGCCGTCCGTGCGGTGTATTTTGTGGGCGACACGCTCACGCACCGGGATTTTCTCGGCGCGCTCATGGGCTGCGGGATCAAGCGGGAGACGGTAGGGGATATCTATGTTTCGGAGGGCAGCTGCGATTTTCTCGTCACGCGGGAGATCCTGCCGTACCTGCTGCAGAATTTCCTCTCCGCCGGCCGCACGAAGCTGCATGTGGAGCAGATCCCCATCGACCAGATCCGCGTCCCGGAGCAGAAGGTCAAGACCGTCCGCGATACCGTCTCCTCGCTGCGGCTCGACGGCGTCGTCTCCTCCGGCTTTTCCATCAGCCGCGGCAAGGCCGCGGACTATATTGCCGCCGGAAAATGCGAGCTGAACTACGCGCCCTGCATGAAGGGCGACAAGCAAGCGGCGGCGGGCGACGTGATCACCATCCGCGGTCTCGGCAAGATCCGGCTGGAGACGATCGGCGGCAGCACGAAAAAGGGCCGCATCGCGATCGAAATTACAAGATTTCTATAAGGAGCGTTACTATGAAAAAGGGAGACATCGAGCGCATCAACGAGCTTGCGCGCAAGGCCAAGACCGTCGGCCTCACGCCGGAGGAAAACGAGGAGCGGGCAAAGCTCCGCCGGGCCTACATCGATTCCGTCGTGGGCGGTCTGCGCCAGCAGCTGGACAACACCTATATCGTCGACGCCAAGGGCAACAAGCGCAAGCTCCGTCAGTGACCGAACAGGAGATATAGCCCCGCGCCCTGCGCGAGCAGCAGCAGGGGCACCGTCACGGTGAACAGGGGCTTTCTGGTCTTGTGATGCCCGATCAGCATCCCGGCCAGCACGCCCGCGCTCCCAAAGCAGGCGGCGAACGCCAGCAGCAGCGCCTCCGGCACCCGGCGGCGGTGATGGCGGGCCAAATTTTTATCAAGCAGCATAATTCCGAAGCCGGCTGCATTCATAAGAAGCAGGGGAACAAGCATGGGCGGATCTCCTTTCTTTGGATGGAGGCGGATTTAGTGTGAAAGTGAGTACCGGACCAGCACAGAGGAGAAAGGGCGCACAAAAACGT
>ERZ808240.1121-NODE-1121-length-34099-cov-4.570673_pt1 | contig 34099 bp, 27 predicted proteins | sample MGYA00521084_ERZ808240 | MGnify/ENA primary metagenome ERZ808240 (study PRJEB31516, sample SAMN03275571) | gut metagenome | biome: mammalia-associated habitat; material: feces | host: Papio cynocephalus | place: Kenya | collected 2012-08-06 ... | reverse complement strand
TGGGCACAGCAGCCGGAAGAAGCCGGCGCATCCGCGTCAAAACCGGCCGGCAGCCACAGACGCCTGCTGCAGCGGGGCGGCGTGATCCTTGCCTGCCTTTGTCTGGTGCTGGCCGGGATCCGATTTCTGACGCCGGCCGCGGATACCGCGCAGGCGGCGACGCGGGAAGAGCTGGAATCCCTCGGTTATGTGATGGACCTGCCGGAAACCGCCGCTGATACCAGCTATTCTTTGCTGCAGAACGACAGTGGTGAAACTGTCATCGCCCAGGCGGAGTTCACCGAGGACGGCGAAAGCTACTGCTATCGGATCCTGAAAGATACGGCTGAAACTGCGCTTTTTGAGGGAGCGGAAGCAGGGCAGGGCGCGCAGGCTGACGCGCAGACCTGGACAGGAGAATCCTACAGCATCACCGTTTCCGATGTCGCGGACCGTGTGCAGGTCAGCTGGTATTCGCCGCAGAGCGAGACGCAGTGGTGCCTTGCGACCTCCGGCAGCCGGCAGAACGCGGTCAACACCGCCTACAGCATCCTCCAGACGCTCGGCTTTGAGATCGGTAGCGCGCCGGAGGGAGCGGAGAACATCCGTTATGATATCGTAACGGTCAAGGCACTGCCGGACGCGCAGATGCCGGAAGCTGTGGACGGCAAGAGCGCCGCACAGCTGACCTTTGATCTGGACGGCGTGCATTATGTCTACCGCATCGCATCGCCAGACGGCGTACCGGACGAGGTTCCGGATATTTCGGAGGCGGGTGCGTCCTACGCGAAGCAGGACAACGATACCCCGATCAGCTGGTGCATCACGGCCGCCTACTGGAACGAAAACGCGGACGGCAAGATCCTCTGGTTCGATGTCGCGCCCGGCGTCACCTACAGCCTGACTATGGATCGCGCGGCCACCGACAGCGCCCTGCACGCAATGGCAAATGCTTTGTACCGACCGATGCAGGGAGATGACTGATAATCGGCAGCGGTTTCGTTGCCCTAAAAAATATGCTCGCACCAGCCGGTGTTTTGCTTTTCGCGAACGTTTCAAAACAAAAAACCGTCGAAGCCGAAAAAACTTCTGACGGTTTTTGATTATTTTTTACTGTGACAAGCGTCAGCTTATATTAGCGAAACGACCGAAAAAGTCAAGCTGTGATTTCGAGCCGCTTACCAGGAAACAGTTTCCGCCGGTTTCGTGAAAGAGCAGAAAGTGGCTGTTGCGTCAGTCAGATAGTAAACGACGGTATTGCCGTCATCCGGATCGTACATGGACTTTAGGCTTGGATAGGCTTCCAGCATGGAAACTCTGGCTTCTCTGCGGTCATCTTCAACCAGTGTGCAACACAGGCGGATCCAGGAATCCTGTCCAACCATCGCGGAGATTTCCACTTTTCCGTTCGCGGCGATCTGCTTGGCAACATCCTTGGACTTGCCGGTCTGGATGTATAGCTTATTATCGAATAAATTGACAGTGCCGAACGGTCTGACATGCGGCTGATCGCCGTCAACGGTCGCGATATAGTAAACGCCTGCCTGCTTTAAAAATTCAAGAACTTTTTCCATAATAGTACCTCGCTTTCTTCTTTATATCAGGATACTTTTATTTTACGCTTGTCGGCACTCAAAATCAAGAGGCATCTGGCTTCTGATTCCCATCGGCTTGTCGGCCTGGGGTATGATTGCTAACTAAAAGTGACAGGAAGATCAGCACGCAGCCAATGCCCATGCGCAGAGTGAAAGGGTCACCGTAAAACAGCAGGGAAAAAGCAAGGCCGAAGACAGATTCCAGACTCAACAGCAGTGCCGCTTGGGAGGCAGAGGTGAATTTCTGGGCAAAATTCTGCAGGCCGAACGCGACGGCAGTATTGAGAATGCCGAGATAGAAAATTCCCAGCACCGAACGCATACTGACAGTTGTCTCCGGCAGCCCGCTGAGACAGGCCGGGATCCAAGCAAAAACCGAAGCGCCGAGCATTTGGTAAAACGTCAGCGGAATGATCGCAAAATGCTGCGAGAGTTTTCTGACAAGCACGATCTGCACGGAAAAAATCAGCGCGAAACCGAGCGTGAGAAAATCGCCGGACTGGATCTTTTGGATATCGCTGAGGCTTAAAAACGCAATTCCGCCGAGCGCCAGCGCTGCAGCCAAATAGCTTTGCAGGGAGATCTTCCGGCGAAAGATCAGCCAGGCGACAAAAGGCGTGAACAGGACATAGGTTGCGGCCAGGAATGACTGTTTGGCGGTCGTTGTATATTGCAAGGCAAAGAGCTGGATGAAAAGCCCGGCGTACTGAAGGATGCCGAGCGCAAGTCCCCAACGGATGCAGGCTACGGTCGTCACTTTGATCTGTCGAAAAAAGAGCAGTCCCATGCAGAGTGCGGCAAGGCCGAAGCGAACGAAAAGGATCCACTGCGGGGAAACGGTCTCCAGCGCAACTTTCCCGGCGATAAAGCCGCCGCCCCAGATGATCGAGACCAATAGCAGGAGCAGGTTGGCGGTTTGCGGTGTGAGATCAGATGTTTGCTTCAGGGAGGTGTCCGGTTGTGTTTTCATAGTTTGATTCCTTTGCTGTATAAAATATGACTTGAATATAGCACAAAGGCGGCGGTAAAAGCAAGCGGTCTTTAAAACCTTTTGATGAGACTGCGGAAATTTTGTTTGCGAAAGAGACCGGATAAGCGCAAATATCACTTGTCAAGTACCCGATTTTATGGTAAACTATAAAACAGATGTGGGGCATTAGCGCAGCTGGGAGCGCGTTTGACTGGCAGTCAAGAGGTCAGGGGTTCGATCCCCCTATGCTCCACCAAGTAATGTATCCATTTAGGATACATGGTCGTGAAACCCAGTTCTTGACTGGGTTTCAGAGTTTTTTGGTGCTTTAGCGGCAAATAAACCCCTGGCTCTACCAGGGGTAGGTAAAAAACTTTAGTACATGAATAAAAACCTCCGTGTTACCATGATGATGGTTTAGCGACCGCATCACTTAGAGTAACAGGAGGTTTTTGACAATAAAAAATGAAATCAAACATACAGCGCATTCAAGTTATCGCTGTGAATATCATATCGTTTTTGCTCCCAAGTTCAGGAGAAAAGTAATTTATGGTAAATTAAAAAAGGATATTTCATTGAAGCTGAAGCATGTCCGGATCACATACATATGCTTGCCAGTATTCCACCATATATGAGTGTAGCACAATTTGTGGGTACCCTCAAGAGCAAGAGTGCGCTGATGATCTTTGATAGACATGCGAATCTCAAGTACAAATATGGGAACAGGCATTTCTGGTGCAGAGGATATTTTGTAGATACAGTTGTTGAGGTGTAGCGCTCTTAGAGGCGTTCTTTATCGATATCTTTTACGGTGTTCTTTCCCAGACCCGTAAGTTCGGCCACTTCTTTGCTTGTGTAAACGCCGCAAGCAAGCAGATCCCGGGTATATTGATACAGTTCCTCAGTGATCCTGTGCCCCGGAGACTTCTTTTCGTATATCATGCATGGCAGAGGATCTTCTTTTTCATTGGGTTGTTTACATCCGTGCAAAGATGCAATACCAATTTTAACGGAAGATCCTTTTTTATTCAAGATAAATCGGAGCCAACTTTGTGATAGTTCTTAGGTTCCTATCCCATAAAAAAAGTGATTGAGCCATAATTGATTATTAACCAGTCGTATATTTCCATGGGAAAAATACGATCCTTGATATCATCAAGAGACTTGCAGCCGACGTGATCCGAGAGGATTACGTCTTTTTTTCGCATAAAATCCCTGCATTTCCTTGGCTTTTTCCCTGAATTGTGATATAGTTTAGTTTGTATGAGTATGTGCAGATCGACAGACGCTAAACTGGATGCCGGTTCTGCAGGAGCCTGTCAGCAGGTGATATTCAAAACGAAATATGATCCGATAATTATGCAGCCTTTCATAAGGAGGAAAAGCGATATGAAAATAATCTTAGACGGAATGGGCGGCGACCATGCTCCGGCAAGCGTGGTAGAGGGCGCGATCCTGGCCATGAAAGAAATGGAACATGAGATCATCATCGTCGGTCAGCAGGAACTGATCGAAGCCGAACTAAAAAAATATAAATATGATCATCAGAGACTTTCGGTTGTCGACGCGCGCGACATCATCACCAACGATGAGGCGCCGGTGCGAGCAGTCCGGTCAAAGAAAGACTCTTCGATCGTCCGTGGCATCAACATGGTCAAGGACGGAGATGGCGACATCTTTATCTCCGCAGGAAGCACGGGTGCGTTGCTCTGCGGCGGTCTGTTCATCCTCGGTCGGATCCGCGGGGTAGACAGACCGGCGCTGGCATCGATCTATCCGATTATCGGCGGGCGGGCATCGCTACTGGTCGACGCAGGTGCGAACACCGAGTGCAAACCGACAAACCTTCTGGAATTTGCAGTGATGGGCAGCATTTATATGGAAAAAGTCATCGACCGCAAGAGTCCGCGCGTCGGACTGGTCAATGTTGGCGAAGAAGCCAAAAAAGGCTCTGCCCTGACTAAGCTGACCTACGAAATGCTTTCGGAGAGCAAGCTGAACTTTGTCGGCAATGTGGAGGCTCGCGATGTGCCAAAGGGAGCCTGTGATGTCATTGTGACGGACGGCTTTACCGGCAACGTTATTCTGAAACTGACAGAGGGTCTGGCATGGAATATCCTACAGGTCATCAAACGCAAATTTACCGAGGGGTTCAAAGCCAAGATGGGAGCGATGCTCCTGATTGATAAGCTGAGCGGACTCAAAAAAGAATTTGATTATTCCGAATACGGCGGTGCGCCGATCCTCGGCGTCAAGGGACCGATCGTTAAAATGCACGGCTCTTCCAGTGCTAACGCTGTGAAGAATACCATTTTAAAGGGCATTCCTTATGTGACTGAGAATGTTGTCAAGACCATTGAAAACTCGGTTCTGGAAGTTGAGGAGAGCACATTAATTGAGAATTAGAGAATTAGAAAAAAAAATCGGGTATCAGTTCCGAAACAGAGGTTATCTGGAAACTGCGCTGACACACAGCTCTTTTAACCGGGAAAAAAACACCAAGCACAAGGACAACGAACGTCTGGAGTTTTTGGGTGACGCGTTCTTTGATGCGGTGATCAGCGTGGAACTCTTTGAGCGCATGCAGCATGTGACTGAGGGGAAGCTGACTAAAACGCGAGCCCTGATCGTCTGTGAGAGTGCACTGGCAGAGGTTGCCCGCGGCTATGATCTGGGCAGCTATTTGAACCTCGGACATGGGGAGGCGACCGGAGGCGGCAGGGACAAGGAGTCGATTTTGGCCGACAGCATGGAAGCGGTGATTGGCGCCATTTTTATGGATGGTGGCTTTGAAACCATGCAGCAGTTTGTGACGCGGTCGTTTTCCGAGATCATTGATAAAGCCGTAGAGGGAAAACTGTTTTCCGACTATAAATCAGAAGTGCAGGAGATTCTGCAGAGCAAAGGCAAGCCGGTGACCATCGCCTACCTTACCGATCGCGAAGAGGGGCCGGCTCACGACAAGACCTTTTATATGCATCTTTCCTGCAACGGTAAGGTGATGGGAAAAGGCATCGGCAAGAGCAAAAAGGAAGCAGAACAGAACGCGGCAAAACAAGCATTGGAAATGCTTGAGAGGAGAGAAAGCACAGATGTATTTTAAGCGCATAGAAATGCACGGATTCAAGTCCTTTGCGGAACCGGTGGTGATCGACTTCCATGAGGGTGTGACCTGTATCGTCGGCCCGAACGGAAGTGGTAAGAGTAATATCAGCGACGCGATCCGCTGGGTTCTGGGAGAACAGAGTCCGAAAATGCTGCGCGGCGGCAAGATGGAGGAAGTGATCTTCGCGGGAACCGCAAGCCGAAAATCACGCGGCATGGCAGAGGTTACGCTGGTCATTGATAATTCCACGGGGATCTTGGATATCGACTATAACGAAGTGGCCATCACCAGAAGAATGTACCGATCCGGCGAAAGCGAATATCTGATCAACAACAATCAATGCCGCCTGCGGGACATTAAAGAATTGATCATGGACACCGGTATCGGCGTGGACGGTTATTCCATCATCGGACAGGGCAAGATTGCCGATATTGTCAGCAGTAAGCCGGAGAGCCGTCGGGAGATCTTTGAAGAAGCAGCCGGCGTGGTGATGTACAAGAGCAAAAAGAGTGAAGCAGAACGTAAACTCGAAAGCACCAACGCGAATCTGGAACGCGTCAATGACATCGTCAGCGAGATCGAAGGACGGATCGACGGACTGCGTGAGGACAGCGTCAGGGCGAAGGAATATCTGCAACTGCGCGAAAAATATCGGGAGTTGGAGATCAACATCACCTTAAAGAACGTGGAGCGTCTGGAAACTTCCGACGAAACGATCCGCAGCGACGTGCAGGCGCTCACGGAATCCGTAAACGCACTCAGCGAACGAAAAAAAACACTGGATATTGAGATTGCCGCAGACCGGCAAAAAAACGAAAATCTGGAGCAGCTCGGCAATGAAGCCAGAGATCGGCTCATGGCAAAGGTAGATGAACTCAATCGCCTGACAAACAAGAGCCAACTGGACCAGGAAAGGCTGCACGCGATGGAGCGGGATACCGTGCGGATCCAAGGCGAGATCACGGACAGCGAGCAAAAGCTGGAAGCGGAGCGGCAAAGTGAAGCAGAGCTTGCCGCGCAGCAGGAGGAACTTTCCAAGGGTCTTGCGGCGGAAGAACAGAACCTGCAGCAAAAAATACAGAGCTATAACGAAGTGACAGCAGAGATGCTGAAGCTTTCCGACCATATTGAAGATCTGCGCAGTGATCTGTTCGAGCGGCACAGCCGCGCCGCGTCAAAACGCAGCGAAGCCGGGAGCATGGAGAGCTATCGCGAGTCCATGCAAAAGCGCAAGGCGCAGCTGCTTGCGGAAGACGCGGAGATCAACGAAAACACCCGTCAGCAGCAGGAAAGCCGGCAAAAGGATCTTACGGCAAAGACGGAGGCGGAAACCGCGCTCCGGGAGCTGAAAACAGCAGCACAAGAGGCCCACAGCAAGATCCGCGGCCTGACGCAGGAGATCGCGGAGGCTTCCAAAGAACTGGATGATCTGCGGATCCGTGGCAGTCAGCTTTCCGCGCGCAAGAAGACCATGGAAGAAATGGAGCATAATTACGAGGGCTACAACGGAGCCGTTCGTTTTATCATGAAAGCGGGGATCTCCGGCATCGAGGGCGTTGTCGGAGACCTGATGAAAGCGCCGGCAGGCTTTGAAACGGCGTTGGAAACTGCGCTCGGCGGCGCAATGCAGAACATTGTCTGCCAAAAAGACGATCATGCCAAACAGGCGATCCGCCTGCTCAAAACGAACAAAGCAGGCCGTCTGACATTTTTACCGATGGAATCCGTGAAAGGTGCGCAGAGTAGCGTGCCGGACGGCGTTCGCCGTCATGCCGGATACAAAGGCATGGGCTGCGAACTCGCGGTATTTGATCCGAAGTATCAGGGGATCTTCCGTTATCTGTTGGGCAGAGTCGCCATCGTTGATCATATGGACAGCGCGGTCGCGCTTTCCAAGATCGCTGGAAACGGCATCCGTTTCGTAACGCTTGACGGCGAAGTCATCAATGCCGGCGGTGCGATCACCGGCGGAAAGTATAAAAACGCTTCTGCGAACCTGCTCGCACGCAAAAGCGAGATCGACGAACTGGCGAAACAGGTGGAAGCACTGCGGGAACAGTATGAAAACGGAAACCGGCAAAATCGAAAGCGGCAGGAGCAGCAGGAAAAATTGACTATGCAGCTGCAGCAGACGGAGGAGGAGCGCAGAAAGAAAGAACTGGAAATTTCCGCGCTGGACGCGAAACTGGAAGCACAGAGTGACAGTGCGCACAGCGCCGAGGAATCGAAGCGGAAACGTGAAAACGAGCTTTCCTCTATCGAACAGGAATACGCCAAGATGGAAACGGCGATCGCGGGGATCCTGCAGGAAGCAGAACGGGCGGAAGCGCAGACTGCTGAGCTGGAACAGCAGATCGCAGAGGAATTGAAGCAGCTGGAAGCGGTCAAACTGCGGACAGAGCAGGCCAACGAAGCGATCACAAAGGCCAGGATCGCAAGACAAGAGAAAGAAAGTAAGTTCGGCGCGGGCCAGGAACTTCTTGACCGGGTGCGCAGTGCTGCCGAAGATTTCGAGCAACAGATTACTGATCGAAGAAAGATGCTGGAAGATATGGAACGTGAACAGCACAAGATCCTGTTCAGTTCCGGAAACGGACAGGAACTTTTCGAGCAGTGCAGCAGAGAAAAGGCTGAGCTGGAAGACTACATCGCAAGACTTTCCACCCAGAAGAACGCATTGACCGTGAGCCTCAACGCCAAAACGGACGAGCAGGCTTCCATGGGCGAAAAGCTCAACGCGTACCAGGATCAAAAATATCAGCAGGAGATCAAGCTCGCCAAGAATGAGACACAGTTGGATACCCTCAAGGAAAAGCTCTGGGATGAATTCGAGATCTCCTACGCGCAGGCCATGACATTGAAAAAAGAAGATTTTGTCATGAGCACGGCGACCAAAGAGAGCCGGGAAGTCAAGAACCGGATCCGCGAACTCGGAGACGTCAATGTCGGCGCGATCCGGGAATATGAGCAGGTCAGCGAGCGCTACCGCTTCCTGACCGAGCAGCGGACGGACATCCTGAACGCGATGCAGGAGCTGCAGACCATCATCGCCGATATGGACAGGACGATCAAGACTAAGTTCAAGGAAAACTTCGATCAGGTCGTGATCCACTTTGAAGCGATCTTCAAAGAGCTCTTCGGCGGCGGACAGGCAGAGCTGCGGCTGGATGACGAAAACAACCCGCTGGAGGCGGGTATTGAGATCATTGCGCAGCCACCGGGCAAGAAATTGCAGAACATCAACCTGATGTCGGGCGGCGAAAAAACGATGACCGCTATCGCGCTGATGTTCGCGGTGCTGAAGACAAAGCCGACGCCGTTCTGCATCCTCGATGAGGTAGAGGCGGCGCTCGATGACGCGAACATCGACCGTTTCGCGAACTATCTGAAGAATTTCCACGAGATCCAGTTCGCGGTCGTCACGCACCAAAAAGTCACGATGGAACATGCGGACGTGCTGTACGGCGTAACGATGCCGGAGCAGGGCATCTCCAAAGTTATTTCGCTGCGTCTGGGCGATGATTTCGAACTATAAAGGGAAAAAGGGGGACAAGATGTCATTATTTAAAGAAAAAAAATCTTTTTTCGGCAGACTTTCCGAAAGAATTGCAGATACCATCATGCTGCGCGGTCAGGTCGATGAAGACCTGATGGATGAGCTGGAAGAAGTGCTGATTACCTCCGATATCGGCATGGATACTACGATGAAGATCATGGAGCAGCTCCGCGAGGCAGTCAAAAAAGAACATATCTCGCAGCCGCAGGAAGTGACGCAGGCATTGCAGCGCATCATGACCGCGATCGTCGATAAGGGAGATGCGCAGAAGCTGTGTCCGGATACGCCGCTGGTCATCCTGATGATCGGTATCAACGGCGGCGGCAAGACGACGACCATCGGCAAGCTGGCGCATCGTCTCAAAAAAGAGGGCAAGACTGTCATGCTCGCCGCGGCGGATACGTTCCGGGCGGCGGCAGCTGAGCAGCTCGCGGTCTGGGGCGAACGAAACGGCGTCAATGTAGTCAAGCATCAAGAGGGCGCGGATCCGTCGGCGGTCATTTTCGATGCCATTCAGTCCGCGAAAGCAAAAAATATCGATGTGCTGATCTGCGACACCGCAGGAAGACTGCAGAATAAAAAGAACCTGATGAACGAACTGGAAAAGATGAACAAGATCATTTCCAGAGAATATCCGGACGCGAAACGCGAAACCTTGCTGGTCTTGGATGCCACGATCGGAAAAAACGCAGTCTCGCAGGCGCAGGAATTCGGGCAGGTCGCGAACATCACCGGCATCGTGCTGACCAAGTTGGACGGCACCGCCAAGGGCGGTATTGCGGTGACGATTGCAGACGAATTCGATATGCCGATCAAGTTCATCGGCGTCGGCGAGGGCATCGAGGATCTTGCGGAATTCGTACCGGAGCAGTTTATAGGAGGGATTTTCAATGAGTAAACCGATCGTAGCGATCGTAGGCCGTCCGAATGTCGGCAAGTCTACATTTTTCAATAAAGTCGTCGGCCGAAGGATCTCCATCGTCGAAGACACGCCGGGCGTGACACGTGACCGGATCTACGCGGAAGCGGAATGGAACGGCGTCCATTTTGTGCTGATCGATACCGGCGGCATCGAACCGTCGAGCGCGGATGTGATCCTTTCCCAGATGCGGGAACAGGCACAGGTTGCCATGGACATGGCAGATGTGATCCTTTTTCTTGTGGACGGCAAGGACGGTCTGACGCATGCGGATCGGGAAGTTGCCAATATGCTGATGCGAACCGGCAAAAAAGTCATTCTGGTCGTCAATAAGATCGATGCGCCATGGAAACTGCCAGACGATTTCTATGATTTTTATGAACTGGGGCTAGGGGAGCCGATCCCGATCTCCGCGGTCAATATGCTGAACTTCGGTGATGTGCTGGACGAGATTGTAGCCAGCTTTCCGGACGATCTTGACGAAGAGGACGAGGATGTGACCAAAATCGCGGTCATCGGTAAACCGAATGTCGGCAAGTCCTCACTGATCAACTGCCTGCTCGGAGAAAAACGTGTGATTGTTTCACCGATTGCCGGAACGACCCGTGACTCCATCGACACACCGTTTGAAAAGGACGGCAAAAAATATATCCTCATCGATACGGCCGGTATTCGCCGTAAGTCCAAGGTCAACGAGGACATTGAACGATACAGCGTTATCCGCGCAATCGCGGCCATTGAGCGCTGCGATGTCTGCCTGCTGATGATCGACGCCGCGGAGGGACTGACCGATCAGGATAAAAAGATCGCCGGTGTGGCACATGAGGCTGGTAAGGGCATCGTCATCGTGGTCAACAAGTGGGATCTGATCCACAAGGAGACTAATACCATGCGCGACTTTAAGCGGCTGATCGAAGCGGACATGCAGTTCATGTCCTACGCGCCGTCCGTCTTTATTTCCGTAAAGGACAAGCAGCGCGTGAATCAGGTCATCGAAATGGCAGAATACGTATCCGAAAAGCGTGCGCTGCGCGTGCCGACCGGACAGCTGAACAGTCTGATCCAGGATGCGATTCTTATGAAGCAGCCGCCGTCGGATAAGGGAAGAAGACTGAAAATCTACTATGTGACACAGGTTGGTGTGAAACCGCCGCTGTTCAGCTTCCAGATCAATCGGAGGGACTTGATGCATTTTTCCTACGCGCGGTATCTGGAAAACAAGATTCGAGAAGGCTTCGGCTTTGAAGGTACCTCTATCAAATTTGTATTCAGAGAAAAGGGAGAGTCGGGGAACTAAGATGCAACTTGATTTCTATGATGTGCTTGTGCTACTTGCGGCTTACCTAATCGGAAACATTTCACCGGCGATTATCTTAGGCAAGATCCGCGGCATTGATATTAAAAAAGAGGGTAGCGGCAACGCCGGAACCACCAATGTACTGCGTGTACTCGGCAAAAAAGCCGCGCTGATCACGCTGGTCGTAGATATTCTCAAAGGCTTTCTGGCTGTACGACTTGGTATGCTGTGCGGCTATGAAACCGGATCTTTGTGCGCGCTGGCGGTATTCTGCGGTCATATCTGGCCGTGTCTGTATCGCTTCAAAGGCGGCAAGGGCGTGGCGACCGCGTTCGGCGCACTACTGTCCATCAACTGGATCTTGGGACTGACGGCACTGGCGATCGTAGCGATCGGGCTGTTTGCTAGCAAACGCATGTCGGTCGGTTCGCTGATGGGAGCCGGGACATTCCCGCTCGTATGCCATATCCTAGAACCGGATTTTATGGCTGTGGGAACCGCGATGGCGGTGATCATCCTGGTCAAACACCGGGCGAACATCGTACGGCTGCTGCACGGCGAAGAACCGCCGATGGGGATTTTTAAGAAGAAATAACAAGGCAAAATATAACGAAGTCCACTTGAGGAATGGGAGAAAAAGATGGATGAAAAATACAAGATTGCAGTCATCGGAGCCGGAAGCTTCGGTACCGCGCTGGCGATCACGCTGACCGGAAAGGGCCATGAGGTGACCGTCTGGGCGCGACGGCCGCAGCAGATCGAGGAAATGCGGCGCACTCGTCGGAATACGCATTATCTGCCGGGCGTTGTGCTTCCCGAAGCGCTTTGCTTCACCGATGATCTGAAGCAGGCGATCGCAGGAAAAGATCTGATCCTGATGGCAGTCCCGACGCAGACGTTCCGCAGCGTTTTCACAAAGGCGGCAGCTTATCTGGATCCGCAGATCCCGGTCGTCAATGTCGCCAAGGGCATTGAAAAAGGCAGCACACTGCGGCTTTCCGAGGTCGCAAGGCAGGTTCTGCCGAATGTAAGATATGCGGCACTGTCGGGACCGTCCCATGCGGAAGAGGTCGCCCGCAAGCTTCCGACCACGGTCGTGGCCGCAAGCGATGACCACGCGCTGGCGATGGAAGTGCAGGATATCTTCAGCACTGACCGCTTTCGCGTCTATACCAATGAAGATCTGATCGGCGTTGAACTGGGCGGGGCACTCAAAAATATCATCGCGCTGGGAGCCGGGATTTCCGACGGTCTGAAATTCGGCGACAACGCCAAGGCTGCGATGATGACCCGCGGAATCACCGAAATGACGCGGCTGGGTCTGGCTCTGGGAGCCGAGGCGGAAACCTTTGCAGGACTGGCCGGGATCGGCGACCTGATCGTCACCTGTACCAGTATGCACTCCCGCAACCGACGCTGCGGCATCCTCATCGGCGAGGGAAAAAGCGTGACGGACGCATCAGCGGAAGTCGGCATGGTGGTCGAGGGGCTTTCCACGGCAGAGGCAGCAACTGCGCTTGCCGAAAAGCGGAACGTCGAAATGCCGATCACACAGTGCATTTATCACATGATCCAAGGGAGTGTCAGCGCGCAGGAAGCGGTGAATCTCCTGATGGGCAGAGAACGAAAAAAAGAAAATATCATTTTGTGACCGATAGGAATGATCCATACCTTCGGCAACAAGATTTGGGAGAACAACATTGACAGAAAACAAAACCTTTCATATCACAACCTTTGGATGCCAGATGAACGAGCATGACTCGGAAACCCTTGCGGGTATGCTGCTGGCAAAGGGATACCAGCCAGCGGCAGAGCGAAAAGACGCAAATATCGTGATCTTCAACACCTGCAGCATCCGTGAAAACGCCGACAAGCGTTTTTTCGGAACGCTGGGACAGCTGAAAAAGAAAAAAATGGAGCTGGGCGAAAACTTTACTGTCTGTGTCTGCGGCTGTATGATGCAGCAGCAGCACATCATCGACACCATCAAGGCCAAATATCCGTGGGTCGATGTGATCTTCGGGACGAATAACCTGCACCAGCTACCGGAACTTCTGGACAATCTTTACCGCGAAAAGGCCAAGCAGCTGGAGATCTGGCCGGACGGCGGGGAGATCGTCGAGGGCCTGCCGGCAAAACGTTTATATAAGCACAAAGCCTTTGTCAACATTATGTACGGCTGCAACAACTTCTGCACGTACTGCATCGTGCCGTACACCCGCGGCAGGGAGCGTAGCCGCAGACCGGAGGATATCATAGCCGAAATCCGGAAACTCGTGGAGGACGGCGTGAAAGAAGTGATGCTGCTGGGGCAGAATGTGAATTCCTACCGCGGCGTCAGCGCTGAAACCGGACAGGCCGTTGATTTTGCCGATCTGATCGAGCAGATCAACGCGATCGAGGGGCTCGCATGGATCCGCTTTATGACCAGCCATCCGAAAGATATTTCGGATAAGCTGATCGCTGCGTATGGTACTTGTCCGAAATTATGTCATTACATCCACCTGCCGGTGCAGGCAGGTTCCAGCAAGGTACTCAAGGAGATGAACCGCCATTATACGCGGGAAAGCTATCTGGAAAAGGTGCAGAAACTCCGGGCGGTCGATCCGGACATCGCAATCTCGACAGACATTATCGTAGGTTTCCCGGGCGAGACCGAGGAAGAGTTCTCGGAGACGCTGAGCCTCTGCGAAGAAGTGCGCTATGATTCGGCGTTTACGTTTCTGTATTCTGTTCGCAAGGGAACGCCGGCAGAAAAGTTCGAGGATCAGATCCCGGAAGAAGTCAAACATGAACGCTTTAACCGTCTGGTGGAAGTCATCAATCGCATCTCTGCCGAAAAGAACGCGGCCTATATCGGACGCATCGAGAACGTGCTCGTTGACGGACCGTCCAAGCACAATTCCAAGACTTACGGCGGACGGACCGAGAGCTTCAAGTTAGTAAACTTCGAGGGTCGTCCGGAAATGATCGGACAGATCGTGGCCGTGGAGATCACCGACGCCAACACCTTCAGCCTTGTCGGCCGCGTGGTGGAATAGGATTAAGATGAAAAAATTGCAGGCTGAACGACAAAGCGCATGTCGGACGGCCTGCTTTTTGGTGTGGTTATGGCTGTGCCGGAGCACAAAACCGGCGCAGCCACGGGGATTATGGATAAAATTTTGTTTTGAACGATGGATTCAGCAGGCTGCGCTGAGCCTGCCGGGTATCCGGAACGCACCGGATGCAGCGATCCGGTCGGATGTGCCGGCGCGCAAGGGTTCAGCGGTCCTGGAGCTTGGCCTGTTTCTCCGGGATGTTGGAGATGATGACCGCCGCGAAAATGGTGCAGCAGCCGATGATCTCTCTGCCGCTCATGACCTCGTGCAGCAGGAGAACGCCGAACAGGACGCCGAAGACGGATTCCAGGCTCAGGAGCAGGGAAGCGACAGTCGGTTCCGCGTCGCGCTGCGCGACGATCTGCAGTGTATAGCCGACGCCGCCGGAGATGCAGCCTGCGTAGAGGATCGGGACCGCGCAGGTCAGGATTGCTTCCAGGCGCGGCGTTTCAAACACAAACATGCCGATGCAGCCGAGCAGACCCGCGGTCAGAAACTGGACCAGCGAGATCTTGACGCCGTCACTGTCCGCGACAAAGTGGTCGCAGGCCAGAATATGTACCGCGTAGGCGACCGCGCAAAGGATGACAAAGAAGTCGCCTTTGGAAACGCTGCCGAAGCCGTTCGGCATCGCCAGCAGGTACAGTCCGATGACGCCCAGAGCGACGCACAGCCACATGATCGGGCGGACGCGTTTCCTTAAAAAGAGACTGAAGACCGGCACGACCACGACGTAGAGGGTGGTGATAAAGGCCGCCTTGCCTGCGGTGGTGTAAACGCAGCCGAACTGCTGGAGCATGCAGGCGGTGAACAGGGCAAGTCCGCAGCAGATGCCGCCGCGCAGGATCTTGCGGTTTTCTTCTTTCTTTTCCGGGGCGAAGAGCGGACCCTTTCCGCGGTTCAAGACCAGAACGACCGGGATCAGGACCACAGCCGCACACATCAGGCGCAGCCCTTGGAATGTGAACGGGCCGACATGTTCCATGCCGCTGACCTGCGAGACGAAAGACGCGCCCCATACCGCAGCGGTCAGCAGGAGCAGAAGATCTGCTTTTAATTTTTTGTTCATCGTAATAGTTCTCCTTTCCGTTTTGCAGCCTGCCGGAGCTGATAGATGCGGACGGCAAGCGAAAGATTCATATAAAATTCGTGTTCGGTATCGTGTTCGATGCGGATGGCTTCCTGCATTCGCGCCAGCTTGTAGCGGATTGTATTCTGATGGCAGCCGAAGATCTCCGCTGCCCGGGCAATGTCTCCGCCGGCACGTTCCAGTGCGATCGCGGTATCGATGTAATCCGGCCGGTCATAGAACGGAGCGAGGTAGCGCTCCATGTATTCTCCGAGTTCGGAAGAATGGTAGTCGTTGATGAGAATCTCATAGACACCGAGTTTGTCGTAATCGGGGATGTTTTTTCCCTCAGCCAGCGAAGCCAGGTAGGTGTTGTAGCTTTCCTTGAAGCAGCGGTCCAGACTCTCGAACGGTTTGTGGATGCGGCTTAAGCAACAGTAAAAGCCTTGCTTTCTGTCCGCGAGATTGAGGTAGGACAGGATCTCATCCAGGATGACGCGGAAGGTTTTTTTATCGTCCTGTGCGGCCGTGAGAATGAGAAAAATGCCGTTTTGATACGGCGTGATCATGGCCTTGTCGCCGAGACTGCGGTTCAGATAAAAGTTCTTGCAGTAACGGTCGATGCTGTTTTGAAAATCCTCGCTTTCCTGGGTAAGAAAGACCGCGAGGCAGTAGCCCTTGAACGACAGTGACAGATTCTTGGCGATGGTGTAGACCCGGTTCTGCGGCATATCCGCGCGGATCATACTGTCGATATTCTCGGAGGTCAGGAGATTGCGATCATCCGTCTGCAGCGCGTCTGAGATCTCGTAGACCAGATTTTCATAATAAATCTCTTTGCCGAACTGAAAAACCGGGAGCTTGTGACGATCCGCAAATTCCAGCACCTCGGGCGGAAGCTCCGGATAGAGGATCGACTTGAAGCCGATCCCGGCGGCGCCGTAGCTGCAAAGCGTGCGCACCATCGGCAGGATCTCCTCCGGTTTATGCAGGCAATATTGGTAGAGAAAGCTGCAGAGCACGAAGTCGCCGGGCGTGAACGTGGTCAGAAATTCATCGATAAACTCCGGCATCAGTTCATAATCCAGAATGCCCATGCCGGAAACTTTTTTATCCAGCCCTTTGGAACCGGCAATCAGATGCAGATGCGTGAAGCACGGCAGTTTCATCAGGTCGCGTACGGTCAATGCCATTTTGGTATCCTCCTGCGTTATCTTTATTGTACTCTATTTTTGAATCCATGTGTTTGTAGAAAATTACAAATATTATACAATATCTCGTTAAAATTTACAAGACTCTGCTTTCTTGAAATAACCATACTAAAACCACGGAAGCCGCATATATATACCAATAGAAAATATTGCAGGGATCGCTGCAGGCAGTCTGTTACGGAGGGGTTAATGATATGATCAGTCGGACAATATATGATGAGATTGGGAAACGCGCGGGCGGCGATATTTATATCGGAGTCGTCGGACCGGTGAGAACCGGAAAATCAACCTTTATCAAGCGCTTTATGGATGTTCTGGTGTTTCCGAATATGGTGAATACGTATGAAAAGACGAGGGTCATGGATGAACTGCCTCAGAGCGGCGAGGGCAGGACGATCACCACGACCGAGCCGAAGTTTATCCCGCCGGATTCGGTGCTCGTGTCGGCCGGAAACGGGCTGCAGATGCGGGTGCGTCTGGTGGACTGCGTCGGTTATATGGTTCCGGGCGTGCTGGGCGATAAGGAGGACGGCGAAGAACGCATGGTATCTACGCCATGGTCGGAAGAAAAAATGACCTTCGGCGAAGCGGCTGAGGTCGGCACGGAAAAGGTGATCCGTGAGCATTCGGTCGTCGGCGTGGTGGTGACCACCGACGGCAGCTTCGGCGAACTGGCAGCCGAAAACTTTCGCGCCGCAGAAGAAAAGACCGTCGCGCAGCTGAAAGAACTGCAGAAGCCGTTCGTAATCGTACTTAACTCCGCGACGCCGCAGAGTCCGAAGACGCGAGAGCTTGCCGCGCAGCTGGAGGAAAAGTATCAAGTGCCGGTCCTGGCACTGAACTGCCAGCGCATGAACGAAGAAGACTTTGATCTTTTATTCCATCGCCTGCTGCTGCAGTTCCCGGCCTGCGAGATCGACTTCATGCTGCCGGGCTATCTGGACGCGCTGCCGGGCTCCCACTGGATCAAAGCGACGATGATCGAGCATATCCGCAGCTGGATGGGAGAATTTGAGACCATCGGGCAGGCCATCGATTCCTGCCGGCAGATCGTGGACGGAACCGTGATCCGTGATGTCAGAATCGAAAAGGCTGATCCGGCAGATGGCATCGTGATCCTCAGACCGGAACTGGAAGAAGGCCTGTATTACAAGGTCATCGAGGAACTGATGGGCGCGCCGGTCGAGAACGACAGCCAGCTGTTTTTGCTGCTGCGGGAATACGCCGAAGCTAAAAAAGCCTATGACGGTATCCGAAGCGCGCTGGAAGAAGCGGAGCGCAGCGAATACGGCATTGTCGCGCCGAAGCTTTCGCAGATGGTCCTGGAAAAACCGGAGGTCTTCAAGCAGGGAAGCAAGTACGGCGTGCGCATGAAAGCCAAAGCGCCGTGTCTGCATATCATCAAGACCAGCATCACGACGGAAGTCTCCCCGGTCGTCGGCAGCGAAAGGCAATCCGTCGATCTGGCTCGCAACCTGACCGAACAGTTCGCAAACGGGGAAGATGAGATCTGGGAAACGAATCTCTTCGGCAAGAGTCTGAAAGAAATGGTTACGGAGCAGATGGCGAGCAAGGTCAGCAATGTTCCGGAAAACCTTCGTGGCAAAGTACAGAAATCACTGCAGAAGATCAGCGACGAAGGAAAAGATTATTTCATTTGTATCATTTTATAAAAGTCGGCAAAAGCGTGCATACTAATCCTATGAAAAAGAAGGTATGCTCAGGCGAAAAAAATGCCGGGATAGATCGAACCACAAAAGAAACGAAACATGCGCGGAGTGCTTTGATTGTGGCAGTACTCACCTCGTTCATCACGACGTTTATGGGCAGCGCACTCAACCTGTCGATCCCATCTTTAAGTACAGAACTGGGTGCAGGTGGGCAGACAGCGGGATGGGTCATCACCATTTATCTACTGACCTGTGCCGCGTTGGCAGTGCCGCTTGGATATTTGGCAGACCGCGGCAGCCGCAGGGCAATGCTTCGGATCGGCATCGCGGTCTTCGGGGGTGCCTCCGCGGCAGCCTGCTTTGCGTGCGGGATCTGGATGCTCCTTTTGATCCGCGGGCTGCAGGGCGTGGGTGCTTCGATGATTTTCAGCACCAATCTGCCGATCCTGATCGAAGCGTTTGACGAGGCGCGGAGAGGACGGGTGCTGGGATATGCAGCCTGCGCGAACTATTTGGGACTGTCCGCAGGTCCGGTTCTGGGCGGGATCCTTAATACCCAGTTCGGTTGGCGATCCGTGTTCTTCTGTACGGCAACAGTTTCCGCGCTCTCTCTTTCGGCGGCAACCTTCGGCATCGGCCGGGAAAAGCGGAACGACTTGATGCAAAGGAAATCCGAAACCGGACAGGCCTATGGAAAAAGCGGGCATGATATTGCCGGAAGTCTGCTCTTTGCTGCGGCTATCATCTCTTTCATGTATGGGTTATCGGGAATCGGGCACAGAACTTCGGCGATACCGCTGCTGCTTGCCGGAGCAGGAGCCTTTATCCTGTTTTTGCGAAATGAAAAAAAACGGGAGGATGCTGTGCTTTCGTTGCGGCTGTTTCAAAATAATCCGTCGTTTTTGTGTTCTAATCTGGCAGCAATGATCAGTTACGGCGCGAACTTCAGCGTAACGTATCTACTGGCCTTGTATTTGCAGATCGTGCAGGATTATACGGCGCAGACAGCGGGTTTTTTCATGCTCTGCCAGACGGCGGTCATGGCCTTGTTGGCACCGTGGATGGGCAAATTATCGGACGAGCATTCCCCGCAGCTTTTGTCGGCTGCGGGCATGGCAATCTCGGCCGGCTCGCTGGGAAGCTTTTTTTTCTTGACGCCGGATTCTGCACTGTGGCCGGTCCTTTTGGGTTTGACACTCTGCGGGATCGGTTTTTCTTTTTTTTCCACACCGAATACCAAAGCGGTAATGTCTGCCGTCAAAGAAACGGATTACGGAACGGCTTCCTCCGTCCTTGCTACCATGCGCTCAATGGGAAATACCGGCTGTATGGCGCTGATCACGGCGGCCTTCGGGCTCTATCTGGGAAACACGGCATTTGCAGACACGGATCCGCAGCTGTTTCTCAAAGCCATGCGGACTGTATTTTTGGCTGATGTGATATTTTGTATTCTTGGAATTTTTATGGCAAAAGGACGAAAAATGTGATACAATAAAAAAATCAATTATGATTTAGGAGAAGAAATACAAGGGGTCTTGAGAAAAAAATGAATATACTTTTTATACCGAGCCATACCGTGCCGTCGCTGGTGATCCTGTACGCGATCAATCTGCTGCTGATCTTTGCGGTTATCTTCGCAGAGCGAAAAAGTCCATCGGCGACTTTGGCATGGATCATGGTGCTGGCGTTCCTGCCGATCGTCGGGTTCCTGTTCTACCTTGTTTTTAACCAGAACATCGCCCGTATCAAGATCAATCGTCTGACAGAAAACGAACGCTATGTTGTCAGTCATGCTTTAAAAAAACAGATGCAGGAGATGGAGAATCCGCATTACGCATTTTCCTGTCCGACTACCAAAAACTGGCGGCATCTGATCAAGCTGAACCAGGTCTACGGCCATGCCTATTACACGCAGAACAACTGTGTCGAATTGATCACGGACGGAACCGTGTTATCGAAAAAAATGATGGATGATATCCGCGCGGCAAAAGAATCCGTTAATATCGAGTATTTTATTATTAAAAAAGACTTCGTAGGACTTTCCTTGATCGATCTCTTGACCGAGAAAGCCAAAGAGGGCGTCGAGGTGCGGCTACTGCTGGACGCGATGGGAAGCCGGACGATCAATGAGCGTGTGCTGAAAGATTATCTGAAAGCAGGCGGCAAGGTCGGCTTCTTCTTCCGACCGAAATTGAAGATTTTCGGACTCAAGCTCAATTACCGCAACCACCGCAAGATCGTCGTTATTGACAACAAAATTGGCTACACCGGCGGCTATAACGTTGCCAGAGAATATATCGGAAAAAAGAAAAAATTCGGCTATTGGCGCGATACGCATGTGCGGATTACCGGCGACGCGGTCAACGATCTGAACGGTCGCTTCATCCTGGATTGGCGGTTTACCACCAAGGAACAGATGGATCTCGTTCCATACGGTTTCAGCAAGGAGGAGGAAAAGGGAAATGTCGGCATACAGATCGTTTCCTGCGGACCGGAATCTCCGGCCGAAGAGGTTAAACGCGCGATGATGCGTATGATCACATTTGCCGAAAAGCGTGTTTATCTGCAGACCCCGTACTTTGTCCCGGATCCAAGCATTGTGGAATCTCTCAAAATGGCTGTGCAATCCGGTGTGGATGTGCGGATCATGATCCCGCACATGCCGGATCATATTTTCGTTTACTGGGCTACCTATTCCTATATCGGAGAACTGCTCAGATCCGGCGCACGGGCGTTTATCTATGATGACGGTTTCCTGCATGCCAAGACGCTAGTCGTGGACGGGGAAGTGGGAACGATCGGTTCGACGAATTTCGACAACCGTAGCTTCCGGCTCAACTTTGAGACCAATGCGGTGATCTTTGACCGTGACTTCGCACAGCAGATGGAACGAGCATTCATGTATGACATGACGCATCACGGGCATGAACTGACCTATGCGGATTACCAGAAACGTGGTTTCCGCATTAAGTTTAAGGAAGCAATTTCCAGACTTTTATCGGATATTTTATGAAAACAGACAAGAAGGGAGGACTATCTTTATGGAAAGCAAACTACAGTATTATCGGAGAGTCATCAAGGGCGCAAGCTTCAAAAAGTTTTTTAAGGTGCTGGACACGGCGCATGAACGTTCCGGCAAAAACAAAGTTTACCTGTTCTTTGACATTCTCAGCTCCATGGCGCGCTACGGGGCGGGCTACAATGACTATGTCATCTTTGAGTTCTGGAACCTGAACGCCAAGCAGCGGGATACCTATCTTACGCGTTTTCGGAGCAAAAAGCTGATGATGTTCATGAACGACCACAGCTATGCACATATTTTCAACAACAAGAATGAGTTCAACAAGGTCTTCAAAGACTTCATCGGCAGAGAATGTCTGGATCTGGAGACGGCGACCGATGCGGAAGTCAAGCATTTCTTCGACACCCGCAAGAAGATCTTCGCCAAGATGAAAGACCTTTCCTGCGGCATTGGCTGCGAACTTTTGGAGACGGAAAAATTCGCGGACAGCGATGCGTTTTTGGCTTATATCAAAGAAAAGCATTTTGCGACGATCGAGGACGTGATCGAAAACCATCCGGATGTTGCCAAGATGTATCCGTATTCTGTCAACACCATGCGGATGATGACGATGATCGATGCCAAAGGCGAGCCGCATGTGATCTATGCAGTCTTCAAGATGGGTCGGGATGGCAGAGTGGTAGACAACTACGGTTTGCACGGACCGGTGGATTTGGAGACCGGCGAGTTCCTTTATCCGGCGCATTCGGGCGATACGACCGCAGGCAAGCATTACACCGAGCATCCGAACACCCATCAGCCGCTGGTCGGCTATCATGTGCCCTATATGAAGGAAGCGGTTGAAATGGTTAAAAAAGCGGCGCTGGTAGTCCCGCAGATGCGCTATGTGGGCTGGGACGTGGCGATCACACCGACCGGACCGGCGATCATCGAGGGCAACAACTACTGTGCGCATGACTTCTGGCAGCTGCCGGGACAGACGCCGGGCGGTATCGGCATCATGCCGACGATCCACAAGATCATACCGGAATTCAAATATTAACGAACGAAAGGATCCTGCAGTATCATGGGAAAACTCAGATATTATTTTGCGCTTTGGGCTGCGAAGCTTTCCATCATCGCGCTCAAGATCACCCGGCACAACGGCACGAACTTTCCGGGTGTGCTGGCGCTGAAGCTGTGTCCGGATTTTCTCCGCTACATCGGCCAACCGAAAAAGATCATTGCCGTGACCGGAACCAACGGCAAGACAACCGTGTCCAACATGCTTTTGGATATGCTGACCGCAGACGGCAAGCGCGTGCTCAACAACAAAATGGGCTCCAACATCAACTCCGGCATCGCATCCTCACTGATCTACGGTGCCAGTCTGTGTGGCAGATGCAAATATGAGCTCGGACTCTTTGAAATCGACGAGCGTTCCGCGCTGCGCATCTATCCGTATCTGAAGCCGGACTATATGCTGATTACCAATCTTTCCCGCGATTCGATCATGCGCAACGGACATCCGGAGTACATCCGCGATATTCTGACCCGTTACATCCCGAAAGAAACAAAGCTGATCCTCAACGCGGACGATCTGATCTGCTGCGCTGTCGCGCCGGACAACCCGCGCGTCTATTTCGGCATCGAAAAAATGGAAGGTGACGTCCGGGAATGCGTCAATCTCATCAACGACCTGCAGATCTGTCCGAAATGTCATCAGAGACTGGAATACGAATACCGCCGCTACAATCATATCGGCAAAGCTTACTGCCCGCACTGCGGTTTCAAGGCTCCGGCCTATGACTACGCAGGTTGTCGGGTGGATCTGGCGGCGATGCGGATCGACGTCAAAGATAAGGAAGGTACGGGTCATTATCGGCTGCTGAACGAAAGTGTCTTTAACATCTATAACGTGGTATCGGCCGTAGCCGTGCTGCGGGAGCTGGGATACAGCCATGCGCAGATCGAGGGCTTCTTTGAAAAGCTCAACATTGTCGGCTCGCGTTACGACGCCGAGACGATCGGCAGCCGCACGCTTTACCGTCTGCTGGCCAAGGAGAAGAACGCGTTCGCGACGACTCGCGTCTTTGATTACATCGGCGGCCTGGAAGGTAACAAGGAGATCATTCTTATGAACAGCTGTCAAGGCGACATGAAGCACTGGTCCGAAAACACCTGCTGGCTGTACGACTGCGACTTTGAATTTTTAAATCGTGACAATATCAAAAATATCGTGCTCTGCGGGCCGCGGCGGTTTGACCATAAACTGCGTCTGCTGCTGGCGGGTGTTCCGGAGGAAAAGCTTTCCTTCGCGGAAAAGGAGACGGATGCGCCGGGAAAGCTGCAGCTTTTTGCGGGCGATCATATTTATGTGCTGTATGGCACGGATTCGATTGCGCTCGGCAAGAAAGTTGCCGGGCAGGTCAGACAGCTGCTGCTCGAAAAACAAAAAGAAGAAGAGGGAGGCGCCGCGCATGAAAATTGAAGTCTTATATCCTGAGATTGCCAACCTCTACGGTGATCTTGCTAACGTGACCTATCTTGCGCGTTCCTGCCCGGAGATCGAGGTCGTGGAAACGCATCTTGTGGATGAGCCGCTGTTTGTCAGTGAAAAACCGGATTTGATCTACATGGGAACGATGACGGAGAGCGCGCAGCTTTTGGTTATCGAAGTTCTGCGAAAACACTTGGAAGCACTCAAGGCACGCGTCGACGACGGTACGCTGTTCTGGATTACCGGAAATGCGTTGGAGGTCTTTGGCCGCGAGATCCGCGACGCATCCGGCACGACGGTATCCTGTCTGGGACTGTTCCCGACCGTTGCCAAACGGGACATGCTGCATCGCTTCAACTCCTTGTATCTGGGGAGCTTCGAACCCGGGGACAGGGCTGCGCCGCTTACGATCGTCGGCTACAAGAGCCAGTTTACGCATTCTTATATCGAAGCGAATAAGATATCGGCGGCTGTTTATCCGGACGTGAAGCCGGTCTGGATAACGACAAGGGGACCTGGCCTCAATCCGGATACCACAGAAGAAGGTCTGCGCCAAAACAATTTCCTGGCGACCTATGTGATCGGGCCTCTTTTGGTGCTCAATCCGCCCCTCGCCAAGTGGACGCTGCAGAAGATGGGCGTCTCGCAGCCGCAGCTTGCGTTTGAAGATGCGGCGATGGAGGCATATCGCGTCCGTGTGCAGGAGTACAGCGATCCGGACACCGGATTTTACTATTAGTCGGATAGGTATACGCGCAGAGATGACCGGTATGTTGTTTCAAGAGATCACAGCAGAAGAATTCGCGGATAAAGCCATTTTCCTGCTTGCGTAATCGCTCAAGAAGTGTTAAACTATTAACGGCGTAATGAGAAAAAGAAAACGTCGGCAGCATGAAAATTTCCGGCGGACGGATTTTCCAAAGGCAGAAAAGGAGATAAAGATAAAGATGTATCAGACAATCAAGTATGACGTAAAAGACAGAGTGGCGACCGTCACGATCAACCGTCCAGAGGCACTGAACGCGTTAAATTCGACCGTTCTCGATGAATTATTTGATGTTTTTAATGTAATTGACAAAGACGATGAAGTAAGATGTGTGATCGTGACCGGCGAGGGCAGATCCTTTGTCGCGGGTGCGGACATTGCGGAAATGGCACCGCTGAATCCGGTCGAGGGCAAGCGCTTCGCGCAGAAAGGCCACCGAGTCATGAATTTTATTGAAAAGACCGAGAAGCCGGTCATCGCGGCAGTCAACGGCTTCGCGCTCGGCGGCGGCTGTGAGCTTTCGATGGCTTGTGATATCCGGCTGGCGTCTGCAAAAGCCATATTCGGACAGCCGGAAGCAGGTCTGGGCATCACCCCGGGATTCGGCGGCACGCAGAGATTATCCAAGATCGTAGGACCTGGCAACGCGGCGATGCTGATCCTGACCGCACAGAATATCAAAGCAGATGAAGCGCTGCGCATCGGACTGGTACAGAAAGTCGTAGAACCGGAAGAACTGATGCCGACGGCAGAAGCGATGGCGAAGAAGATCGCGTCCAACGCGCCGGTAGCGGTCATGGCCTGCAAGACACTCCTGAACAAGGGATATCATCTTGACCTCTTCAGCGGCTGCGCGCTGGAAGCAGAGGGCTTCGGCGTATGCTTCGGTACCGAAGATCAGAAAGAGGGCATGAAAGCCTTCCTTAACAAGACAACCTACGAGTATCAGGGAAAATAGTGTGCAGAATGAAGGTGCGAAGACAAAAGAAGAACAGCGTAACAGCGAATAAATATAAAAAGTACGAATAAGAGGAAGGTACTGCTACATGAGAAGCCGACAGCAGTGCCTTTTTCATCTCTAGGGGTAGCATCTCATAGGAAACTTGTTTGTCTGCCCTCAGGATGGACAGAACGAAAAAAAGAAATGCATAAAATAAAAAAGGTCAGACCGGATTAAGGCATCCATTGCGGATGCTAGGGGGGGAAAAAAGAGGTCTGACCTTTGTCTTTTAATACGCAGTTCTCAAAGCCTGCGCATTACTGAAAACGCTCTTTTTTGAGCCGGTAAATTGCATTCTTCACCGGAGGAAGCGCCAGAACAATGAGCGTCAGAACGCCTTCGCCGCCGATGTAAAAGATGTTATATAAAAAACTGTACCAGATCGGGTTCATGCCCTCCGGCGCATATTCACCAAAGTACAGAAAGCCGGAGAGGAAGGAGCAGAGAAATCTTCCGGTGATGGCAACGACGTAGCCGATGAATAAGCCGTTTTTTTTGTTGCTGAAAAATCCGGAGAGACCCAGACAGCCGAACGCCAGGATGTAATCGAGCAGAACCTGCATCGGGAACAGGATCACCGGGTCGATGATCAGATTGAGAAGTCCCAGCGCGACGCCGGAAGTAAGACCCCACTTCGGGCCGCAGAAGTAGCCGGCAAGTGTTGCCGCCAGCATGCTGAACAGGGTGATAGAACCGCCGTAAGGCATCGGGATGATCTTGACCATTCCCAGAACGAACGAAAGTGCGATTAGGATCGCGCAGAGAACAAGGCTGTAAAGGTTGCGCCTACTCTTTTGGACGGATGAAATCTGTGACATAAAAAAACCTCCTGTCATGTAATTAGGAGGGGAACTGTATCTTGCAGAACTTGCGATATGTGGTATAATAGTAAGTAAACCAAAACTCGCAAAGGCAAGAAACTATGTGTTGATGCTGCTTCCCTACGCCGGCATTAACCGGGTCAGGTTATGAGGGTTTATCCAAAAAATCTCACACAGATTCGCGAATCCATGCGAAAGATTTCAGTAAATCTCAGCAAAAGCTCCCCTAGCAATTTGTCTTTAACGAATATAATTCTACTACATGGCACAAAAAATGTCAAGAGGGATTTTTTTGATTCGTTTCGAAACCTTCAAAGAAAATGATAAAATTGATCAATTCACAGTAGAATCGGAGATCTTTTTTTGATAAAATAGATAGGAAAAACACAAGGAGATTAGTAAGAAAAGAATGAAAAAAATAGATGTCGACTTTACCAATACCGTTACCGTGTGGTTCCGGGAAAATCAGCGTGATTTGCCATGGAGAAAGGACAAAGATCCTTATCATGTATGGGTCTCCGAGATCATGCTGCAGCAGACCCGGGTGGAGGCCGTGCGGGAATATTACCGACGCTGGATGGAGGTGTTGCCGACCGTATGTGATCTTGCGGAAAGCGATGAAGAAACATTGCTCAAGCTCTGGCAGGGGCTGGGCTACTACAATCGCGTACGCAATATGCAGAAAGCCGCACAGATGGTGATGCGGGAGCACGCGGGTGTTTTTCCGGATCAATACGATGAAATTCGCAAGCTGCCCGGCATCGGAGACTATACGGCTGGTGCAATCGCTTCCAACTGCTTTGACCGGCGCGTGGCGGCGGTCGATGGGAATGTACTGCGGGTGATGAGTCGCCTGTTGGAGGACGACTCCGATATTCTGAAGCAGTCGACCAAGCGACGCTACGCGCAAATGCTGGCGGAGATTTATCCAAAGAAGCACTGCGGGGAATTTACGCAAGGGGTTATGGAAATCGGCGCGACCGTTTGCGTGCCGAACGGCAGTCCGAAGTGTGAGATCTGTCCGGTGCAGAGCTTTTGCGGCGCGTGGGCGCATCAGACAATGGCGCTGTATCCGGTAAAAGCCGCGAAAAAGGGACGAAAGATCGTCGAGATGACGGTTTTCATCCTCCGCTGCGCGGACAAGACGGCGGTGCAGAAACGAGCCGGGAACGGGATCCTGGCGGGATTGTACCAGTATCCGAATCTGGAAAAGCGTCTTTCCGCAGCAAAGGCGCTGGAAACGGCGGAAAGCTGGGGATGCATGCCGACCGGACTTAGCCGTCAGAGTGAGTACAAGCACATTTTCTCACATGTGGAATGGCACATGACCGGATACTATATCACGTGCGCGAGGGAATCCGGCGGTCCGCAGGACGATTTCGTCTGGGCTGACGCACAGCAGATGGAAGATGCGATCCCATTGCCGTCCGCGTTTCAATATTTTTAGCTGTGCAGTGCTTGAAATGATGTCGAAAACGTGCTAATATGGTAATAAAAGCTCATGTAAATTTCATGAAATACACATTGCTGCATAGGGGAAAAAGGAGTTATTATGGGAAATCACATTGTTATGGAATCTGCATCCAAGATTCGAGAGATTGCCAGAAACACACTTTCTGGAAACTGGAAACCGGTAGTGCTGGCACTGGCAGTATACTATCTGCTGACGGGTGGAGCGAGCGAATTTTTAGATTATTTCTTTTCGTATACCTATACCATTCCGGTTGATTTGTCAGAAGATCTGGCTTATAACATCGGCTACGGTGGAACGATTTACAGTATTCTGGTCGGCGGTCCGCTGAGCTTCGGTCTGGCGATGTATCTTTTAACCTTTTTCCGGACGAAAAAGTCGGATATGACGCTGCTGTTTGAAGGCTTCAGCTATTTTAAAAAAACGTTTTTTCTGTACATTCTGATGAACATTAAGATCGCGCTTTGGACGCTACTCTTTGTCATTCCGGGCATCATTGCAAGCTTCCGTTACAGCCAGGCCTTCTATGTCATGATCGATCATCCGGAATACAGCGCGAACCAGTGCCTGGAAGAAAGCAAACGTCTGATGATGGGCAATAAAGGCAGCTTGTTTTATCTGAATCTGACCTTTATTGGCTGGTATCTGCTCGCATCCCTGCCAAGTGCGCTTTTCGGCACTTTTTCGGAACTGACAATTCTGGGACTTTTCATCGATCTGCTGCTGACCGTTCCGATGTTCTTTGTGAATGCTTATGTGCAGACTTCCGTTGTGGCATTCTATGAACTGTTGACCGAAAAGCTGGTCGTTGTGGAACCGGATAGCAATGATGATCCGAGCCATGTGGTTTCGGCCAATGATCCCGTAGAGGAGAACATTGCCGCGGCACAGGAGCCGACAGATGGGCAGATGGAGAGCGGTGAATCCTCAGCATCGGAAAGTGAGCTAAAGACTGCGGAAACGGAGCATGCTCCAAAAGCAGCGTCGGGAGCAGACACAGAGCCAGCACCGACATCAGGATCTGAAAAGAGCAGTTTTGAACGCGAACGCGAACGGGAAAGAGATCCGCAGGCCAAAAAAGATGCGAAAGAGGAAGCACGCTATTTGGCAAAAGAACGAAAGTATAACGACAAGGATCAGTAGCGCTGATCGTGGATAGATAAAAAAATCAGGCAGCAATCGGGCAGGTGACGATAAACATCTGCCTGATTGCGGTTCGATTTGACGCGCCGTATGGCGCGTTTTATTTTTTCGATGAATCGGTGAAGATGTCGAAGACCTCTTTTGATATTTCCGCGAGAACCGCTTCGCCGTACGAACCGCCTTGATTGCGGAGGTATTCATCCGGTGAAGCAAGATTACCATTGTACAAAAGGGAGAGGATATAGGCACCTTTTTTTGTATAAACAATACCACTGTCGCACACCAGTCTGTCAAACGTCCCTGTTTTATGCGCAACCTGCGTACCTACGGGAAGTTTCTTGGGAATACGGGAGTTCGTCTGACATTTTTTCATCAGATCCAGAAGATCCGACGATGTTTGCCGGCTGCACCATTTCCCCTCGTACATGGTTGTGTAGTATGTGCTCAGATCCTGCGGTGTTGTAACATCGTTGTTCTCCTGTGTACAGAAGTAGTAATCATTGTTCCGAAAATCACCGGTCAAATACGCGTGCATCTGCTGTTCAACCGGCAAAGCCGGATCGATCTTGCAATAATATTGAAAGAGTTCCGCGCAGGAAAGTCCTACCTTGGTGTTTTGCAGCCCCATAGGCTTGAGCACATGATCACGGATATTCGCTCTGCCGACATATTCATAAAGAAAATCCGCGGCAGTGTTATCCGACAGAGTCATCATAAGGAATGCATAGTCATAAAGCGAGTAATCGGTACCTTCCGACATTTGAAATAAGATGCCGGAACCTGGAACTTTCATGCTTCCTTTTAATGGATATCGATCTTCAAGCGAGAGTTTGCCTTCATTGCGCAAACGGTATAATTCCGCCAGCACAAAGATCTTAAAAATGCTGGCGGTCGGAAATAATTTTTCACCGTTTCGATAGCAAGACTCGCCGGTCTGCAGATCATAAAAGCCAAAGCCGAGCGGTCCCGATAATTTACGTGCTGCCTGATCGGCAATTTCTTTGATTCTTTCTGTTTTTTTAGATTGCATACAAAAATCCTCCGTTGTGCCTCGCGGCACTTATTTTTTTTGTAATTTTTTTCTGTATCTTCGAATGTTCCATAGAACCGAGGCCACAAGAAGAACGATCACCAGAGCAATACCGCTCAGTTTCAGTATCATGTTTGTATCGATCGAGGGATCGGACAATTCTTCGAAATAAGCGGATTCCACAAAGGCGTCTGTAACGGAAATGTCTTGCGGAGAGAAGGCTGCTCCTTTATAAAACGAGAATTGCAGCGTCCCGCCGTTTTCAATCGTGAGATACTGGATAAAGTTTTTGGATTCACCGTTCTCATTCGTCACTGTGCCAAAGAATTTCAGAAACTGCATTTGTTGACTGCGAAACGTGAACCAGTCCTCTAATTGTGTCGATGTGCTTTCCTGATCGTGCATGATCTCGGATGCCAGTGTGTGCAGATCTTCCTCGGAGAGTTCGCGCCAGCTGTGTGTCCGGTTGGAAGTCAGATCCCTTTTGGTATAGATGCCCAATTCGAGTTCTCCGCGCTCCGCATGATAGATCAACTGCGCATCTGCATCCTCGAGCAGGGACGACTGCCAGTCAGTCGTGTCGATCACAAGGCCGTTGTCAAGCGTTTCCGCGAAAGCATAAGCGGGAAACAGCAAGAGGCATATGATCAGCAGCAACATTTTTCTTATCATTTCTTATCACCTGCCTGTTTGTTATACAGCAAAAACTTTGCAAGAACATTGTACCGCATGGTATCGTCATTTTGCTATCACTTTCTTGCATAGCGCGATGCGTGAAGTGGATAACCAAAAAAATAAAATTGTGCTAAAATAAATACATGCACAATTTAATCCAAAATTCGTTGTGTAAAAAAACAAAAAAGAAAAGAGGTGTAAACATGATCGATATCCTGATCAAAAATGCAGAAATCATAGACGGGACAAAAGCACCGGCTTACAAAGGGAATGTCGGAATCCGGAACGGTAAGATCCTCCTGCATGGCATGACAGAAGAAACTGCAGCAAAAAAAGTCATCGACGGGACAGGACTCTATGTAACACCGGGGTTTATTGACGCACATTCCCACGGGGATGGTGTTTTTGGAACAGATTTTGGAAGAGAATGCAAAATCAATCAGGGCATTACGACGGAGATCACAGGACAGTGTGGTTCCGCAATGTTTCCGGTCATACCGGAGCACGCGGACGAGCTGAAAAAGCTGCTTGACCTGATATGCGGATGTTTTCCTGACGAGTACAACACATTCACTTCGTTTCAAAAATACGCAGATTATCTGGACAAGAAAGTCGAGCTGGCTGCAAACGCAAAACAGCTGATCGGGCACGGAAGCTTGAGGATGGCAGTTATGGGCTATCAGAACCGGAAATGCACGCAAGCAGAGCTTGCGCAGATGAAAACCTACGTCCGAGAAGCGATGGAGCATGGCGCACTCGGCATGAGCTCCGGACTGATTTATTCTCCAAGCTGTTTCTCGGACACCGAAGAGATCATCGAGCTTTGCAAGGTCGTGGCCGAATACGGCGGAGTCTATGCGACACATATGCGAAATGAGTCGAAAGACGTTGTCAAGAGTGTGGAGGAAACACTGCGCGTCGGAAGAGAAGCAAACATTCCGGTCATGATCTCGCATCACAAGGTGCAGGGCAGACCATACTGGGGATTGAGCAAACAAACGCTGGCGCTTATTGAGGAAGCCGTTGCTAGCGGACAATCGGTGACGATCGATGAATATCCGTATCTTGCTTCGATGACGAGTATCAACGCGATCATACCGCCAAAGTATTTCGGAAGCAATCTTGACGGTTTGACAGAGATGCTGAGAGATCCGAAAGTAAGAGAACAGATCAGGCGGGATATCGAAGATCCCGATACGGACTTTGAAAATCAATATATCAACTGCGGCGGTTTTGAGAACATTCAAATCGCTGCGTTGAAAGAGACACCGCAGTACGAAGGCCTGACTATCGCAGAGGCAGCTGCACGCGAGGGTAAGGATCCATTTGAACAGTTATTTGATATGCTCGCCGCAAACCATTGCGTCGGCTCAGCAATCTATTTCTCCATGTGTGACGAGGATCTGTGCAGGATCTTTCAGAATGAGAATACGGTCGTCGGAACCGACGGTCTGTATTCTTTCAAGGGGCAAAAATCCCATCCGAGAGCATGGGCTGCATTCCCGCGCGCGATCAATCATTTTGTCAAAGAAACAAAAATCGTGTCTTTGGAAGAGATGATCCATAAGATCACGCTCTTGCCGGCACAGCGAACTTTCCTTGAGAACAAGGGCGCGATCAAAGAAGGCTGGGATGCGGATCTTGTATTGATGGATTACGAGAAGCTGAAAGATACCGCGGATTACAAGCATGGGGATGCAAAATGTGAAGGCATCGAGTCTGTCTTTGTAAACGGACAGATCGTTTATCACGACAAGCAAATGACAGGCATATATCCGGGCCGGCTGCTCAGACATAAAGGCAGAAGATAAACAGACTTACTTCAAAGGAGGACAAAAAAATGACATCATTTATCACAGAAGACCAGAGTATCTTACTATGGGCTGTAGTACTGATCACGGTTGCGATCGCGGTAGTGCTGGAGCAGAGGTATCGCTGGGCAGCAGCGATAGGCTCGATCGTAATTGTATTGTTCGCAGGGCTCTTATTCTCAAATATTCACCTGGTGCCGTATTCGAGTGCAACCTTCACTTCGATCGGTTCCGTACTGCTGCCCTGTGCAATTCCGTTATTCCTGTTCAAATGTAATCTGAAACAGATCTTTAAGGAATCCGGAAGATTGTTTATCATCTTCCATATTGCAGCGGTTGGCTCCGTTATCGGCGCACTGCTCGGATATGTGATTCTGCAAAATGTAAGCGGGACGGAATATCTGAGTACGATCATTGCTGCGGCAGCTGTTGGCGGTACGGTGAACTGCGTAGCCATGAACAATATCTTTGCGGTGCCGGAAGGCATGCTGGATTCTTATCTTGTTGTCGGAAACTTCTTCTGCGGACTGATGATCCTAGTATTCAAGCTTCTGCACAATACACGCTTTATCAAAAAGTTCCTTCCGCGGCCTTACAGCGAAAAGGTCGAAGCGCTGAGCAGAGGAGAAGACCTAGCGGCAGAGGGCAAAACCGAAGCAGCCTTGTTCTGGGGCGGTAAAGAAGTCGGTTTAAAAGACATCGCGATCGCGCTTGCCTCGACTTTCGCAATCGTCGGCGTCAGCGGACTGATCTCCAACTGGGTGCTTTCTCTGGATCCGCCGACGTTCATCGCGCAATCCTTCGGCAGCATTTACTTGATCATGACTTTGGTCACCGTGATCCTGGCGACCGTGTTCAGTAAGTTCTTCGGCAATATCAAGGGCGCGATGGAACTGGGAAACATCGGCCTGCTTGCCTGGTTCTTTACCATCGGCGCATCCGGTAATGTCATAGAGATCATCAAAGGTTCGGCAGCTTCGCTGATCATTCTGATCCTAGTCCTGATCTTCAACCTCGGACTTTCCATCCTCGGTGCCAAGCTCGTCAAAGGTACCTGGGAGGAAGCTGTCTGCGCCGCTACCGCAACGATCGGAGGACCTCCGACTGCAGCGGCTGTAACGATCGCGTTCAACTGGAGCGAACTTGTCATTCCGGGCATCTTAGTCGGATTGTGGGGCTACATTGTCGGCAATTATTTCGGTATTTTTGTCGGCAATCTTCTCGGCTGCGTAAGCTTATTGTAATATGTATACATGTTGATTTTGGCCATAAGGTAGGACAAAAAAAGATTTTTATGATAGAATAGCCCTTATACAGCGATCAGCAAGATAAGACAGCACAGGAGAGACGACATGAACACAGAATATTTACGTTATTTGCTCGCAATCGGGGAGCATAAGTCTATCAG
>ERZ808240.1120-NODE-1120-length-34127-cov-4.815303_pt1 | contig 34127 bp, 33 predicted proteins | sample MGYA00521084_ERZ808240 | MGnify/ENA primary metagenome ERZ808240 (study PRJEB31516, sample SAMN03275571) | gut metagenome | biome: mammalia-associated habitat; material: feces | host: Papio cynocephalus | place: Kenya | collected 2012-08-06 ... | reverse complement strand
TGGAGCTGCTTATCAAGGAGGGGCTGGCGGCTGTGGAGGGTGCCGATGCGGTCGATGCGGCTCTCGGGAAGCGCATCGACGGCCTTCTCACCGAACTAGACTCACGGCTTTCCAAGCTCTCGGCGGCTGCTGACGCCCGCGCCGAGAAAACCGCCTCGAAGGCGGCCAAGAGCCTGGACCGGGCCGCCAGGGACATCAACACCGTAAGGAAGAACGCGGGCACCGCCGCGCAGGCATCGCTCGCCGGGTTCATGATGCAGACCTGGTTCATGCCCTCGATGCTCAAGTCCACGGCGGCGGACTTGTACGACAGGCTCCTGTGGCCCGGCAAGGCCGGCGCGATCTTCGACGTTTCGAAGGGCGAGGACGGTTCTACCATCTTGAACGACAAGCTGCTCCCTTCGGACTTCTACAAATGGTGGTGGGGCGTAGCCGGCTACGGCCGCAGGCTCGCTGGCGACCCGTCCATCGTGTCGAAGGCATCCGCCGCCGCATCCGAGTTCCTCGACCGCTTCAGCGAGGAGGAGGTGGCCTCGATGCTCGAGGCGTCCGACGACCCCGAGAAGGCGGTCGAGGTGCTCGAGGGCTACCGCAAGGACATCAAGGAGCGCCTCGAGTCGACCGGGGAGGCGAGCTGACGATGGCCGCCGGCACGATCACTGTGCGCATCGACGACTCGCTCAAAGAAGAGCTTTCGAAGCACTGCGCGGCGACGGGGGAGACCGCGTCGCAGGCCGTCCGGTCGCTGCTCTCGGAGGCGCTGCTTGAGCGCAACGCGAGCGCCTATAGCCGTGCCATAAGGTCGGCAGTGCGCGGCGAGCTCGACAGGTTCCTGGAATCCGACAGGGTGCAGAAGGAGTTCTCGGCCGACGACTTCTACGACAGGCTGGCGACGGCCTTGTCGTACGACATGGACGAGCTTAGGCGCATCGCCGGGGCCTGCCTGTTCGTGGCGGCCGGAGTGGCCGAGGGAACCGGGGCGCCTTTGGACTCGGGCGGGTCGCGAGGTCCCGCCACGGCTGACGAGTGGTACCGGGCCGCGATGGCGGCCGGTAGGGACGTGGGCGTGTCGGCGACCCTGGGAGGCGCGGCGGCGGCCGCAGCCGGGGAAGTGGGCGCTGAATCAGAAGAGGACCTCCTGTGACGCCGGCGGCATCGGAAGCCGGCGTGCATATGGGACAGACCGGAAAGGGGTTTGGAATGGAAGAGGAAATCAAGGCGGAGGCTCCGGCCGAGGAAAGTGGGGAGGTCGCGGCCCCAGGTCGCGAGAAGGCGCCGCGCCGGAAGAAGGCGGCGATTGCGGCAGCCTGCGCGGCAGCGGCGGCGCTGGCGGTCGCGGGCGTTGCGTGGGCGGCTACCCACCAGGCGCAGACGCTCCCAGCCGACGAGCCGGCCGGCCAGGAGCAGGCCGCGCAGCCGGAGCAGAAGGCCGAGATCGAGCTCGAGGCCCGCGCCGACGGCTGGTCGGAGTCCTCGACGCCCGCCATCGCGCACGTGAAGGGCCAGGGCGCGGACTTCTACCACGCCATGCCGGCCAACTCCGCCGAGAAGGTGGAGGTGCCCGCCCAGGGCGGCTACGAGGTAGAGTGGGTGGCCCCCGTGAACGCCGACGGCTCGCTGTACAGGGCGCCCGCGAAGGCGGCCAAGGCCGAGGCCGGCGGCGATAAGTCTTCGGCCGAGCTCGAGCTCGTTCCCGCCGACCAGGTAACCCAGGCAGACATCGACGAGGTGATGGACAAGATCTCCGAGGCCGTGGCGAAGGGCGACTCGACCCTTGCGGGCGATGCCGGGCGCGACCTCGTCGACAAGGCCGCCTCGAACGCCGCCAACGCCCCGGCCGCCGACAAGTCGAAGGTCGAAGAGAAGGCCGAGGGGGCGAAGGGCTCCGTGAGCGAGCAGCCCGCGCAGAGCCGGCCCGAGCAGCCCTCGCAGCCTGAGCAGCCCGCGCAGGCCTCGGGCGGGTCTCAAGCTTCGGCCGAGCAGCCTTCCGCCCCCTCCCAGCCCGCCGCCGAGCGCAAGTGGGTCGCCGACTACGAGCAGGTCTGGGTGCCGAGCTACGTGACGGTCACCGACCAGGCCGCCTGGGACGAGCAGGTGCCGGTGTACGGATACTCCGAGCGCTCCATCTGCAACACCTGCGGGGCGGACGTCACCGGCAACACGGCGGCTCATGCAAAGCAACATGCTATGAATGGTGAGAATGGCGGCCACCATACGGAGGTCGTCCAGACGATCACCGGCTACAGCACCGTGCACCACGACGCGGTCACCCACGTCGAGGACCAGGGACACTGGGAGACCCGCGAGTCCGGCGGCCACTGGGAGTAGCCCCAGGCCCCGCAAGCGTCTCCTCGCCGGCGCCCTTCGCTTCCCCTTGCGGGGGCGAGGGGCGCTACTTTATGCCCTGCGCCTCGGCGGCGAAAACCAGGGCTTATAATCGTCATCGCAAGGCCGCGGCGCAACCTACCCGAATTCAAGCGTGCGAAAACCCGCCGCGGCCTTGAGAACCGTCGGAACGAAAGCATTCGAGAACGCATGTTATCCAAAGAAGGGAATTTGCCTGCTGCCGCTAATGCGAGAACGAGTCGATTCATAGCCGTATTATTAACCTGTTAAAACCAGTCAAATTCGTTTGACGCTGCTTCACGCAACTTTTCGCTGCGGCGAATATCGCCCTGATATTTTTCGGCTCGGGAACATAAGTCGCCTTCTTGCTGTCGATACCCCATTTTTCATAAGAGGTGAGTCCGAGGTGGATGATGTTCGAGTAGCCTCCTTATTTTACATACCCCAAATAACCAGCCCCCGGTCGCTGCATTCGAAATTTGAGCTACGTGAGCATTGGCAACCAACCGCATTGGCGTCGAACGCAGTATCGACAGCGGGATGTTGGCGGCTGCTTTGCAGGTGGGGTACAATCTTTCCAGAAACGTACCCGTTGTAAGGTTGGTATTGACGATGCAAAAGGAACATCGACAAGCGTCACAGGTCACAATTATGGTTTGGATTGGGTTGACAACAACGCTCTTTTCGTGGCAGTGGAGAAAGCGTTTTCCCGTCTTTTGGGCATCAACGGGTCGACCAAGAACGATTTGCCGCCTGATCCCTTCCTGATCGTCGCCCAGGCATCGGTCACGGGCACGTCTTTCCAAGACGGCATGGCCTTTGAGGAGATCCGCAAGGTCAACAAGTCGATAAGCAACGCTTTAGGCAATAAGCATCAGTACATTTTGGGGATTGCGCCAAATTGGAAGTCCTTGGGTGCCACCGGCGGGGTGCTCGACGTGAGGACGAAGCCCGGTTACCTGCATCCGAGGTTTGGGAAGGCGATCGTCGCCGAGGTCAAGAATCGCTTCAACACGATTAAATCTTCAGACGAGAAAGACGTATGGGACAAAATCGACCAAGCGGCGAGGCTGTCGGACGCTCAGGGCTATCTGTTTCAGATAGTTCCCAAGACGCCCGAACGTTACGACGAGATGTGGGAGCCTTCGGGAAGGTCGGCCAAGCCTACCGTGCGGTGCTGCGACGGAGCGACTGCATATGAACTTGTTTTTGGCTACCATGACGCCCTCTATGAGCTGTATTGCGCTCTTCCGGAAATTCTCGAAGATATTAAGAGAACCAACGGCATCGCGGGAACCTGCCTGACGCCAACGGCCGAGGAGATGAAGCGGCTCTATCTAGAGGTGATGCCTCGCTAGGTGTATTCCAGGGCGATACGCTTCAGGAAATCTGGGCTGTCGATTTGCTCTTGCGTAAGAGGCGGCACCACAGTGAAGTTTACCAGTCCCTCCCCTTCGAGCATTGCGAGTATGCTGCAGCCAATATGGTATGCCATGTTAACGGGAACGGCGTTCCCTATTTGCCTGTACTTGCTCGCCATCGACCCGCTGAAAGCCCAATCATCGGGGAAGCTCTGGATTCGCGCATATTCCCGCACTGTAAGAGGCCTTGTCTCCTCAGGATGGCATCGCTCCGTCTGCTTCTGCGCAGGAGCGCAGGTAAGCGTCAGCGACGGTTCGTTCCACGAAAGCCTGCGCGCCATTCCGGTCTTGCCTCCAGACAGGTGATACGAGCCCTTCAGATACTCTCTCTGCAGGTTATCGGGCAGGTCTTTCCAGTATCCTCCTTGAGGAACGAGGTCCAGTATCTCTTTCTTCCTTTGCGGATAGGAGGCGCCTTCCGATTCGGGGCAGTCTCCGATTGCGTCCCAAAGCGTCATGATGGAGCCGGATTGCCTCGGAAACGCGATCGGCAGGTCGAGGTCGTTTCTCACGCCGATTATCACAAGTCGCTCGCGCTTTTGCGCAACGTCGAGGAACTGGGCGCGTAGAAGCTTGACTGCGACTCTATATCCGCTATCCATGAGACATGCGAGCATCGTCCTGATGGTGTTGCCGCCGTCGTGGGTCAAAAGCCCTCTGACGTTCTCCATCATTATCGTCTTCGGCTGACATTCTTTGATTGCCCTGGCGAACTCGAAGAACAAGGTGCCCCGCGTGTCTCCGAATCCCTTGGATTTCCCGGCGTAGCTGAATGCCTGGCAAGGCACCCCGCCTTGAAGAAGATCTACTTTCCCTTTGAAATCCGAGAAGTCGATGTTGCTGACATCCCCTTCGACCACGTTCCAATCGGGCCTGTTGCCGCGAATCGCTAGAGCTTGATCGCGCTTGGCGGTTCGCGTGCCGCAAAGGGCTCCGTTCCCTCAATCGGTCTTGCCAGCTCCATTTTGGGTGCGCATCGCTAGCAACGTGCTATCATCTGACGGGCACAAGGCACACGCAGAGCGCAACAGGGATGGAGGCCTGCATGGGGGATGAACCCGCAACACGCGATTATTTCCGCATCGTTGAGATTTCGGCAGCGTCTGCCAAGCCCGATCCGGTGATTTACGGCGCAGAGCCCCTTTCAGCCGCGTATCCGCTTTCATGGGACGGCCCAGACGGTGTTTTCCTGGCAAGGGCGGTAGGCGGCGAAACCCTTCTCATCGCTGGCGCCCGCCGCGCGCTTGCGCGCGCGCAGGCAGCGGTTTCCGACCCGTCGCTCGAGAGCATCGACGTTCACGTGTTCGAAAGCCTCGACGACGCCGACGCTCGCGCGTTCCACGATGCTTCGAACATCTACACTGCCGCCACGCCCGCCGCCGACAGGAGAAACCTTCTCATGGGATTTCGCGAGCACGTCAAGCAGATGGGACGAAAGTCTTGCTGGAGATACGGCAAGATGACGGACCTGTGCTCGATCGTGACGGGGAAGAGCACAAGGTTCGTTTCCGAGATGGTAACGCTGACGGATCGGCTGACGCCTCATTTGCTTCAGTGCTTCGATTCCGGGCTGATGGGCACGGCAGTCGCTAGAAAGGTCGCCTCCTTAGGGTCGCGCCCCGGGGGAGATTTCCTCATAGGCGAGTTCGATGCCTACGCGAGGAGGCTCGACCCGGCTTGCTCGGCGGATTACGTCGACGCGTACAGAAGGTTCGAGCGTGAGGAGGGCGGTCCGTATCTGCTGGCGAAAGCGGCGGCAGCCCTCAACAAGGCGGCAGACGCTTTCGAGCGCGACGGGTCTGTCCCCGATGCCGACGAGCTGGCAAAGGTCAGGGCCGCATTCGAAAGGCTTGATTCCTGACGGATAGAGCCCCCGTGCTTCCCGCTGATTATCTCCAAGCGTTTTGACCCGGCGCTCAACAAGCCGTCTGCCGACCTTTGACGGGTCGAGGCCATCGGTTGAAGCTCCGGCGAATCATGCTGGATCGCCTGGCGCGTCCGTGCTGTGCGCTTGCTCGGTCCGCTTCTTCTTGATAGTGCCGGCGCCGCTGAAAGCATCGTCCTCGAAGCTGGTCGGGATAAGCTCGCGGGTCGCCGCTATGGCCTGGCGCGAACCGTCGAGGTCCCTCAGCGACTTCGCCAGGGTATTGAGGACGAGCTTCATCGCGTTGCGGCGGTGCCAGTCCGGCTCGCCTTCTATCGCGGATCTCAATATCGTGCTTAGGCCGTCAAGCGACATGCTCGCCTCGTCCACCCCGTCGATCGCCTTTACGAGCTCGCTGCACATGGCTCGTGCGGTCTCTGGTTCCATTCTGCGGTCCTTTCGCTTTGCGCTCTTTGCGAAAGAACCTATACCGGGATCGGGCCGCAGTCCAACAAGAATATTGGTAACAGGGGAACGCGAACGCGCTAGGTTGGGGTTTCGATTCTCCATTCTGACAATCCTGCGAACATCGTCTGATCGTCTTCGATTCTGACGCGGTCAGCATCCTTCTTCGATTGGCGTTTACTCATCCCCAAGCTGGAGATCGGCGGCCTGCTCGACGTCGGCGACGACGTCCTCGTATCCCTTGAGCGCGGCGAACGGCATGATCTGTTTTCCTCTATCATCGCTAGGTTCAGGCACGTTGAGCCCTTCTTGCGCTACCCTGCGGGCTATATCGTTGAGCGCGATCTCTCGGTATCGGCGCTCGTCGCCTGATATTCCAGCCCATACGTCAGGCGATGGAAGCCTCGCTAACCCCCCATGCTTCCTCGATAGCCATCTTGCCCATAAGCCATCAGTCTCTTATACAATGCGGAGAACACCTTGAACCGGAAGGAGATCCGAATGCCCCTTAAACTGCCGTACCTTCCACCTGAAGCCGCCGTCGCTTTGGCAAACGCCATCCGCAACGACCCTACCGAAGCGCTCGACCCTGCTGCTCTCTCTGCCGCTAGCGGATGCAAGACCGTGAGAACCGGTGCGCGCCTGCTCGAAACCGCTCGGTTCTGCGGACTCGCCGACGAGGACGGCGTTCCCACGGAATCCGGCATCCGCTGGGCCGACCCTGCCCAACGCAAGGCTGAGACTAACGACATCCTCGCGCGCCTTTGCCCGATCGAGATCGACTTCGACGAGCACTGGAAGTACTGGGACATCATGTACCTTCTCGATGAGGAGGGGGAGCACAAGCCGGACAACCGCTATCTTGCGCGTCTCTTCTCCTACCTTATCGCCGACATCGAGTGCGAGCAGGCCCTAAAGCCCGATGGCAGCCCGACGGTCGACGTCCTCGTGCCCGACGGTTTGCCGAGCTCGACCGTACAGGTGGTCGCGTCAATCTGCAACACGCTGCCCGGATGCACCATGCGACGCGGCGACGAAACCGTCCCCGAACCCTCTGTCGAGGCGGCCGCGGGGGACGTCCCCGCCGCCACCCTCGCCATGCTTCGCGAGCTTGCAGGAGCCGCCCGCCGCACCGGAACCCCGATCATCGTCCGCATCGTCTAAGCCCTTCGCGGCAATCCGCGACGATCCGCGTAGCGGCCGTTACGCGGCACGATTCCGCGAAGCGAGCCGGGCCCTCGAGTCTCGCGCCCGGTGCCCCCGCCTGCCACGGTCAAAGCCCGAATCACTCTAATCTTCACAGTCTGTTCGCTGTTTTTTATCGAACTGTTGTTCGATAATATCATGCCGATGCAAGATTGGGTGATACATAGCGGGAAAGGGAAGCGGCGCGCGCACAAGCGCTACGTCGACGTCTTCATGCGCCTGACCGACGAGGGGCGCTTCGACCCGATAGCGGTTCTCTGGCCCGACGGGCGCGCGTTCCCGATAACCGAGATCGTGGAGCGCGGGGACTTCGGCCCTAGCTACCGCGGCGTGGCCACGGCGCGGTATAAGATCCGCATCCGCGACCACGTGACCTACCTCTTCCTCGAGCGCAAGGTCTACGACCCCGCGCTCAGCAAGTCCCCCGTCATCCGCTGGTGGGTCGAGGCCCTGGGCTGACGGCGGGCAAACGCCGCCAATGGCGTTCGCGTCTGTGTTGGTTTTATGGGGGGCCGCCTCGCCCGTTTGCCGACGTCGCCTCCACCTCTCCGCGCTTGCCTCTTTTCGGCGAGGCCGGTGCCTGAGCTGGCGCGACCGGCCTCGCCAAGCGGCTCCCCGCCGGCGCCCTCTCCTCGTTTCTCCCTTGCCGCCTGGGGGAAAGCGGCCCGGAAGCGCGGCCGAGCAGAGGCTGATATGCTCGGCGGGATACGTTTCCAACCAATCGATCGGAAGGTGATGTCGTGAGAGGCGCGCTAGGCGAGAGCGGGGCAGGGTCGGGCGGCGAGGCTGTCGCTCAGTACCGAGACCTGACCATCTGGGACGTGGCCGGCATGTGCGTGGCCGAGTGCTGCCTGTTCCGAGGCGGCGGCAAGCGGCCGGTCCTCGCGGTCCCAGAAGAAGGGGGCGGGTCCATGTGGATCAGCGGCTTCGACGACGCGGCCGTCGACGAGCTGCGCGGGCTGCCGGACGGCAAAGGCGGCAGCGTGCTCTTCAGCCGCGCAGGCTGGTCGCGGCGCGACTCAGGGACTACCTTAGGCAGAACGGGATCCCGGTCACGCGCTTCTCGATGGCAAGCGGGGTGAGCATCTGCGCGATCGAGCGGTTGCTCAACACTGACAGGCCGATGCGCCAGTCATCGCTCGACCGCGTGGAAAGGGAGATACAGGCGGGGGCGGGGAGCCTTCCTTGGGCTGAGCCGACTGATGCGGACTTCAACGAAAAGGCCCTCGAGGCGCCCAAGGAAGGCTTTTCCAAGTCGTGGTTGGCGAAGTCGTTCGCTTGCGAGGCGGCGTCGGCGGCGAAGTCGCGGTCCGTCGATGGGTTCCTGGAAAGGGCCGGGTCGGCGGGTTTTCTGGTCAGGAGCAGCAAGAACGGGAAGTGGAAGGTTGCCGACCCGGCGGGTTGCAAAAGGGCCGCTGCCCGCTAAGCGGGATGCTCCCAGGCTGTGCCCTAGGCTCTTTCGCGGACCTCATCCATGAAAAGCGTTCGGGGTGCAAAGGCGCACGCTCTCAGCCTGTGCCAGGCATTCCTAAAGCCCGTATAGCCAGCGATTTATCGGGTATGTTATGGAGGAGCCGTGGAATCGAGCTCTTCGATGATCGTGATGAGCGTTTGGTATAGGTTGGTCCGGTTTGGTTTCCGGCAATCACGCCCATGGGGACCAGATTCCCGAAACGGTCAGCTCCCCATGATGGTAGCATGCGGCCAGTAATCCCGAATCGAAGGAGGACCCATGGTTTGCGACGATGAGCTCGAGAAGGCCTTCAGGTGCGGGGCGTGCATCGGCATCGCCGACCTGCTTTACACCCTAGGGCTGGGAGATGGCCGGCCCGAAGCCTACCGAAAGGCCCGAGAGTCCCTGGAGGCGTTTGGGATAGACGGTCCGGATGACATCTCAAAGCTCTTTCTTGACAACGAGGAATACAAAGGGCTCGCTCTCGTGATATACGACGATGAGAGCTGCTGGGACCTCTGCAGGCCGCTCAGCATCATTTACGACCCGAAGGGGTTCCTGCAGCGCGAGCTGCGCGGCTCTGAAGCCAAGTCGGGCACCGGCGTCCTTGCGTGAAACCGATTCCGCGACAAAACATGCGCCTCGGTGCCGTTGCGGCACCGAGGCGCATCAGGCTCGTGCTCTATTCTCCTTCGCACCTTCCCTGAGAGCGTTCAGCTCGGGGCCGAAGCCGCACCACCATAGCCTCCCGTCGACGTAGATTCGAACGACGTTGCCGCGCAACCACTCCTCGAACTCCTTCTTGGTCTCGCACTTTCCGTCGGCCAAGAGGGTCTCCTCGTTGTTGAGGCCGTCCGGCGTTGCATGGAACGTGCCGGTTCGCTCGTTGAACCAGCGCAGCGAAAGTCCCCAGAAGCCGGTTTTCTCGCTTTTTTGGAAGCCGACCTTCGAGCGCGAGAGACGCTCGGCAAACGGCGTGTCGGCGGACTCTATGCCGCAGGGCGCCGGTGCGTATCCTGCCGAATAATAAATGGTAACCTTCATTATCAACCATCCTCCTCGAAATCCCATCTGCCTGCCGCCGGCCAGGCGTCATCTGCTCGATGCCTCTATCGCGGCCGGCAGCACCTTGCGCACGAGCTCGTCGTCCGAAAAAGGGCGTTCCAAGCCAAGCCCGAGCATGAGCTTCACCACCGCGAGCTGAACTTCCGTAAGCTCCAACTCCGCATGCTTGCCGTCAAGGTAGGTGCACAGCTCCGCCCAGTCGCCCTTTTCGAATGCCCCGTCTTCTCTCAATTTCCCTCTCCTTTGCTCGTTTGCGCGATTTTTTTCACGCGCTCGGCGTGCGCGCGCCTCGTACCCGCGCTCGTTGCGGCCATGGATTGAAGCCCCGCCAAGACCTCTTCGACCTGCTTAGCCGACAACGCGTCCGGCAGGTGCTCCATCTTGCGCCTTACGGCCAAGCGTACGTCCTCCTGCTGGCAAACGACCGCAGCCTGTTCCGATACATTCACCTTTTTGAGCTCGCAACGTGATGAGAAGACGACGACCGAGAACATCGGCACGTCGTCGCCTAGGGCGGCGCGAAGCGCCTTGATGTGGCCGACGTTCTGCCTCACCGGGTTGTAGAACCGCTCCTTGCGCCCCGATGGGAACGTCTGCGTCCACATCTCGTGGGTTTCCGACCCGAAGATCCAGCCAGAATAGTTCTTCGACTCGATGACGAAAAGCCCCTTCTCGTTTGCGAGAACGACGTCCACCTCGGAGGAGGCGCCGTCTGGCAGGGGCACGTACATGTTGCGAACGCACGTCCCGAGCGGCCTGCTCGTGCCCAGCAAGCCGCTCGGGAAGGTTTTGCCCTCGAGCCTTCTAGCTATGCGCCTCTCCCCATAACGGCCTTTGAGCTTCTCGCCGTCGATGACCCGCCAGACAAAATCGACGGCTATGTCGAACGCCGCATCGAACAGGCTTTTCCGCCGCGTCACGTCTCGATCGCTCCTTTCGCCCAATCGAAAAGGCATGTACTCCTGCGCAGCGCTGCCGCCGCCGCGCGAGCCGAGCACCTACCTTTCCTGCACCGCGTAGACGAGCGTGCGCGAGTTTCCCGTCTGGTACGAGCAGGTAACGAACAGGAACACCTGCTCGGCCTGCTTCGGCGGCATCCGCACCACGTCCGCGTCCCGCTCCTCGGCGCGCAGCAGCTCGGCCGCGGCGGAGGCGTCCTTAACGCCCGTCACCTTCTGCGCGACGTCGGCGTCGACGACCTTCGCGCAGGCGACCTCGAGCAGGCGGTTGCGACCAGGGCTCATGAGCATGATCTCGCGGTGCTCCTCGGCGTACGATTCCTCGCTCATCTCCTTGAAGTCGGTGAGCATCGACCCGTCGAGCAGCGAGTGGCCCAGGACGATCGGCATGGCCGAATCAAAGCCCTTCTCCTCGCACGTGGCGTCCAGGTACGGGCAACCTGCGCGGGAGGGCGAGCCGTCGTACGCCGTCTGCAGGTAGCGCTCCGGGTCGTCCGGGCGCGCCTGGCAGATGGGCGCGTCTATGTTGGTGCCAGGCACCTTCACCCAGCCGATCACGTCCGGGTTGGCGAGCCTCAAGCCCTCCCAATCTATCTCCGGGAAGGCATCCGCCCCGCCGCCTGCCTGCGCCTCGTAGCCCGATGGGTCCGGGTGCACGAAGGACGGCGCGGCCAGCAGGGCCGTCGCGGCGGCGAGCGCGGCAGCGGCGAAGAGCATCGCCCATCCCAAGGCCCGCCTCATAGGCGGTCCTGCCCTACGTGCGAGCGCTGCATCTCGCGCTCCGGAGCGCGCCGCCTGGCGCGACGCCTGATGCCTTGCCCTCCGGCCTTCGCGGTGGGAGACAGGGCGGCCTTCAGCGCTGCGTCGAGCATCCCGGCGGCCAGCCCGAGCCCGCCGCCCGACCTGTCCCGGTCGTCGGCGCGCTCTCTCGGCTGCTTTGAGGGAGGGTCGGACAGGACGCCGCGCCCGGCCGCGTCGACGAGGGCTCGCGCCATCCGCTCGGCGCACGCGCGCTCGGCCGACGACCGGGCCGCGCCGGGGTCTGCTTCGGGCCTCGCCGCCAGCTGCCTTTCCATCTCCAACTGCACCGCGCGCGCCGCGGCCGGGGATTTCAGGGCCTCGCGCGCGAACGCCCTGGCGGCCGCCTTGGCGCGCGTGCTCGCCTCGTCCCACGTCGCGCCAGGCTCCACGGCCCGGGAAAGCTGCGCGAGCTCGCGGCCCATCTTCGAGGCCTGCTCGAGGCTTATGCCGTACATCCTCGCGGCGGCCTGCTGGCGCACCAGGTCGGGCATCGACAGGCGCGCCTGCGCCGCGAGCCGGGCGCGCTCGGCGTCCTGAGCTTGCCGCCGCCTGTCGCGCGCAGCTGCCTGCGCTTGAGCATATGCGCGCTTGCCGCCCTCGCCGCGCGCCCGCTCCCAGGCCTGTCTGCCCTCGCGCGCCCGCTCACGGGCGTCTTCCGGCATGCAGGCCCTGACGGCCGCCGACGCGGTGCGCTTGGCGAAGTCCTCGGCGTCGGCGCGCAGCGAGGCCCGCCGCTCGGCGGAGCCTTCGGCCATGCCCCTGACGTCGGCTTTCACCTCGGAGGTCAGCTCGCGCTCGGCGCACGTCCTCGAGAACGCGGGGGATGCCCGCCTGGCCGCGGCCACCAGGTCGCGCGCGGCGGCCTGCGCCTTCCAGTTGCGCGCCACGGAGCCGGAGCCCGTCGCAAGCTCGGAGGCCACGCGCGCCCGCGCCGCCTCGATAGGGGCGCGGTCCTGGGGCGGGACGTCCGTCTCGCGAAGGGAGCGCTCGGGCCATCCGGCCTTGCGGGCCCGCTCGTCGAGCGCCGCGGCCGCCCGGGCGTCGGGCTTCTCGCCGGCTATCACCCGGATCTGCTGTCGGGCGAGGTCGCGCAGGAAGTTGGAGCGCGCGTCGCGCTCCTCGCGTATGCGCGCGTACCCGACGCGGTAGACGGCCTCTTTGCCGGCGCGGGTCGCCTCGCGGCCCACGGTGGCGCCTTGCTCGATCTCGCCGCGCGCCGACCACGTGAGCACGTGGCAGTGCAGCGACTCGCTGGCGTCGGTGTGGTAAGCGGCGACCCACCTGATGTCGGCCGGGTCTTTTACCAGGCCCCATTTCTCGACGTTCTCCGACCAGGTGGCGCGAAGGAGGCGCTGCATGTCCTCCTTGCTCTCGAGCCGAAGCGCCGCGGCGTACTCCCGCTTGACGGAGACCACCGAGTCAATGAAGGCCCCGCCGTCGGCCCGCATCCTCGCGCGCGCATCGCCCACGCTCACAGGCCCGTTGGCGTCCCACAGCGACGCGTCCTCCTGAAGGCGCGCGCCCTTGCCTTCGTAGGCGCCTTCGCGCGCCGCGTAGTCGAGGCGGTCGGCGGCGTCGCGCTCGGCCGACAGCTCGCGGTCCTGCGGCGTCGGCTCGCGGTCGATGTCGGATTTCGACTCGAAGGCCCCGGTGCGCGAGATGTACGCCACCGCACGGGCGTTCGAGGCGCAGGGCATCGCCCCCGTGTCCTTCCTCCCGAGCTTTTTGGCGTAGTCCCTGGGGGTGTGCCTCACTATGATCGCCGACTGCAGCGGCACGCCCATCCAGACGGCCATCTACCTGCCCGCCTTCCCGGAAGGCTCGCCGGCCGAGGCCGGCAGCTTGCCGTCCTGCGCGGCGGCCTTCGAGCGGGCGGCCCTGCCGCCTAGGGCCAGCATGGCCGCCCCCGCGACCGCCAAGGCGGCGCCTGCGGCGACGGGCAGGGCGAAGCCGGCGGACCCGCTTCGGGCCTCGTCCGCGGCCTCGCCGTCCTGGCGCTCTATGTAGCCGATTTCGCCGCTTTTTTCGGCGGCCTGCTCCTGCTGGGGCTGCTGCGCCTGTGCGGCTTGGGCCTGCTTCGGCTCGTATACGGCCGTGATAGTGCCGGAGGCGTCCTGGGCCGGCTCGTACCGGGCCGTGAGCTTGTAGGTTTTGGGGGCCGACTTCCTGGCGGTTGCCTTGTAGGTCACCTTCGCGGACTGCCTGCCGGTCCCGTCCCCGGCATCGGTTAGCTCGACCGCGCCTTTTTCGAACGTGAGCTCGCCGGCGCCGTCGACCTGCTGGGCCACCTCGTCGGGGATGGCGGCCACCTCGTCAGGGAACAGGGCGGAGTACACGACCGTCTGCTCGTACGTGCGCTCGCTCGCGTCCTCCTCGGACACGGACGCCTCGGCCGAGGACAGCGCGAGCTCGTAGGTCGCGCCGTCCTCGGTGACCTCGATCGTGGCGGGGAAGTAGGATGCTGCGTCGCCGTTGTACTCCGACGCGGCGACGCTTCGCTCGCGGGCGGCGCTGGCCCCGGCCGGGGCTGCTGCGCCGTCGGACGACGCCGACGCCAGCGCGTACTCGACGCCGCCGACCTCTATGGTCGCCGGCACCTGCTCGCCGACCTGGTACGTGCGCGTCAGCGCCTGCGACGCGCCGGCCGCGCCGGGGCAGGCCAGGGCCAGGGCCGCCGCCAGCGCGACCGCGCGGCGGGCCCTCACTTGCCGCCGCCGTCCGCCAGAAGCCTCCTGCCGCCCATCGCCAGGCCCGCGGCCGCGAGCGCCAGGCCCGCGAGGAGCATCCAGTGCGACGCGATCCAGTCGCCGGTCTTCTCGAAGAAGGTCGTGACGGTGCTTTCGGGCACGTCGCCTATGGCCACGGTCTGGCCTTCGTCGGAGAGGTCCTCGTGGGCGGCCACGAGCGAGCCGGAGGCCTCGTCGTAGAGGCGCTCGAACGCGACCACCTTGCGCCCGTTGAGCTCCCTTGCGTTGAACGCGGGGAACTCCAGCGTCACGGCGCCGTCCGCCTGCTCGGGGGAGAACTCGAGCTCGGCGGCGACGTCGACGCCGTCGCTTTGCACCGGCTCGCCGGTGTCGGCGAACACCAGCTTGCCCTCGAGGCGCAGCGCCGCGCCCGAGGCGAGCCCCTCGTGCTGGACCTTGTCGGATATGGACACGCTCTCGGTCGCCATGGCCTGGTGGGTGCCGCTTTGCTCATCGGTCGCCGTCGTCCCGATGGAGGGCACCCTCACGGTCTGGCCCTCGTCGGTGAGGTCCTCGTGCTTGGCGACCGGCTCGTCGCCGTCGGCGGGGAACAGGCGCTCGAAGGCCGTGAGCCGTTTGCCGGCAAGCCCCGTCGAGTCCACGGCGATCTTCACCTCGACCTCGCCGTCCGGCGCGTCGGGCGTGAACGTGAGCTCTCCGGCGGCAGCCTCCCGGTCTACCACGAGCATGTTCCCGTCGTCGCCTACCAGCGCCGCTTTGAGGGTGTAGGGCTTGCCTGCGGTCAGGCCCCTGAACGACACGGTATCGACCACCTCCATGGACTCGTCGAGGCAGCCCATCGAGCCGCCCGTCTGGGAGACCCTGGCCTTCGTGCCGATGTCTATGAGCTTGACGGACTGCCCCTCGTCGGAGAGGTCCTCGTGGGAAGCGACGAGCTCTCGGCCCATGTAGAGCCGCTCGAAGACGACGACCTTGCGGCCGGCGAGCCCCTCCGACGGGAATGAAATCTCCGCGTCGACCGACCCGTTCATGGCCTCGGGGGCGAACTCGGTCGCCGCCGAGGCCGCCGCGTCGCCGTCCATGACGGGCTCGCCCGTGTCTGCGAAGCGCAGCTCGGTCTTCAGCGTGAAGACGCGGCCGTCCGCGGGCAGGCCGGTGTAGTCGAACCTGTCGACGACGGCCGTCCTGCCGCCGGCCTGCTCCTCGCTCTGCCCGGACTCCTTGCCGGACGCCGTGGTGCGGGCGGTCACGGGCGTGTTCTCCACCTCGAAGGAGGCCTTCGCCGCCGGCTCGGCCCCTTCGATGCGGATCAGGCCGTCGTCGCCCACGGTGAACGAGAGCACCTTGTCCGAGCGGACGAGGCAGCCGTCTGCCGGCTTCGTCTCGCGGACCTCCCACGAGCCCCGCCCGATGTGGTCGAAGACGGCCGTGCCGTCGGCGCCGACGACCGCCGTGCGCACGCGCGAGGGGTCATCGTAGGATGCCTTGGGGTCGATGGCGCAGATCAGGCTGTCGTCGGCCTCGAACACAAGGAGGGTGCCGTCTTTGTCGAGGTGAGCCTTGTAGCGGCCCGGCACGCCGCCCACCGTGGCCTCGAACCACACGGACTCGTCGCTGTGCTGGTGCGTGGGGTCGCAGAAGGAGACGAGCTCCTCGAGGTCCTCGATCTCGACGTCCGCGCCGAGCGCCGACGCCATGGCGTTCGGGATGGCCTGGGCGTCCCAGCTGTCGCTCGAGGAGCCCGCGGGGCTCAGCGTGAACTCGGCGCCGGGCAGGGCCGCCCCGTCGAGCGACGATTTCTTCTCGATCGAGACCGTCGTGGGCTGGTCGGTCACGTCGAGGTGCGCGGAGGTTACCGAGACTTCCTGGCCCGCGTAGGCGATCTCCACGCGATGGGCCTGCTGGTCGAGCGCCCAGCCCTCGGGCACGGACACTTCCTTCACCTCGTAGGAGCCGAGATAGAGCTGCGAGGACGACGCCTTGCCGTCCTCGCCTGTGACGAGCGTGTCGACGACGTCGCCCGCCTTGGCGCGCACCGTGCCCTCGGGGGTGGCGACGTCGGCCGCCGCGCGCACCTCGTACACGGCCCCTGGGACCGCCGCGCCGCTGTCCGCGTCGGTCTTGGATACCTCTATCACGCCTTTCTGCGGCACGTCGGCCGCGGTCACGACGAGCGGGCTGTCCACGCTTCCGTAGGCGTCGACCGTGAAGGGGATCGGCGTGGCGTCGAGCACGTACCCTTCGGGCGCGGACTGCTCGACCAAGGTGTAGCTGCCGCCCGCGAGCTTCATGGGCAGGCCGACCGAGCCGTCCGGCCCGGTCTCCCAGATGTCCTTGGTCTCGCCGCCCAGCTCGAAGCCCGAGTACGTCACGGCCTTGCCCTCTGAGTCGAAGATCTTGAACGCGGCCGAAAGGGGGATGGCCTTGCCGGTCTCGGCGTCGCGCTTCTCGATCTTGAGCCACGTCTGAGCGGGCTTGTTGGTCACGGCGATGGCCGGCGCGTACTGGCCGTCCGCGGAGATCACGGCGGTCCAGTCGTACTCGGTGGCGATCTTGACGCCGTACTCGCGCATGTAGCGGTCGGCCACCTCCTGCGGGATCCTCTCCTTGACCCAGTAGGTGCCGTACGCAAGCGCGCCCGTCCACCCGTCGGGCACCGACCAGCCGTTGGCTTTCTCGTTTCGGGTAGAGGCGTAGCCGTTCTCGTCGGAGACGATGGTGCACACCAGGCCGCCCGGCTCGACATCGCGGCCGTCCTCGGGGGAGACGACCGTCCCGCCGGTGGAGTTGTACATCTCGAAGCGCGCGCCCTCGACGGCGACGTTGCCGTCGAAGCCGGGGTGCTCGGAGGTCTCGGGCTCGAGCTCGGCGATCTTGGTCAGCCGATAGTCGCCCCGCTGCACGCTCTCGGGGTGCTCGAGCGCGTTGTAGTCGCGCACCGAGGCGTCGAGCTGGTTGTCGCGGATGTTGTACAGGTGCAGCTCCGATGAGAGCACGTAGCCCGCCGGGGCCTTGGTCTCCTGGATGGTGAAGGTGCCGACGGGGATCACCGCGTCGCCTGCAAGGTTGCGGTAGAGCTCCGGCCCTGAGACTTTGTATTCGTCGGAAAAATAAGAGAAACCATCGGCATCAGTTTGGAACACCCATTCGCGGGTTGGCGAGCCGGGCAGGCCCGCCTCGTCGTACTGGCCGTCGTAGTAGCGCACCGTGTACTGGGCGCCCGCCAGCGACGCGGAGCCTTGCGGGAGGTTCCCCTCGCCGTTGTACGTCCTGGAGCCGTCGTACTTGCCGACGAGCATGTAAATAGGGTCGCCGCAGGGATGCTCGAGCACGGCGCCGCCGTTGACGCGGGCGGTCTGGCCGTAGGAGACGTCGACCTGGTAGGCGGACCTATCGAGCGCGTAGCCCGCCGAAGCGGACTCCTCCTTGACCCAGTAGGTGCCTGCCATGATGCCGTCGGCGTACGCGTAGCCGCTCGCGTCGGTGGTCATCCCCGCCACGCGGTCGGTGCAGCCGGGGTCGGAGTAGACCCCGTAGGTCGCCCCGGCCAGGCTGTAGCAGGGGTTGCCGTCGGACAGCGACGGGTTCGCCGAGGCCTTGACCAGGTCGATGCCGCCCGTGGGGTACCACTTCGCGCGGCCGACGGTCTGGCACGGCCCGGCGAGCAGGCAGCTGGGGTGCGGGCTCGCGCCGTAGGTGTCGAGCACCACGTCGTAGCCCGAGCCGTCCCAGGTCGCGGTGAACGTGTACCAGCCGTCGGCGGGGTAGGCCCAGCCGTAGTTGGTGCAGTGCCCCTCTATGACCTGCCCGTCGGGCATGGTCACGTCGAAGCGGTTGCCGTCGGCGTTGGTGTAGCCGGGGTTGGTGCACACGCAGTATGCCTGGCCCGACAGCTCGCCCTGGGCCGCCTCGGCCTGCTGCGCGCCGACGCCCGAGCCCTGCGACAGGGGCAGCGCCGGCAGGCACATCCCGACGGCGAGCACCGCCGCCATGAGCGCGGACGCCGCCTTGGCGGCGAACCTTCTCCTAGATCTGGCCGTCATCGCGGCCTCCTTCCTCTGCGGCGCGCCCCTAGCGCGCGTCCTCCCTTATCCCGTCGTAGGTCGACGACTCCCATTTCTTCCACATGGTCGCGTTCCTGGTGAGCAAAAGCCGCATCCCGGCCTCGTCGGAGAGGTCGGCCTTCGCGTGCCAGCCGCCCTCGGCCTTCAGGTCGAGCCAGCGCCCGCCGCCGTCGGCGGTGCAGGCGATCTGGGTTCGGGCGACCTCCGACAGGCTCATCGTCTTGCCGTACCAGCCCCGCGCCGCGCCCGGGCACCCGCACGCCTCGTCGATGGGGCAGAGCGCGCCGCCTGCCTGGGCCGAGTACGACGCGCCCTGCGGAAGCCCATCGGTGTTCGAGGCGTAGGAGACCTCCACGGCGTTTCTGGCGTACAGATCGACGTCGCCGTCGAGCGCGGTGCCGTCGGCGAACTTCGACGCGTACGCCGGGTCGACGTACCAGCCGTCGAGCCCCGCGCACCCTTCCCTCGTCGCGGCGGCCGTGGCGGCCCGGGGCACGCTGTAGGCGGTCCCGCGGTCGACCTCGTCGCTGTAGACCGGGTCGGTCTCGCCGTCGCGGAAGAAGCGGATGCGCGCCTTGTCGGGCAGCACCGCCTCGCTCGTGAGGTTGATCCTGCCCAGGTACTCCACCGCGATGCCGTTCCTGGGCTTGGCGGCCACCTCGCAGGTTATGCACTTGCCCACGTCGGCCTCCGTCGGCGTGTACCCGGCGTTCTCCGACCAGTCCTGCACGATCTCGTCGGCGCCGGCGTCCTTGCGGGTGACCCACACCTTGAGGTACTCGACGCAGTACTCGCTCGGGGCCGGCGTCTCGGCGCCGTTGCGCCCGGCCCCCACCCACGAGCGGTCGGCGCTGCACAGCTCGTAGTCGACGTCGCACATCTCGGCCATCTTGCCCGTGAGGCGGATCTTGACCTGGTAGACGGAGTCCTCGAGCGACCCGGCCACCTGCCCGTCGCTCTTCTCGGCCCCCCAGCTGCCCCCGGAGCCGCCGGCGAACATGCGGCACTGGTATGAGATGCCGCCCTCGAACTCCTGGTTCTCGAGCGCGAGCGTGAACGTCTCGAGCGCGACGCCGTTTCCGCGGCTGCCTATGAAGCTGTGCTCAGAGGCGTACTGCGGCTTGGGCGTCACGCACAGGTTCCAGCAGGTCGCCTGCCCCTTGACGAGCGTGCGGCCGAGCGGGGCGGAGCTCCGGTGCCACCGGTAGCCGTAGTAGATGCCCGAGGTCGACCCGTAGTTCTTCGGCAGCGTGAGCCCGCCGCCGAGGCCCGGCGCGGTCAGCGCCTGGCCGACGACGGGGTGCCCCGCGTCGTTCAGGCCGGCGAGCTTGAGCTTGCCAGGCGCCGCCTCCCGAAACTGCGGCTCCTCCAAGATCCACCACTGGTTGTGGTTGTCCCAGTCGCCGTAGCAGTTCCATTGGGCGATCGCCGTGCCGAGCGAGTCGCCGCAGCTCGAGTTGTCCATGGCGCACCCGGAGCATTCCGGGATTATCAGGTGCGCGCCGGCGAGGTCCTTGCCGCGCGTGCCGATCTGGTGAAGCCAGTGGGACTGGGCGAGCGAGCCGTTCCCGCCGTAGATCTGGAAGCGGTCCCCGTCGTTCCAGTCGCCTCCGCTCAGGTCGAGGAACGTCTGGTAGGTCAGGTGGATCGGGACGAAGCAGCACCTTCCCTGGGCGCTGCGGCCGACGCCCCAGTTCTGGTTGCTGGCGTCGTAGGGCGACCAGGTGACCACGCCCGAGCCCTCCGCGCCGCCGGCGGTGACGTCCGCGTAGCGCTCGGGCGAGCTCAAGGCGCGCAGCGTCACGATCTTGCCGATCCAGAAATCGTCGTTGACGAGCACGTGGTGCGGGGCGATCTGCCTGCCGTACTGCTGCGTCCAGATGCCGTAGGCGTTGTCGGCAGAGTCGCACCACACCTGGGCGCCGGGGTGGCACCGCCAGTCCGAGGACTTGCGCTGGACCCTGTGGGTGATCTCGCAGTACGGCCCGTGGTAGGAGTTGGAGTCGTACGTGGTGTCGTAGAAGCCCTCGTGCGAGGCCTCGTCGTAGCCGTCGGTGGCGTTCCAGACGAAGGTGCGCACGTGGGTGTCGGCGAAGTCGGTGAACCACGTGGGGCTCCATACGCCTCCGTTGGCGAAATACGCCTTCACGGTGACGTTGAAGTAGAGCTCGGTCATCCGCCCGATGGTGCAGTTGGCCGACAGCGAGATCCAAACATTCCCGTCGTTGGAGTATGCCCATCCGCCGTCGTGGCCGAAGTAGTTGCCCGGCGCCGCGACGGCGTCGTTGCATCCCCAGTCGCCGTCGCCGACGCCGGCCCAGGCGCGCCCGGCCTTCCACATCATGGCGGCCGCGACCGCGCCCGCCGCGCCTTTCAACGCGGCCCTGCGCGTTATGGGCCTCCTGTCCTTCTTCGACCCTTCGGCCTTGACTCCGAGCTTCCCGAGGGCCTGCGACCAGGCGCCCAGCTCGTCGCGATCTTTAGGAATCATGTCGGCGGCCTCCTTTCGGGAAAGCCTCGCTGCCAGGCCCCTCGGCCGCAAGCCTCGTGCCGGGCCCGATGCCGAGGTTCGCGGCCGATCCCGCCCGCACCTCCAATATCGACGCGGCGCCCGCCCGGCGCGGCACCTTCTGCCACGGGGCGACTGTGTCGCAGCCGACGACGGCGCCTTCGCGGTCTATGGCGACGACGTCGAGGGGGCACGACATGAACTTCATGTGGACCGACGAGCACCTGGGGAACCACAGCCCCTCCCCGTCGGCGACCTCTTTGCGCCCCATCATGCCGACGAGCCGCGAGGCGAACGTCTCGGCCGCGGCGACGTCCGGCCAGCCTTTCAGGGTGGTCTCGTCGAATATCCGCATAGGTTCCTCCTTTTTGCGTCGCGGGTTAAAGGGTGTCTATCAGGGTGAGCACGAGCGGGGTGAACGTGAGGATGAACAGCGACGGCAGGATGAGGAAGATCATCGGCACGATCATCTTGGTCGGCAGCTTGTTCGCCTTCTCCTCGAGCTCCTTGAAGTACGCGCTGCGCGCGCTCTCCGCCTGCGACTCGATCACCGCTCCGATCGACGAGCCCTGCTCGGCGGCGAGGGACACCGCGGCGGCGAACATGCTGACCTGGGGCACCTCGACCCGCCGGGCGAGGTTGCCGAGCGCCTCGGGCAGCGTGTAGCCGAGCATCGCTATGTCGGCGTCGGCCGCGGCGAACTCGTCGGCGAGCGGCCCTTCGGCCCTCCTCGACACGAGCCTGATTGCGCGCTCCGGCGTGAGCCCGGCGCCTATCGCCACCGAGAGCAGCTCGAGCACGTTCGGCAGGCTCGAGCGGATCTGCCTGCGCCTCTCCTGCGTCTTGCTGGAAAGCCATAGCGGCGGGGCCGCGACGCCCGCGGCCAGGCCGACGGCGGCGCCGAAGAAGGTGCCCGCCGCGGTGGGGGAGGCTGCGGCGCCCAGCGCCGCCCCGAGGGCCGCGGCGATGCCCGCCGCCGCCAGGCGCGCGGCGTGCCAGTCGTCGGGTGTCGCCTTCAGGCCGGCGGCGCGCAGCGCGGCGCCGGCGTCGAGCGAGGCGGTCCTGGACTGCGGCAGCGCCCTCGAGACCGCGGCGGAAAACGCCTTGAAGGCCTTCCCGCCCCGGTTCTCCCGTTTGGCGCTGGGCTGCGGCGCGCCCGTCCCGAACGCCTTGCCGATTGCCAGGTAGGACAGCCCGCCGGCGGCGACCGCGGCTGCAAGTGCGGCGATGTTGCTCATAGTCGGCTCCTTTAATCGACCTTCATCTTCTGGAGATGCCTCGAAAGCGCGACGCCAGCGGCGTCCATGGCGGCGGCGACGCCGATGGCCGCCCAGCCGATCGGGGAGGCCAGCATCGAGCTGTAGAAGTCGGGCGCCATGACCAGCAGCGAGCCCATGACCGCGATCGGCAGCACGGCGAGGATGACGGTCTGGATCTTGCCGCCGCTCGTGATCGCGGCGATGTGGCGCCTCAGCGCGATCCTGCCGTCGATCGTGGCGGAGATCTTCGCGAGCACCGGGGCCAGGTCGCAGCCCGTCTCCGCGTTCACCGACGCCGCGGCTATCACCAGCGGCATGTCCTTGCACCTCACGCGCCGCGACATGTTCTCGAGCGCGGCCAGGAAGGGCACGCCGTAGCGCATCTCGGAGGAGACCCGCTCGAGCTCGGAGCGCAGCGGCTCGTCGACGTACCTGCCGACGGACTCTATGGCGGCCTCGAGCGTGATGCCGCCTTCCAGCGAGTGGGACATCATGAGCAGCGCGCCGGAGAGCTGCGAGTCGAACAGCTTCTCGCGCGACCTGCGCTTGGCCCTCACGTAGAGCCAGGCCGCGGCAGGGCCGGCGGCGAGCCCCGCGACGGCGCCGGCCGGGCCTGCGGCGGCGAGCAGCGCCAGGGCCGCCAGCGCCGAGCCCGCCGCCGTGAGCGTCGCGAACAGGGTGGCGTCGACTCCCACGCCGGCCGCCGAAAGGCGCGCCTGCAGGGGCGACTCGGCGCGCGCCTGCGCGTCCTCGCGGCCCGACAGCAGGGCCTCGGCCGCCTGGCGCGCCAGGCTCTCGTCGCTTCTGGCGATGCGGTCGCGGCGGGCTATGACCACGGCCGCCACGAGCAGCGCCGCGGCGGCGGCGGCGATGAGCGCGCCGACGGCGAGCGTCAGCGGGCCGGCGGCGCTCATCGCGCGCCTCCCGAGAACCACTCGCGCTTGAGCTCCTCGCCGGCGAGGAGGAACTTGCGCTTTATGCTCTCGGGCGGCATGTAGCCGCACGGGACGTGGCGGCCGACGATGCGGTCGCCCTCGTAGCGGTCCAGCTCGAACTCGAAGAGCTTCTGCATGCGCATGGTGCCGCCCTCCATGCCCGCGGGCGCCGAGATCTCGAGCACCTTGCGCTCGCCGGTCTTGTAGAAGCGCTCCGAGTGCACGATGAGGTCGATGGCCATGGACACCTCGTTGCGAATGGCCTCGATGGGCAGGTTGTGCGCCTGCAGGATCATGTCCTGCAGGCGGATCATCACGCGCTCGGGCGACGATGCGTGGATGGTGCCGATGGACCCGTCGTGGCCGGTGTTCATGGCCTGGATCATGTCGCTGGCCTCCTTGCCGCGGACCTCGCCGATGATGATGCGGTCGGGCCTCATGCGCAGCGTGCCCTTCAGGAGCGCCTCGATGTCCTGGCCCCCGGCGCCGTCGGCGTTGGCGGGCTTGGACTGCATGGGCACCCAGTCGTCGAGCTTTATCTTCAGCTCGCGCGCGTCCTCGCAGGTGATGATGCGCTCGTCGGGGAACACGAAGCCCGACAGCACGTTGAGCAGGGTGGTCTTGCCGCTGCCGGTGCCGCCCGAGATGAGGATGTTGCAGCGGGCGCGCACCGCCGCCGCCAGAAAGTCCATCATGTCGGCCGACATCGTCCCGTTCCCGAGAAGGGACTCTGGGTCGGCCATGTCGTTTCGGAACTTGCGGATGGACAGCGTCGGCCACGGCGTCACGGGCGGCACCGTGGCGTGGATTCGGCTGCCGTCGGGCATGTTGCCGTCCTCCTGCGGGTTCATCTCGTCGCAGGTACGGTTCAGCGGCCGGAGTATCTTGTTGATCACCCATTTGATGTCGTCGTCGCTCGAGAAGACCAGCGGGCAGGGCATCTTCATGCCGCGCACCTCCACGAATGTCTTGCCGGGGCCGTCGACGAGGATGTCGCTCACGTCCGGGTCGTCGATGAGCTGCTGTATGGCGCCGTAGTTCACGATGTCGTCCACGACGGTGTCGCACAGCTCCGCCACCATCTCCGGCGTCATGCCGCGCAGGTAGGAGGCGCGCTGCTGCACGATGCCCGTGATCTGGGCGCGCACCTGGGCGGGAGTCGGCCTCGACCCGATCCCAGCGCGCGAGGCGAGCTCCTCTTGGACCTGCTCGCGCATGTTGCGCGCCACGTCCCTGATGTTGATCTCCTGGTCTGCCATGGCGCCTCCTAGCCTTGGCGGTTGTCGAGGGTGATCTTCAGCCCGCCGCCCGAGCCGGCCCCGCCGGCGCTCATGATCCGCACGGCCTGCTCCTCGGTGACCTGGAGGGTGACCGTCGCGTAGGCGGTCGTCTCGGAACCCAGCTTGTCGTCGAGGGCCACGACCTTCACGCCGCGCAGAAGCGGCGACCACGCCTGCTTGCCGTCGGCGTCCTTCTCGCCGGCCTCGTAGAGGGTCACGGTGTCGCCTTGGCCGATCAAGCCCGCCACCGCGCTCTCCGAGTCCACCGACACGGTGATGCCGACGGTGCCGGGCTCGAGCTTGCGCGACAGCGACGCGGCGTTCTCCGGGCCCGTGGCGAGCCCGCCCGTGACCACGGTGTTGCGCGGGATGTCGGTGACGGCCGCCTGGCCGATGAGGTCGGCCGCGTCCGAGACCGCGCCGTCGGGCCGGAAGGCGGCGGGCACGTCGGCGTATGAGATGGAGGACTGGTCGATGGTCTGCCCGGCCTTGACCTCCTGCGTCGTCACCACGACCTTCTGCATCCCGTCAGATACCTTGGATTGGATCGCGGACGCCTGGTTGGCGGCGTTTATCCCGAAGCCGACGCCGCCGACCGCCACCGCGCACGCGGCGGCCGCCACGATCGAGAGGGCCTTCTGTCCCTGGGCCGGGCGCGCCGCGCCGTTTCCGGGGGCCGCCTGCCCCCCTTGTTTCCTGCCGAATGCCATGATCAACGTTCCTTTCGGTCCCTTACGCGGCGCGCCGCGCCCTACATCTTCGCCAGCTCTTGGTCGAGCTGGTCTTTCAGCTGGTCGGGCATGTTCTCGAGGCGCATGCCCTCGTATCGCACGCTCCCCACGTCCTGCCCGGCTTCGAGCGTCCACTTCCCGTTCCTCGCGGAGGCGGGCCTCCATACCTTTTCCTTGGCGTAGGGGCTCGCCGAGCCCGTTATGGCCGAGGCCACCTCGAACTGCGATTTTCCGGCGAGGGCGCCGAGCTGCGTGTCGACCTCCGTCGAGGCCCTTGCGAGCCAGGCGAAGGCGCGGTTGGCCTGGTCGACCTTCGCGCTCGCCCCCTCGGGCACCTCGTAGAACCACACCTCGACCTGCCCGTCGAATCCCGATTCGCGCATGGAGGAGGCGACCTGACGGGCGATCTCGCCGCCGGGGTCCTCGGAGTTCTTCACGATGAGCGAGCTCGCGGGGGCGGCGCAGCTCTGGGACGCCTGCGACAGGCTCTCCTGCTGCTGCAGCCTCGCCACGAGGGCGGGGGACAGGTCGACGACGAGGGCCGTCACCATGAGCAGGGCGGTCACGACGGCGGCGAACGCCGCCACGACCTGCCCGGATTCGTCTCTTGTTCGCGCCATCTAGCTCACCTCGAACCTGTACGACGAGATCCTCAGGCCGTCCACGCGGCGCTGCACGTCGGCGGCCCCGATCCCCGGCAGGACGCCCTCGAACCGGTAGGTGACCGTCGCCTTGATGCTCGTGCGGTTCACGGACTCCGTGGCGCGGCTCACCTTGAGCTCGTCCCATTCGCTTTCGGCCAGCGGCTGCTCCTTGGTGCTCTGCGAGCCGTCTATGGCCACGTCGGTGACGTAGATGCGGTCGGGGTCGAGGATGACCGACCTTGCGGCGATGGCGCGCCTGAGCGTCTCGGCCTCGTCGCCGGGGGCGATCTGCTGGGAGCTCACGTCGGTCTGGGCTGCCGCTATCGCGCTGTCGAGGTCGCACTGGGAGGCCACGAAGAACATCAGCTGGATTACCGCGAAGAGGAACACGGTGAACAGCGGCAGGGCAAGCGCGGCCTCCACCGTACCCTGGCCGCTCTCGCGTTCGCGTCTGTATGCCATGCTCACCACCTCCCGACGGTGTCGTCGGCCGAGGCGGTGGCCTCTGCGGAGACCTCGAGGCCCTCCGGGTTCCCTCCGACCGAGGCTATCAGGTCGGGCAGGGGGGTCAGCCAGTCGGGCGAGCAGGACACCTTGGCGGTGACCTCGTGCTCGCTTACCGACGACTGCCTCTGGGCGAAGGAGCTGCCGGTCCAGATGTGGTGGGTGTACCGCTTGGACTCGCTGCTCCCGAACTCGACCGACGCCTGCGCGCCGGCGATGGCCGGGTAGCGCTCGGCGACCCACGCCGCCGGGTCGTCCGCGCAGCCGGGGTCGGCCGCGCACTGCGCCGCGAGGGCGTCCGCGGCGGTGTAGCACTCCGACGCGGCGATGGCGACGCGCCCGATGTCCATCGCGCCCGCCGCAAACAGGGCGAGGATGGGCACGATTATGGCGAGCTCCAGCGAGGCTTGCCCATTCTCGTCGTGTTTGCGTTTCATCCGCTGCTCCGATCCGGCCCGGCCCCGGGCTTGAGGCCCGGGGCCGTTTTCTGCCATTAGTGCGAGGTGTAGTTCAGGATGCTGTTCATCGTGTTGGTGACGTTCGACCACAAGGTCGCCACCTGGTTGCGGAACAGCGTCATAGCCACGATGACCGCGACGATGAACAGGCCGATGAGCAGCGCGTACTCCGTGGTGCCCTGGCCGCCCTCGGTCTCCGCCGCCAGAACCGCGGCCTCGGCCTTGACCAAGCGGCCCGCGACGGCCGACTTGATCTTCGAGAATGCCTTTCCGAACATGGTCTCTCCTTTCTGTCCTTCGATCCTTTTCCTTGCTTATGGGCAAGCCCGCGCTAGATGGGCGCGAGCGAGCACATCGAACCGACGACGGCCGCGAGCGCGAGGGCCGGGCCGTACGGCACGTGTTCCTTAAGGCCGACCTTGCCCAGGGCCGCGGCGCCCGCCAGCGCCAGCGCCGCGGCGGCCAGGGCCGCCAGCGCGCCGGCCGCGCCGGCAGGCCCGGAGCAGGCGGCGACGGCCGGGATGAAGGCGAGGTCCCCGCCTCCCACCTGCCGCCGCCCGGTCGCCCGCTCCAGGGCGGAGCCGGCGAGGGCCACCGCCGCGGAGAGCGCGGCGCCCGCCGCAAGCGACCCGGCCGCGGCGGGAAGCCCCGACGTCGCCGCCTGCAGCGCGAAGCCCTCGGCCGCGGCAAGCGCGGCCAGCCAGAACGGGATGACCCTCGCCGCCGAGTCGGCCCTTGCCGCCGCGGCGCAGGTCGCGCCGGTCGCGGCCGCGAGGGCTGCGGCGAGGGCGCCGTGGGCCGGCGCGGCGGCGAACGCGAGCGCGCCGGCCGCCAGCCCGCTCGCCGCCGACCAAGGCGCGGACGGCGCCACGTCCCAGCGCGGGGGCTCCGCGCGGGACGCGGGGTCCTTCTCGGGAAGCTCCAGGCCGGCCTCGCGGATCTCGGCGGCGAGCTGAGGGTCCAACGTCCCGGCGCGAGCCATGGCCTGCTTGAGGCGCAGCCACATGCCCGCCGCCTCGGCCCTGTCGGCGTCGAAGCCGCTCGCCGGGGGGGCGCCCGGCGAGCAGAGCTCCTTGGCCGCCGCGAGGCTCTTGGCGTCCCACTTGGCCTCCTTGCGCCGGTGGGCGCGCAGGATCGCGCGGGATGCCGCCGTGTGCGTCCCCGCGGCGGCGGCCGCGGCCAGGGCCGCGGCGAACGGAGCGATGGTCATCGGCTTCCCCTTTCCTGCGTGTCAATCGATGTTAGCACCATTTTAGCACCGGTGCGAAGACAAGGTGCGCGGCGACTCTGCCGACGGCCTAGCCGTCGCGGCGCACCCAGACGCCGTACAGGTCCGACCTGTACGCCTCGTCCATCCCGGCTATCTCCATCTGCCTCGCCGTGTCGTAGTCCTGCTCGTCGGTCGAGACGACCGCGAACTCGAAATCGTGCCTCGACAGCAGCTCGGAGAGGGGCATCTTCCCGGTCTTCATGTCCAGGAACTCCCCGGCTATGTCGTCGCCGCCGTTGACCTCCGGGCACCAGAGCTCCGCCCGGGCGTCCATGTACGGCCGGTATCCCATGAACTCGAGGTACGCCCCTTCGTTGAAGCTGGCGTACCCGCAGGCGCCGGGCTCGACGCCTGCGTCCTCAAGGGCCTGCACGCAAGCGGCCTGCTCGGCCTGCTTCTCGGTCGCGTCGGCTTGCGGGTGCGTAGACAGGGCGCATCCGGCCAGGGCGCAGGCGAGGGTCGCCGCAGCCGCGGCGTTCACCGCGGCCATGGCGCGCGACGGGCGCGCGACCGCGGCCGATGGCCTGGCATCGATCGCGGAGGACATCACCATGGCGGCTGCGGTGTAGAGCAGGAAGCAGACCCTCACCGAGGCCAGCGACCCTGCCCACAGCCCCACGAGCAGCACGTCCTCCATGCGCACCCGCCAGCTCTTGCGGGGATCGGGCGACGGCCCGGGGTAGCCCCTCCTCATCCGCCAGAAGGCGGCGGGCATCGCGAGCGCGGGCCAGCCGGCGAACGTGTTGGCGGAAGCCGGCGCAAGCTCGCCTATGCCGAAGGCGGACAGCGCCGGGGCCGAGAGCGAGGCGAACACGTACGTCAGCATCTCAGGGCCGTACGGGTTCGCGCACGCTGCCAGCGCCCCGGCGGCCAGCGCCGCCATAAGGGGAGCCCTTCTTCCCTTCGCACGCCAATCGAGCAAGGCGCACGCGGCGGGCATGAGCGCCACCGGCCACATCGATCCGTGCAGGTTCGCCAGCGCCAGCGAGCACGCCGGCACGGCCGCGAGCGCCCGCCGCCGGCCGCCGTCAAGGTACGCCGCCGCCGAGAGGAGGCAGGCGGTCAGCGCGATCGCGTCGAAGGCGCGCGGCGTCGACCTGGTCATCAGCATCGACAGGACGCAGGCGACGGCCACGAGCAGCCCCGCGCGCAGGCCGAGCGCCTTCTTGCCGGCGTAGCGGGCAGACCCCTTCCACAGGATCGCCGCCGAGGCCGCCGTGAGCGCCATGTAGGCGGCCTCCACCCCTGCACGGCCGAAAGCGTCGTACACGGCCGCGTCCGCGACGCAGGTCAGCCATTGCTGCGAGAGGTAGGGAAGCCCTTCGTGGGACGACAGGGGGTCTGTCGTCGAGAGCCCGTTGGCGATGATGTCGCGGCCGGTGGCGACGAGGAAGTACATGTCCCCGTCGAAGAACAGGCCGGCCTGCGCCGAGAGCGCGATGAAGGAGGCCAGCAGCACCGCCGGCATCAGGACGTCGGCGGTGCGGGGGCTCGCCGCCACCGCCGCCGCGCGGGTACCTGCGCTCACCCTACGATCCCGGAGCCTATGAGGGCCAAGGCGAGCCCGACGACGATGAGCGCCGCCGGGACGGCGATGCGCGGGATGCGCCCGACACCGCGCTTCTCCTCGGCGGCCGGCTTCTCCTCGGCCGGCTCGGGCTGGCCCGGCGCCCGCTTCTCGGTCTTTGCATCCGCACGCGGCTCCTCGCCGCCGGCCGCGGCCTTCCCGGCCTCCCATCGGCGCACCGCCTCCAGCGCGGCCTCGAGTGCCGCGGCGCGGGTCTTCTCGGACTCCTCTTTTATCAGGTCGGACAGGCCGTCGAGCTTCTCGTCCATGCGCGCCGCCACGATGAGGATGGCGACCGCCACGGTCTGGTTGGCTTCGAACACCTCCGGGTTCGACATCATGATCTCCGTTACCGCGTCGAGCGCGTTGTCGGCGTCGGGCAGGGACATGATGGCTTGCTCGATCACGGCGTCCTCGGGCTCGAGCACCGTCGTCTCCGCGCTCACAGCCCCACCTCCGCCGAGGGCGCCTGAGCCGCCGCGCGCGCCTGCCTGCGGGCCATCTCGGCGGCGCGGCGCTCCATCGCCTGCTCGCGGGTCGCGCCCTTCGCGTGCGCCCAGCTCTTGTGCGACTCGATCAGCGCGTCGAGGTCAGCCCCCGCCTCCACGGGCTCGGTCGCCTCGGAGCCGTCGGGCTTGACCAGCGCGACCCACCTGGCCTTCGGCTTCTGCTCGGCGCGCTCATCGGCCGCGGGTGCCGCGGCTTGGGCGACCGCCGGCTTTGCGGTCGGGTTGCGCGGTACGGACGCGCTCAGGTCCTTGGGCAGCATCCCAGCGGCGACGGCCGACATGTCCGCCGGGCCGCCTTCGCCCCATCCGCAGGGCGCGGGGCGCTCTACGGCGCCTGCCGCGCCGAGGCGCTTCGCGAGGGCGGAAGCCGGCCGGGCTTGGCCCGGGAGGCACGCGACTGCCCACGTCGCGTCGAGCTTCGCGCCAAGCTCTCGGCAGCGCTGCCAACTCCAAGGCGTGGCGGGAGCGGCAAGGGCCTTCACGTCGATCTTGCCGCCGGGCCACGCTTCCAGGTCCGGGTTCCCGCCGATCCAGCCCAGGTCTGCGACGACGCGGCCGCGCGTCGGCACCTTCTCGCCGGGAGACGGGAACGACACGCCGGCTATCTCGAGCGGCCCTGCGGGCGCGCCCGCCGCGCGGCGCAGCGCCTCGTGCGCGGCGGCGTCGGCGAAGATGCAGCTCACCTTCTCCTGGGGGGCCGCCTTGGCGAGCCACAGGGCGCACTCGACGGCCAAGGCCGCCGACGCGCCGTCGTCGGCGGCCCCGGCGACGACCATCGTGTGCTTCAAGCGCGCCAGGTCAGGGTCGATCCCCGCGCGCGCGAGGTTGGCCGCCATGTCCTCCTCGATGCTCTCCGACAGCTTCTTTGCCAGAGCCTCGAACTTCGCCTCGAGCCTGGCGTCGAAGCTCTCGCCGGCTGCGGGCTCGGGCCGAGGCGGCTCGGCGGCGTCCTTGCGCCTGTACGAAGCGCTTTCCCTGCGTTTGTCGCCCTTATCGCGGCGCAGCGGCTCGTGCCCGGCTTCGTCGGCGGGGCGCGCCTCGGCGGGGCGCTCTGCCGGCTTCTCCGGCTCCTTCGCGCTCCTGCACTTCCTCAGCATCTCGCCGTAGCGCGCGAGCGCGGCGTCGTCGCCGGTCGGGCGCGCGCTTTGGGCCGGCTGGGCTTCGGCCGCAGCTTTTCTCGCCTGCTCCGCTCGGGGCGCCGGCTCGTAGGCGGCGGCGCCAGCGACCTCGCGCGCCTCCGGTGCCGCGGGCGCGATTGCCGGGGCGGCGCTTTCGGCCTTGCGCGGGGACGGCATGTACCCCCCGGCGGCGGGCTTTGCCGCCGGCTGCGCCTGGGCAGGCTCTTCGCTCAGGCTTGGCCGCGGGTTCGGTACGTACCCTCGGCTTTCGGCCGGCAGCTCGATCTTCTCGGTCTTGTCGACCGCTTGCGCGGGCTTGCGCCTCCCGAAGATCGAGCTCGCAAGGCCGCGCCTGGGCTTCTTGGGCTCTTCCGGCTCGAGCCAGCGCACGCAGTCGGCGTAGGAGGCGGGGGACTGGACGGCCTTCTCGATGCCGCCGAGCACGTCTGAGCCTTCGGCGGAGCCGACTATGTCGTACACCTCGGCCGAGATGAGCTTCTGGAGGAACTCGTCGCCCGGCTCGCGCTCGGCGCCTGCGACAAAGATGATCTGCATGCCGCGGCTTTTCTGCGACGAAAGGAACGACAGCACGTCCGCCTCGCTGACTTCCTTGTACGGCATGCCGTCGTCGCAGATCACGACGACGTCGATCTCCATGGCGGCCTGCTCGCTCAAAAACCTCCTCACGTCGGGGTTGGGGTCTGAGTACATGATGGAGTTCGGCGGCAGGAGCTTCTGCAGCTTAGGGATGGTGTCCTCGCTTGTCAGCGCCGCGAACGTCTTCTCGGTTTCCATCGTCAGGGTCCTTTCGTTTGCTCGCCGGCTCATCGAGCCGTCCTTTCCTTAACCTACAAGCGACATCCCGAACTGCTTCGCCGATTCGGACCATGTCGCCTCGATCGTCCAGCTGCCGCCGGAACCGTCGGAGCACTGGATCTCGTAAGCGCCCCCGTCCGTCGCCGAGAGCGGCACCCAGCATTGGGACGGGTCGGCTGCGAGGCCCTTCGTCTGCGAGAAGCCGGCGACCGCGGACGCGAGCGCCTCGGCGGCGTCGGCGGGCATCGCCTGCTTGAGGGACTCGACGTCGTCGACCCTGGCTGCGGCCACGTTGCTGCGCCCGTCGACGGTCGCCTGCTCGCGGCTCTGCACCGCGGCCCCCGAGCTGTACACCGGCTGGGCGGCCTCTTCCGATTGGGCGGCGGTGTAGTTGACCTCCGGAAGGCCCTGCGGCATGTCGCAAGGCGAGAACGAGAAGGTCCTCTTCGCAGGGTCGAACGCGACCTCGTAGAAGCGCTCGCCTGACGGGCACGAAACCCAGCAGACCTGCTCGGACCCCCGCTGCTCGATCTTGGAGTAGCACATCGCCGGCGCGCCTGAAGGGGCGCCCTGGGCGTCGAGGTAGCTCGACAGCTCCTGCTCGAGCCTTTCCCTCGACTCCTCCGACAGGTGGGCGAGCGCGTCGGCGTTCGCGAGCTTGTGCGTCGCCGCCTCGGCCTGCTTGGTGCCTTGGGAGGCCGCCTGGCCGGTTAGGGGCGCCTCGTCGCTCTGGGACGTCCCGCCCGTGACGCTGCAGGTCGCGAAGGCTGCAAGGGCGAAGGCCGCGAGCGCTATCAGGCACCCGGCGGCGGCGAGCGCGGCGAAGCGCCTATCTCGCCGGTCCGCGGGCAGCTTCGATATCTTGCCGTCGAAGGCGTCCGCGTACCCTTTGGCGGCGCCCTGGTCGTCGATCGGCCTGCCCCAGCCGTCGAGGCGCGGCCTTATCGGCTTGCCCCACATGTCGAGAGGGCCGTCGTCCCGGCCCTTCTCCTTCCTTCTCCCGAGAAAACCCATGCGGGCCTCCTTTCGCATCCTCCGTTACCTCAAAAGAGCCGAGCAGCCGAACGCCCCGCCTGAAGACGAGCCGGCCGAGCCTATCGACGTCCCTTCGGGCGGCCGCGCCCTGTACTGCCATTTCGAGTAGCTGTTAGGCCGGCGGGCTATCTCGGTCCCGCTCGAGTCGCCCGGCGCGCCGTCATAGTCTCCCACGGCGTCCACGACGTACCCGTCGCCGGCGTAGAAGCCGACGTGCCCGTCGCTTTGGCTGTAGTGGTAGATGAGGATGTCTCCAGGCTGGATCTCGCCTGAGTCGTACGGCGCGACGTCCCATCCCATCTTCGCGAGGCCCTCCGCCGCGGCGGCCGTGCCGGTTCCGTCCTTGAAGCCCCAGGGCGAGACGTCCCACCCGTTTTGCCTCAGGCACCACTTCACGAAGCCCTGGCAGTCGAACTCGTCCGGGCCCATCGACCCGAGGCGGTACCCGTGGGAGTCGTCCTCGGCCACCTGCATCGCGGTGGTGAGGTACCCGTCTCCGCCGACCGCGGACGACGAGCAGCCGCCCAGGCCGTCCCCGTCCGCCTTGCCGCCGGTGCCGTAGTTGCGGCAGGAGTTGACCGCCTTCCCGCCCCACTCGGCTTTCCATGCGGACGTGCCGGGGTTGCCCCGCTGCATGTAGACGGAGCGCTTGACCTCGAACTCGATGACGTTGACCGTCCCTCCCGTCATGTGGCCCCATTTCGTGTAGTTGGTGTCTCCCGCGCTTTTGGCGTCGGCGATGATCGACGGTATCTCGGTGCCGTCCTCGAGCACCCAGACCACCTTGTCGCCGACCGAGCCGAAAGTCTCGGAGCAGGCGACGAGGTACAGGCCGTCTATGACCGCGATGCCGTCGTCCCATTCCGAGCCGGCGTCCTGCCATTGCGAGCACACCGCCTCCTGCTGGGTCCCCGACGCCCACCGTCCCGCGAAGTCGTCGTAGCACGTCACCGTGTACACGCCTTTCTGCGGCACGTCGGCGGGCACGGTGATCAGCGTGCTGTCCCCCGAGATGGACCTCGAGCCTTCGTCTATGCAGCCCGACAGCCCCGGGACCCCGCAGGCGACGAGGAGCAGCGACAGCGCGCAGGCTGCCGCCTTCGCGGCGGCGCCGGCCCGCCCCACTTGCCGCCCCCCCTC
>ERZ808240.1119-NODE-1119-length-34145-cov-4.707862_pt1 | contig 34145 bp, 35 predicted proteins | sample MGYA00521084_ERZ808240 | MGnify/ENA primary metagenome ERZ808240 (study PRJEB31516, sample SAMN03275571) | gut metagenome | biome: mammalia-associated habitat; material: feces | host: Papio cynocephalus | place: Kenya | collected 2012-08-06 ... | reverse complement strand
CCATCTTCCTGCATTGTTTCGATTTCTTTAAGTCTTGCAATTCTTGACTGGATTGTCTTGAAGTTAGTGAGCATACCTCCTAACCATCTTTCGTTAACATAGTACATACCACATCTTGTAGCTTCGTTAGCTATTGCATCCTGAGCCTGCTTCTTAGTACCTACGAAAAGAATTGTACCACCATTAGCAACAATATCTGAAACTGCCTTATAAGCTTCATCAACCTTTCCTACTGACTTCTGTAAATCGATAATATGGATACCATTTCTTTCTGTGTAGATGTACTCAGCCATCTTAGGGTTCCATCTTCTTGTCTGATGTCCGAAATGAACACCTGCTTCAAGTAACTGCTTCATTGAAATTACGCTCATTTTAATACCTCCATTGGTTAAATAATCTTTTGCGGGTTTCTTACTTGCATGACAACCAGGGCGTATACTGGCACCAGCCACACAATCCACCTGCATGTTTTTTCACACGAAATGCATTATACCAATAGTATCAATTATTTGCAAGTATTTTTTATAATTTTCCCAATGATTTTTATGAGTTTTTATAGTTTTATATAATTCATACATTTTGTAGCAAATACGATAAAAAACCACTATAAAACATTTTAATGAATTATCCCGCATCATTAAATGCATTTTTAAACCATCTTCCAGTGGCAGACAGGTCTTCATCATTCCAGCCGCCAGTCTTATCACAAGATGGACTGATAAGCGCTGAAGTTTCGTTTTTATTGCTAAGGCTCCATGCTATTACACTTATCCCTCTGCTATTTATAAGATTCATCCATTCATTTGCTGAGTCATAATCTATTCCACCGTTACCTGATGCATCACATATGCTGCATTCACTTATAAAAACAGGTACGCCGGCATCCAATGCCGCTAAAAGCTTATTTCTTATCCATTCCTTATGGGTACCTGCGTAAAAATGTAATGCATACATCACATTATCATCATCTATCTGATTACCTATTACAGCATCAACATCCTGCGACCATGTGTTTGTTCCAACTATAATAACCGCATTCTCATCGTACTGTCTTATACAACTGATCACCTCTGTAGCATATGGTTTAATCACAGAATTCCACTCTGAGTTCTGCGGCTCATTACAGATTTCATATATTACATTATCATTACCTGCATATTTTTCTGCCATTTCACTAAAGAAGCTGATTGCCTCATCCTTATTCTGATAAGGGTTTGAATCGCTTAATATATGCCAGTCTATTATTACATACATTCCAAGCTGTGATGCATATCTTACACCTTTATCTATGAGCTTTTTTAATGCTTCCTTGTCTCCTCCGTTACAATATCCACCATATTCTTCTGTATACATGGCAAGTCTTATTACATTCACATTCCATTCATCTCTTAGCGTAGTGAATGCATCCATATTAATATACTGAGGATACCACGCTATACCATGCGTACTAACACCCCTTAACCAGACATAGTTACCTGATTCATCGACCAGATGTGTTCCATCAACATGCAGCCTGCCTGTTGCAGTTTTAGTATAGCCTGTTATTGATTCACTGCCTGCATTTCCATGTCCTGCATCATCATCAGCTTCGTTACCTTCTGCATTATCTTTATAATTGCTACCTGATTCATTATTATAATTGTCTCCAGCTGATATTGTATCTGTTTTTATATCATCCTGTTTTTCACCAGATGCATCAGGTTTATATGTTCTTTGTATGCCATTTATGTCCAGTGTTAATTCATACTTAGCAATATTTTCTGTAATATTTTTAATATCATCCGCACTAGCTATAAGTCCTACGCCCTGTGTTTTATCATCCACAGCTATAGCCTTATTATACTGTACAGGAGTGATTGATATGCTTTCATTATCTTGCTTATTTTCAATATTACAGTTCCAGTTCTGCTCTATTCTTATATCTTTACTGACAGGAATTGTAAGAATCCAATCATCAATTCCGGTGCTATATGTATTTTTTACAGTAATATCCACCTGGGCATACTTTCTTTCTCCTGACTCCCATGTATTACTTATGTTGAATTCAGCTATGGCATACTTTTCTTTATCTTCTTCATTATTGCCATCTTTATTATTATCACTTTTGCCATCTGAATTATTATAATCTGTCGCATCATTGGTACTGTAAGATGCGGACTTACTATTACTATCAGAAGCATTATTATCATATCTTTTATTTTTTGTAACATTAAACACAATAAGCAGACCTGCTATTATAACTACCAGACCTGCTATTATGCTTATATATATCTTATCTTTTCTTTGCATATTATGAAACATAAATATAACCTTCCTCTCACTGTCTGGTTAATATTTTAGCTACATTCTCATATGTATCACTTTTAGTAAGTTCGAAGTCACCTTCCTGTATTACCCTCGAATATCCGTGGTCATACATATATTGTATAAATTCATCAGCACTATCTATTATGCCTTTATCCTCAAGCATCCTGGCTATGTCTGATGATACAGTAACTGCATCTATGTGTACAGAAACCTTTTCCTTTTCAGATTGTACTGGACTTTCTGGTTCTTTGGTTTTATCAGCCTGTGCTTCTGTCTTGTCATCAGTTGATGCCGATGTATCTTCTGCATTTTTCTTTATGTCGCTTTCAGCATTAGATTCCTGTGTCTGTTCAGCATTATCATTGCTGCTGGCTGTACCTGCTGTAACAGCCTCTGAATCTTTAGTTGCAGCCTGTGTGGTATATGCAATCACAGAACCTGTTGTTTCCTGTGTATCTGTATTGCTTTTAACGTTATTAGCTGCTGATGTAATCCTGCCTGCAATCGTTAAAACAAGAACTGCCAGTATTATTCCACTTCCAAGGCCACACATATAATATTTTAATTTCATAACTTTAATCCTGTCACTTAATTATTACCCGAATTAAGATTAATAATAAGTCTTACCTCTCCAACTCCTATTTTAAGTCTTTTAGCAATCTCAACATCACTGTAACCATTCTCATAAAGCTTTGCGATTTTTTCATTTCGTGATAATGTATCATCAAGAACAAAATCATTAATATCAGTTTTTACTATATTCTTTTTATATTGCTTTCCATTATCCTGCATTTTTCTATCTGCATATGAATAAGATGATTTATTCATCCTGGTTGCATTGACATCCTTAACTGTTGTCTTAATTTCTTTGTCTTTTTCGTTAAGCATATCATACATAAACATAACTTCATTATGGTTACGATTTATTTCTTTAAGCACACCATCTGCATATTCATTCATCTCAAGAATTTTGGTATTGGATATCTTGTCAAGTCTTGCCTCAGTCTTATCTTCTATATCTTGCATCTTTTGTTCTATTATGCTGTCAATAGTCTGCGATACCTGGCTGACCTGGCTTGCCGCATCATAATCAGAAACAGAAGAAGCTGTATCTTTATTATTGTCATTATCTGTTATTCCTAATATAATACCAATAATAACGCATATTATTCCTATTACTAAAAGCACTATTTCTACTGTTCCCATTATTTCCTCCGCATATATTAGATTTTGACATCAAAATCAATATCCTGATATTCCTGTCCTTTTATAATCACCTTTCCATCAGCAGTTCTGTTTCTACCATCTTTATGCTCTGAATAATACTCATTTTCACTTTTATCCCTGGCATCAAACTTTTTCTGGCCATTGTCAGCATCATCTTTGTGGTTAACTTTCTCTGACTTGACATTTGCCTCTTTCTGTGACTGAACTACTATTGTCTGCTGTTCAACCATTGGTCTGGCATCTTCTCCATGCCTTATCTGTGATACGGTATTCTGCTGCTGGATCATACCGAATTCTGTTGGTCTTATTACCATAAAATTCTCCGTTTCTGCTTATAATGGCACACTCTTTATATCTGCTCCTTCTTTCCTGAACTGACAGTAGTTGTACTTTTCCTTAAGGAACATACATATGTCGCCAAACATAAGCTTTGTACCAACGTATGCAACATTAGAGACTTTAATGCATGCATTCTTTTCCTCACCTATACTTGCCCTTAACTGCTCAAACTCTTTCTTATCGGCATTAAGCTCCTGGTCAAGTACAAGAAGGTTACGCATCGTCTTTGATAACATTTCCTGTTTTTCTTTATCTAAGGTACCTTCAATATCCTGTTTTTTTCTTAACGCAGTCATCAGCTGTGTGAGCTGTATCTTATTGTTGCCTTTTACGCTAAGATTTTTTCTTAACTCGTCCATTCTTTTTTTCATGGCAGGGTTAACTCCAACTCCTACTATCGTTGCTGTTCCCATCTCGTTACCGATAGTTTTGGCCTGTATAACTGATGTTGCTTTAACATCACCACCTATTATAAGCCCTTTCTTACCAGTAGCATTGATTGAACCCTTTGCAACAACACGCGAATGTAATATAGAATCTGCTTCTATATCGCCATCTGCCTCAACAAGGCTCGCACTTTCAATAAACTTTGAAACTATATTGCCGCCTGACTTTATAACTGCCTTGTTCATACCTTGAACGCCTCTGTTCAATGTGACATTACCACCAGCAATGACAGTTGCGCCCTCAACGATACCTTGTACAACAATATCACCTTTGGCTTTGACAGAAAAACCGGCAAGTATATTTCCCTTAATCATAACATCCCCATTATACTCAATATCACCTGTTGAATTATCTATATCCACAAGTTCAAGTACATTAGAGACGAAAATCTTATCGTTTTCCAGTATGACATGACCATTTACCTGGCTAATAAGCTGTTTTCCATCCTCTGATATAACAAGGTCCCGTCCAAACCTGAATACTATATGCTTAACTTTATCAGGATTAACCTTCCTGCCAGACACATCAATTCCTGCTTCTCCTGCATCTTCTGGATGAAGTACCGCCACAACATCTCCAGCTTTAACATGGTTAACATTCTCAAGCGAATGGAAATCGACTGTACCATCATCATTCATTTTAGGTCTTGGCTTAAGATCCTGATTAAACTTATATTCTATATATCCATCTTTACCTTCTCTTGGCGCTTTTCCAACAGCTACAATATATGATTTACCATATTGTCTTTCGTGTATAAATGTATCAATAACACTCTCATCTATACCATATGTTACACCTATATGTTTAAGATCCTGTATTATCTCATTCTTATCAAGTTTCGCACCACCTGTAAATGGTGGATAAAAGCTTGCCTCGACCTTCATACCATCATAGCTTATTCTGTAGTCACCGAATTCACCATACGCCAACTGCGTTTCATCTGAAACCTTAAGTGTTGTTTCTGCTAAAGCCCCCGCTTTAACTGCTTCCATCAGCTTAACACTATCACATTCAATTTTCTTTTTATCTACATAGTACATTACATCATCTATTGATGCTGTCTTAACCCCCTGTTTTGGTGGGTAAACTGTTATATACAGTCCGTCTTCCTTAGAAGAAAATTGAAAATACCCCGACATACATTCTTCAATCATCTGCAACCCACTTTCTCTTCCAGTACATTAAACCGGAAACATGTAATCACCCATAATTTTTTTCATCTTGTTAAGAGCCTTCGTATGTAACTGTGAAACTCTTGATTCTGACACTTCAAGTGTCATACTTATTTCTTTAAGTGTCATATCCTCATAATAATACAACACTATCACACTTCTTTCCTTTTCGGTAAGTGTGTCTATTGCCTCTATTAATTTTTTCTTTGTTTCCTCTTTTTCAACAACAGTTTCTGGCTGGTCAAAATGTGAATTACCTACATTCTCCATCTTAACTTCACTTCCAGCTTCTGTATATTCATCAAGCGAAATAAGGTTCGATGATTTCATCTGTCCCTGCCATTCGCTTAACTCTTCTATGGATATTCCTAATTCCCTTGCCAGCTCCTCATCCGTAACAACTTTTCCCGTTTCAGATTCAAGCTTAGCCATAGCCATATCTATTTTCTTTTGTTTTTGTCTGAGTGACCTTGGTATCCAATCCATTTTCCTTATCTGATCAAGGATTGCTCCTCTTATCCTCAGACTCGCATATGTCTCAAACTTGACATTCTTACCGAAATCAAACTTATCTATAGCATCAATCAGTCCAAACACTCCGTATCCAACAAGATCATCATACTCAACATTGTATCCAAGATACATATTCATCCTGCCAGCTACCAGCTTAACAAGCTGAGCATATTCTTCAATAAGTTGTTCCCTGATTTCACTACTATGACTTGCCATGTACTTTTCCCATAGCTTGTTTCTTCCCATTTCATCCATAAAAGAATGCCCCCGTAACGATCATATTGTTATTTATACCGCTTCCTTGGAATCTTCTGAATTCTTCTTTTCTGACTCAGCTATCCTTGCTTCAACTTCTTCTTTTTCTTTTTCAAGTCGTTCTTCTTCTGCTTTTGCTTCTTCTTTTGCTATATATCTGTCACATACAAAACATATAATCCTGCTGACAATATAGAACGCAGCCATTACAAGCACAAGTATTTTTATGAATGTCAGTAATTCATATTTATTGATAAGCATAACGACCGCTGTTATAAAACCGGCTGATAATGATACAATTGCAGATACATTTCTAAATCTTTTCATATGACATCCTCACACAATGCTTATATAACTTTTCTAGGTTTTCCTACCGATTTTATAACGTAATCACCAGTTTCTGAATAGAATTCTACTGTCCTACCATAATTAAGTCCACAATCTTCTGATAGAAGCCTTATATTAAGCTTTGCCAGTTTTTTCTTTACAGCTTCAACGTTACGTTCACCAACTCTTAATGTATCATTGTTGGTCTTCATAGCAAACATCTGTGCTCCACCAGCAATCTTGGCAACGAGCCTTGAACGGTTTGCACCAAGCTTAACCATCTGTGATATAAGTTCATCTATTCCGCTATCCGCATACTTTGCTGTGTTTGTGTTATTTTTAAACTGTGTACTATCTGGTAACATACAGTGTAACAGACCACTTATCTTACTCACTGGATCATACAATGCCACACCTACGCATGAACCTAATCCAAGTGTTGTTAATACTTCTGGCGACTTACATGTTTTAAGATCTGCCATTCCAACTTTAATCATCTCATCTAAATTCATAACCAAACTCTCATCCCAAGAATATTATCAGCTAAGAACTCCTAATGAACTAAGAATCTTATCATACGATTCAAGCTCTGGAATAAGAAGAAAATATCCTTTAACAAAATCCAATTCACCAAACTGTGTCTGAATTAATAATAATTTATCACCATATTTACCAAATTCTGATGCAGGCACACTAAGCAGCGCTCCGACCATATCTACAGTCATCTGTGGAACACTTGCAATTATATTCATGTTAGTTAATGAAGAAATAGCTGTAAGATATGAGCCTGATGCTATATTACCTATTTCATTCAATGCTGACATCTCCATCTCTGTGAAATCTGCATTTTCATCAACTTCTGCATCATTATTAAACATAAGAGAATTAACAAGGTGATGAGCTGAACGTGTGTCAAATATGAACATCATCATTCCATCAATATCACCCTCAAGTCCTAACAGAATACCTACTACAGTCTGATCTTCGCTGCCGATAATTGAAGATATCTCATTAAATGGTATCAATGCCACTTTAGGAACCGACATATCCATCTTGACATTTAGCATCGTTGATAACGCTGTTGTAGCGTTACCAGCACCTATGTTTCCAATTTCCTTTAAAACATCAAACTGTACATCATCAAGCTTATCTAAACTTACTTTTGACATAACAACCTCAATTCTGTGCAATCTTATTGAATATAACAAAACAGCTGCTGTTTATATATTCTGCCTAAACAGCAGCTATCAGAATAATCAATGTACCATATATATAATGTACTCTTTGCACTACACTATATCATAATTAATCATTTTCTACAATCAGGCTGACAATATCAAGTAAAGATATAAGTTCACCATCATGCTTGCCGATTCCGCTTATGTAACTGTTAGCTACATCATCTCCGGCTGAGCGGTTAACTTTCTCAGTGTCCTCACTGTTTAATGTAACTACTTCTCTTACCTGGTCAACTATGATACCTATTGTTGCACCTTCAACTTTAACAATAATGTATCTTGTTTTATCCGTATATTCATCATCCTCAAGACCAAGCTTTAATCTTACACTCATTACTGGTATTATCTCACCTCTTAAGTTAATAACACCTTTATAATAATGCTGTGTCTTTGGAACTCTTGTAATATCCTGTTTTCTCACAATATTATCAATATACTTAATATTGATTCCATATTGTTCGTTACCTATCTTAACAACAATATACTGTACTGTTGTAGACACTTCTTCATTCTTATCTTCTATTGCATTAACATTTTCCATAACAAGCCACCTCCTATACTAATGTGTTAGCATCGATAATCAAAGCTACAGAACCATCACCAAGGATAGTAGCTCCACTTATCATTCTATTAATATTAATATACTTACCAAGTGACTTGATTACGATTTCCATCTGTCCGATAAGACTGTCAACTACAAGACCTGCAAGCTTATCTCCCTTTCTTACTATAACAACTATAATAGTATCAGACTCTTCAGCCTCACCTGGCACATCAAGTATATCTCTTAATCTTATAAGTGGTATTACGCTACCTCTAAGATTAATAACTTCCTTAGCATGAACATACTTAATATCACTTACTGGGACATCTTCTATTGTCTCAATTGAACCTAACGAAATAGCATACTTCTCATTGCCAAGTTTAACCATGAGTGCCTGTATGATAGCAAGTGTAAGTGGAAGTCTTATACTGAAAGTACTACCTTCGCCATACTTGGTCTTAACTTCTACATCACCACCAAGTGCTTCAATCTTAGACTTAACAACATCAAGTCCTACACCTCGTCCTGATACATCTGTAATCTTGTCAGATGTTGAGAAGCTTGGCTTAAATAAAAGATCAATAGCTTCTTTTTCTGTTAAAGCATCAGCCTGTTCCTGTGTAAGTGTTCCCTTTTCAACAGCTTTAGACTTAACCTTTTCTACATCTATACCATTACCATCATCGGAAACTTCAATAACAACATTGTTACCTTCCTGGAATGCGTTAAGATAAATAGAACCTACCTCTGGCTTGCCTCTCTCTGCTCTGACCTCAGCACTTTCAAGTCCGTGGTCAGCTGAGTTTCTTAAAAGGTGCATGATTGGATCACCAATCTCATCAAGTACAGTTCTATCAAGCTCTGTTTCCTCACCTGTTATATACAATTCCATCTTCTTGTTAAGCTTCTTGTTTAAGTCTCTTATCATACGAGGGAACTTGCTTATAACACCTTCGATAGGCATCATACGTACCTTCATAACTGATTCATGAAGATTAGTTGTAACTCTTTCAAGATATTCTATCTGTTCTGTAAACTTCTGATTGTTAGATGTTGTTTCTCCCTCATCAGCTATGCTGGCTGAAACAAGACCATTCTTGGCAATGATAAGCTCACTTACGAGATTCATAAGAACATCAAGCTTATCTATATCAACTCTTACAGTATGGCTTACAGCCTTGCTGTTAGCTGCTGCTGCCTTCTTTGCCTGTGAAAGCATAGATGAAGCTGCTTTCTTAGGTTCTTCTTTCTTTACTTCTTTAGGTGCGGCCTTTGTTTCTGTTGCTGCTGTTTCCTCTTTTGTCTCTTCCTTGCCATCTGCCTCTGCATTTTCAGGGAATGGAACAGTTATAGCCTTAGCTTCTGCAGACTTTATCTCTGATACATTCTTAACTATATTAGTTATATCTTCCATGCTTTCCTTTGATACAACTACTATTGTAAACTCTTTGTCAAACTTCTCATCTTCAATATCCTGTGTAGATGGTTCTGACTTGATAACATCACAATGTCCTTCAAGATTCTTGAACACAAGAAATGCTCTTGCAGCCTTTAATATACAATTCTCATCAACTGTAACAGCTATCTCATATACACCAAGACCTTTCTTTAATGCTTCGTTAACTGCATTCATCTCGAAATCAGCAAATGTAAGTTCTGAAGCTCCCTCTGTGGAAGCTGTGCTGTCTGCTGCTGGTGCTTTTGTTTCTGCCTGCTTATTGTCATCATTGTTGCCGCCTATAAATGAATTAAGTGCTTTGATGATAGGTTCATTGTCTTCAGTACCCTCATCCTGTGTGTTCTGGATATTAGTAACATATCCTTCAAGTGCATCAAGACACTGGAATAAGACATCACACATATCAGAAGTTACTTTGATATTGCCGTTACGAACCTCTGAAAATACATTTTCCATATCATGGGTAAGATTCTGCATTCTCTTATATCCCATTGTACCGGCCATACCCTTTAATGAATGGGCAGCCCTGAATATTTCGTTAATAGTATCGCTATTTTCAGGTTCCTTCTCAAGTATCATCAACTGATCACTTAATGACTGTAAATGTTCATTTGATTCATCAATAAAAATCTCTAAATACTGGCTTACATCCATATTAATCCTCATTTCTGCGCACGCTTATGTTGCATTGCTTACATTGCGTATGTAAAATCTGTGTCAAGTGCGCATAGACACAAACCTTAAGTGTAAATATATAACCACTGTTAAAATCCACTTTCTGGTAATACGTAATTCTTATAATGATCTATATAACACTAAGATACACCTACATTTTTAGTTATTGCTTCTGCTACGCGGTTAAGTGGCACAACTTCATTGACAAGTCCTGCATTCGCTATAGCCTTTGGCATACCATATACCACACTGGTTTCTTCATCCTGTGATATGACATATATGTTTTTATGACACCTGTTAAGTGCTTTGATACCATTAGTACCATCCGCACCCATACCTGTAAGTACAACACAGGTAATCTCGTCATAATTGCATTCCGTAAGCGATTCATACATAATATTAGCACATGGTCTAAGACCATCTATTGGTGGCTCATCACTAAGCGCCATAACATAATCAGAGCCTCTTTTCTTAACTCTTATATGCTTCCCACCTGGTGCTATATACACCCACCCTTTTTTGATAACATCACCTTCTGCAGCTTCTTTAACGTTAACCTCACTCATCTCATTAAGTCTGGCTGCTAACGATGCTGTAAATCCAGCAGGCATATGCTGGACAAGTACTATACCTGCATCAAGATTACCTGGAAGCATAGGTATAACCTGCTGTAAAGACTTAGGTCCACCAGTAGAACACGCAAGTGCAACGAGTTTGTTTCGTCCTGACTTTATTCTTGTATATTTTGTGCCATCAACCTTGACAGCGTTTACTGTAGCGGCCGTTGATGCAGGACGTGTCAATAATCTTGATGAACTCTCTTCGTTTTTCCTGTTATCGGAAGTTCTTCTTAATGAAGACGTAGCCTGTACATTACTATCTAAAGTTCTTCTGAAAGATCCCGTATCTGTACTTCTAGACCTTGAAATAGCACCAGTTCTCATTGAAGTTCTTCTTAATGAAGCCCTTGTATTAGTCGCAACATTAAGCATTTCAAATATTCTGTTCTTAAAGTCAACACTCTTGGTTTCAAGATAATTCTCTGGCTTTGTTACGAAATCAAATGCTCCATATTCAAGTGCCTGTATAGTTTCCTTTGCACCTTCCTTGGCAACAGTACTGACAACAATTACAGTCTGTTCTATATGGTCTTTCTGTAACACTTTTAATAGTTCTATTCCATTAAGCTTAGGCATATTAATATCAAGAATAATAGCACTGTACTCATATGGATGAGACACTATCATATCAAGGCCTTCAAGTCCATCTTTTGCAATAGCTGCAACTTCATATTCATCGCTTTCATTGATTATATCAGATATAACTCTTCTCATGAGTGCAGAGTCATCTATAATCAGGATTTTTTTAGCCATTATAGCCCAACTCCTTTTTTAATATATTTCTTTGTTGCTCAAACACATATTTTACAATTTCATCTCTGTCTGTCTGACTTACATCCACAAACTGGAATCTGCTGTCAAACATAGATTCATCATTGGAATTTCTGAAAGAGTCTATAACCTTTCCCTGAATATTTATCTCCTTATCAGCATTGTTAAACTTCAATGTGAATTTAAAGAAAACAATTGCCTCCTTTTCAAACTGTCTTTTGGAAAGTGCTCTTATTCCTCCGCCACTTATATCTACAATTGTACACTTATAATAGTCTTCATTCAATATAAGATCCTGTATCTCGTCCAGTCCTTCTTTAATATCTGAAGCTGTTCTTATTGTTGCAGGCATTATACAGCTAAGTCTGAAATATTCTCTTCTCTGTATTCTTATAAGTGCAGAATCCAGACTTATTTTAACAATATGTAATTTTTCTTCTTTGCCTCTGGATACAACAGAGCATCTGGCATTGTATATTTTATTATCAGAATAAAAATAACCTTCAAACCTCTTTCCTTCCTGTAAAGGGACTATGTGTCCTTCATATATAGGCATTGCACATATAATTCCATCATCAGCAAAATCAAGTATCTGGCTTGCGTACTCTACAGTGTCATTCTCACTCTTAAACTTACTTTTGAACACCATTTCCACCCTGTTTCCCAACTTTAGTGGTTCATACATAACCTGTCCTCCTACACTATTAAGATTTATCTTACGAATACAATTATTCTACATTTTTCTTGCAAATACATTCTTAAAATAACTTCTTATTCCCATTCTGTGTGCTGGTACTGCCACTTCATCACCAAGAAGTGTGACTGCGATATTCTTAAAATGTTTTGCCGCCGAGCTTGACGGATATACGATTGTTACAGGTTTCTGCTTCATAACAGCCTTTCTTACACTTGAATCCTGTGGTATGCTTCCAAGGTAATCAAGCTTTATTCCAAGAAACTTAGATACAACCGCATTTAGCTTTTCATACAAATTACGGCCTTCATTTTCTGATTCAACTCTGTTAGCAACCATCTTGATATTACATTCTTCCTTATTATATCCATCATTCATACTAAGTGCTTTAAGAAGCGCATATGAATCAGTTACTGATGTAGGCTCTGGCGTTGTTACTATAATAGTCTCTGGACTTGCAAGCAGGAATTCCATTACACTTGGAGATATTCCAGCTCCTGTATCTATAATTATTATGTCGGCAAGTTCCTCAAGGTCTGTCATCTTGCCAACCAGTCTTTTAATCTGTTCCTGGTCAAGATTAACCAGATTAGCTATTCCAGATCCACCAGATATAAAGCCTACCCCTTCCGGACCTTCAGTAACTATATCTTTTATTTCTTTTCCCTTAAACATAAGATCGCTAAGATTGTATTCAGGAATAACGCCAAACATAACTTCCACGTTAGCAAGACCAAAGTCTGCATCAAGAATGATAACTTTCTTTCCCATTCTTGTGAACTCAAGTGCAAGATTCACTGACAGATTGGACTTTCCAACACCACCCTTGCCGCTTGTAACAGCTATAACGCGTGCATTTTTTATATTATTCTGATTCTGCTTTCTAATCATATTGCGCAGATTCTCAGCCTGATCCATCATCATTCGCCACCTCCAAGCAACTGTCTGGCAACTGCCTGCTCATTAATAACTTCTATATCATCAGGTACATTCTGTCCTGAGGTCGTATAAGATAATGGTCTGTCTGTCAGCATACGCACATTCAGTATATTTCCGAGTGAACACGTCTCATCAAGCTTTGTAAATATAACTGCCCAGTCAACATCATCATACTTATCTGCAATACTTTTAAGGTCTTTGTATTTCGTAGTAAGACTTAATGTAAGATAGCATTCAAAATCGAACTCATCTTCTCTTTGCGCCACTTCTTCTATAAAGCTTTTTAGTTCATCCATCTGATTCTGTGCCTTATGTGATCTTCCTGCCGTATCTACAAGTATAAGGTCATAGTCTTTATATTCTGAAAGACTCTTATTCATGTCTTCTACAGAATATACAACGCTCACAGGACAATCTATAATAGAAGCGTATGTATTAAGCTGCTCAACTGCTGCTATTCTATATGTATCTGCAGTTATGAATGCAACCTTTGCATCCTTCTCAATCTTAAAGCTTGATGCTATCTTTGCAATAGTTGTAGTCTTACCTACCCCTGTAGGTCCTATGAAGAATACAACCTTTGTCTTTTCTTTAAGCGTTATAGTCTTAGGTTTTCCAAGCTTTAATATAATCTTCTGATATACCGATGATAATATACTGTCAAGGTTAGATTCCTTCTTAAGTGAATTCTCTATCTCACCTATTATTTCATCTGCGAATCTGCTATCAACTTCATTATCAATAAGTTTGTTGTATATAAGCTGAAGCGACTTATAGTTAGCACTTTCTCTTTCTTTAACCTGCTGTTTTTCTCCGGTTACTCCTGATATATCTTCTCTGATATCAGACATTCTTCTGTTATATGCTGATGCAGATGCCATAGGCTCTGGCTGTGTCATGGAATAATCTGCCGCAGCAGTATTTCCCTGGTTCTGCAAAAGATCATGCAGGCTATCTAACTTTCTTTCTATTGCTGAAGCTGATGCAACTGGTGTTTCATCATCAGCGACAAGATTAATAGATGTTCTCTTTCCATCTGAAACCATGCTCTGGTTAATCATATGTGCTGGTGCCTGCTGTATATTGTTGTTTTCAAACGCCGGTTTATTCTTATTAATCCCATCTACTATATCTTTTTCTTCAAGTGCTGCAGTAACCTCAACCACATCTTTTTTAAACAGTTTAGCAAGTCCTCTTTGCTTTATTGTCTTAATATTAAGTACCACTGCTGTACTTCCAAGTTCTTCCCTTGCCTTTACTATGGCCTCCATCTCTGTTGGTGCCTGAAACTTCTTAACTATCATTACGCTGTCACCATCCCTACTGATTGTAATTCAACATTGGATTCCACTTCATTATATGAAATAACAATGATATCCTTGTAATAATCAGATGCAAGCTTTTTAAAATACAATCTGACTATTGGAGAAGTTATAACTATAGGATTCTTTCCCATATCCTCAAGCTTCTTTAACTCTTCACCAAGTGAATCCATAATTGCCTTTGTACGCGCAGGATCAAGTGAAAGATAAGAGCCCTGTTCTGTATTCTTTACTGCTCCCATAATCTCCTGTTCAACCTTAGGATCAAGTGTAATAACATTAGTAACTTCATTAGGTGGGAAATACTTACCAGAAATAGCTCTCTTTAAGCTCTGTCTTACATACTCTGTAAGTATATCTGTATCTCTTGTTACAGCTGCATGGTCAGCAAGCGTTTCAAATATAGTAACAAGATCTCTTATGGAAATACCTTCTTCAAGAAGATTCTGTAATACTTTCTGGATTTCACCTATTCCTAACAGCTTAGGTACAAGTTCTTCAATAAGTGCTGAGTTATTGTCTTTAATATTATTGATAAGATTCTGCACATCCTGTCTTGTAAGAAGTTCTGCAATATGCTGTCTTATAACCTCTGTAAGATGTGTCGCTATTATTGAAGGAGGATCTACAACTGTATATCCTAACGACTCTGCTCTTTCTCTCTGGCTTTCAGTTATCCAGATAGCTGGAAGATGGAAAGATGGTTCAAATGTAGGAATACCTGTAATCTCTTCTTCGACATAACCTGGATTCATAGCCATGTAATGGTCAAATAATATCTCTCCCTCGCTGACCTGTATGCCCTTTATCTTAATAACATACTGGTTAGGATTAAGCTGTATGTTATCTCTCAGACGTATAATAGGTACAACCGCACCAAGTTCAAGAGCAATCTGTCGTCTAATCATAACTACTCGGTCAAGAAGGTCACCACCCTGATTAACATCGGCAAGTGGAATAATACCATAACCAAACTCAAGCTCTATAGGATCAACATTAAGCAGCGAAACAACATTCTCTGGTTTTCTTATCTCCTGGGCCTCCGTTTCTTCTGCCTCTGCCATCTCTTCAATAGTGGTCTCTCCTGTCTTATCCTTAAGCTTTCTGCCATATATGATAAGTAATACTCCGAGTGGTACAAATATGTATATAGGCAATGGTGTTAATATACCTAAAAATGTAAGTGCTGCGCCAACCATAATAAGAACCCTGTCTATAGAGAACAGCTGTCCTACCATCTCGTCACCAAGTTCACCCTCACTAGATGCCTTAGTAACCAGAATACCTGTTGACAAAGATATAAGCAATGATGGAATCTGTGAACACAGACCATCACCTATTGTAAGTATGGCATAAGTAGACAATGCATCGTTTATAGACTGTCCCCTGTATAGCATACCCATAATGATACCACCTACAAGGTTAATAGCAGTTATGATAAGACCTGCTGTAGCATCTCCCTTAACATACTTAGTAGCACCATCCATAGAACCAAAGAAGCTGTTTTCCTGTTGTAATTTTTTTCTTCTTTCTGCTGCTTCCTTATCTGTTATGGCTCCTGTATTAAGGTCAGAATCAATAGCCATCTGTTTACCAGCCATAGCATCCAGTGTGAATCTTGCTGTAACTTCTGATACTCTTTCAGAACCTTTATTGATAACTATAAACTGTACAATAACAAGTACTATGAAAATAATAGTACCAATAACAAGGTTGCCACCACCTACAAACTGTCCAAAGGTTGCAACTACATGTCCGGCATAACCATCTCTTAGAATCATCTTTGTTGATGAAACGTTAAGAGATATCCTGAATATGGTTGTAAACAACAGCATTGTTGGAAACGCTGCCATATCAAGTACTTCTTTCGCATATAACGAATTAAACAATATAATAAGTGCAATCATAATATTGAATGCAAGTAATATATCAAGTAACCATGAAGGAATCGAAATAATGAAGAATAAAACAGCTGAAAGTATATATATGCCCATAAATAAGTCATTTTTCTTTAACTTCACCTTATTTCTCCTCCCTGACGCAATAATATCTCATAAATGTTTATCCTTAACTATAAAATATATAATGCCAATTATTCTACTTTATTTGACATTTACTGACTAATTATATCACATTATTTTATTATAATCTATTATTTGTTCTCATAACTGTAGCAAGAATTTCAGCAACCGCCTGATAAAGCTCCGGAGGTATTTCCATGCCAATGTCTATATTATGATATAATATCCTGGCAAGTGGCTTATTCTCAACTATTGCTATATTATATTCTTTAGCCTTATCCTTGATCTGGAAAGCAAGATAATCTGCACCCTTTGCAATTACAACAGGAGCTTTTCCCTCATTAGGTTCATACTTTAATGCCACAGCAAAATGTGTAGGGTTAGTTATAACAACATCTGCTTCGGGAAGCTGCTGCATCATTCTTCTTCTTGATACTTCCTGCATCCTTCTTCTTATCTGTCCCTTTACCTGAGGATCACCTTCAGAATTCTTGAATTCATCTTTAACTTCCTGCTTTGTCATCATGTTATCATTCTTGAACTTACGTCTCTGATATATAAGATCAACAAATCCAACAATCAGAAACACGGCACTGATTTTAATACCAAGGTCTATAATGATATTTCCAACTGTAGATAATGCTGTATTAAGTCCTATATCATAAAACGTAAGCAAAACATTCATCTTGCTTTTGATAGTAGTATACACCACTATCATTATAATAGAAATCATAGCTATTGACTTAAGAAGCTCTACAAGCTGTCTTACAGAAAACATCCTTTTAAAGCCACTCAATGGACTTATTTTACTAAGTTTAGGCTGTAATGGCTTAGATGTTATCATCCACTTCTGTTGAAGCATATTGCCAAGAACCGCTATAACAACCGCTACCAGCAATATCGGTATGACTAGCTTTATTATATCAAGTATAACCTGCTGTGTTACCGCCATAACGGTTTTAACTGGAAGTCCATTAGGACTCTCCTCAACAACTCTTGACATAGAATTATATATATCCTTATAAACATTAATAAGTCCTGTTCCAAGGCTTGATAAATATACTTTAAGTATAATAAAAAGCGACATAAGTGAAACAGCAGTTATGATTTCCTTACTTTTAGCAACCTGACCTTCCTTACGGATATCATTAAGTTTCTTACTGGTTGCCGGCTCTGTCTTTTCGCCTCCAGGTCCATCTTTGGCGAAGAACTGAAGATTTATCTCAAACAACAATGCTTTATCACTCATATCAACTCATACCTCTTACAAGCAACGAAAACACATCTTTAATTTCTTCAAATATAAAATTAGAAACAGCTGGAAGCATACTTATTGTAAAAAATATAACAAATATACCAACAAATATCTTAAGCTGCATACCAACAACAAACATATTCATCTGTGGTGCTATCCTTGCAAGTATGGCAAGAATACAATTCAGAAGCAGCATAGTTGCAAAAACTGGAAGTGCTATTCTGAAACCTATAACAAAATAGTCTGACATAAACTGAATAATAGTTGTATACAGACCAGCTCCAAACTTAACACCACCAATTGGTATAACATTATAAGTTTCCACTATGGCTTCTATTAAAAATCTGTGCATACCTGATATTATAAGAAGAAGCATAAGCATGTAATAATAGAAGTTACCCATAATACCAACCTGCATACGTGTTGTCGGATCATATAACTGTGCCATGGACAAACCTATATCCATATCTATCATTTTACCGGAAAACTGTATTATCTGTACGGCAAATGACGACACAGCTCCTAATAAAACACCAACTATAACTTCCTGTACAACTATTATGCAAAATTCTATCATGTTATCATACTGTACACTCATGTCCGGATGAATTGAATATACTATAACGCTTAATGCTAACGAAAATCCAATCTTAAATCTATTAGGTACATTTGCCGTATTAAAAAAAGGCGCAGCAAAGACAAATGAAGCTAATCGAATAAGTATCAAAACAAATAGCTCAAATTGTCCAAGTGCGACTTCGTAATTAATCATTATAACTTAATCCTTTAATTAAATTTAATTAAATAAACTGGGAAAAATTCCATAAATTATTCATAAATCCTGTAATCTGATTCAGCATCCATGAACCCAAAACTAAAATAGTAATCAGAATAGCTAAAAGTTTAGGTACGAATGTAAGTGTCTGCTCCTGAATAGATGTAAGTGTCTGAAACAAACTTATCACAAGACCAACAATCATTGATATGAGCAACACTGGTATTGCTGTTTCTACAATAACCCATATTGTCTGTCTTGCTATGTTAATAACTGTACCAGAATCCATATATATATCTCCATCTTACTATGCATATACATATACAAGCCATAAAGCCTGATATGCTATGCTTATTACATAATTCATATCTTATTCAACTACTTAAAAGTTAACATCAGATTACCTATTATAAGATTCCATCCATCTGCCATAACAAACAGCAGTATTTTAAACGGCGCTGAAATAGTAGTTGGTGGAAGCATCATCATACCCATAGACATAAGTGTTGAAGAAACAACCATATCTATAACTATAAATGGTAAATATATCAAAAATCCAATAATAAATGCAATTCTTAATTCACTTATTATAAAAGATGGTATAAGAACCCTCAATGTTATATCATCCTCAGATTTAACTGAACCTTCCTCATATCCTGCGATTTTAAGGAAAGTATCAAGATCCTTTGTTGATGTCTGTTTAAGCATAAAAGTCCGTAAAGGCTTAATTCCCTCATCAAAAGCTTCCTGAGCTGTCATCTCATTATTCGATAGCGGAACTATTGCATTATTATATACCTCTGTAAATGTAGGTGTCATAACAAACACCGTAAGAAACAATGACAACCCAATAATAACCTGATTAGGCGGAATAGTCTGGGTACCAATAGCAGCTCTTGTAAAATGAAGAACTATAACTATTCTCGTAAAAGAAGTTAACATAATCAGAATAGATGGAGCAAGTGAAATAACAGTAAGAACTATAAGCATCTGTAAAACACCTGCCATATCGCTTCCATCACCTGATGATATGCCTATACTTATAAGATTATTATCTCCATCTGCCGCCAGAACCTTAGCTGATATTGCAAATATAATACCCATAACTGTACTAGCTGCAACACATACCTTAGCTAAAGTTTTCTTATGTTTCCTAATTAAATGTAACATATCATATATCCGCCTAATTATCTGGCTTATCCTTTTTGAATTTTTCTAATATATCCTTAAACCCATCACTGTTAACATGCAGCTTACCAGACGAAGCCTGATTATATATCAGTTCATCCTCGTTGAGTTCACATAAATACGTAACTGTATCTTTAGCTACTGCAATTGCAAACACTTTACTTCCTATCTTTACTATCTGTATATACTTACTATTAGATATACGCATTGTTTCCAATATATTAATATTGCTGCCAGACATCTTATTCTTCTGATAATTGCCGACAAATCTGGTCACATAATATGTAAGTGCAAGTACAATAATGAATATAATTAATAAGGTAAAGAGTTGTGCAAAAGCCTCAATCCTGCTGTTCATTGATGCACTGATCATCAGCCTACAACTTTCTGTACTGCTTCAATAACTCTGTCAGCCTGGAATGGTTTAACTATGAAATCTTTAGCTCCAGACTGTATTGATTCAATAACCATAGCCTGCTGACCCATAGCTGAACACATAATAACAGATGCGTTAGGATCTGTTTCTTTTATCTTCTTAAGTGCCTGAATTCCGTCCATCTCTGGCATAGTAATATCCATAAGCACCAGGTCTGGCTTTAATTCATTATACTTTTCAACGGCTTTAGCACCGTTTTCCGCTTCACCTGCGATATTGTAACCATTCTTTGTGAGGATATCCTTAATCATCATTCTCATAAATGCTGCATCATCACAAATTAAAATATTCTTAGCCATATGATTGATTCTCCTATCTTAACTAAAATATAAATTATTCACTAAATAAATCTTTATTATTATACATCATAAAATATAATTTTCATATATCTATTTATTAAAAAAAGATAAATAAATTACTTTATGATTTCTGTTATTCTTACACCAAAGTTTTCCTCAATAACAACAACTTCACCCTTTGCAACATACTTGCCATTAACAAGTACATCAACCGCTTCTCCAGCTATCTTGTTAAGTTCAACAATTGTACCTGGTGCAAATTCAAGAATTTCCTTAATTGACTTTGATACTCTTCCAAGTTCAACTGTAACCTGAAGAGGAACATCCATAATCAGATCGATATTTTCTTTTTGTGTAAGTGGGTTTACATCTGCTGAAAATGGCTGGAACGCAGCTGGTGCTACATTAACATCCTGAGCCGGCTGCTGTGGTGGCATACCATAACCATATGGCATTCCATAGCCCTGTGGAGGCATACCATAACCATATGGCATTCCCATGCCCTGCTGTGGCATACCCTGTTGCATTCCCATGCCCTGTGGAGACATCCCCTGCATATTAGGCTGCTGTGACATATCGCCAACAGGCTGTTGTGGCTGCTGCTGTGCTGTTGATTGCTGCTGTGGCTGTTGTGCCTGTGTACCAGCCGCAGATGCATCCTGTGCTGGAGCACTTCCTGCAGATGCTGTATCCTTACTGTCGTCTGTATTCATCTGTCCACCCATTGTTGGATCAAGTGAGAACATATGTAACAGTTCTCTTGCAAAATCAATAGGATATAACTGCATTATCTCACTATCTATGAGATCACCTATCTGCATTTTAAATGCAACCATAACAAATGGTTCTGCAAGGAATGGTGGAAGAGATTCATCCATTTCGTTATATGTCTCTACTATGTTAGCTATTGGAGGACTTATATCTATTTTTCTGTTAAACATTGATGAAAGTGATGTTGCTGCTGAACCCATCATCTGATTCATAGCCTCACCTATTGCGCTGAGATGAAGATCTGTAAGTTCTTCTGCATCATCAGCATTACCAGGACCGCCCATCATAAGGTCAGTAATAATCTTAACATCTCTTTCTTTTAATATAAGTACATTATTGCCGTCAAGACCTTCTTTATATCTGATCTGTAACATAACACAAGGTCTGTCATATTTTCTCGAAAGCTGTTCCCAATCTGCTACTTCAACTCTTGGTGTTGTTATATTAACTTTCTGATTAAGAAGTGAACTAAGCGTAGTAGCCGCTGTTCCCATACTTATGTTGGATATTTCACCAACTGCATCCTTTTCGTAATCAGAAAGAATTTCTTCACCACCAGGAACATCGCTATTAGAATTATTATCACCGGCTGTGTTATTGTTGTCATTATCAACCGTTGCCGTATCCGCATTATCTTTGTTATCTTTGTTGCTGTCATCATTATTCATTCCATTTAATAATGCGTTTATCTCATCCTGTGATAACATGCCATCCATCTGTTACTCACTCTCCTCTCTAATTACGTCTGTTATTCTTACTGCGTATTTATCTTCAAAGTAACCAGGCAATGCATTGAATTTCTTGATGTTACCTACATACACATCCAGCTCCTGATTGACTTTTTTATCAATTTTAATTATATCTCCTACCTGAAGATTAACAAAGTCAGATACATTAACTTTTGACTCTCCAAGTATAGCCTTTATAGGCACTTTCGTCCTGCTGATAATGTTTTCAATAACATCGTCATACATTGTTGGATCTTTTTCCTGCATATTAGAAAACCAGAACTTAGTATTAAGCTTATCCATAACCGGCTCTAACAACGTAAATGGAAGACACACATTCACAAGGCCTTCCACGTCACCTATTTTAAGATTAATGGTTATAATAGCTATCGTTTCTGTTGGTGATATAATCTGCGCAAACTGCGAATTAGTTTCAATACGTTCAAGCCTTGGCGTTACTTTTATAACATTTTCCCACGGCTCTTTTAAAAGATTAACACATATTGAAAAAATTCGTTCTATTATAGTTAGCTCTATTTCTGAAAAATCTCTTTCCTTGTCAAGAGCCGTGCCAGCTCCTCCAAGTAATCTGTCAACTATAGCAAATCCGAGGTTTGATGCCATCTCCATAACCATGTTGCCCGCAAGAGGTTTCATGCTTACTACTCCGAGTAATACAGGATTAGACAAAGCATTGGAGAATTCTGAGTATATTACTACCTCTGAATTCACTATATCAACACTAACTGTTTTTCTTAAATAGGCTGGAAGATTAGTTGCTAGAAGTCTTCCAAAATGTTCGAAGATAATCTCAAGAGTTCTTAAATGTTCTTTAGAGAACTTGGAAGGTCTGGCAAAGTCATAATTCTTCACCTGTTTTTCTTCCGCATCCTTCATATCATCAACATCTAATTCACCAGAACTAAGAGCCTTTAAAAGATTATCTATCTCGTCTTGCGATAAGACATCTGGCATGTCTTCCTCACCTCCTTATACTTCATAATCATTAAACACATTCCCTTGTAACTTAGTTACTGTACAACAATAGATACAATTACTGATGTTATACACTGTGTCTGGAATGTATCCTGTAACTGTGATAACAGATCAGCCTCAATAGTTGCTTTACTTGATGCTACTGTACTGTATGTATATTTCATAGCCTCTGTCTGGACTGCATTTACAATAACTTTCATGCCATTATTAATGGTAGTGCTCTTTGCAGAATAATCCTTGGCTTTTGTGTTAAGACCAAGAGAAACATTCATAACAGCATAATGGGTTCTGCCACCATCTGTATATGATATCATAATATCATTAGAGCCATTGTTAGTTACATCAACATAAGATACGTCTTCTATTCCTGCATTAGCAGATGAACTCTTATCTGATGTATCTACTCCTGCGACATCAAGATCTATTATCTCTGCCACTTTACTTATAAGCTTATTAGTTTTGTTATTAGTTGATACTAATGAAAATGTAAGGATAACTGTAAGTGCAAGATTGATAAGTACGAGCGCAAGAGTTATCACATTTAATGTACTTTTTTTCATATGCTTTCTCCTTTTACTGAATATCGCTATTTAGATTATTATATATTCTTATCTCTACCCTTCGATTCTGTGCTCTTCCCTCAGCCGTTGAATTATCAGCAACTGGAACATTCTCACCTCTGCCTGAAGATGTCATGGTCTTAGCATCAAAATTCTTGGTATTCACAAGATAATTATATACACTATGTGCTCTGTGCACAGAAAGCATCATATTATCAGGATACTTTGCTGTATTAATTGGATTACTGTCAGTGTGACCCTCTATTGTTATGTAATTATCATTGTATGGATATATGGCATCCGCAACATTACTTAACAGTTTGACAGCATCTGATGTAAGCTCTGCACTTCCTGAATCAAACAGAATTCCACCATTCATATTAAGCATAACATACTTACTCGTTGCAGTTATCTCAACCTGGCTGTCAACGTTAGCTGACTTAAGATTATTTTCAATCTGTTCTGCCATATTCTCAGATTCTTTTAACCCTTCTTTTTCAACCTGCTCCTGGGCACTTTTTACTTCTTCTGTATAATCGCCATCTGTATTAAGTCCCATGTTGTTATAATAATTACTAAGATCGTTAAGCTGTGTTGCTCCACTTCCTACAAGTATTCCTTCATCTGTTAGTGCTGAACCACCAGCTGAAAAAATACTAAAACTCGCATTAAGTGATGCAGCTACCTTCTCGAATTTTTCTGCATCTACAGTTGACATTGAGAAAAGCAAAACGAAGAAACATAGCAGAAGGTTCATCAAATCACTGAATGTACTCATCCAGGCTGGAGAACCGGCTGGCTGTTCCTGAGGTTTTTTCTTAGCCATTAAGCCTCACCTCCACCTTCTTCTGCTCCGATAGCTGTTCTAGATGCAGGTGAAAGGAATGACTTGAGTTTTTCTTCAATAACTCTTGGGTTTTCACCTGCCTGTATTGAAAGAAGACCTTCGATAACTATTTCTTTAAGCTGATATTCAACTGCATTCTGTGACTTTAGCTTATTGGCTATAGGTGTACAAAACCAGTTTGCTATAAGTGAACCATAAAGAGTTGTAAGCAGGGCTGTTGCCATATTAGGACCGATAGTTGAAGAATCCTGAAGATCCTTTAACATATTAACAAGACCAATAAGTGTACCAATCATTCCCCATGCAGGACCAAGTGCCGCCCATGCCTCAAAAAAGCCTGCAACACTTCTGTGACGCTCATCCATATTCATAAGTTCTGTTTCAAGAATGCCTCTTACAAGTTCTGGCTCTGTACCATCTACTATAAGAAGAATACCTTTTTTCATAAATTCATCATCCAGATTCTGTGCAACCTCTTCAAGTGCAAGAAGACCTTCCTTTCTTGCAACATTAGACAATTCAATAATTTTAGCTATTGTCGCACCATGATCATACTTTGGATCTTTAAATGCAAGACCAATTCCCTTAAAATTACCAAGGAAATCTTTAAGAGTGTAAGATGCCATAATTCCTGACAACGAACCACCAATTGTAATAATAATTGAAGGAATATCAATGAAATTCTGGAGAACAGAGGCTCCTTTTCCCCACATGATTCCAAATATTACCATTACAAATCCAACAATAGTACCAATAAGTGTAGCTATATCCATCTAATACACCATCCATTCTTTCGTTGTGGGGCATACCTGTTCATATATATACAATACCCCCATAAAAAACTATTTATATTAAAACACCAATGGCAAAATAATGCAACAAAATACTGCCATTTTCTGCATATTTTTCTAATTAAATATCATCGTTATATATTAACCAGTTTCAGGCATATAAATGCAAAAACTAATACTGGAATATTATTTATGAATAATAACAATGATAGTGAAACGCTACAGTAAAAACATCCATAGCGTTTCACATTCATCCTGGCCGGTTATAAACCACCTTTATGTAAGTTATTAATTATCTCTTAAGATTAATAAGTTCTTCAAGTAAAGTATCTGATACTGTTATAATTCTTGAGTTTGCCTGATAACCTCTCTGTGTCGTAATCATGCTTGTGAATTCTGAAGCAAGATCTACATTAGACATTTCAAGAACACCAGACTGTATCTTACCGCTTGTTGCAGAAATTTCTTTTCCTATTCCATCAAAGTCACCAGAATTCAGTGTTGATGAATACAGATTCTCACCAACCTTTTCAAGACCCGCCGGATTAGTGAATTCAGTTACAGCAATCTGTCCTATAACCTGTGTATCACCATTGCTATAGCTTGCAACTATACGTCCTGATGTATCTATACCAACAGATGTCATAGAACCAACTGCCTTACCACCACCTACATACGCTCCTGATACAGGATCAAGAATACCATCTGTCTGCTTAATAGAATTCTTATCCTTAATCATCTTAATTCCAGACATATCTACTGTAAGAGTATGATCTCCAACTGCACCTATAGAATCAAGCTGTGGATCATTAGCTGTATCACTTCCTATTGTAAATGTTATGTTAGCATTTGCCTCATTAGAAAGACCCGTTACAGAGTTGAACACAAGTGAGCTATCTGTAGATATTGTTAAATTCGTTGCTTCTCCATCCTTTGTTATAGATGAACCAGTTATTGAATATGTTACATCATTACCTGTCTGTCCCTGTCTCTGCAATACTATCGTTGCCTGATATGAACTACCAAGACTATCATAGAAGTTAAGAGTTGTTGTAACATTCTCTGTTGATGATGAATCTATATTACCTGTCAATGTAAGACCTGTTGTTCTTTCAGGTAATGTATACTTGAATTCAGGGCTTTCAAGATAAAGCTTTGAAACCTTATCTTTAACTATTTCACCCGTTGTTGGATCAACCTGCCATCCCATTACATTGGCTCCTGACTGTGTAACAAGTGCACCTGACTCATCTCTTGTAAAGTTACCAGCTCTTGTAAAATAAGTAGTTCCTGCATTACTTACTATAAAGAATGCGTTACTTCCTGTGATTGCAAGGTCTGTTGCATTATCAGTTCTTTCTGTAGCACCTTCTGTTGTCATAGCTGTTGAAATAGAACCAACCTGTGAACCAAGACCTATCTGCATAGCGTTAGTACCACCTTTTCCAGTAGTAGCGCTAGGTCCTGTAGCTGTCTGTGTTGTCTGATAGAATACTTCGCTAAAAGTCATTGACTGTGACTTATAAGCTACTGTATTAACATTTGCTATATTATTACCTATAACATCCATTCTTGTCTGGTGTGCCTTAAGGCCTGATACACCAGAGAACAATGCTCTCATCATAATATTGTTCCTCCATATTGCTTAACCATATTTTCATATGATGCAGACAATGTTTGTTCATCTTTTCCGTCATTCCAAGATGAATAGCATCCTTAGTGGTCCTGCTATATAACTACTGCACCATCTATGTTTGTATATATATTATCTTCACTTGAATTCTGGTTCATGGCTGTTATAACCATCTTCTTATCAGTATTAACTATGAATGCAAGGTCGTCTATTAGTACCAAGGATTCTTTGATTCCTTTATCAGATGCCTTTTTAGTTCCTTCTTCAAGTCTTGTCATCTGTTCGTCAGTAAGTCTGATAGCTCTCTGTGTCAGTCTTGCATCAGCATGCTTGCTAAATCTTAACTGTTCAGCTGCTGCTGTGTGGTCTGCTCTTTCCGTAACAAGATCATCTATTGACTTCTGTCTACTTAATATTTCAGTAAATGAAGGGCCATCATAAGTGGCATTAACATCCTGTTTCTTTCTCTTACTGATAGCTTCGGCCATTCGTTCAATTGAATTAATATTGTTATTAATCACATTATTCATATGAATCTCCCATTCCACCTGATATATGATATATCAGATAATCAACTTAACCTAAGCCCGGATACTTTCACTCCTTTTACAGTATCCATTATTTAGTTTTATTGTCTGTATTGGTATTGGAATTATTACTGTTTCCAGCATTATTCCACTTCTCATAGTAATCTTTATCAATAACCTGATCAATATCATTGATATCATATAGATTACCATTGATTCCAAGATATATAGTTCCATCAATTTCCTGCCAGCCGTTAACAACGCCTCCGGCATATCCTGAACTATTCGTATCAGTCTTTACTATAACAGCTTTACCTATAAGGTTGGATGCTGTCTGGCTAAGCACTCTTTCATTCATCTCTGATGTTGCTTCTACCTGTGAGAATGTAGCCATCTGAGCCATATAATCAGAATTACTTGTTGGTTCAAGTGGATCCTGATTCTGCATCTCAGCGACAAGCAGACTTAAAAAGTCTTCCATATTAAGTGTGTTAGATTTCTTGGTATTAGATGTCTTCGATGTAGAACTCATAATCTGGCTTGATGCCACACCTGTTGTATCTATTGTTCCTGCCATAATATCATCTCCTTTCATATATTAATGCCAATATACAGACATACATTATGCCGTATACTCAACACTGCTATTTCCATTCTGCATAGATGCTTTCTTTCTTAGTTCTTCCGAATCTATATCTTCATCCGGGTCATCCATGTAGTCACTTAAGTCAAGCTTCTTATTCAGCTTGCGCTCTGACTGTTTTCTTTCAGATTCATTCTGTCCAAAATTCTGTCCTGCTTCAAACTGGTGAGTCATTACTGTAATCTCAACTGCATCTACCTTGATTCCCTGATTCTGGAAATTCTCCTTAAGTGCTGTCATCTGGTTTTCAAGAGCTGTTTTAACCTGCTCATTCTGTGCAGCTATCTGTGCAGATAATATTCCATTCTTTGCCGAAACTGTAACATGTACACTTCCCAGTCTTTCAGGATTAAGCATAACCTCTATGCTTGTCATTTCCTTACCCGCTGTAAGCTTGATCTGGTCTATGACCTGATTAACTATATCAGCTTCACTTACATAAGAAGTATCTTCTGTTATGATATCAGCAAAACTCTCGGATACACTCTGAAGCATATTATCAGCAACACTTCCATAGGTTTCTGTGTTGTGATTCTGTTCACCTGTCTGTGCATGCTGTTTTTCTGAACCATCCGCTGTTATTTTCTTAGCAAGTGATTCGCTTAATGTTTCCTGTACAGCTTCAGGCTGCCCAGCAAAATTTTCTTCTGTTTTACCCTTTTCGTCAGATGTATCAGTAACAACCGTTTCTTTTGCAGGAAGATCATCCGTTTTTATTGTGGATATAACATCAGAAACATTGTTAACATCTATGTTTAACATATCTGCTATATCCTGCTGTGATGAGTTTACAACATTCAGAATAGATGTCAGCTTGTTTAACATATTGTCATCTGTAATAAGTGATATTGCATCTGTACCTGTTAATTCTCCAACAAGCTCTGTAACCTTGACAACTGAAAGAAGATCATTAACTGTCATTCCAAGAACTTCCATGGCCTTAGCTATATCTTCATCAGAAACATCAAGTTCATCCTTAATAGCTTCTTTAACATCCTGTACAGAATCACTTATTTTATCATTAAGCTTGTCCTTATCAACAGTACTTACTGCATCAGATTTCTTATTATCAGCTTTATCTGAAACCTTTGTACTCTGTGTGTCATTCTTAACCTGAGTATTCTGATTTTTAGTTAAATCCATGACTCCGGTTTTATTATTAGATGAGCCAACATTAGCTCCTGAGGTATTCTTAGCAAGAGAAGATGCCATAACAGACTTAAAATCAGAACCCTTACCAGAATTACTGCTTCGTGAAAGCGCTGCTGTTGAAACATTATTAACAGTTGCCGTTCCCATAACTGCTGAACTTACCATGCCTTGTTACCTCCTTTCTTCTATTGATTTAATAAATGATGCTTCCGGCTGACATATCAAAAGGCAGTCTGTAATCGCTCAGTAAGCCTTATGAAGCTGTAAGCCATATGCATCTGTCTGGGCAACATATCTTACGCCTAGACATAATATATGTAACAGATCATATGATTAACATATGACCGGGTTACCTGTATTCTGTTATGTAATGCTGCTTAATATTAATAATACAGCACCTCACCATTCTATGGATATGTAATCTTTGTAAGCTTAGCTGCATAAACAGGATCCATCGCTGCAAGCACTGCTGCTCTCTGCTTAGATGTCATACAGTTAAGTATCTTGGCGACAAGATTGGTATCTCCTGTCATCTCTTCAAAAATAGCTGCTGCCTTATCAGCATCCATCTTAGCATATGCCTCTGCCCAATCCTTAACACGCTGTGACTCCTGTAAGTCCTTAACAACCTGCTGATATAACTTGGCTGCATTATCCGAATCAATTGATTCATACCACTGCTTATAATTTTCTATATCAGGAGCATTGTCTGCATATACAACCTCCTGGTCGAACTTATCTTTAAGATCCTGATAATATTGTGCATTCTCTTCAAACACTTTAAGTCTGGCAACCTCAGCCTGAAGATCCGCTATAGTTGATGAATCCGACGAATCATTGTTCTGATAATCTGCAAGCTGGGCTTCAAGTTCATTAATTCTATCTATTGCCTCAGACAGATTCTTGTATTTTCCACCATTCTCTTCAGATACTTCTTCATCTGTTGCATCTGGAAGAATCATATTGATACCTGGTATATTCTTAAGATATGGTCTTAACATACTTCCTATACCACCAACATTCATCTTGATAAGCAATGCAAATATAGCAAGCCATATGATAATAACAATAAGTACAATCAGTATATTAAGGAACTTGTTTCCACCTGAGCTTTCCGATTCTTCGCCCATATCTAAGCTGTCGTCAATGTCTAATTCTTCCTTGGATTTCTTCTTTGCCATAACACTCTGTTCTCCATTAATTCATCTGTGCATCATAGATAGCAATTAATATCAGTTATCACTATCATCCAATGTCATCTTCTCTATTATTATAATTGAAACTTACAACTTCATCAATCTCTTTCATCTCCTGTGCGTTTAATTCATGTAAAAATTCTTCGAAAGCTTTTTCTTTTAGTTTTTCCTGAACTTTTCTTTCCTTAACCGCAACTGTAAGCTTCTGCATAGCTGCTTCAACATTCTTTTCTGCTATTTTCACCCTGACTGACTGGTTCTTTGCCATTTCCTCAGTTATCTCTATAGCTTCATTACAGCGCCTTATTTTAGCAATATCCAAAACACCTGATGCCAGTGCCTTTGCCTGTGCTTTGTATGAATTTAATGTATCAACTATGCTCTGCATTCTGTTCTCTTCGTCATGTAATACACCAAGCATCTGAGCATATTCAGTCTTTGCCTGTGTTTCCATACGCTCTTTAATGTTAAGTATATTCTGCATTCCATATACGAATTTAGCCATATATTTGTCTTTCTTTATATATTATATATTACATTGCTTCATTGTGCCAGCATAACACTGATGATATTAGTACCAAAAATATCATTATCCAGATACATGTATCTGGCATATTTAGAAACAAGAATACTAATTGTCACCGTCTTTGCTGCCCCTGTCCGCCAGACTGACCTCCAAGCTTGAGTTTTCCTGCTTCAAAATCATCATAATCCTCAAATAGCTTCATAAGTGCCTGTAGTTCTTCTTCAAATGAGAACTTTTCATCTGTCTGCTGCATAAGGAATTGGTTGACTGCATCTATCTTATATATGGCATAATCTATATTTCTGTTAGAACCACTCTTATATGCACCAATATTTATAAGGTCTTCCGCTTCATTATATGTCGCAAGTACTGTTTTCAAACGACCTGCTGCTTTCTTATGTTCTTTGGTAACTATCTGGCTCATGCATCTTGATATACTCTGAAGAACATCTATTGCCGGATAATGGTTCTTATGTCCTAACTTCCTTGATAACATAATATGTCCATCAAGAATACTTCGAGCCGTATCAGTGATTGGTTCATTAAAATCATCACCATCAACAAGAACTGTATACAATCCTGTTATTGAACCTTTATCAGACATACCAGCTCTTTCCAGCAACTTAGGCATCTCACTATATACACTAGGTGGGTAACCCCTTGTTACCGGTGGTTCACCAGATGCAAGTCCTATTTCCCTTTGTGCCATGGAGAATCGGGTTAATGAATCCATCATAAGAAGAACATCTTTCCCCTGATCCCTGAAATATTCAGCTATCGCCGTTGCTGTCTTAGCTGCCTTATTTCTTATAAGTGCAGGCTTGTCTGACGTTGCAACTACCAGCACGCTTCGTTTCATTCCTTCTGGCCCTAAGTCTCTTTCAACGAATTCCCTTACTTCCCTGCCTCGCTCACCTATAAGTGCGATAACATTTATATCAGCCTTTGTGTTTCTGGCAAACATACCAAGAAGCGTACTCTTGCCAACACCACTTCCGGCAAATATTCCTATTCTTTGTCCTTTACCAACTGTAAGCAGACCATCAACAGCTTTTACTCCCAGTGGAAGAACTTCGCTTATTATTTCTCTTTCCATTGGATCTGGTGGCGCTGCTTCTACAGAATAACTGCTATCAAGCATTAGCTCTGTTCCATCTGTAGGGTTGCCTAATCCATCTAATGTATGTCCTAATATATCGTTTCCAACTTTAACTTCAAGAGGTTTCTCTGTGTTCTCAACTATGCTTCCAGGTCCTATTCCATCTACCACATCAAAAGGCATCAGAAGTACTCTTGAATCTTTAAAGCCAACCACTTCTGCATACAACACCTGGCTTTTATCAGCTGAATATATTTTACACAGGTCATTTAACTTAGCATCTGGTCCTATCGACTCAATAGTAAGTCCAACTATCTTTGTAACCTTTCCAAGTTTTTTATAGAAAGATTGCTCTGTTAAAGCATAATATTTGTCCTTATTCAGAATTGACAACTTTCTTTCCTCCCTGTCTGAATCCTTCAACCGAAACTATTATACCTGTTCATCTAATGTGTACAACTTAACAGCTTAATAGCTTTGATAAGATTGTTAAGTTCTATATCAAGGCTGCAATCATACACGCCAGTATCACTCTCAATAATACACTGGTTTTTCTTCATGGACTTATCTTCTACTATATCCATGCTTACCTCTTTTGATAATGAACAATATATCTTTCCCTGATTATTAACAAGGAACTTATAATCATCCGGTGATACTTTTATAATGAACTCGTTGCTTATATCTGTGTTTTTAATAACACCATTAATAAGACCAATTATAATATCCTTATTATCTTCAGCTACTGTGTATGTTATTTTTCTGAACACTTCCGTGATTGTTTCAACAAGTTCAGGCTCCATAGCCGCTTTCATATTATTATACTCTTCTTCAAGCTGCTGTTTCTTTGCCTCATAATCTCTTTCAAGCTCATCAGCCTTAGCCTGATATTCTTCCCTTGCATTCTGTGCACCCTGTTCATATCCAGTGCGTTTAGCATCCTCTATTATCTTGCCAGCTTCTATATGAGCCTGTGCCAGAACTTCATTAGCTTCATCCTTTATTGACTTTGCCTGTTCATTAGCTTCTTCTATTGCCGCTGCAAGCTGATTCTTAACGTCCTCTGTGTTCTGTGAATCTGTGTCAGCTTCATCATCTTCTGAACCTGTAAGAAGCTGCTCTACTACATCTGCTTTTATGCCATTAACAAAACCATCTGCATCGACATTTTCATGATTTTCTTTATCATCTACAATATTCTTAAGCTTGAGTTTGATTAATTCATTATAATCAATTATACGTTCTTCGCTTATTACTGTAGTTCCTCTTTTTAACAGATTAGACAATTATCTCGTCACCTCCGCCTCTTGCTATTACAATTTCTGCTGAATCTTCAAGCTTTCTGATTACGTTAACAATCTTCTGCTGTGCCTCTTCAACATCCTTCATACGTACAGGACCCATATATTCCATATCTTCCTTTATCATTACAGCAAGACGCTTTGAAAGGTTATTAAGAATAACATTCTGTACTTCTTCTGTTGCACCCTTAAGTGCAAGTGCAAGGTCAGAGTTATCGACATCCCTAAGCACTCTCTGGATAGCTCTGTCGTCGAGTGAAAGTATATCTTCGAATACAAACATCTTCTTTCTGATCTCGTCTGCAAGCTCTGGCTCTTCAACTTCGAGAGTTTCCATAATATGTCTCTCTGTTCCTCTGTCAACAGAATTAAGGATTTCAACGATAGCATCTACACCACCGACAATCGTGTAATCCTGGTTGACTAAGGATGCAAGCTTCTTCTCAAGTACCTTCTCAACCTGTTTAATAACATCAGGAGATGTTCTGTCCATCTGTGCAATTCTTCTAGCTACATCTGCCTGTTTCTCAGGAGGCAGTGAAGATATAACCG
>ERZ808240.1117-NODE-1117-length-34213-cov-3.852626_pt1 | contig 34213 bp, 25 predicted proteins | sample MGYA00521084_ERZ808240 | MGnify/ENA primary metagenome ERZ808240 (study PRJEB31516, sample SAMN03275571) | gut metagenome | biome: mammalia-associated habitat; material: feces | host: Papio cynocephalus | place: Kenya | collected 2012-08-06 ... | reverse complement strand
ATATCATTATATCATAAATATGAATTTTTTTCAATATAGTATAATATATAAAAAAACCGGACAATTTTCTGTCCGGTTTTGTGTTTTTTCTGAATTAATTTTTTTTGATTTCCATTGCAAGAATTTCTTCTTTTCGGTTCAGAATATCATCAGAAAGGAGAATTTTTTCTGCATTTTCAAATCCTATTCTTGAAATTGTATCTGAAAAGCGTTCGCCGAGTATTCCCTGTTCTCTGAAAAGGAGTATGGCTTTTTCGACAATTTTTATAACTTCTTCACGTCCGGTAATAATTCCTGAAAGCATATATGCTCTTGAAACCTGTTTTCCCCAGCGTCCGCCTATATATACACCATAGCCGTTTTTATAGTTGTCGTATGCTTTGAACGGGCATTTGTTCATACATCTTCCGCAGTGATTGCATTTTTCTGAATCATAGATAACCTTTTCACCGTCAGGTTTCCTTGATGCCTTTATGGGACAGGCTTTTTCAACCTGACAGACTTTACAGCCACGGCATTTCGACAAATCAACAGATGGTGCTCTCTGACCGATAATTCCGACATCATTCAAATCAGGCTTGACGCAGTTATTCGGACAGCCTCCGACTGCTATCTTGAATTTATGCGGGAGTGATACATTTCCATAACCTTTATAAAATACTTTGTGGATTTTCTCTGAAAGTCCGTATGTATCTATAAGTCCGTACTGACAGGTTGTACCTTTACAGGAAGTAACAGGTCTTACTTTTCTGCCTGTACCGCCTGCTTCAAGACCATATTCAGCAAGAAAATTTCTTAAAGGTTCAATATTTTCATAAGGTATTCCCTGAATTTCCATAGACATTCTGACAGTCATAGAAATCTCTCCTGAACCGAATTTTTCTGATGCCTCTGAAATTATGCGACATTCTTCAGCAGTAATTTTTCCGTTTCTGGTTATGACTCTTGCGTTGAAAATATCCTCTGTGTTTTTATCGTGAAGAAATCCGAGAGCCTTGACTCTTGCAATCTCATCTTTTGAAATCTTTGACATAGCAAATAAAATCCTTTCAGCGTATTAAATTAATATAATTATATCATATCATAATACTCTGAAATAATCAATATGTTTTCAGAAATTTTTTGCTTGAAAAACTATAAAATATATGTTATAATCATAAAAATAAAATCTTGAATTGAGGAATTTTCTATGCTTATAAATCTTACGGATATAAACAAATTCTATAACGGAAATCAGGTGCTTAAAAATATAAATCTTACTATTGATGAATCTGATAAAATAGGGCTTGTAGGTGTCAATGGCTGTGGAAAGTCAACGCTTATAAAAATTATTACCGGAAAAACTGAACCTGACCGCTTTACTGAACGTGACGGAATAGTTTCAACGGCATCTAAGACTACAATCGGATATCTTGAACAGATGGGCGGTCTTGACAGCGAAAGCACTGTTATTGATGAAATGAAAAAAGTTTTTTCAGATATAACAAATGCAATCGGGAGAATGAGAGAAATTGAAGTTAAGATGTCAGAGGGCGACAATTCATATGATGAGGAATATCACAGGCTTTCATCGTGGGTTGAAGCAAATGACGGATATAATACTGATTTTAAAATAAAGATGATTTTAAACGGTATGGGTTTTACTGAAAATGAACTTGAAAGAACTGTTTCGGGATTCAGCGGAGGAGAAAAAACACGCCTTGCAATTGCAAAACTTCTTCTTGAAGAACCGAATATTCTTATTCTTGATGAACCTACCAATCATCTTGATTTTAAAACTATTATGTGGCTTGAAGATTATCTGAAATCATATAAGGGTGCTGTACTTGTTGTATCTCATGACAGATTTTTTCTTGACAGAGTATGTACATCGATATGTGAAATTGACAGGGGAATCCTTACACGTTATAAGGGAAATTATTCTGCTTTCGTGAAACTTAAAGATGAGGCTGTTGCACGTCAGGAAAAGGAATATGAACTCCAGCAGAAAGAAATTGCAAAAATGGAGGATTATGTTGCAAAAAATCTTGTAAGGGCATCTACTTCCAAAAGTGCAAAAAGCCGTATAAAAGCTCTTGATAAAATGGAACGCATTGAAAAACCGATAACTTATACAAAATCCGCAAAGATAAGATTTACTTATTCTTTTGAACCTCCTGTTGATGTTCTTTCAGTAAAGAATATTGATATTTCAGTGGGTGAGGGAAGTCAGCGAAAAACGCTCCTTGATGAAATTTCTTTCAATGTAAGACGTGGCGACAAGGTCGGAATTATCGGTGACAACGGAATAGGTAAATCAACACTTCTTAAAATCATTCAGGAAAAAATCAGCCACAAAGGACTTGTACGCTGGAACTCAAATATAAAAATTTCATATTTTGAACAGGAAAGCACTAATCTCAACAAGGCTCTGACTGTTATGGAGGAACTTCATCACCGCTATCCCTCTATGACTGAACTGGAAATAAGAAATATTCTTGCACAGGTACGCCTTACCGGTGAAAATGTTTTCAAGGAAACAGGTGTTATAAGCGGTGGCGAACGTGCAAAGCTCTGTTTTGCAATTATGATGCTTGAACACGGAAACGTTCTTATTCTTGATGAACCTACAAATCACCTTGATTTGTCATCAAAGGACGCTATTGAACAGGCTCTTGAAGAATATACAGGAACAATTATTTTTGTATCGCACGACAGATACCTTTTAAGCAAGATTGCCACACGCATTATTGAGCTTAAAGCAGACGGATATGAAGTTTATGAAAATAACTTTGCAAAATATCTTGATATTCTGAAACAGCGTCAGGAAGAAGAAAAACGCAGAACTGATGCTGAAAAGCTTGAAAAGGCTCAGACTGCTATGCGTGAAAAATCTGCCGCTGCATATAAATCAAAACAGCAGAGAAGTGCTGAGGCTGAAAGACGTAAAAAAATTAAGGCTCTTGAAACTGAAATCGATACACTCCAGAATCAGCTTGATTTGCTTAATGAGGAAATCACAAAACCTGAAATTTTTTCCGATTATGAAACTATGAACCAGAAATGTTCCGAAATAGACAGGATTAAAACCCTTATAGATGAAAAATTCGATACGCTCGTTGAACTTGATATATAGAATATGCACAAAAAACACGATTTTTATTTGTAAATTTGGTTGAATTAACAGTTTTATGATTTTATTTTATCTGTTTTTATTGAAATCATAATAATTATGTGTTATAATATCCTTTAAGCAGATTCTCTGTATTAATATTCTTCGGAGGTGACTTTTTTATGAAGCATATTATGACTATCAACAAGGCTAATCTCAAGGAGTCAGCAGTTAAGGGTGGCTGTGGCAAGTGTCAGGCATCATGTCAGTCTGCATGCAAAACATCATGCACAGTAGCTAACCAGAAGTGCGAAAGATAAGCTCTGATTTTCTTTAAGATTCAAGTCCATCAGGGGCAACATTTTTTAATGTTGCCTCAATTTTCATTTATTTATATATTTCTGAAAGGCTGATTTGATATGATACACAAATATAAACTTGGCGGATTTAATATAGTTCTCGATGTGAACAGCGGAGGCGTTCACGTTGTTGACGATTTGACTTATGATATGCTTGATAACATTGAACCTCCATTCAGTGAAGAATGTCCTGAAGATGTTGTTAAAAAGCTTTCAAGATTTTATTCCCCTGAGGATATTAAAACCTGTTATACTGAAGTTACTGAACTTTATAATGATAAAATCCTTTTTTCAGAGGACGATTATGAAAAGTATGCTGATTATTCAGTAATGTCTCCTGTAAAGGCTATGTGTCTGCTTATATCTCAGGATTGCAATTTAAGATGTGAATACTGCTTTGCTGAAACAGGTGATTTCGGTATGGGCAGAAAGCTTATGACCTTTGAAACAGGTAAAAAGGCTATTGATTTTCTTCTTAAAATGTCTGCTAACCGTGAAAATCTTGAACTCGATTTCTTCGGCGGAGAACCTCTTATGAATTTCGGTGTCGTAAAGCAGGTTGTTGAATATGCCCGCTCAAAAGAAAAGGAATATAACAAGAAATTCAGATTTACCATAACTACAAACGGAATGTTGCTTGATGATGATAAGATTGATTTCATAAACAGGGAAATGTCAAACGTTGTTCTTTCTGTTGACGGCAGAAAGGAAGTAAACGACAGAGTGAGAAAACGTGTTGACGGTACAGGCTGTTATGACAGAATTATGCCTAAATTCCGCAATCTTGTTGAAAAAAGAGGAGATAAGGAATATTATGTGAGAGGTACTTTCACAAAGTATAATCTTGATTTTTCAGAAGATGTTTTTGACCTCTATCATCAGGGATTTGACCAGATTTCCGTTGAACCTGTTGTAAGTGATTCAAAGGAAAAATATGCTATAACTGAAAAGGAAATTCCTGAAATTTTCAGCGAATACGAAAGACTTGCTGAAAGAATACTTGAAAGCCGTAAAAATGATGAAAAGTTCAATTTCTTCCACTTTATGCTTGACCTTGACCAAGGTCCTTGTGCTATAAAGCGTCTGAGAGGCTGTGGTGCGGGAAATGAATATGTCGCAATAAATCCTGACGGCGATATATACCCGTGTCATCAGTTTGTCGGCATTGAAGATTATAAAATGGGCAGTCTTGATGATGATACATTCAATTATGATATAAAGAAGGAATTTGCATCATGTCATGTTTATTCAAAACCTGAATGTAAACAGTGCTGGGCAAAATTCTATTGCAGCGGCGGTTGCAATGCAAATAATTATCAGTATATGGGTGATATTCACAAGGCTCACAAACTTTCATGTCAGCTTCAGAAAAAGCGTCTTGAATGTGCAATAATGCTTAAAGCATATGAATTCTGCGGAAAAGACGAATAAAATCAAAGGCAGTTCAGAAAAAAATCTGAACTGCCGTTTTTTTTAATCTTCCTGATATTTTTTGTTTGCCTTATAGACCTGCTCCATAAATTCACGTTCAGGATTAGTGAGCTTATGACCTTTTCTGTATACGAGAACATCTTTATACATTCTTGAATTTGATTTGCACTGAATCTGTACAAGGTGATGTTTGTCAAGGAGTGGCTGAGGTATCGGAGATACCCACATAAAAGTGTTCGGGTCATTTTCAAGAACTACAAACTGGCTTGCACGTTCAAAAAGAAAAATTCTCTTGTCAACAGTTTCAGAAAATTCCGCTTTCAGCACATCTGTCTGTGAGAGTGAGGGAACGTATGAATCAGAATGTGTTATTTCTATATAATCCGAAAGACTTTCAAAAGTTATTTCATTCATCTGTGCGAGAGGGCTGTCCTTTGAAGTTATCAGGACATAATTAAATTCCGTTATAGTTTCATGTGCAAGTTTTTTTTCGTTGAAAAGTGCCTTGAAGTATTTATCAAAAAGTGCCTGAAAGCGTATAATTCCGAGATTACATTCATTTGTTATCAGACTGTTTATTGTCTGCATTGAATTTGTTTCCTTGTAGAATATTGTTGCAGGGAGGTCACGGTTGATTTTTTTTGAAAATTCTGCAAGAGCATATGAAATATAGCTTGCTCTCGGAACGCATACAGATAATTTCTGTCTGCCCTTTTTACCCTTTTTGTAGATATTTTCAAGTTCATCAACCTGAGAAGTGATTTTTCTTGCATATTCAAGAAATTCTTCACCTTCCGGAGTAGTTATGATACCTTTTGAAGTACGGCGGAATATTTTTATTCCCAGATTATCTTCAAGTTCTTTTATTGCACGGCTTAAATTCGGCTGTCCCATATATAGAACTTCAGCAGCCCTGCTTATTGATTTTGTGCGGTCTATTTCCACTGCATATTTAAGATGAAGAAGATTCATTTTTCCGCCTCCTCTGGAAAAAATCAGCCGTCAATTTTTATAATTCCGTTTCTTTCGAGATTGTAAAGGAACATAAAACGTGCCTCATCACGGCATTCTGGTTTTACAAGATAGTACATATAACATTCGATAAGATACATTCTGTTTGCAGTTCTGCCCTCGATTTTGAACTGATTGAATCCCATAGGCAGATATTTGTTGAATATTAAATCAGGGCTTATATGATGTGAAAGCTTTTTGCTGTCAAAGATTGTTTTTCCTCCTGACGGACATTTGATATTCTTGACTACTGTGAAATCCGAATAGTCAGACATATTGAACGGTTTATTCGGGTGATTTTTAAGGTGATTGCAGTATGCAATCTGCTGGAGTCCTACCTGATAATATTCCTCGCTTCTGAAAGGACATTTCGGAACACAGCAGGAATTTATAAGAAGTTCACATTTTTCCTTATGCGGAAGTTTTTCAAGAATATCAAATTTGTTGTTCAGGTCGTAATCAAGAACCACAACGCTGTAATCCTTATTAAGTTCGCTTTCAAGTTCAGGAATATCAAGTATTCTCTTGCAGGTTGAGCTTGTTATTTTATAGTTCGGATAATTTTTTCTGATATATTCTTCAAGAAGCGGTGAAAATACGATTACCTCATTAAGACCGTTATCTGCAAGACGCATTACCATATTGCAGAATCTGTCATTGAGATGTTCTTTTTTCAGTGCGGGATTTGTGAAAGTAAATCTTAACGGAATACCTTTGCTGTTAAAGGCTGAAAGAATATTTTTTATATATGTTTCATCACAGGTTGCACCGCCTACTGTTCTTCCGCCGTTCCAGAGTGACGGCGGAAATACTCCGTAAAATGAGGCAATTTCGATATTGTCATAAAAATATTCAGGCATGTTTTTCATCATACTCAGAAGAATAAGATTCAGCTTTGCGTGATGTGTGAAATCAGGCAGATGAAATCTTGCTTTTAGTTCGGACATTTTTTCTGTTCTCCTTATAATAATATTTAAAATTCAGTAATAGTTCCTGCAATATACTGCTGAACAGCAAGTGCATCACTTGCGTTTATGCCGTTTCCTCTTGAATGAACATCAGCATTTGCGATTCCCTGTTCTGAAAGCGGATTTGTTTTTGAATCGCTTACATATGATGCTATTGCTACGACATCAGCAATATCAACAGAATTATCGTTGTTTGCATCGCCCATAAGTGTCGGAGAAAGTCCCACAACTATTGAGCAGTCCTGAGATGTTTTGAAAGCGTGTTCCTGCATTGATAAATTATTTTCACAGTCAGTGAACTGGTCAGTGTCAAGAAACCAGAAATTTATTTTATATTCATCGCCTGCCTGTGCATCATCAGGAACAGTCATATTTATTTCAATGACAGTGCCGTCCTTTCCGGTATCTTTATCTGAAAAAGCAGTAACAAATATACAGTTCTGCTGTCGTGAAACATACGGCGATATATCGGGAACGTGGGGATTATCTTTAACAATATGGTTGTTTATATCCTCACCGGTTCTTGAATATACACTGCATGTATTTATATCACTTACGGCATCACCGCTTGAATAATATACAGAGCCGTCATCTTCGCCGTCAGGAATAAGCTTTGCATCATAATTGAAATGTATTCCGAATGTACTCCATTCGCTTTTCCCTGATATTTCATAGGATATGCGGACGGTTTCGCCTGCAACAGCTTTATATCTTTCCTGACCGTTTGCCCTTAGTCTTAAAACAGGACTTCCGGAAGCTTCTGTATTCAGTTCAGGGAACACAACGGCTTCTGTTGCAACGATAAGCGGTATTATATATATAAGTTTTTTTAATTTCATAAAGGTACACCTCAGTCTGAATTTTACTACTTTAATTATATCATGTAAAATTTGTTTTGTCCACAAAAAATACCGATAATTTTTGTTGACTTTAATCCAAAAAAAGTTTATAATAAAATGTATATATCATCTGTTTTTCCGCATAATTAATTCTGTGAGAAATATTTATCGGTAAAAGGAGATATATATGAAAACAAATCAGGATAATCAGGATTTTTTTACTATGCCTGAAGAAAATCAGAATAATGATGATTCACAGAACAGTGCAGAACAGCGTAATGATGAGGCAGAGCTTATTGAAAAAATGGGAGAGGTTGTTTCCCAGAATTCAAAACATCTTATACATTGTCTTAACATAATAGGTCAGGTTGAAGGTCACTATATTCTTTCTTCACAGAACAAGACAACAAAATATGAACATGTTATTCCCGCACTTATTGCAATAGAACAGGACAGAAGTATTGAGGGGCTTATAATTATACTGAATACAGTGGGCGGTGATGTTGAAGCAGGTCTTGCTATTGCAGAACTTATTGCCGGTATGAAAACTCCTACCGTTTCTCTTGTTGTGGGCGGAGGTCATTCAATAGGAGTTCCGCTTGCTGTCAGTGCGAAATGTTCATTTATAGTGCCGTCAGCATCTATGACCATTCACCCCGTAAGAATGAACGGGACTGTTCTCGGAGTTCCGCAGACTCTCTCTTATTTTGAAAAAATGCAGGACAGAATAGTTAATTTTGTCGTTTCAAACAGCAGTATCTCTGAAGAAACCTTCAGGAAACTTCTTATGAACACAAGTGAGCTTGTTATGGACGTGGGAAGTGTTGTTGAGGGAAAAAAGGCTGTTGAAATCGGTCTTATAGACAGACTCGGCGGACTGAGTGATGCTGTTGAATGTCTTTATGAAATGATTGAAAATTCTGAAAGGCGTTATTCTGATTAATCATCTATTTTTACGGAGGATTATTATGGAATTTTTAGATGCAGTCATTCAGGGTATTATTCAGGGACTTACAGAGTTCCTGCCGGTATCAAGTTCCGGTCACCTTGCACTCTATCAGCACTATTTCGGAAAATCTGAGGACAGTTCCGGATTATTTTTCTCAGCTATTCTTCATCTCGGAACTCTCCTCGCAACATTCCTTGCGTTCAGAACAGAAATATGGGCTTTGATTAAGGAATTTTTCTCAATGATTGGCGATTTGTTCAAAGGAAAACTCTTTAAGACAAAGATGAATCCTGAAAGACGTATGATTGTTATGCTTATACTTTCATGTCTTGTACTTGTGCCGTTTGTCCCGCTGAAAAGCACTATTGAAATGGTATCAGAAAAATATATGATAGTTCTCGGCTGTCTGTTTTTATATACTTCTGTTATACTTTATCTTTCAGACAGATGCACAAAGGGCAAAAAATCAGAGGCAGATATTACTCCTAAAAATGCCCTTACTGTCGGACTTTTTCAGGCTATTGCACTTTTCCCCGGCGTATCACGTTCGGGCTCTACAATTTCAAGCGGTCTTTTCTGCGGATTTTCAAGGGAATTTGCTGTAAGATATTCATTTATTCTCGGAATACCTACTATTCTTGCAGGCTGTCTGCTTGAGGTAAAGGACGCTGTTGATGCATCTGAATCTATGGGAAACTTTGCTGTTTATGCTGTTGGATTTGTTGTTTCTGCAATTGTCGGAATATGTGCCATTAAAATGGTAAACTGGATTGTAAAATCTGATAAGTTCACTGTCTTTTCAATATATACACTTCTCCTCGGTCTTGGAATAATAGGCTATGAGGTTTTTACAAGAATTGCATAATACTTTAATTTACATATAGAGAGGGTTTCAAAATGGCGGAAAGAAAAAAAAAGGAATCACAGGATTCTGAAAAAAATAAGTCATCTCCTGAAAGAAACAGCGGAAATCATTTAAATTCCGTTATTCTTTTCGCTTTGGGAATACTTTCGGCTCTCCTCATTCTTGTTGAGGGGACTGCCGGCTGGAGAGCTATGCACAATGTTCTTACCGGTATATTCGGAGTTTCTGTCATAGCCGTTCCGGTTCTTTTCATATATATAGCTCTTGTTATTGATAAAAATGAAAAAAGCTCAGAACAGGTTGCAAAGCAGGTTATATGGGGAATTGGTCTTATAATTCTTTTCAGTTCACTGATACAGCTTTACTTTATAGGCGATTTCAAAGGCAACAGCTTTTCAGAAGTAATAAATTCACTTTACAGCGGAGGAAAAAAATTAAGGGGCGGAGGAGTTGCAAGTATTGTTTTTTCGGGACTTCTTTTAAAATGTTTCGGAGTTACGGGAGCAAGAATACTTGCAGGGCTTATTGCCTGCGTTTTTGCTGTAATGCTTGCTGATATAAGTCTTTATCAGCTTTTTGAATATCTTACAAAACCTTTTAAAGCTCTTGTGAGTCTTAGTTCAAAGCTCAAAGGAAACTGGGAAAATGATTTCTATTCATCTGATGATGAATCAGATGATAATGAGGCAGAACAATTCTGCGGTAATATTGAAGATGAAGCAACACAGCTTATTGAAGAAAAACCGAAAAGAGCCAGAAGAAAAAAACATTCCGTTGAAGATGAAGAAAATATTTCTGAATCTGATGCTATTGATTCTGAACAGGAAAATTTGAAAATTTCTGAAGTTACTGATGATAATGATATTCAGGAAGAAACTGAAAATAATGACAACAGTTCTCTTGATGAACTTATAAGCCGTGCTGCTGAACCTAAACCCGTTCAGCTTGATTTGTTCAGCGATGAAGAAAATATTGAAATTCCTGAACATCAGGGAAAAAAATATAATATCCCTCCTCTTGAACTTCTCACCTTTGTTGATTCATCTGCAAATGCTGAATCTGCTGAAGCAGAAATGCATGAAAAGGCTGAAATTATTGTAAATACTCTTGAAAGTTTCGGAGTTGTTGTAAAGATAAGTGATATATACAGAGGTCCTTCAATAACAAGATATGAAATTCAGCCCGGTGCAGGTATAAAAGTTTCACGGATAAAAAGCCTTGAAGATGATATTTCTCTTTATCTTGCTGCTCAGGGCGTGAGAATTGAAGCTCCTGTTCCGGGTAAAGCCTGTATCGGAATTGAAGTTCCGAACACAACAAAGGATACTGTTTCGATAAGGGAAATTCTTTCTTCAAAGGAATTTAAAAATTCAAAAAGCAAGCTTACTTTTGCTGTCGGAAAAGATATTGCAGGAAATATAATTCTCGGTGATATTGCGAAAATGCCTCATGTAATTATTGCAGGAACTACTGGTTCAGGCAAATCAGTATGTACACGTTCAATAATAATGAGTATTCTTTATAATTCAGAGCCTAGGGAAGTGAGAATTATTCTTATTGACCCTAAGATTGTTGAATTTAAAGCCTTTGAAGGTATTCCGCAACTGCTTATACCTGTTGTTACTGACCCTAAAAAATCAGCAGGTGCTTTGAACTGGGCAGTCAATGAGATGATTAGGCGATACAAGCTTTTTGCGGATAACGGTGCTAATGACCTCAAATCCTTTAACAGCATTGCGGAAAATGATGAGGGACTTGATACAATTCCGCAGATTGTCATATTTATTGATGAACTTGCTGACCTTATGCTTGTTGCAGGAAAGGAAGTTGAAGATTATATCTGCCGTCTTGCACAGATGGGACGTGCATCGGGGATACATCTTGTTATAGCTACACAAAGACCGACTACTGATGTAATTACCGGTCTTATAAAAGCCAACATTCCGAGCCGTATTGCACTTTCTGTAAAATCACAGGTAGATTCACGAACAATTATTGATATGGCAGGTGCTGATAAACTTCTCGGAAACGGTGATATGCTTTATTATCCGATAGGTGCATCAAAGCCGGTGAGAGTTCAGGGGTGTTTTGCATCATCAAAGGATATAGAAAAAACTGTTGAATTTGTAAAATCACAGCTTTCAGAGGAATACGACAACAGTATTATTCAGGCTGTTGATGAATTTGTTCCTGCTGTAAAAGAAAAGGATAGTTTTGATAATTCGCAGGGAAATGCCACTGATGAGGATATTGTTGAACAGGCTATTGCTGTTGCTGTTGAAAACGGTCAGCTTTCAACATCTATGTTGCAACGCAAGCTTAAACTGGGATATGCAAGAGCTGCGAGAATTATGGACGAACTTGAAGAAATGGGAGTTATAGGAGCAAGTGAGGGTGCTAAACCCCGTAAGGTTCTTATGTCAAAGCTCCAGTTCGATGAAAGACGTGCAAGAAAACTTTAATTCCGGAGGGAACTCCGCTTTTTGCTGGAGGGAACTCCGTCCCCTCCAGACCTCCTCTGTAATTCTGGAGGGAACTCTGTCCCCTCCAGACCTCCTCTGCAAGCCTTTTGAAAAAGGCTTGACCGAAAACTTTTTTATGGAGATTTTTTATTTATGAATGAATTTCTGCCTGTTACCGCTGATGAAATGCGGGAACGCAATATATCACAGTTCGATTTTATATACATTACGGGCGATGCTTATGTTGACCACCCGAGTTTTGGCGTTGCCATTGTTTCAAGACTTCTTGAATCACTCGGATTTACTGTCGGAATAATTTCACAGCCGGACTGGAAATCCGATAAGGATTTCAAAAGATTCGGAAAACCTAAGTTATGTTTTCTTGTTACGGCAGGAAATATAGATTCTATGGTTGCACATTATACATCTGCAAAGAAAAAACGTTCAGATGATGCCTATACGGCAGGAGGTGTTGCGGGAAAACGTCCCGACAGGGCTGTTATTGTATACTGTCGCAAAATACGTGAAATTTATGGAAATGATGTTGCAGTTGCAATAGGAGGGCTTGAGGCATCTTTAAGAAGATTTGCCCATTATGATTACTGGGACGATAAAGTCAGACCTTCTGTTCTTCTGGAAAGCGGTGCGGATTTGCTTATGTACGGTATGGGCGAACATCAGATTACTGAACTTTCAGAAAGACTTGCAAACGGTGAAAATATACATAATATTCACGATATAAGAGGTACATGTTATCTCACCGAACCTGTAAATACTCCGATAGGCTGTGCGGAATGTCCGAGCTTTGAACAGGTTTCGCAGAACAAGGAGGCTTATGCAAGGGCTACAAAGATACAGTATGACCATCAGGACGAAATATACGGAAAAACCGTTATTCAGAGACATGGCAAACTTATGCTTGTCCAGAATCCTCCAGCATACAGTCTCACTCAGGAGGAGCTTGATAAAATATATTCACTGCCCTATACACGAAATTATCACCCCTCTTATGAAAAGTTCGGAGGAGTTCCGGGGATTGAAGAAGTAAAGTTTTCAATTACTCATAACAGAGGCTGTTTCGGATACTGCAATTTCTGTTCAATAGCCTTGCATCAGGGAAGAAGAATTACATGCAGAAGTGAAAAATCTGTACTTGAAGAAGCAGAAAGACTTACACATATGCCGGATTTCAAGGGATATATTCATGATGTGGGAGGCCCTACTGCAAATTTCAGAAATCCTTCATGTGAAAAACAGCTTAAATCAGGACTCTGCAAAGGCAAGAAATGCCTTGCACCGACACCCTGTAAGGCTCTTAAAGTTGACCATTCCGAATATCTTGATATGCTCCGGAAAATCAGAAAAATAAAGGGAGTAAAAAGAGTTTTTATCCGTTCAGGAATACGTTATGACTATCTTATGGAAGATAAGAATGATGAATTTATCCGTGAGCTTATAAAATATCATGTCAGCGGTCAGCTTAAAGTTGCACCTGAACACTGTTCAGCTGTTGTTCTTGATAAAATGGGCAAACCGCATATTGAGGCATACAAGGCTTTTCAGAAAAGATTTTATGAAATTACAAAAGGTATCGGAAAAGAACAGTATCTTGTTCCTTATCTTATGTCATCTCACCCTGGAAGTACATTGAGAGAGGCTGTTGACCTCGCACTTTTCCTGCGTGACAATAAAATACGTCCCGAACAGGTTCAGGATTTTTACCCCACTCCCGGAACTATTTCAACCTGTATGTTTTATACAGGTCTTGACCCTTACACTATGGAAAAAGTTTATGTTCCGAAAACTGCGGAAGAAAAGGCTATGCAGAGAGCTTTGCTCCAGTATTTCAGACCTCAGAACAGAGAGATTGTAAGAAAAGCTCTTATAAAGGCAGGCAGACGTGACCTTATAGGTGTGCTTATTCCTGCTGATACAAATTCAGTCAGAAAGGGTGATTCAGATTGGCAGAAAAATCAAAGAAAACAAAACCAAAAGCCAAAGAAAAAAGCAAACAGAAACCGTCAAAAATGAAAACAGTATGCTATTCAGCAATGGCTGTTATAATTATACTTATACTCAGCATATTTTCAGATGAATTTAAAAATAATGATAATTCTGAAACTTCGCTTGGAAGTCTTGAGGTTCATTATATTGATGTCGGACAGGGAGACTGCATTTTTATAGAATCAGACGGGCAGAATATGCTTATCGACTGCGGAGAAAGCAGTGAATCAGATGAGGTTATTTCTTATCTTCAGAATCATAATGTTTCAAAACTTGATTATGTTATAGGTACTCACCCTCATTCAGACCATATGGGCGGTATGAGTGCAATTGTTGATAACTTTGAAATATCGGATTTCTATATGCCTTATCTCCCTGATGATGACATTCCGACTACAAAATATTTTGAAAGACTTCTTGTTTCACTTGAAAACAAAAATCTTGAAATTAAAAATCCGTCTGTTAATGATAAACTAAAGCTTGGAAGTGCGGATATTCTTGTTGTTGCTCCGAACAGTAAGGAATACAGCAACACAAATAATTATTCAATCGGAATAATACTTACTCATGGCGAAAACAGTTTCATATTCACAGGTGATGCTGAAAAGCTTGCTGAGGAAGAAATGGTTGAAAATTCACTTCTTAAAGATATTGATGTTTATAAGGCAGGTCATCATGGAAGTTCAACTTCATCTTCCGAAAAATTTCTTGATGTTATAAAGCCTGAATATGCTGTTATAATGTGCGGTGAGGGAAATTCATATAATCACCCTAATGATGATGCTGTTGAAAGAATTGAAAAGTATGTTCCGGAAGAAAATATTTTCCGCACTGATTTGAACGGAAGTATTGTTGCTGAATCAGACGGTAAGAATATCAGTTTTAAAACTGAAAAATAAGAGGGGATATTAATGATTATTGTTGACAGGTTCGAGGGGAATTTTGCTGTTCTTGAAACGGATTCCGGAATGATTGATGTTGAAAGAATCCGCCTTGCAGATGATATTCGTGAGGGTGACGTTGTTTATGAAACAGAAAACGGATACATTAAGGACAATATTGCCACACAGCAGAGACGTGAAAAAATAATCGCTCTTAAAAACAGACTCACGAAAGGAGCTAAACAATGACGGCAGAAGTTATTATAATCGGCGGAGGTGCTTCGGGTGCTTTTGCATCAATAATATCAGCACGAATGGGAAGAAAGGTTATTCTCTTTGAAAAAAATGAACGCATAGGCAGAAAATTACGCATTACAGGAAAAGGCAGATGCAATCTTACAAACAACTGTACAAATGATGAGCTTATGAATAATATTCCCGTAAATCCGAGATTTCTTTACAGTGCTTTTTCTTCATTCTCTCCGCAGGATACTATGGATTTTTTTGAATCTCTCGGAGTTCCTCTTAAAACTGAAAGAGGCAGGAGAGTTTTTCCTGTCAGCGATAATGCAAATGATATTGCTGATGCTCTTGAAAAGGAAATGAAAAAATGCGGTGTGAAAATTATTCATGAGACAGTAAGGCATATTCTCACTGATGACAATATATGCACAGGTGTTATTACATCGTCAGGAAAGGAATATAATGCGGAATCTGTACTTATTGCAACAGGCGGAAAGTCATATCCTGCTACCGGTTCAACAGGTGACGGATATACTCTTGCAAGCGAGCTTGGGCATACTGTAACAAATATCTGTCCTTCACTTGTTCCTCTTGTGATAAAAGAAAAATGCTGTTCTGAAATGATGGGGCTTTCACTTAGAAATGTCTGTCTGAGCCTTTTTGATTATGACAAATGTATCTTTTCGGAACAGGGCGAAATGCTTTTCACTCATTTCGGAGTTTCAGGGCCTCTTGTTCTTAGTGCAAGTTCTCATATAAGGGATATGAAGTCAGGAAGATACAGAATTTCAATTGACCTGAAACCTGCTTTGAACGAACAACAGCTTGATAAGCGTATTCAGAGGGATTTTATTGAAAATCAGAACAGGGATTTTATCAATGCTGTAAGAAATCTTCTGCCGGCAAAGATGATTCCCGTAGCAGTAAGACTTTCCGGAATACCTGCTGATAAGAAAGCTAACAGCATTACAAAGGAAGAACGCCATAAATTTGCTGAAATTATCAGGAATTTCACTCTTAACGTTGAAAATTTCAGACCTGTTGAGGAAGCTATTATCACTAACGGCGGTATTCCTGTAAGGGAGATTAATCCTAAAACTATGGAATCAAGACTTGTTTCAGGACTTTTCTTTGCAGGTGAAGTTATTGATGTTGATGCTTATACGGGCGGTTTCAATTTGCAGATTGCCTTTTCAACTGCTTACAGTGCCGGAATTAATATGTAAATCAGAAAGGATTGTTTTTTATGAACAGAATTGTAAATATTGCAATTGACGGCCCTGCCGGTGCAGGAAAAAGCACAGTTGCAAAGAAAGTATCAGCTATGCTTGGCTACATATATGTTGATACAGGTGCTTTATATCGTGCTGCTGCACTTTTCAGACTTGAAAATTCTCTTGACAGGGAGGAACTTATTAAAAAACTTCCTGAATGTCATATTGAACTTAAATTCATTGACGGTTTGCAGAAAGTTTATCTCAACGGAAAGGACGTTTCTGAAGATATAAGAAAAAATGCCGTATCTATGGTTGCATCTGAAACATCAGCTTTTCCGGAAGTAAGAGAATTTCTTTTTGAACTCCAGAAAAAAATCGCATCGGAAAACTGTGTTATTATGGACGGCAGAGACATCGGAACAGTTGTTCTTCCGTCTGCTGATGTCAAAATATATCTTACTGCTTCCGCTGAAGAAAGAGCTGAAAGAAGATTCAGGGAACTTAAAGGGAAACCTGACTGTCCTGATTATAATACACTTCTTTCCGAAATTATTCAGCGTGATAAAAATGATATGAACAGACCTGTTGCACCTCTTAAAAAGGCTGATGATGCTTTTGAAATAGATTCAACAGATATGTCGCTTGATGAGGTTGTTCAGAAAATTTATAGGATAGTACTTGACAAAATCTGAAAAAGGAGTTATAATTATGTACTACGTCGCAATTTTTCTGGTTAGAATAGCGTATTTTTTATGGTATGATATAAAGTTTGAGGGAAAGGAAAATATCCCCAAATCAAAAGGCTGTATTTACGTTTCAAATCACAGAACTTATGCTGACCCTCCTCTTATTGTTCTTGGTGTTAAAAGAAAATTTTCTTTTATGGCTAAAGAGGAGCTTTTTAAATTCAAGCCTTTCGGACTTCTTATAAAACTGCTCGGAGCTTTTCCTGTTTCAAGAGGAAAAGGCGATGAAACTGCTATTGCAAATTCTGTAAAGGCTATCGAAAACGGCAGAAATCTTATAATTTTTCCTGAAGGTACTCGTTCAAAGGACGGAAAACTCGGCAGAGGAAGAACCGGTGCGGCTCTTGTTGCTGCAAAGGCTCATACTGAAATCGTTCCTGTCGGTATTATTTTTGAGGGCGAAAAACTTCATTTCAGAAGTAAAATTACTGTCAGATACGGCAAGCCTATAAGCTCTGAGGGCTATTTCGATGAAAACGGTGAACCCGTTCTCCGTAAGCTTGTAAAGCTTAAAAATCAGTATATGGATTCTATCCGTTCTCTGATTGGTCAGGATATTCAGGAGGAGGATAAAAAGATTGATTAATATTACTGTTGCAAAATCTTCCGGTTTCTGTTTCGGCGTGAACCGTGCCGTTAAAATGGTTTATGATGAACTTTCAAAGAATACAAAGGTTGCTACTTTAGGCCCTATTATTCATAATCAGGACGTTGTGAATGATATGGAAAAACATGGTGCAAGAATTATAAATGATGTTTCTGAACTGAATGATGATGAAGTAATTGTAATCCGTTCACATGGTGTGGGAAAGGCTGTTTATGATGCTGTTGCTGAAAAAGGCAACCGCCTTATTGATGCAACTTGTCCTTTTGTCGCACGTATCCACAGCATTGTTGCTGAAAAAACAAGAGAGGGTTATTTTATCCTAATTGCAGGTGATGCAAATCACCCTGAAGTTCAGGGAATTGTTGGTCATTGTAACCAAAATTACCTCGTTTTCAAGGATAATTTTGAGTTAAAAGCTTTTTTTGAAAAAAAATATAAGAATTTGAAAAAAAAGCTTGCAATTGTGGCTCAAACAACGTATAATATAATAGTATGGGAGAAATGTTTGAAGGAAATCCCTGAAAATGATTCGGATATTGTTATCTTTGATACTATCTGCAATGCTACTGAAAAAAGACAGTCTGATGCCCGTGAGCTTGCTGAAAAATCTGACCTTATGCTCGTTGTCGGCGGTAGGCACAGCTCCAATACTGTCAAGCTTTCGGAAGTGTGCAGTAAGTACTGCAAGGTTTTTCATATCGAAAATGCAGGGGAACTTTATTCACTGGAACTCCCTTTTGCTGAAAATATCGGCATTACTGCCGGTGCTTCCACGCCGGCTTATATAATTAAGGAGGTACAAACCACTATGACAGAGATTTTAAATAATCTTGATGGCGAAAAAGAAATTTTTAATGAGGAGATGATTGACCAGTCCTTTAAAAAGGTACATAATAGAGATAGAGTTACTGCTATTGTTGAAACTGTTAATGATAATGGTATTTTCGTAAGCCTCGGTGCTAAGCAGACAGGCTATGTTGCTCTTGCTGACCTTACTGATGACCCGACTAAGAAACCTTCTGACATCGTTTCAGTAGGCGATGAAATCGAACTTATCGTTGTTAAGGTTAATGAACAGGACGGAATTGTTAACCTTTCAAAGAAAAAGCTCGATGAACAGGCTGGTTTTGACAAGATTGTCAAGGCTAAGGAAGAAGGCACTATCCTTGAAGCTACTGTTAAGAACGTAGTTAAGGGCGGTGTTGTTGTTTCATGTAATGGCGTAAGAGTATTTATTCCTGCTTCACTTACAGGTCTCCCGAGAAATGCTGACCTCGAACAGCTCCTCAAGAAGAAAGTTTCTTTCAAAATTATTGAAGCCGGCGAAAACCGCAGACGTGCTGTTGGTTCAATAAAGGCTGTTTCTGATGCTCAGAAAGAAGAAGCTAAAGCTAAATTCTGGGCTACTGCAAAGGTTGGCGATGTATTTACAGGCAAGGTTAAGTCAATCACTTCTTTCGGTGCTTTCGTTGACCTCGGCGGTATCGACGGTATGGTTCACGTTTCTGAACTCTCATGGAAAAGAATCAAGCACCCAAGCGAAGTTGTAAGCGTTGGCGATACTCTTGAAGTTTATATCAAAGACCTCAACAAAGAAGAAAACAGAATTTCTCTCGGCTACAAGAAGGCTGAAGACAACCCGTGGGAAATCTTCAAGGCTAACTACAAGGAAGGCGATGTTGTTAAGGTTACTATTGTTTCAATCACTTCTTTCGGTGCTTTCGCAAGAATTATTGACGGTATTGACGGTCTTATCCATATCTCACAGATTGCTGACAAGAAAGTTGAAAACGTAAGAGACGTTCTTTCTGTTGGTGATGAAGTTGATGCTAAGATTATTGCTATCAATTTCGATGAAAAGAGAATCAGCCTTTCTATTCGTGCCGTAGCTGAAGATAGTTCAGACGCTGAATAATTTATATTATAGTTGATTGTGCGGACAGTTTTTCTGTCCGCTTTTTTCATTATTTACAAAATAATTTCATCTGTTCTCTTGACAAAATGTAAATTTTGCTGTAAATTATTATTATAAGTATATTGTAACGGAGGGATTTTTATGAATATCAAAAAGGCTGTTGCAGGCATATCCTCTCTTGCTATGCTTGCATCTTCTGTTCCCGCTTTGAATAATCAGGGAATATCAGCAAAGGCTGAAACTTCAAAATATAACTATGCCGAGGCTTTACAGAAATCTATGTTTTTCTATGAGGCTCAGCAGGCAGGTGAACTTCCTGACTGGAATGAAGTTTCATGGAGAGCTGATTCTATGCTCAAGGAGGACGGAACTTCTTCTGACGTTGTTCCGGGTGGCTGGTTCGATGCCGGTGACCACCTCAAATTTTCACTGACTAATGCTTATACTGCTTCCGTTCTCTCATGGGGACTTATGCAGTATGGTGATGCTGTTAAAAAAGCAGGTCTTTATGACACATATCTCAAGAATCTTAAATGGGGACTCGATTTCGTTCAGGCTTGTGACCTCGGTGACAGCGTTATAGGAACTATCGGCGATGATGCTTTTGACCATGTATGGTATGGAAGCCCTGAAGTATATATGAGAAAATATAATCTCAAACAGGGTACTGAAGACCGCCCGTATGATACTATAACATGCGTTACTACTGTTGCTGAAATGTCTGCTGCACTTGCAGGCGGTTATATTGTATTCAAGGATACTGACCCCGAAACTGCAAAGGGATATCTTGAACATGCTGAAAGTCTTTTCAAACTTGCAAATGATACATGGGCTGAAAAGGGCGATGAGGCTAATGACGATATGGGTACACAGCAGAAATACTACAATACCAAAAACAATTCCGGAACAGACAACTTCATTGACGAACTTTTCTATGCTGCAAACTGGATGTATATGGCTACCGGTGACCAGAAATATCTTGATAAGTGCGAAAGTGATTATATTCCGCTTTTCCCTAAGGAAAGCCAGTCTACTGACAAGAAGTTCACATGGGGATTCTGCTGGGACGATACAACACAGGGTGCTGCACTTCTCTATGCTATAAATACAGGCAAACAGGAATGGATTGACCATGTTTCACATCACCTCGATTTCTGGATGGGCGGTTATAATGGAAAGTCTATCGGTCAGGTTACTCCTGACGGTATGCCTATTCTTAATCAGTGGGGTTCTCTGAGATATGCCGAAAATGCTGCATGGCTTGCTAAGGTTGCATCTGATACAATATTCAAAGATGATGCACAGCTTTCTGAAAAGTATAACACCTGGGCAAAGAAAATGATGGATTATGCTTTCGGTGACAATGACCTCGGTATGAGTTATGTTGTAGGTATGGGTGACAAAAATCCTGTTAATATTCACCACAGAGGTGCATCAGGTATTCATGATGACCACTGGAATGAACTCGGTACTGAAGAACCTGCCGTAGATGACGGCTGGCAGAGAGAATATGCCCACGTTCTTTATGGTGCTTTAGAGGGTGGCCCTAATGCAGACGGTTCTTTTGATGACAACAACGGTTCATATACAAATACTGAAGTTGCTATTGACTACAATGCCGGATTTACTGCCTGCCTTTGTGCTATGATTGATGATTACGGCGGTGAACCTCTTGCTGATTTCCCGCAGGCTGAAACTCCTAAGTGGGCTGAATGGGAAATCGGTGCTACACTTAACGGAAAGGGCGACAGTTACAGCGAAATCAAAACATGGACTATGAACCATACAGCCTGGCCGGCAAGAGTTGCTGAAAATATTTCTTTCAACTATTATTTTGATGTTTCTGAAGTTCTCGAAGCAGGTCTTTCTGTTGATGATATTTCTGTTAAAATCGGTTCACAGCAGTATCAGGAAGGTCAGCAGGGTTATGCTACTATTTCAGGCCCTTATAAATATGAGGGTGACCCTTCCGGAAATACCTACTATGCAAAAATTCAGTTTGAGGACGGCAGAGCTATTATGCCGACCGGTCAGAGTGAACACAGAGATGAAGTTCAGTTCAGAATTTCTATTCCTGATGCTGTAAACGGTCAGTCAACAAAAGGTGCGTGGGACCCGACTAATGACTGGTCATATTCCGGAATTGAAGATGCTCCGAATGAACTCAAGCTTAAATCTGCTCTTAATGACCATATAACAATGTATGTTGATGATGTTCTTGTATGGGGAACTGAACCGGACGGAACAACTCCTTCTGTAACTGACCCTACAACAAAACCTACTTCTCCTTCTTCATCATCAGATGACGATATACTCTGGGGCGATGCAAATACTGACGGTGCTGTTGATATTGCTGATGCTGTATGCGTTGCTTCATATGTCGGAGATTCAAAAAATAACGGTCTTTCTGCAAAGGGTCTTGCGAATGCTGATGTTCAGTCAAACGGCAACGGTGTGAACGCAAGTGATGCTCTTGCTATCCAGCAATTCCTCGCAGGTACTGTAAAATCATTGCCTATTGATTAATTCCTTAAACAAACAGAGTGCTTTTCCGGCACTCTGTATTTTTTTGTGATTTTTCATTGTGAAATATTAACAAAAATTCGCTATTTGGTTTATTATAAAAGCCGAAAATCAAAAAAAATACTTTACTTTTTATTTTGGGTATAATATAATATCATTAACAAGTAAGACGGTTGTGTGACCGGTTTGCTATTGTGAAAAGTCATATGCAGAGCTTTCCGCTTTGTTATACGTTTATCTTTTTTTAAATTTTTAGGAGGGTATTTAAATGCACAAGAAACTTGGTAAAATTCTTTCTTCAAGCCTCTTGGCTGCTACTATGCTTACTACTGCTACTGTAAGCTTTGTTGCTCCTATGAGTGCTTCAGCAGGTAATATGCTCGGTCAGAGTAATTTCGATGACGGCGTTGGTCTTCCATGGCATACATGTGAAACTAATCCGGCTAAGCAGACTTTTGACATCAGTGGCGGTACTTATAACGTTAAAATTGAAGAAAATGACGGCCCTGAATCAAGATGGGACCTTCAGCTCCGTCACAGAGGTCTTAAAATTCAGGCTGGTCATACTTATAAACTTCACTGGGAAGTAAATGCTTCAACATCTGGTGAACTTTATACAAAAATCGGCGATTACAGCGGTAAGATTGAAGTTTGGCACAATGATATGGGCACTAACGGCAAGGATTTCAACGGTTCTTGGGACTGCGTAAAGATTAAAGAAGGCGATAACAGCTTTGATGCTACATTTACTGCTGACAAGTCTATCGATGTTGCTGAATGGGCTTTCCATTACGGCGGTAAGGATGAACACCAGGCTGTTGACTGTTTCCCTAATGACACAGTTCTTAAATTCGATAACCTTACTCTTGAATGTACAACCTGCGGTGACGAATCAGGTGAAGGCTGTAACTTCGATATGACTAAGGAATTCGGTGTTATCACTCCTCATAGTAATATTCGTCTTAATCAGGTAGGTTATTTTGAAAAGCTTAACAAGAAAGCTACTTATATTACAGATACAGAATCACCTCTCACATATCACGTTCTTGATGCTTCAGGTACAGAAGTTGCTACCGGCAAAACTCAGCCTGTTGGACATGACGAAGATTCATGTGCAGAAGGCGAAATCGCTCACATCATTGATTTCTCTGATATAACAAAGGGCGGTGAAGGCTATACAATCAAGGTTGATGACGGCACAAAGACTTATACAAACAAGGCTGGTGTTGAATATGACCTCACAGTAAGCCACCCGTTCAACATTGCTAACACTGTTTATGACGGTGTTCTCAGAAATGCTCTTAACTACTACTATCAGAACCGTTCAGGTATTAATATTGAAGAAGCTTACATCACATCAGGTGATACTAAGACTCTTGCTCACCAGAAGGCTCATGACCCTGATATGGCTTATGTTCAGTCTAAGTGGGTTAAATCTTATGCAAGTGAATTTGACGGCGACAAGACATACCAGATTGACGGTACAGGCGGTTGGTACGATGCCGGTGACCACGGTAAATACGTTGTAAACGGCGGTATCTCTGTATGGACTCTCCAGAACCTCTATGAATGGTCAAAGGCTCAGGGTACTGATTCTAAGTTTGCTGATAATCAGACAATGGCTGTTCCTGAAAATTCAAACGGAGCTCCTGATATTCTTGATGAAGCAAGATATGAACTTGAATGGATGTTCAAGATGGTTGTTGATGTTAAGGACCCATACTATGGTTCAACAAAGTCAGGAATGGTTTACCACAAGCTCCACGACCACAAGTGGACAGGACTTGCTACAAGACCTTATGACTATGAAGAAGAATGGGGTACAACACGTATAGTTAAGCCTCCGACGACTGCTGCTACTCTTAACCTTTCAGCTACTGCTGCTCAGGCTGCACGTCTCTGGACAGGTATCGATGATGATTTCGCTAAGGAATGCCTCGATGTTGCTAAGAAGACTTATGAAGCTGCTAAGAGAAATCCAACAGACTATGCTCCTATGGACCAGGCTATCGGTGGCGGTGCTTACGGTGATGACTATGTAGAGGACGACTTCTACTGGGCAGCTTGCGAACTCTATGCTACTACTGGCGACAACACATATTATACAGACCTTTCTAAGTATCAGAATGAAGATGCTGATGATAAGGCATTCAGTGTTACAACAAACCTCGGTGGCGGTGAAAACAACGGCTCATTCAGCTCATTCAACTGGGGCTGTACAGCTGGTCTTGGTACACTTACACTTTACCTCTCAGACAAGACTTCTGATGCTGATAAGGCTACAATTGCTAAGGCTATCACAAAGGCTGCTGATAAGTATATTGCTAAGGAAGAAGAACAGGCTATGGGTAACCCATACCAGAGCACAACTTTCCAGGATTCAGTTAATATCGGCGAAGGTATCGATGTATACGGTTATGAATGGGGTTCAAACTCATTCGTTGTAAACAATGCTATCGTTATGGCTTATGCTTATAAGGAAACAGGCGATACATCTTACCTCAACGGTGTTTCAACAGCTCTTGACTATATCTTCGGACGTAACGGTCTTGGATTCTCATATGTAACAGGATACGGCACATATCACCTCCAGAACCCACACCACAGATACTGGTCATATGAAGTAGACCCAACATTCCCAATGGCTCCGGCAGGCGTTATGTCAGGCGGACCTGGTTCAGGTATGCAGGACCCATACATTGGCGGTCTCGGATATAAGAGAGGAACTCTTGCTCCTCAGAAGTGCTACGTTGACAGTGCTGAAGCTTGGTCTGTAAACGAAGTTACTATTAACTGGAATGCTCCGTTTGCATGGGCTATCTCATTCCTCGAAGATGAAGCTCCTAAGGCTGATGAAAATCCAACAACAAAGCCAACAAATCCTTCAGATGATGATATTCTCTGGGGTGACGTAAACTGCGACGGCACAGTTGATATTGCTGACGTTGTTGCTGCTGCTGCTTTCGTTGGTGACAGCTCTAAGAACCCTGTTTCTGCTCAGGGTCTCAAGAACGGTGACGTTCAGAATAACGGTGACGGTCTTACTGCAAGCGATGCTCTTGCTATTCAGCAGTTCCTCGCTGGTACAGTTAAAGAACTCCCTGTTAAGTAATTTAAACAGCTGACATTAAAAAAATATTCCTACTTTTTTAACAACGGCGGTGCAGTTAACCTGCACCGCTATGTTATTTTATCTTTGAAAAAAATTTTCAGAAATACTTGACTTTTCAGAAATATCATGTTATAATTATCTTACCTCTTTCGGAGGTCTTATTTTTGTGTCCTCTGCACTGAGGGAGGCAAACAACCAAGTATTATTCTTTTCAGGAGGTGCCGATAATGAGAGTTAAAGTAACTTTAGCTTGTACTGAATGCAAGCAGCGTAACTACGTTTCAAAGAAAAACAAGAAGAATGACCCTGACAGACTTGAAATGATGAAACACTGCAAGTTCTGCAGAAAACATACTCTTCACAAAGAAACAAAGTAATCGGAGGTCTTTTTCGTGGCTAAGGAAAAAAAAGAAAAAACTACCAAGGAAAATAAGGCTTCGGACAAGTCTAAAACAAAAAAACCTAACAAGGTTGCAAAATGGTTTAAAGACTTGAAAATCGAATTCAAAAAAGTTACGTGGGCAAGCTGGAAAACTACCCGCAACAATACTTCAGTAGTTCTTACTACTGTTATTCTTCTGAGTGCTTTCGTTGGACTTCTTGACTGGGGTCTTCTTACAGTCATGAACTTAATCTACAACCGTTAAGGAGGATTCACTATGGCAGAATCAGCTAAATGGTATGTTATTCATACTTATTCAGGCTATGAAAAAAACGTCAAGGAGAATATAACCAAGGTCGTAGAAAACCGTAAACTTCAGCATCTTATTCAGGAAGTAAGAGTTCCTATCGAAAAGGTTACTGAAATTTCCAACGGTAAGTCAAAAGACGTTGAACGCAAGGTTTATCCCTGCTATGTTCTTATCAAAATGGTATACACCGACGAAACATGGTATATCGTACGAAATACAAGAGGCGTTACCGGTTTCGTAGGCCCTGCATCAGAACCTACTCCGCTTTCAGAAAAGGAAGTAGAGGCTCTGGGCGTTGAACTCAATTCCGTTGAGGTCGATTATAAGGTCGGCGATGTCGTTAAAATCAACGGCACTTCAATGGACGGTCTTACAGGTGTTGTACAAAGTATTAATTATGACGACAAAACTGTTAACGTTCTCGTTTCAATGTTTGGTCGTGAAACTCCGACTACACTTGCTTTAAATCAGGTTGTAAGTCTGGACAGTTGATTGAAATTTATCTCAGAAACCTTTTATATATGGTTTCGTTACCGCATTATTATGGAGGTGCGAATTTAAATGGCACAGAAAGTTGTTGGCTACATTAAGCTTCAGATTGCAGCAGGTAAGGCTACTCCTGCTCCGCCGGTAGGTCCTGCTCTCGGTCAGCACGGCGTTAATATCATGGCATTCACAAAGGAATTTAATGAAAGAACTAAGAACGATATCGGTCTTATCATTCCGGTTGTTATCACAGTTTATGCTGACCGTTCTTTCACTTTCGTTACAAAGACTCCGCCGGCTGCTGTTCTTATCAAGAAGGCTTGTAATATAAACAGCGGTTCAGGCACACCTAACAAGACTAAGGTTGCTACTATCACTAAAGAACAGGTTCAGAAAATTGCTGAACAGAAAATGCCTGACCTCAATGCAGGTTCTCTTGAAGCTGCTATGAGCATGGTTATGGGTACATGCCGTTCAATGGGCGTTACTGTTGCTGAATAATTCAGGATTTACCGAATCCCATAATGGTGGGAGGAAAATTCCGTTAACCGGTTCTGCGTCGGAGCAAATCGGTATTACCACTTAAACAGGAGGATATATTTAATATGAAACATGGCAAGAAATATGTTGACAGCTTAAAGGCTGTTGATACTTCAAAGTCCTATGAGCCTGCCGAAGCTCTTGATTTGGTATGCACAAATGCTAAGGCAAAGTTTGATGAAACTATTGAAGCTCATATTCGTCTCGGCGTTGACTCAAGACACGCTGACCAGCAGGTAAGAGGTGCTGTTGTACTTCCTAACGGTACTGGTAAAAAGGTTAGAGTATGCGTTTTCTGTAAAGAAAATAAGTATGAAGATGCTAAGGCTGCCGGTGCTGATTATGTCGGCGGACAGGATTTAGTTGACAAGATTATGAAAGAAAACTGGATGGACTTCGACGTTGTTGTTGCTTCACCTGATATGATGGGTATGGTAGGACGTCTTGGTAAGGTTCTCGGTCCTCGTGGTCTTATGCCAAACCCGAAGGCTGGTACTGTTACACCTGACGTTGCTAAGGCTGTTGCTGAAGCTAAGGCTGGTAAAATTGAATACCGTCTCGACAAGACAAATATCATTCACTGCCCTATCGGAAAGGTTTCTTTCGGTACTGCTAAGCTTGAAGAAAACTTCACAACTCTTATGGAAGCTATCGTTAAGGCTAAGCCGGCTGCTGCAAAGGGTACTTATCTCAAGTCATGCACAGTTGCATCAACTATGGGTATCGGAATTTCAGTTGCTACTGCTAAGTTCGGTGCATAATTGAATCTTTAAGAACTTCAAAGGCTGTCCCGCTTTAAAAGGACAGTCTTTATTTTTCTTGAAAAAATTTTCCGAAAAGACTTGACAAATCGGAAAAAGTATGGTATAATAATCAGCGTTGTGAGATTTCTCACTTATATCGTATTCTAAAGACAGCAGGCTTGTTTTTATGACTGGAAGTCCTGCCGAGGAATTGCAATTTAAATCATGCGGTTTTATTGTCCTTTCTCGTCTGTCGGGTAAGGATTTTTTATTGCTCTGAATACGATTTATAATTTATTCGGAGGTGAATTTTTATGCCAAGCGAAAAGGTTCTTGAATCCAAAAAGGCTAAGGTTGAACAGCTTACCGAACTCCTTAAAGGTTCTGTATCAGGTGTTGTCGTTGATTACAAGGGTATCACTGTTGATGAAGATACACAGCTCAGAAAGGAACTCAGAGAAGCAGGCGTTAAGTATTTTGTAGAAAAGAATACTATGCTCAAGCGTGCTTTCAATAATATCGGTATGGAGGGCTTTGATGAAGTTCTTAACGGTACTACTGCTATTGCTCTCTCAGCTGATGACCAGACTGCTCCTGCAAGAATTCTCGGAAAGTTTGCTGAAAAGGACGAAAATAAATTCAACCTTAAAGCAGGTTTCGTTGAAGGTGTTGTTTACGATGCAGCAGGTGTTGAAAAGCTTTCAAAGATTCCTTCAAAGGACGTACTTCTTGCTCAGCTCGTTGGCTCACTTCAGGGTCCTATCCAGAAGCTTGCAGCTACACTTCAGGCTCTTGCAGAAAAGAAGAACGAAGACGAAGCAGCATAATTGTTTTTACTGCTTTTCGTGTACTATTTACTAATATTAAATTTTAAAGGAGATTATTAATCATGGCTTCAGAAAAGATTACAAAGTTTATTGATGATATCAAGGCTCTTTCAGTTCTCGAACTCGCAGAGCTCGTTGATGCAATTCAGGAAGAATTTGGTGTAACAGCTGCCGTTGCTGCTGCTCCTGCTGCTGGTGCAGGTGCTGCCGCAGAAGCTGAAAAGACAGAATTTGACGTTGTTCTTGCTTCATTCGGTGATGCTAAGATGGCTGTTATCAAGGCTGTTAAGGAAGCTCTCGGACTCGGACTTAAGGAAGCTAAGGCTGAAGTTGAAGCTGCTCCTAAGGCTCTCAAGACTGGCGTTTCTAAGGCAGAAGCTGAAGAACTCAAGACAAAGCTCGAAGCTGCTGGTGCAACTATCGAACTCAAGTAATTTTACTTATAAAGAGTTTTTTACAGGCTGTACTGTGTTTATTCACAGTACAGCTTTTTTGTTCCTGACTGATTTTTTGTATTTCAAAAGATATAATGTGTCAGTATTAACAGATTATTTGTCATTGAAAAAAGATTTTTTATGCTATATAATAAATACAATGATTGAGGAAAACAAACTTCGTAAATATTAAATTAAGTGAGGAGTAATTTATTATGCAGAATAAAAATCTTAAGAAAAAAGTTGCATCACTTGCAACCGCTACACTTATGCTTGCCGGTTTCGGTGTTGCCAATGTAAATAATGCCGGAAATATATACATAAATAACAAGCTTATGACTGCTGTTGCAGTAAGCAGTGTTGCCGTTACTGAAAGTGCAGGATATGCCGAAGGTGCTTATGCATGCTGGTCACCTGTTGACAATGCAACGGGCTACAATGTTTACTGTGACGGCGTTCAGCTTGATTCAATGCTTATAAGACAGTATTCAGGATATTTCAGAGCTGATGCTGTCGGTTTAAAGGCAGGAAATCATACACTTAAAATTGTTCCTGTTATAAACGGCAAGGAGGATTCTTCAAAATCTGCTGAAACTTCTGTTTCTTCCGAGGCTCATGACCGTTCAGGATTCGGATTTGTAGACGGTACTTCTTCAGGTGCTTATAATGAGGACGGTACTCTTAAAAGTGATGCACTTGTTGTTTACGTTACAGATGATACAAAGGATACTGTTACTGCAAATATCAATGTTGACGGCAAGGGCGAATCTGAATGTAAAGGTATCCAGAATATAATTCTCGGATACAAGAAGGGCAAGGAAACAAGACCTATCTCAATAAGAGTTATCGGAAATATCACTGACCCTGCTGTTCTCACAAAGGGCGACCTTTATCTTGATACAGTAACAGCTGGAATGACTGTTGAAGGTATCGGAAATGATGCAACATTCAACGGATTTGGTCTTGTTATGAAAAACTGCTCAAACGTTGAAGTAAGAAATATAGGCTTTATGAACTGTAACAGTTCAGAAGGCGATGACTGCGGACTCCAGCAGGCAAATAATCATATATGGGTTCATAACTGTGATTTCTTCTATGGCGATGCAGGTTCTGATGCAGACCAGGCTAAAGGCGACGGAGCATTGGATACTAAAAAATCCACATATGTTACTCATTCATACAATCATTTCTGGGATAACGGAAAATGCAATCTTCAGGGTATGAAATCAGAAACAGTTGAAAACTATATAACATATCATCACAACTGGTATGACCATTCTGATTCACGTCACCCCCGTATAAGAACATGTACTGTTCATATTTATAACAACTACTATGACGGAAATGCAAAATACGGTATAGGCGTAACAATGGGAGCATCTGCTTTTGCTGAAAATAACTATTTCAGAAACTGTAAATATCCTATGCTTGCATCAATGCAGGGTTCTGATATTGCAGAAGGAAGTGAAGGTACATTCTCCAGTGAAACCGGCGGTATCATAAAGGCATACGGAAACTATATGGAGGGTCAGAAAGGCTTTATCTCATATCAGGAGGATAATACTGAATTTGATGCTTATGTTGCATCTTCAAGAGATGAAAAAGTTCCTTCTTCTGTAACTGCAAAGAAAGGCGGAACTACATATAATAACTTTGATACAGATTCAAGCCTTATGTACAGCTATACACCTGATTCTGCTGAAGATGTAAAATCAATTGTAACTTCAAAGGCAGGACGTGTAAACGGCGGTGACTTCAAGTGGAATTTCGACAACTCCGTTGATGATGAAAGCTATGCTGTAAATGATGCACTCAAATCTGCTCTTGTAAACTATGATGATTCAATTATTGCAATCGGAAGCGGATTTAAGGAAGATTCAGGAGATACTCCGGCTGTTACTACTGTTACAACTGCAACAACAAAAATTCAGACTACAACTACTACTGCAACAACTACAAAGCCGGCAGGTACAACACAAGCTCCTGTTGTAGGTTCTGATGTAATCTATTGTTCACCGACAGGAAACGGTGACGGTAAATCAATAGACAATCCGACAGATGTTCTTTCTGCTATAAAATCAGTAAAAGCAGGCGGTATGATTTATCTTCTTGAAGGTACTTATAAATTCAGTGAAACTATTGTTATAGATGATTCATTAAGCGGTACATCAGGCGGAATGAAAACAATTTCAGCTTACCCCGGTGCAAAAGTAGTCTGGGACTTCTCAGGACAGGGAGCTGCTGACGCTTCAAAGAGAGGTATCGTTCTTGACGGTGATTACTGGCATTTCTATGGATTTGAAGTCACTAAGGCTGCTGATAACGGTATGCTCCTTTCAGGTAATAACAACAAAATTGAAATGATGGTATTCAACGACAATCAGGATACCGGACTTCAGATTTCAAGATATAACACAAATGCTGCAACTATTGCAGACTGGCCGTCCAACAATCTTATTCTCAACTGTACATCAAAGAATAACTGTGATGATGTTTCAATGGAAAACGCTGACGGTTTTGCTGCAAAGCTTACCTGCGGTGAGGGAAATGTATTTGACGGCTGTATGGCTTATAACAACTCTGATGACGGCTGGGATTTGTTCGCAAAATCAGAAACAGGCCCTATCGGTGTTGTAACAATCAAAAACAGTATTGCTTTCAGAAACGGCTTTACTGAATTTGGCGAGGGATATGGTGACTGTGACGGAAACGGTTTCAAGCTTGGCGGTTCAGGTGTAGGCTCTGCTCACATTGTTGAAAACTGCCTCGCTTTTGAAAACCTCCACTGCGGATTCACTGATAACAACAATCCTAACCTTGAAAGAATTTCAAACTGTACTGCTGTAAACAATAACGGCGAGGGAAAAGGCAAGCCTAACTTCTCCTGCTATCGCTGTACAGATGACGGCTGTGACTTTGAAAACCTTATGTCATACTATGATGCAAGCGTGTTTATGTCAGATTCAAACCTCAAGGGCGGTGCATCTAATGATAAATATGTAGGTACATATACAAACGGTGTATATTATAACAGCGGTTACTATAAGGTTGATGAAAAAACTGATATTAAGAACGGTTCTAAAATCGGAACTAAATATACAGGCCCTGCATCTTCTGACTTTGTTTCAATGACAAAAGCTCCCGAACAGGGTACTGATTTCCATACAGCGTGGAGAAATGCTGACGGAAGCCTCAATACAAACGGACTTTATGAAACAACAGGTGATTATAAGTCAATGGGTTATCATTTCAGCAATTCTGCTGTAACTCCTCCTGTAACAACTGCCACAACTTCAGCAACAAAGCCAACTGAAACAACTACAACAACTACTAATACTCCTGCAACAGAAGGCGTTAAAGGCGATGCAAATAACGATAATTCAGTTGATATAGCTGACGTAGTTGCAATTGCAGCTTATGTAAGTGACCCGAAAACAAATGCTCTCACAGCTCAGGGAATTGCAAATGCTGATGTTCAGGGCGATAATGGTATAAATGCAACTGATGCTCTTACAGTTCAGCAGTATCTTGCAGGTATCATTAAAGAATTATAATAATAAGATTTCTCCAATCCCTCTTAATTTAATAAAGAGCCGATATAACAATATCGGCTCATAAAACCCTTGAAATTACAATAAAATGCGGTACTTTTTTCAAGTACCGCATTTTGTTTATATAAGATTGTTTTTTGTGAGATATGATGAAATTATACGGCTTATTATTGTCAGACAGTTTGTATCTGTTACAGACCATTTTTTAAACCTGTTTATATAATTATAGGAAATAAGACCTTTTGTATTATTATTTTCTTTTATGATATACTGAACTGCTCCGAGAATATTCTGACTGCTTAAAATTCTGAATGCCTCATCAGCACGTCCTTCAAGTTCATTTACATTGTCTATTACAAGAATATTGTCATCATTGAATTTTTCTGAATACTGCGGATTCAGTATATATCTGGCATCAAGTTCAGGAGAATTTTCTGTTTCTGCCTTTATAATATCCATATTATCACCGCTGAATATGCAGATACAGTCAATATCAAATTCAGATTTTATTTCATCAAGGAGTGTGTTTATATCAGGGATACTTTCATATATAATTCTGTCCGTAAGAGTTCCGATATATTTTATATGTGAATCAAAACTCTGGTTCTGTGAAAGATATGCTATTTTATGTTCAATATCAGTCTGAACTTTTCCATGCTTTTTTTCATCATATATGACATATCTGTTTTTACCCTTTTCCTTTGCGATAAAAAGAGCCTTGTCTGCCTGCATAAATAATATATCATAGCTGTCACTGTCAGCAGGATAAGTTGAAACGCCTATTGAACAGGTTATATTTAAGTTTTCAAGCCTGTTGAGAAATAGTCTTTCTGTCTTTGTTCGTATTGCACGCAGTATTCCACGGAGGTCGGTTTCATCAATGGTTTTTTCAAGAACTATCATAAAAGCACCTCCGCTGATTCTTCCTGCAAGGCCTCTTGTACCGATTTCAGCCTTTATTATTCCTGCTATTGTATATATTACTTCATCTCCGAAAAGATGACCGTATTTATTGTTTACAAGTGTAAAATTATCTATATCGACTATTACGATATTTACATTGTATTTCGGCTTTTCTGAAATGATATTCTGTGCATATTCTGTTATAGCCTTTTTATTGAGAAGTTCTGAAAGAGAATCCATATTTGATGCTATAAGTATATTTGTATCCTTTGATTTGGATTTTGAAGGAATTACAGTTATTATTCCCATAACTTTTTTATGTTCTATATCATCATATCTTGTAACGCCGGTAAACTGATTTGATTCAAAGCTTTTTCCGTATGTGAGAATACTTGATTCAATTTCATAATCAAAGCGATATGTTCCTTTCTGAATGTCATTGCATAGCTTGTTGAATGAATCAAGATATTCAGGACGGACATATTTCATTGAAACAGCACGTTTCCGCCATGTTTCAAGGTCTTCATTTATCAGTATAATTTCTCTGAAACAGTCGAAAAGATAGATTTTTATTATCTTTGTTTCAAAGCTGTATTCAAATGCAAGGTCGTGAGTCATACTCAGAAAGTGCCTGTATTCTCCTATAAGGTATTCCCTGTCATAAACAAGAGCTTCAAGTGAAAGAATATCATTGAGAGTTATGTGATACTGATTTGCGGTTTTTTTTACTGATGCAAGAAACCATCTGAAACCGGAGACTGTACCTTTCATTCGGAGAACTGTTTTCTGAATATCACCGTTTTCAAGAGCTTCA
>ERZ808240.1116-NODE-1116-length-34214-cov-7.908926_pt1 | contig 34214 bp, 29 predicted proteins | sample MGYA00521084_ERZ808240 | MGnify/ENA primary metagenome ERZ808240 (study PRJEB31516, sample SAMN03275571) | gut metagenome | biome: mammalia-associated habitat; material: feces | host: Papio cynocephalus | place: Kenya | collected 2012-08-06 ... | reverse complement strand
TAGCGTCGTTCCAAAGGCCAATTTGTCGGGCTATTTCTTTGGCTGTGCCCGAGGTATCGCCGGTAACAATTTTTATGCTGATGCCGGCATCTATGCACTCTTTAACAGCCATAGGTACGTCTGCTCTAACGGGATCGGCAATGGCAGCTACACCAATAAAGCAAAGTTCATTTGCCACCACCTTGTTGTTGTCAATAACCTTTTCGCCATTGTTTACTATTTGATAGGCAAAGCCAAGTGTGCGCATGGCATGGTTTTGATAGGCCAAAAGCTGCTTGTCTACCTCTTCTTTGCTTATGGGAGTGTTTTTACAAAGTCCGAACACAATTTCGGGAGCACCCTTTACATACAAAATGGTTTTGCCCTTAAAAGCCTTCGATGCCACCATTGTGGCCATATACTTGCGCTCTGTAGAGAATGGCACTTCAGCCTTCACCTCTATGCCTTCGCGTATAGAGCGATAGTCTGTGCCTTGCTTGCTCATCCAGAGGAGCAATGCCCCCTCTGTAGGGTTGCCTAAAATTTGTGGTTTGCTCTTATCAGTAAAGTCGATAGATGCAGTAGAATTGATGGCGATGCCCTCATAAAGCACTTCTTTGGGCGTATTGCCATACAACTTCATCTCGTTTACACTCATTTGGTTTTGCGTTAGTGTACCCGTTTTGTCGGTACAAATCACGGTGGTAGCCCCCATTGTTTCGCATGCATGCATCTTACGCACAAGGTTGTTGGTTTTAAGCATGCGGCGCATGCTATATGCCAAACTTAGCGTAACGGCCATAGGCAAGCCTTCGGGCACAGAAACAACTACGAGTGTAACGGCTATCATTAGTGTTTGCAGAATGTAAGCTATAAAGGGTGCAACCTCTTGTAGAGAGCCAAAGCAGTTGGTTCCGTTGGTAACAAAATACATGATGATGCGCCCTACAACAATTAGCGCAGCAATGCCATAGCTAGCTCGGCTAACCCAGTTGCCCAGCCAGTCGAGTTGCTCGTTGAGTGGTGTTCTTACGCTATCGTCAATCTGTACAGCCTCAAACACTTTGCCTTGCTCTGTGTGGTCGCCCACGGCCAGCACTCGGCAAATGCCGTGGCCCTCCATTACCTTTGTGCCTTTCATCACATGGTTAGTGGGGTAGGTGGCAGCCTTATCAAAGTCTTTTTCATCAACACTCTTCACGCACATAGGTTCGCCCGTTAGGGTAGACTCATCGGCATGGAGCGAGGTGGCCTCAAGCAGTTCGCAGTCGGCAGGAATTTCCTCGCCCGTGTTGAGAACAACGATGTCGCCAACCACAATTTCCTTGCGTGGTATTTGTGTGGCATTGCCGTTGCGTATCACTTCTACGGCCTCATCATCGTTTACTTGGTTCAGGATAGTAAACTCTTTATCGGCTTGCAGTTCAAAGTAAAAGGCAAGCCCTGTGGCAAGCAAAATGGCCACGAATATGCCAGCTGGCTCAAAGAATACAGCTGCTCCTTCATTAAGGCCATAGAACTCGTAGCACGATATGCCAATTGATAATACGCCCGCTATCAATAAAATAATAATAAGTGGGTCGCGAAACTTCATCAAGAACTGTTTCCACAGAGGGTCTTTTTGGGGAGGTGTTAGTACATTCGCCCCATTCTTTTGGCGGCTTTCAGCCACTTCTTGGTCTGTAAGACCTGTGTAGCGATGTTTTTGTTCCATAGGTAAAATAAGTGTCTAATAAAGTGTTTGTAATTGTACTAAAGCATGATAGCTAAACAATGAGTTTCCCCTATACTTTCAGTGTGCGCAGATACGCTTTTTGTTCAGCTGTAATGCGGTAGCTCTCAATGGCCTTTTGTATAGTTTTGTTGTGAGTCCAAGGGGGTAGTAATTTGTTTTGAATGTAGGGTAGGGTGGCATCCCATTGTTTGGCAAGGGCGGTGGCATAAAACCATGCAATGCCCATCTTTACGTAGTATTCGTTGCTACATACTGAGGCGGGGAGCTTAAGGTAGTGCGCATCGAAGTCGTGGTCAAGGTAGTGGTCCATGAGCATCTTTATGCCAAATCTGCAAGTGTAGGTGTGAGCCGACTGCACCCAAGTGGTGATGTGTGCTATCAGTTGGTTACGATTTTGTGCAAACACCTTGGGGGTGAGGATGTCGCACACAGCCCAATTGTTGATGTACGAAACAAACTTTTCAGTCAGTTCTATGCATTCGTCATAATCCTTTAGCATAGAAAGGAGCACGGCATGCAAGATGTTTTCGTCGTAATATCGGTGGGGCAACTGTTGCAAAAAAGCCTTGCATTCAGGCTCTTTTGCAAAGGCTTTAGCAAAGAGCCGTATTTGGGGTGTGCGTATGCCAATAATGCTGTCATTGGGCATTCCGGGAATAAGTTTTAGCTGGAATGCAGCATACTTTTTGTCTTGCAAAGCAAAGAGGCGCTTTTGCAAGCGGGTGGGGTGGAAATCCATGCAATAAGTTGAGGCTTAGCGGTTAGTTGGTGGCTTTTGCACCAAGTTTAAATCTGATGCGGAAACTATGTTTCTCCTCGTCCCAATTGGTGCCAAGAAGTATAAACTCTTTGAGCTCGGAGGTAGAGGCTACGTGTAGTCCAATGCAAGGGCACACATCGTAATTGCCTATACGCACAAGGCGCAAGGTGTCGCTTGCGTCGTCGGGCAAGCGGTCAAGCGATACTTCGCGGGGTGCATCGGCGGCCTTAACAAACTCGTAAGTTACGGGCAAATCGGCCCTAATCAATTCGTTCATCTTATCAACAATTTGCTCCACCTGTTCGGGCGTAGGTTCAGCATTGAGCTGATAGCTAATCTTGCTTTTTTTGCGTTCGATGTGAGCATTGCGCGAGCGTTCGCAGCCAAACATTCTCACCATGGTTTGGTTAAGCAGGTGCTCGGCGGTGTGCATAGGCGGAAATTCAGCCTTGTTGTGAGCATTGAGTATGGGAGCGTCTGTCATGAGGCTTCTATAAGTTGATTTATTCAAAATAAAAGGTCAGAACCACCATGCCCACTGTGGCTTTATCTACGCTTTGCGTGTAGATAAGTTGAGTGGGGTCGGTGATGTCGGTGCGGTTCTTTTGCAGCACATTGCTGAGGCCAAAGCAGAACTTTAGCTCGGGAATGAATTTAAAGAACGGCATGTAGAGGTCGCATCCCAAGCCTGTTTCAAGCATAAGGTTAAAGGGCTTGGTGCGTAATTTGCTCTGCTTGGAGGTGATAAGGTCGTACATCGGCGCCACGCCCAAAAGCACATAGGGACGGTAGTTATTGAAGCGCGGAGCTGCAATTTTAAGGTCTACTGGCACCCCAATATAGCACGACTTCATGTCTTGCGACTCAAATTTATCGGTGCCCAACTCGCGGAACGTAATGTGGCGAGAGCCAAAATGCAACGAGGGCAACACGCGCAAACCCAGATAGCGGCTCATGCGCCACTCGCCCAACACGCCCACCGAGAAACCAAAGTTTGTTTGGTCGGCCTGTGCCACCCACTGCTGCCCAGCTGTGGCATCGCCACTTGGTGGTATATAACCATTGTTGTCGAGGCGTAGCGACTGGTCGTGCGCACCCACAAAAAAGCCGTAGTGAAAGCGGCGGTCATCAATGTAGGGCTTGTTTTGCACCCTACGTTCTTGTGCCATGACCGAGGAAAAGCTCATCATGACCCATAATAATATGTAGAGAAGTCGGTTTAACAAATTGATAAAATGTATGATAGATGTATAGATGTGTATATAAACAGCCCCAACCCACTTTTATTGTGGCAAAGGCACTTCAGACTGCAAAAATAATAAAAGTTTGGTCCTTTGCTTTCTTGTATGAAAGAAATATGTAACTTTGCCAAGCAATCTTAGCTCTATCACCGCCATGATGCTTAGCATTGTAGCGATGCCCATGCAGCAAAGATATGCAGGACAATAACTCACTTAATATTAAACAATCTTTTTAATTCTACTATTATGGCTTACGTAATTGGTGACGATTGCATCGCTTGCGGCACTTGCATTGACGAATGTCCTTCTGGCGCAATCTCTGAGGGCGAAAAGTATTCTATCGACCCTAACGTATGTGTTGACTGCGGTACTTGCGCAGATGTTTGCCCATCGGGTGCTATTAATCCAGGCGAATAATTATCATCACTCGTATCAACTTAACTCACTCGGCTGCCGCTATCTGCTTAAAGATGCGGCAGCTTTTTTTGTATGGATAGGGTGCAGCATACGGCATGAAAAAACACTATAATTTGTGAACTATTTTTGACATTTAAAACTGCTGAAATAGAACAAAAACTGTAAATAGAAAGGTTGCATACGAGCCTTTTTTGAGCTACAAACGCCCATTTTTTTGCTCAAAAAGGCCTGTTGCAACGCAAAATACGTATCCTTAGGGTATAAGAATACGTATCCTTAGGGTGTAAGAATACGTATCCTTAGGGGGTAAGAACACGTATCCTTAGGGTGTAAGGATACGTATCCTTATACCCTAAGAAGGCCTTTGTGGTGGATGAGCAATGCGCTTGTATTTTGAAAGTTATTGATAATCAATGATTTGTGAAAATCTGCTCAAGAATCAAAAAAAATCGTCCACTTGTTTCAGTTGTTCAAAAAAATCGAATGGTGACGATTACACTGACGCATCTTAAAGGGGGAAGATTTATTTAAAAAACAACTTTCGTTTTGTATTGACGTACGTTTAAAGTATCTTTGCATAAAATAAGCTTCGGCTCGGCAATCGAAAACAAGTTTTCATTGCGCTCGCCTTGCATTATTTTTGCATAAAAATTACGTAAACGATACTCAATATCTTATATGGCAGACAATACAACAAACCAAAATAACCCCAACGAAGAAAGTATGGTGGTAAATGGTCATAAACTTTCGATTGAGGAATATCTTGACCAAGACGAAAAGAAAGACCTTTTGCGCCTACTTACAGCAGGTTCGGTAGACGATGGTAAATCAACACTCATCGGTCGCCTATTATTCGATTCAAAAAAACTATACGAAGACCAATTGTCGGCTCTTGAGCGCGACTCAAAGCGCGTGGGCAATGCCGGTGCTGGACAAATAGACTATGCCTTGCTATGCGACGGATTGAAAGCAGAACGTGAACAAGGCATTACTATTGACGTGGCATACCGCTATTTCTCTACCAACAAACGCAAATTTATCATTGCCGACACTCCGGGACATGAGCAGTATACACGCAATATGATTACAGGTGGCTCAACAGCTAACCTTGCTATCATCCTCGTAGATGCTCGCTTGGGGGTTATCACACAAACACGTCGCCACACGTTTCTTTGCTCGCTATTGGGCATCAAACACATCGTTTTGGCGGTGAACAAAATGGACCTTGTAGACTTTGACGAAAAGGTTTTTGCAAAGATTGTAGGCGACTTTGAGGCATTTATCAAGCCTTTCAATATCCCCGACGTGCGTTGCATCCCACTCTCAGCACTACAAGGCGACAACGTGGTGGAGCGCAGTGAGCGCACACCATGGTACGACGGACCTGCCTTGCTTGAGTTCCTTGAAACCGTGCATATTGGCAACGACCACAACTTAAAGGATTTTCGTTATCCCGTGCAATACGTTCTGCGCCCCGACCTCAACTTCCGCGGTTTCTGTGGTAAGATAGCCAGTGGCGTGGTGCATAAGGGCGACGAGGTGATGGCATTGCCCTCGGGCAAACGTAGCCATGTGAAGCGCATCGTAACTTACGATGGCGACCTTGATTATGCCTTTCCCCCTCAATGCGTAACGTTGCAACTCGAGGACGAAATCGACATATCGCGTGGCGAAATGCTTGTTCATCCCGACAATGTGCCCAACGTAGGGCGCCATTTTGAGGCTATGCTCGTGTGGATGGACGAACAGCCAATGGACGTAAACAAATCGTTCTATCTAAAGCAAACCACCAACACCACTCGTTGTCGCATCGACCACTTTGCCTACAAAGTAGACGTTAATACTCTCGAAAAGAGCAGTGTAGACCACCTCGAACTCAACGAGATAGGGCGTGCAGTTATCGTATCGTCAAAAGAGCTATTCTTCGATGCATACAAGGATAATAAACCCACTGGCGCATTTATCCTTATTGACCCTATTAGCAACAACACCTCGTGTGTGGGCATGATTATAGGTCCTGTTAAAGAGACCGAACTCCACTCCGATGATGCCCTGCCCACCCTCGACCTACCCAAGCTTGGCATTGGCTCAGAACACTATGAGGCTATTGACAAGGCGGTAAAAGAACTCAGCAAACAAGGTATTGAGGTGATTGTAAAAAAATAAATTAACAACAATATTACATGATATAAACATCCGCAATGGTACGCGCTGTTGCGGGTGTTTATTAGTTTTTATAACATGAAAGCACTAACAGACCGCATCTTGAGCGATGGCAAATGTTTTGAGGGGGGCATACTCAAAGTAGACAACTTTATAAACCATCAAATGGACCCCATACTCATGAAGTCGATGGCAGTAGAGTTTGTACGCCGATTTGCAAGCACCCACATCAACAAGGTGATAACCATTGAGGCAAGTGGCATTGCCCCAGCCATCATGGTGGGCTATCTGCTTGAACTGCCAGTGGTATTTGCCAAAAAGAAAACACCCAGCACCATGGAGCACATGCTCAATACAAGCGTATATTCGTTTACAAAACAACGCTCGTACAACGTATGCGTAAGCGCCGACTACCTGAAAAAAGGCGACAAGGTGCTTTTTATTGACGACTTCTTGGCCAACGGCAATGCGGCTAAAGGCATTATCAACTTGGTGAAGCAAGCTGGTGCCGAACTCGTGGGCATGGGCTTTTTAATAGAGAAAGCCTTTCAGCACGGAGGCGACGAACTGCGAGGGATGGGCATACATGTAGAGTCGCTTGCCATCATTGAGAGCCTTGACAATTGCACCATAAAAATTAAAGAAGATGAGCATGATAGGTAAGGCTAAAGGCTGCTTCATAGCATTTGTACTTGGCACATTGGCGCTGCTATTTTCATGTAGCAACAACATCGAAAATCGCTATGCCCACGAACGAGCATTCCTAAGATTCTCGCCCGTAACAGGCGTGGTGCCCCTCAATAATGCCGTAAATGGCCTTGGCGAGTTTTGCACCATACGCATAGGCACAAATCAATTTATCTTTCGCAGTGCGGGCGGTCAAGAAGTGACGTACCCCATAACAGCCGAAATAAAAGCTTATGGGCAACCCGAGTGTGTGGTGGGTTTTGTTGTGGGCAAATCCACTATCCCCGACATGAAGCTCCAATACCCACTCCTGGCCTACGACCTTGTTTGCCCCAACTGCTATGAGCAGTCGCTCATAACCAAAGCACTCACCCTCGAGACAGATGAAAAGCTTACTTGCTCACGTTGCCACCGCAGCTACAACCTAAAAGACGATGGCAACATCTGCCAAGGCGATGCGGGCAAACCGCTATATCGCTACCGTACTATAAGCTATAATCCAAACATCAATGGTGGAACGCTCGTAATAATCAACTAAAACACACGAATAATACGATAGTTATCGTTGTTTTAGACAATCGAAAGTTTATTTAAGCAAAAAGAAAGCAGCACTTCGGCCAAAATTGCTAACTTTGCGAGCAAAACAAAAAAGTAAATAAATATTATAACAATGGCACAAGAAGACGTATTCAAAAAAATCGTATCCCACTGTAAGGAGTATGGTTTTGTGTTTCCCTCAAGCGATATCTACGATGGTTTGGCAGCTGTTTACGACTATGGTCAGAATGGCGTTGAACTGAAAAACAATATCAAACAATATTGGTGGCAAAGCATGGTGTTGCTACACGAAAACATTGTGGGCATAGACTCTGCCATCTTTATGCATCCTACTATATGGAAGGCATCGGGCCACGTTGATGCATTCAACGACCCCCTTATCGACAACCGCGACTCTAAAAAGCGCTATCGTGCCGATGTGCTAATTGAAGACCAAATAGCAAAGTACGAAGAGAAAATCGACAAGGAAGTGGCTAAGGCACGCAAGCGTTTTGGCGATAGCTTCGACGAAGAGAAGTTCCGCACCACCAACCCCCGTGTGCTCGAACACCAAGCAAAGCGCGATGCTCTGCACGAGCGCTATTCGGAGGCGATGAACAAAATGGACCTTGCCGAACTCAAGCAGATAATTCTTGACGAAGGCATCGTTTGCCCCATCTCTGGTACACGCAATTGGACCGATGTTCGCCAGTTCAACCTCATGTTTAAAACCGAAGTAGGCTCAACTGCCGACGGCGCAAGCACCATCTACCTACGTCCCGAAACGGCGCAAGGCATCTTTGTAAACTACTTGAACGTGCAAAAAACAGGTCGCATGAAGTTGCCCTTCGGTATTGCACAGATAGGTAAGGCATTCCGCAACGAAATCGTGGCACGCCAATTCATCTTCCGTATGCGCGAGTTTGAGCAAATGGAGATGCAGTTCTTTGTAAAGCCAGGTACCGAGATGGAATGGTTTAAGAAATGGAAGGAAATACGCCTCAAATGGCACGAAGCATTGGGCTTTGGCGCAGAGTGCTACCGCTTCCACGACCACGAAAAATTGGCCCACTATGCCAATGCAGCGTGCGATATTGAATTTAAAATGCCGTTCGGCTTTAAAGAGGTTGAGGGTATTCACTCACGTACCGACTTTGACCTTTCGCAACATGCCAAGTTCTCTGGACGCAAGATTGAATACTTCGATCCCGAAGAAAACCGCAGCTACACTCCCTACGATATTGAAACTTCAATCGGCGTAGACCGCATGTTCCTCAGCGTAATGTGCCACTCTTATACTGAAGAAACACTTGAAAATGGCGAGAAGCGCGTAGTGCTTAAGTTGCCTGCACCATTGGCTCCTGTAAAACTCGCAGTTATGCCTTTGGTAAAGAAAGACGGACTACCCGAAAAGGCACGCGAGATAATGAACGACTTAAAGTTCCACTTCAATTGCAAGTACGACGAGAAAGATTCTATCGGCAAGCGCTATCGTCGCCAAGATGCTATCGGTACACCTTATTGTATCACCATTGACCACGACACACTCAATGATAACTGCGTAACATTGCGTAACCGCGACACAATGGAGCAAACCCGTGTGCCCATTGCCGACCTACGCTCTCTCATTGAAGACAAGGTGAGCATCACTTCATTACTCAAAAAATTGCAGTAAAGATGTGTGTGATACACACCCTGTATCAATAAAATTATAAGCATTGCTCCTGCTATAAGAAAGCAGGAACAATGCTTTTAAAATTCAGTATCCAATTCAAGCATACCATTATAGCTAATGACTATAAAAAATAACATAGCCGTCTTGTATATGCAGCTAAAGACCTTGGCAAATAAGTTCGTAACAAACCCTTGCGTCCTTGCATGTTTCATGCTGGTAGCAACGGTGGGATTGCTTTCATCGTGCAATGACAACTTGAACCCAGAAGAGGACAATAGCGAATTTACCACCCATTGGAAAGAACGCAACGAAGCATTCTTTGATAGCATAATGACCGTGGCTTGCAACGAAGTGAAAAACGCCAAAGCCACTTATGGCAACGATTGGCAAGACCATTGCCAATGGCGAGTATTTTTGAGCTATGCAAAAGCTGGTGGTAAACGCACCGACTCTATTTGTGCACGTGTAATCAGCACCACACCACAAAGCAGCGATAAATGCCCCTTATACACCGACTCCGTAAAGATTAACTATATGGGACACCTCATCCCAACCAAGAGCTATGCCGACGGACGTGTGTTTGACCATAGTGGCATTTACGAAAACGACTCGTATGTGTTCAGTCCCAACTACTCAGTGCCAGTAAGTTTTGCTGTATCAAATGTGGTAGAGGGCTTAACCACAGCGCTCATGCACATGCACGTAGGCGACCGTTGGATGGTATATATGCCTCAAGAATTAGGCTATATGAGCATCTCTACAGGCGTTATCCCATCATATTCCACCCTTTGCTTCGATACTCAACTCAAAGGTTTCTATCGCAAGGGCGAAAGTACTAACTAAACCGCTTTATAGATAGGAAGGGCATACATATCCGTTTCAAAGTTGGTATGTGAAAGTATCAACTTATTTGTCCCATTGCATCAATCATTTGCAAGTGCCCCATTTCCTCTTATAAAAGAGAAAATAACGTATACAAAGCTGCAAAAATGCTTTTTTTGAAAAAAAAGTACATTTTTTCTCAAAAACATTTGGAAGTTCATAAAATATGTACTACCTTTGCACTCGCAAACAAGCAATAAGACCACATGCTTAACACTATACATAGTTAAGCAAAGGAGAGATGGCAGAGTGGTCGAATGCACCGGTCTTGAAAACCGGCGTACTGCAAGGTACCGGGGGTTCGAATCCCTCTCTCTCCGCAAGAGCCTTCTGAAAGAAATTCCAGAAGGTTCTTTTCATTTTTCTATTTTAGTACTTTCACTTATTTTTTACCACTAACAAAAGTGGTAAGCGTGGAATATTACCCTAATTCATTGATGAGATTTTCTGAGAATTGCTTGCATATATCAAGTACTTTGACGAATTTTGTATAAAGGTTGTACATACGCTGGTTTAAACTTAAATGATTTTTCCACTATTAAGTTGCTAATAATCAACGATATATGCAACCTTTTTCTCATAATTATCAACTTAATTTAATCCCGCCAATGGGTTATATATACTATGGATTACGAGAACGTAAGGAAACCAATTTTTGGAATAAGTAGGCATCGTATGGGTATTGACGGGAAGGGAGTAACTACTCTTGTCGCTTTCATGGGTTGTCCACTCCATTGTAAGTATTGCATCAACGACAAATGTCATGGCTCTGTATATGAGAAAGGCCATTCCTTACGAAAAGGAGTGTTGATGCTTTCGCCAAAGGAATTATACAACGTTGTTAGAAAGGATAACATATACTTTCAAGCTACAGGCGGTGGAGTTTGCTTTGGCGGAGGTGAGCCGACAATGAACGCAAATTTCATTATTGAGTTTGCAAAGCTTATTCCCAAAGAATGGAAAATAACTCTTGAAACATCTCTACATTGTTCGTCTGAGGTTATTAGTTCATTGGCTCCATACGTTGATGAATGGATTGTGGATATAAAAGATTTGGACAAATCTATTTATAAGAACTACACAGGCATATCATCAGACCTTATAAGGCAACTGCATTATATGAAGGAGTTTGTTCCTCTTGAAAATGTTATCGTTAAGGTTCCACTTATCCCTCATTTCAACACGATTGAAAATGTAAAGCGTAATGTTAAAATATTAAGAGAAATAGGCTTTACACACATTAAAGAAATTTCCTATATAGAGCACATTACTCATATTACCAAGTAAAAAATAAGATATGGATAAAGGAAGAGAAAAATGTGAGATACTTAAAGCTATCCGTGCTTATGTGGCGGAGAAATATGGTTTAGACTATACCCCTTCAACGTGTAATCATCGTGGCAAGTGCCGTGGCACATGTCCAAAATGTGATGCCGAGTTAGAGGATATACAAAGGCAATTAGGTGAGAAAGGCATTACTTGTATAACCAATGATACTAAATTGTGCGAAATGGTAGAGAATTACTTATCAGAGTCGGCAAGTGACGATGATAATGGCGATATGCTTGTTGATGAACCTAAGCACATAGATGCCACAGAAGGTATGCCAAGGCCATTGGAGGGCGATGTTGCTATAGAAGAAGGAAACGTTCCTGATTCACCAATCGAAGGGATAGTAAAACTTGATCCCGTAGAAAAGAGAAAATTATTCTTGAGATGTAGTATTGCAGGTGCAGCTTTTTATCATATAGATAATATATGGGATAAACTGCATGAAGGTGCAAAACTGGTTCTTGTTCGTGAAAAGCATAATGCTTATGATGAGAATGCAGTTGCAGTGGCATTGGCAGACGAAAGTAATGATTGGACTGACGATATTGAATATGGCCCTACTCTTGGATATATACCACGAAAGCAGAACGAGTCATTAGCCACACTACTTGATATGGGGTGGCAAGATATGTTTGAGGCAGAAATCAGTGAACTTAGGGAGCATGTGCCTTATAGTGACCGCATACACATCTCTATCTATATAAAGAATAAAGATGCTGAGGATGAGCCCAAACCGCAAGATAATCGGCTGAGGATGGTGGTAATTACTGAAGAAGAAAAATGGCAACTTCTGTCAGACGAATTGTGGGAAAAAGGATATACGTACTTCCGTTGGGGCGGTTTTCCACCCTGGCAACTTGACTTGCCAAGCAAAGGCGACAAAGTAGTATTTCTATATAATGATGGCTATTGTTCATTCATGTATTTAATGCAAACTATTGCCATTGGCGAGCAGTCAATACCATTCCTTGAAGATGTTAACGAACTCTATCAGGTTGATGATTGTACTATCTATGTTTTGTCGAATGTGGTTGGTCCTGTCATTATGGATAATAAAGATTTAAGATTGCCCAAGGAATTACTGAAAGGCAAGTATCAGCCAGACGAGCGTGTTTCACAACCATTGTCGGATAAACTCATGAATATATTTATTGCTCATCAGTATTCAACTCAATATTAACGAATTGTGAGATAATGAATAAATCGCGGTAAACATGCTTTGGGATATGGGGTAGGCATATCATTAACTGCTGTTGTTATTTTCTGCTAAACATACAATCCCTACTTTCAACTCATTGTAACTCGTGAATTGGAAGTAGGGATTTTGTATATTTAGCAGATAGTAATAATCTAAAAAGATGCAACAATTATATCAGTATCACCGTGACCTCTTTAGCACCATGTGCGCCAAATACCAAGGCTTGCTCAATATCGGCGGTTTTCGATGGGCCCGAGATGAAGCAAGCAAATGGCACATTGCTCTTATTGTCAATGCGGCTATATGCCTCGTGCATATTATTTACCACATCAGCTTTACGCAGTACAATCACCAATGTTTCGGCAATAAAGTAGATGGCGCGGTAACGCACTTGTTGCTCTATCCAGCAGCAAGCATTTTCTGCTACTCCAAGCTGGCTCTCAATGATTGCTACATCGGTTCCGTTGAGTTGAGCTGGTTCATCTGCTTCATCGGGATTGAACACCTTACCAGGCAATAACTCTGTTCCTGAAAGTGTGGCAACGGTATTGGCTACACGCTGCGCCTTAGGATAAAGACGCGCCACTATAGCCCCAACAGTCTCATCCTCTTTCAGCACTATGGCACGCCCGCCAGCTTGTTCCAAATGATCGGAAAAGGCTGCTATAGGGTCGGTATAAGTAAGTGCTTCATGCTCAAGTGGTTTGAGGTTGGGGTAATCAAACTTCTCTGTGGTATGACGGCGTATAGAGGATAATATGGTTGTTTTGCTACTCATCATTCTTCTGAATTTATATTTGTGGGTTCTCTTGGGCTTACCCCTTCTTTTGTTTTTGCTCTTCGTGGAGCATATCCTCAAAGGTTTTTCCTGGGAACTTGGGCATTTCGCGCTCTGCTCCCCATGCGTTAAGGGCATTCTCAATAGCGAAGTGGGGCAGATGGTTAGCAATTGGTGCAAAGCGCAAAGCAGTGTGGTAGAGGCCTACGTGTTCAAAAAGCGCTTTCATGCCTTGCGATATAAGGTGTTTGCCTTTGTTTTCAATGCCAAGTGTTTCTAACTTCTGTCGCCAAAGGTATATTTGGTCGGCAAGATCTACTTTTGCAGGACACACATTTTGACATGAGTAGCAAAGAGAGCAAGCCGACACGTTGTCTTTGTACTTATAGGGATTGGCCATCATGCCAAGGTTGATACCTATAGGTCCAGGTATGAAGTAGGTATAAGAGTATCCGCCCGACCTACGGTAAACGGGACATGTGTTCATGCAAGCACCACAGCGCAAGCAGTTGAGCAATCGGCGGTGTTCGGGGTTAGAGAGAATCTCGCTTCGGCCGTTGTCTACAATAATAATGTGCAACTCGCCCCCTTTGCGCGGACAGCGATAGTGCGAGGTGTAGGTGGTAGAAGGTTGTCCTGTGGCCGAACGTGCCAATAGGCGAGTAAACACGCCAAGTGCTTCGCGATTGGGCACAATTTTTTCAATGCCAAAAGCGGTTATTTGCAATCGGCCAGTGTTGAGCGATGTGCCCATGTCGGCATTCCCTTCGTTGGTGCATACCACACACTCGCCAGTGTCTGCCACGGCAAAGTTAGCTCCCGTCATTGATGCTTCGGCATGCAAGAACTTTTGTCGCAAGTTGCGGCGTGCCACGTGTGTTAGGTAGGTTTGGTCGTAATTGCCAGGTTCGCACCCCTCCATTTCGCGTGCAAAGAGGTCGCCAATCTCCTCTTTTTTCACAGCTATGGCAGGCATCACAATGTGCACGGGTTTGCGATGAAGCATTTGTAAAATACGTTCGCCAAGGTCGCTCTCGAGCACCTCAATACCTTTGCTTTCGAGGTAAGGGTTTAGTTCACATTCTTCTGAGAGCATTGATTTGCTCTTGATTAAGTGTTTTACATTGTGGCTCTTGAGTATTTGCTCTACGGTTTGGCGATATTCTTCAGCATCCTTGGCCCAATGTACAATAGCACCATTGCGTTGGGCATTCTCCTCAAACTGTAAGAGTAGCTCTTCAAGGTGAGAGTTGCTATAAAACTTTAGTTGCGATGCCATTTCGCGAAGCGTTTCCCATTCAGGTACGTCGTGAGCCATGCGATCGCGCTTTTCGCGCACCATCCACAAGGTTTTGTCGTGCCATGCGGTTTGCTTCTGGTCTTTCAAAAAAACTTTTGCTAATTTTGCGTGCTTAGACATTTCCTGATAGAATTTGTGCTATATGAAGTGTTTTGATATTGAGTTTTTCGCGAGCGATAATGCCATTTTGGTGCATTAAGCACGAGCAGTCGGCACCTACAATATATTCGGCACCAGTGGCTATATGGCGCATCACCTTGTCGCGTCCCATTTGGCCTGAAACGGCATGTTCTTCTACTGCAAACATACCGCCAAAGCCGCAACATTCGTCGCGTCGTTCGGGCTCTACTATTTCTATATCCTTAACAAGCGAAAGCAAATTGCGTAACTTATTGTAGTAAGGCACATTGCGCTCGCTTGGCGATGATAGTCCCAACAAGCGCACACCATGGCAACTATTTTGAATGCTCACCTTGTGCGGGAAACTTACCGACAAGGATGTGGGTTTAATAATGTCATGAATAAACTCGCAAATTTCGTAAATGTGCTTTGACGACTCGCATTTGTGTGGCACTAAATGCTGATAATGGTCGCGTACAAACGAAACGCACGAGGCCGATGGGCCTACCACATAGTCATAGCCTGCAAAAACATCTTCGAAATGCTCGGCTAAGTTTTTAGCTTCATCTTCGAAGCCAGCATTGCCCATTGGCTGTCCACAGCAGGTTTGCCTTTTGGGATATACAACATCTACGCCCAACTGCTGCAACAAGTGGAGCGATGCCATACCCACCTCTGGAAATACTGCATTGACGTAGCAAGGAATAAATAATGCAACTTGCATGTTGATTTCTAAAAAAATATGTGTGTTAAGTGCTAAGTAGTTCTATATTGCTTGTCTTTTAAGCAAGCTGTTTTCCAATTGTTTATTGGACTACAAAATTACTTAAATGTTTGGTTTAATTATTCTTTCATAAGATGTTTTTTGGGGCTATCGTTGCTTCGAAAAGTTCTAAAGAAATATAAAGTGGATATTTTAGCCATACCAATTTACTATATTTTGTATGCACACACTTGCTTATGCCAAGTATTTTGATGAATTTTGTATAAACGCTACATTTTACAATAGATAATAAAAACACTCTATGTCACTCCCTTCGCCCAACACACCTCAAACCACAGAATTGTCGCTTGATAAAGTTCCACTCTACGTGTCGGTATTGCTACCACTTGCTGTGCAAGGACTGTTTACCTACCAATTACCAACAGCGTTTGTTGATAGGGTAGAGGTGGGTATGCGTGTGGTAGTACAGTTTGGTGCCAAACGCTATTACACGGGTTTAGTGATGGGCGTATTGAGCGAATTGCCGGCAGATATCCAATGCTCCAAACTCAAGCCGGTGGTGGATGTGGTGGATAAAAAGCCACTTTTATTACCTACCCAATTGCATTTGTGGCAGTGGATGGCTCGCTACTATATGTGCACCGAGGGTGAGGTGATGAAGGCTGCATTGCCTTCAGGGCTAAAGATAGAAAGCGAAACCATAGTGCTGCGAAATGCAGAGTTCTTGCCCCAAGATGAGCAGTTTAACGATACAGAACAGCAAATATTTTCGTTGCTTGACGATGAAAAAGGGCACACCATCATGGCCCTTGAAAAAGCCATGGGACGTAGCAACTTGCTGCGTCACGTGCGCAAGCTTATAGAGTGTGGCGCACTGATTGTAAAAGAGAGCATCAACCAAACTTTTAAGCCCAAAACGAGTGTCTATGTAAGGCTCAATGAGCAGCTTTTTAATGAAGAAAAACTCAACCAAACCTTTGCTGAACTGAAACGTGCCAAGCAGCAAGAAGCCTTATTGTTGCGTTATTTACAGCTATCTAACACTGCCACTGCCCTAACGTTGAACAATCCGCAAATGGTTCAGCCAGTGAGCCGTGTGCAACTATGCAACGAACTCTCTAATGCCGCAGCTGCGCTTACTGCCTTATGCAAGCGTGGCGTGCTCGAAACATACAAGCGCGAAGAGAGTCGCTTAAATCAAATATCTGAGGCGGATGCAGCATGTCTAAACAAACTTGGTAAGCCGCTCAACAGTGAGCAGCAACAGGCATTCGAGGCCATTTGTCACACTTTTACTCAAAAGGAGGTTTGTTTGCTACATGGTGTAACCTCGAGTGGAAAAACAGAAGTGTATATACAACTTATCCAAAAAATGCTGAAGGAGGGTAAGCAGGTGCTTTATCTTGTGCCCGAAATAGCTCTTACCACTCAACTCACCACGCGCTTACGTCGTGTGTTTGGTAGTATGATGGGAGTTTACCACTCTAAGTTTCCCGATGCCCAAAGAGTTGAATTGTGGCAACGACAACTATCCGATACGCCCTATCCGCTCATTTTGGGGGTGCGTTCGTCGGTATTCTTGCCTTTTAAGCATTTGGGACTTGTTATTATCGACGAGGAACACGAAACAAGCTACAAGCAGCAAGACCCTGCGCCACGTTACCATGCACGCGACACCGCCATCGTATTGGCCCACCAGCAAGGAGCGCACGTACTATTGGGCACTGCCACCCCTTCGCTTGAGAGCTATCGCAATGCTCTGCAACAAAAATACGGATTGGTGGAGATGATGCATCGCTATGGCGACGTGTTGCTACCCAAGATTGTGGTGGAAGATATAAAGGAGTTGAAGCGAAAAAAGTTAATGAAAACGCCTTTCTCGCCTCGCCTTACCGACGAGGTGCACAAGGCTTTAAATGCAGGCGAACAAGCCATTTTGTTTCAAAACCGTCGTGGCTATTCGCCCATATTAGAGTGTAGAACGTGTGGTTGGACACCGCGGTGCACACGCTGCGATGTGAGCCTAACGTTTCATCAACGGCTTGGCAAACTTGTATGCCATTATTGTGGGGCTCAATATAACATACCGCAGCAATGTCCCAACTGCGGCGATACCGAACTGCGCGACCGCGGATATGGCACAGAGAAGATTGAGGCTGCAGCGCAAAGCATCTTCCCCGAGGCACACACGGAGCGTATGGACCTTGACACCACTCGTTCGCGCACGGCTTATGAGCGTATTATTAGTCGTTTTGCCAAGGGCGAAACAAATTTGCTTATTGGCACACAAATGGTTACTAAGGGCCTCGACTTTGACCATGTAAGGGTTGTAGGCATACTCAATGCCGACCAAATGCTCAGTATAGCCGACTTTAGAGCCTACGAGCGGGCATATCAGATGATGAGCCAGGTGGCAGGCAGAGCAGGCAGAAGGGGCAAGCAAGGACTGGTAGTACTGCAAACTCGTCAGCCAGACAATCCTATCATATCGCAAGTGGTAAACGCAGATTATCGGGCCATGTACAACACGCAGATAGCTGAGCGCGAAGCATTCAATTATCCCCCTATCTGCAAACTGATAACAGTGTATATCAAGCATCGCAACAACGATGTGGTAGAGCATGCTGCCTTGCACTATGCAGCTTTGTTACGTCCGCAGTTTGGCGATAATATATTGGGTCCCGACACACCTTTAGTAAGCCGTGTGCAACTGCAATACATTCGTAAAATTATGCTGAAAGTGCCTTCAAGGTTCACCGTTATGCAAGTAAGAAGCATGTTGCTGCAAGCTCGCAGCATGGTACAGACTTATGCTGTGTATAAAGGCGTAACCATTTATTTCGATGTGGATTGAGCTGACCGAACGATTTGAATGCTTAATAGAACAAATAAAAAAAAGGAAATGTGTGGGCCAATGTCCACACATTTCCTTTTTTTATTTACCCCCTCTCACTTTGCCTAAAAGCTTTTGCAGATGCTTAAGCTCCTTGGGGCGTTTGGCCGAAATATCAGTTTGTTCGTATGCCGATTTCGAAAGGTCGAATAGCTGAGGCGTGGCCCGATAGCCAGTTTCTATTTTTGGTCCCCAGGTTATCATAGGTCCACCGTTTGAGGGCGATATATATTTGTAATGTTGCGTACGAAGCGTCAGACTGCGGTTGGCAGCCATGCTCACAGCGTAGTCGCGCGGGCATTCATCGCGTCCCAACCATGTAGAAAGGTGGTCTTGGCTGTCGGGTATATCGCCCACTTGAGGCTTTGTTCCTACCAATGCCGAGAGCGAGGCTGAAGCATCTATCAGCGAGCAAAGGGCGGTATTAACCTCGCCAGCAACTGCTCCATCGGGCCAGTAAACAATAAATGGCACTGCCGAACCAGCTTCGAAAGCACTATATTTACCACCGCGAAAAGGACCTCCTGGCTTGTGGTCGCCACAGAGTTCTATGGCTTGGTCTTGGTATCCATCGTCAAGCACGGGGCCATTATCGCTTGTTATAATAATGAGCGTGTTTTTGTCTATATTACGCTCGCGCAAAGCTTTACATAGCTGACTAACGGTCCAATCAAACTGCATGATAGCTTCGCCGCGCAATCCCATTGGGCTCTTGCCTCTAAAGCGTTCGTTCGGCATGCGTGGCACGTGTACATCGTTGGTGCATAGGTACATAAAGAACGGAGCGGCACGGTGAGAGTCTATAAATCCTATGGCATGGCTCACTATGCTATCGGCAATATCCTCGTCGCGCCATAGAGCTTTGCCACCTCCTTTCATAAAACCTATGCGAGAAATGCCATTGACAATACTCATGTCATGTCCGTGGCTGGGCTTGAGTTTAGTAAGTAGTTCGGGGTTGCTTTTTCCGGTAGGTTCTCCAGCAAAGTTTTGTCGGTAGCTCACGCTAATAGGGGCAGAGGCATCAAAATTAGCCACACGCCCGTTCTCAATATACACGCATGGAACGCGGTCGGCAGTGGCTGCCATTATGTAGTGATAGTCAAATCCCAAGTTGCGTGGAGTCTCGTCGAGTTCGCCATTCCAGTCTTGTTGTGCTGTGTGGCTCCCCAATCCTAAATGCCATTTGCCTATAGCTGCTGTGGCATAACCAGCGCGGTGCATAAGGTCGGCAATAGTGGTTTGTTGGGGTTTTATAATCATGCCAGCATTGCCTGCCGCCACGTCGGTTCCTGTTCGGCGAAAAGGATATTCGCCCGTCAAGAGCGAATAGCGCGAAGGCGTAGATGTAGAAGCGCAAGCATGCATATTGGTAAAGCGAACACCGTTGCGAGCCAAACTATCAACCGTAGGGGTGCTCACCCTGTGGGCACCATAACATGAAAGGTCGCCATATCCCAAGTCATCGGCAACTAATAATATGATATTGGGCTTTTGCTGCTGTGCTATTGAGCATAAAGGCAGTAATGCCAAGAGCGACATGAGACTTCTTTGCATCGTTTTTGTATTTTATTAAAATTTGTTTTGAGCAAATGTACAAATAAACTCAAAAGTAATGGTAAGGCTCAATAAGAAATTGTACTTTTGTAGAGATAAATTACTTAATACAGAAAGCATGAGTACTCTTGAAAACATTTTTGCACAGAAATTGCTTAACGTTAAAGCTATTAAGTTGCAACCCGAGCAGCCTTTTACATGGGCAAGTGGTTGGAAGTCGCCTTTCTATTGCGACAACCGCAAAACTTTGGCTTTTCCTGCATTGCGTAGCTTTGTAAAGCTTGAACTTAGCCGTATTATTGCCGAAAAATATCCTGAAGCAGAGGCCATAGCAGGTGTGGCTACTGGTGCCATTGCACAAGGCGCATTGGTGGCAGACGCATTGGGCTTGCCCTTTGCCTATGTACGTTCAAAACCCAAAGACCATGGCATGACCAACCTTATTGAAGGCGATTTGCAAAAGGGCATGAAGGTCGTTGTGGTAGAAGACCTTATCTCTACTGGTGGTAGCAGTTTGAAGGCTGTTGAGGCATTGCGCCAACATGGTTGCGAGGTTATTGGCATGGTGGCAAGCTATACTTATGGTTTCCCTGTTGCTGAAGAAGCCTTTAAGCAAGCACAAGTAGAACTCACTACGCTCACCAACTACGAGGCAGTAGTTGAGGTGGCATTGCAAACGGGATACATCAAACAAGAGCATGTTGAACTTTTGCACCAATGGCGTGCTAACCCAAGCGAGTGGGGTAAATAAACGCTATTATTTTTAAATATGAATTTGAGCCAACACAAAAGCAAAGACCTCTTTAATTTTGTGTTGGCTTTTAAGTAAGTAGGTGTTCAAAATTCATATCAATTTATGCAGAATGCTTACTTACAGCTGCTATAACCACTACATTATTCTTTCAAAATGAACAAGTTTAAGTATTTCTTGAGTATCTTATTACTCTTTGTGCTCTCTGCCAATGCATGGGCAGAACGCGCCAAGTATGTGTTCTACTTTATTGGCGATGGTATGGGCGTAAACCAAGTGAATGGTACAGAAACCTATTTGGCAGCTCTCGAAGGGCGCATAGGCGTAAAGCCTCTTTGTTTTACACAATTTCCTTATGCTGCTTTTGTCACCACATACTCGGGTACAAATGGGGTAACAGATTCGGCTGCTGCTGGCACCGCTCTGGCTACAGGCAGCAAAACTAAAAATGGAGCCTTGGGCGTGAAAGCCGACCTCGTTACACCTGTTAATAGCGTTGCGGTATGGGCGCAAAAGGCTGGTGCTGCAGTAGGCGTGAGCACAAGTGTGAGCGTAGACCATGCTACACCTGCATCGTTTTATGCACATGTGCCAAGCCGCAAAATGTATTACGAGATTGGGCAAGACCTTATACGTGCTAACTTCGACTTTTATGCAGGTTCAGACTTTTTGATACCTAACAAAAAAGGTTCGTCCGATCCCTCGCTCTACACACAATGCGAAAACGCAGGCTACGTAATTGCTCATGGATATAAAGACTATCAAAAAAAGGCTAAAGCTGCAGATAAACTCATCCTTTTACAAACTGAAGAGGCAAACAAAAAAGACCATAGCTGCCTGCCTTATGCCATAGATCGCACAGCCAAAGACATGACTTTGCAAGAGGTTACACGCGCTGGCATTAACTTCTTGACTAAGAAGAATAAAAATGGCTTCTTCTTAATGGTTGAGGGCGGTAAGATTGATTGGGCTTGCCATAGCAACGACGCTGGTACAGCTTTTAGAGAACTTAAGGATATGGACGATGCTGTGCAAGTGGCATACGAATTTTATGCCCAACATCCCGACGAAACGCTTATCGTAATTACTGCCGACCACGAAACGGGTGGAATTGCACTTGGCCGTGGCCCGTATGAACTTCATACAAGCAACTTCCGCTTTCAGCGCATGAGTGCTGATGCTTATAGCCTACATTTGCAAGAACTTCGCAACAAGTTAGGCGACAAGTTTACATGGAAGGTAGTGAAGAACGATTTGAAAAAGAATTGGGGATTTGGTGCGGGCATAACCTTGACCGAAAAGCAAGAGAAACTTCTTCAAGAGGCATATGAAAGCACTATAGATGGTTCGGCTAAAGACAAAACATCGCTATATGCCAAACTTAATGCTATATCTGATGCCGCACGCAGGGTAATGGCCGAGACTGCTCTTATAGGTTGGCAAAGTGGTGGCCACTCTAATGGTTTTGTGCCTGTATTTGCCATTGGTGCTGGTGCCGAACAATTTCACGGGCAAATTGATAACACCGAGATACCGCAGATTATAGCCAAGGCTGCTGAATGGAAGCAACAATAGGTTGCAACAAGAATAACTCTTAAGCATTTCCCCCCAAAAATTGCATGTTTTTGGGGGGTAGAAATAGGTCTTTATATGCCTATCATAAGGCTATCATCCACCTATTATGCGTAATGAGTTGGCGTATCACGCCCACGATACGCTCGTATCACGCCCATGATACGCGCGTATCACGCCCATGATACGCTCGTATCACGGCCGTGATACGCCAACTCATTATGTATGTTTGGTATGGAACACCCCTTTTGTGGGGCAATTATCACACGATAGTGCATGTATATGGCACGTAAAAAACCACCATTATAGGTCCCTTTTAGTCGCGGACCGATAATGGTGGTTTATTATTTATGTGTGTGCTATTTATCCATGTCTTAGCAAAGTGCTAAGAGTGGGTAAATAAGTTTGTTGTTTATTCAACTATACTTTATTCAACGTTGAAAGCGTTTCCAGCTTTGCTAACAGTAACAGCCTTGCTGAAAGTGCTAAGAGCTGCAAAGCGATTTAGCATGTCTTCAACCTTGTCGTATTTAATGCCTTCATACTTAAATGAGTCAAAATGCAAGCCACTTGCATTGCCAAGGTTGTCGATAACGCAGAAGCCTATAATATCGTACAAATTGTACTTCATACCTTCTTTAGCAGTAAAACCATCAACCAAAGACCATTGAGTCTTAGCAGTGGCGATAGTTGGGAACGATGTGCATGCTACCTCTTTAATGTAGAATTTGCCCTTTAGCAAACTGGTAGCTATTGTGCCACCATTATTTTCAATTTGAGTTTTAAGAATGCTTTTTAAAGTGCTATTGCTTATGTTCTCAAATGTTACGCCTTGAGTGTTAAAGTTATCTTCTTCACCATTCTTTACCAAAGACATCTGAGGGGTAACCCAAGTAAGTGTAGTGTCGGCTACTACATTGATGTAGTAGAGTGTGGCAGAAGTAGGAGTGGGCGTAGGAGTTGGAGTTGGTGTTGGAGTTGGGTCATCATCACCACAAGCTACAAATGTACCAACTGCAAAAATCATAGCAAATGCTACCAACAACGAGTAAAAGCGTGTTCTTTTCATTGTAAATAATTTTTTAAGTTCTTAATATGTTTACTTTTGCAAATATTCTAAAATAAAACGGAATGAGCAAGGGGAATAGACTTTTTTTTTAAAAAAAAAAAAGGAACATATTGCCACAATATGGGCAAATGTTCCTTTATGAAGTAAGGTGTAGTTACTCCTCACCCTTAAATAGTGGGTCCCATGCAGGGAGTTTAGTGGGTGTTTGCTTCGTTAGGTTGAGCACAGAGGTAGGCACATATTTTTTGTCGATTACCACACGGAACATGTATTCGTTAAACCATTCGTCGGTCATAATGAGGTGGCCCTTATAACCTGCTGAGGCTCCCCAAGAGTTTTCAACCATCCATTTGCGGGCATTGCCCTTTTCGTCGAGGTCTACAGCCATAAGCGTCATGGCATGGCTCGAAGCCGATGCAAATGTTTGTATACGCTCGGCCTTGGTCATAGGGAATGTGGTGTTGAAGAGCGACTCGTAGTCATAGTTTTTGAGCGAGAGTACACCAGTCTTTGAGTCGTAGTATTTGCCCACATCACACGAAAAATACATCATTGTGCTATCCTTGATAGAGGCAATAGCCAATGGTTTGATTTCGTCAATAGGCAAGTTAAGATATGTCCATTGCATACCGTCGTACGAGTGGCGGTCCATATCAATGGTGTAGGTTTTGTGGTATGGGCGCGAAGGGTCGTTCATCAGCATTACGTAAGAGTTTTTGAGGTCTTTGCCCACTATCTCTTGGTAGAACGATTGTGGAGTGTATTGCTTGGTGCTGATAGGTTTGCCATTGGCATCCTTTAGGGTATAGGTGAATTGCTGTACGGGCTCGCCCAAGCAGATAGAGAGAATGTGGTAGATGGTGCCAAGCATCTCGGTTTTCTTCTTCTCAATGGTGGCTGGCTTCTCACCTTTAGCCACCATTTTGCGTAGCGTAAGGCCATATTCGCGCAGCTTAAGGCTAATGATAGAAGCCATGCGCGATGTGTTGTTGGCATTGTAGCTCTCGGGCATCACATCGGCTGGTACCAAGCCATATTTGCTCACCACGTCTATTACACCGCAGAATGTGCCTCCGTCCGACAGCGGATTATGGAATAACCAATCTACAAGTTTATCGTCCATAGGCTTCTTGCCATTGTCAATAACTGCTTGCAGAAAGAGGTTCGACTTTTCTAATTGGTCGTAGAAGAAACTATAGCTTTGCGAAAACTGAAAGTCGCCCAAGCCAAACTTTTTGATAGCCTTGGCACGCATCACGTTGAGTCCTGTAAACAACCAACAGCGGCCTGAACTCTTTTGGTCGGTTATTCCCTTTGAGGGCACCTCGTTGGTAAAGTAAGTGTCGGTGGCATCGGGATTTGATGCGCTTGTGGCCAATTGGTTAATGCTTGTTCCTGCCAATGCGTTGCGTAGGGCACGTGCCGATTGTGAGTTGGCATTTTCTTTTCTGAACTGTTGCAACATGTCGGTAGTAATGCCGCCTTTGCCCACACTTTGGGCGGAGATGGGCAGCGAAGTGGCTGCAAGCAGAAACAGAGAGAGTAGTGTCTTTGATGTTGTTTTCATATTGTTGATAATGCGTTTTGCTAAAGGATAAATGATGTGTATAGGCCAACTTATTCGGCTAATAAACGTTCGATGGCTTTGTCTACTTTCTCAAAGCCAAACTTGCTCCATGTGGCATCCATAAGGGCTTTTATCTTGTCGTTGCATAGGTTGCCCATGCTACCCTCGTGGGTGTGGTGGATGTCTTTGTTAGGAGTAAACTTGCCTGCTTCAATTTCCAAGCCAACTTTTTTATAGGCATCGCGGAAGGGCATGCCGTTGGCTGCCAAACGGTTTACTTCTTCAACAGAGAACATGGCATTGTAGCGAGTGTCGTCGAGTATATGTTCGTTTACCTTGATGCGCTCAATGATGTAGGTGGTCATGTGCAAGCAGTCTATCAAGCGGTCGAAGGCTGGAATAAACGCCTCTTTAAGTTCTTGAAGGTCGCGAAAGTAGCCACAAGGCAGATTGTTCATAATCATCATCATCTCTTGGGGCAATGCTTGCAAGCGGTTCATGCGTGCACGGATAAGTTCAAACACATCGGGGTTTTTCTTGTGAGGCATGATGCTCGACCCTGTTGTACACTCGTCGGGCAATTTAATGAAGCCAAAGTTTTGCGAGTTGAACATGCAAGCATCAAAAGCTAACTTAGCCACGGTGCCAGCAATGCTTGCCAATGAGTAGGCCACGTTGCGCTCCATTTTGCCACGTCCCATCTGTGCATAAACCACGTTGTAGTCCATTGAGTCGAAGCCTAAAAGGTCGGTAGTAAGCTGACGATTAAGCGGGAAAGAAGAGCCGTAGCCTGCTGCCGAACCGAGTGGGTTGCGGTTGGTAAGACGATATGCGGCTTCAAGGTAGAGCATATCGTCGGCAAGGCTCTCGGCATATGCTCCGAACCATAAGCCGAAACTTGACGGCATTGCCACCTGTAGGTGGGTGTAGCCAGGCATCAGCACTTGCTTGTAGCGCTCGCTTTGCTTTTGTAGTTCGGTAAAGAGTTGGCGCACGGCTTCTGCCACTTCGCGCAGTTTTTCGCGTGTAAATAGTTTGAGGTCTACAAGCACTTGGTCGTTGCGCGAGCGTCCTGAGTGTATCTTTTTACCCATGTCGCCAAGTTTGCGCGTGAGCATTAGTTCTACTTGTGAGTGAACGTCCTCAATGTCGTCTTCAATAACAAACTTGCCTTCGCGTGCAAGTTGGTATATGTGTTTAAGCTCTGTAAGTAGGGGGTTAATTTCGTTGTCTGCTATCAGCCCTATGGTGTGCAACATTGTTACGTGAGCCATTGAGCCCAACACATCGTAGGGAGCGAGGTAAAGGTCGAGCTCGCGGTCGTGTCCTACGGTGAATTTGTCTATCTCATCGGTAACTTGTACCGATTTTTCCCAAAGTTTCATGTGGTTGAGTGTTATTGTTGATATTGCTGCAAAGTTAATATTTTAGCATCAAAGTGTAAGAATATATGCTTTATAATTAGTTTTTTGCACAATTATGCATCCCCGCAGTCTTTCTATTACAAAGTTATCTGTAATTTTGTTTTATAAAAAACTTTTATTGTTGAAGAAGATGGATGTATCTCCCTTTGCCTCGCCTCTTTATTTATTGGCTAAACCTGCAGGCTCGCGTTGTAACCTTGCATGCAAATATTGCTACTACCTTGAGAAGTCGAAACTCTATGCCGACTCTCCACAAGAGGTGATGAGCGACGAACTACTCGATAAATTTATTCATGACTATATAGCTGCACAAACCATGCCGCAAGTGCTCTTTACGTGGCATGGTGGCGAGACGCTTATGCGTCCACTTTCGTTTTATAAACGTGTGGTCGAACTGCAAAAAAAGTATGCCGATGGGCATACTATTGATAATTGTATACAAACCAATGGTACGCTACTTACCGACGAGTGGTGCGCTTTTTTTAAAAAAGAAAATTGGCTTGTAGGCATTAGTATTGATGGGCCACAGGAGTTTCACGACGAATATCGTCGCAACAAAGCGGGGCGCCCCTCGTACAACCAAGTGATGCGCGGCATACGCTTGCTCAATAAGCATGGGGTTGAATGGAATGCGCTGGCTGTAGTCAATGATTTTAATGCAGATTATCCGCTCGACTTCTACCACTTTTTTAAAGATATTGGCTGCCATTACATACAGTTTACACCTATTGTAGAGCGGTTGCAAACGCATGCTGATGGTCGCACCTTGGCTGCGGTAGACGAGGAGGGTAGTGGCGGACTGATGGAATTTAGCGTTACGCCCGAGCAGTGGGGCAACTTTCTTTGCACCCTATTCGACGAGTGGGTGCACAACGATGTAGGCGAGTATTTTGTGCAATTGTTTGACTCTACATTGGCCAATTGGATGGGCCAACAACCTGGCATTTGCACCTTGGCACGCACCTGTGGACATGCTGGTGCTATAGAGTGGAATGGCGATGTGTATGCTTGCGATCACTTTGTGTTTCCGCAATATAAGTTGGGCAATATACGCACCTCGTCAATCATCGACATGATGTATTCGCCCCAGCAGCGTGCTTTTGGACAAGCCAAACAAACTTCGCTTCCACGCCAATGCAAGGAGTGCCTTTACCTTTTTGCTTGTAATGGCGAATGCCCTAAAAACCGTTTTATGCATACGGCCGATGGCGAGCCTGGGCTCAACTATCTGTGTAAAGGTTATCATCAATTCTTTGAGCATGTAGCACCTTATATGGATTGGATGAAGCAAGAATTGCTCAACCAAAGGCCCCCTGCAGGTATTGTGGATTTGCTGCGAAAAGAACCTAATGCATTTGAACGCTGAGGGGATGTTTTTTAAGAAAAAGCTTGTATGTGAATAAGTGCATAACAAATGCAATAAAGCCGTAAAGTTGTACGAACAATACAACCTTACGGCTTTAAAAGTTTAATGTGCTATGTGCGTTTGCATGCCCCAACAATTAGTGGCAGCAGTTGCAAGGCTTGAGTTGTTTAAAGAAGTCGTTGCCCTTGTCGTCTACGAGGATAAATGCAGGGAAGTCCTCAACGGTAATCTTCCAAATAGCCTCCATACCGAGCTCGGGATACTCAACACACTCAATGCTCTTGATGCTACTTTGCGAAAGTACAGCAGCTACGCCACCAATAGTGCCGAGGTAGAAGCCACCATGCTTCTTGCAAGCGTCTGTTACCACTTGTCCGCGATTACCCTTAGCAATCATTACCAATGAGCCACCATGATCTTGGAACTCATCAACGTATGGGTCCATGCGGTTGGCAGTGGTTGGACCCATACTGCCGCAGGGATAGCCCTTAGGAGTTTTGGCTGGTCCTGCATAGAGGATGGGGTGATCCTTAAAGTATGCAGGTAGGTCTTCGCCAGCATCAAGACGTGCCTTCAGTTTGGCATGAGCAATGTCGCGAGCCACAATGATAGTACCCTTAAGACTTACGCGGGTGCTTACAGGATACTTAGTAAGTTCGGCACGTACAGCGTCGATACCCTTGTCAAGGTCTATCTCAATGCCCTTAGTGCCCTCGCCTGGCTTGCGAAGTTCCTCTGGGATAAGTTCAGAAGGATTGCTATCCATCTGTTCGAGCCATATACCATCTTTGTTAATCTTAGCCTTGATGTTGCGGTCGGCAGAGCAACTTACACCCATACCAATAGGACAGCTTGCACCATGGCGTGGTAAGCGAATTACGCGGATGTCGTGAGCCAAGTATTTGCCACCAAACTGTGCACCGAGTCCAATTTTGTGTGCCTCGTGAAGCAGTTTTTCTTCAAGGTCGATGTCGCGGAAAGCACGTCCAGTTTCGTCGCCAGTAGTAGGCAAGTTGTCGTAGTATTTAATAGAAGCAAGCTTCACTGTGAGCAAGTTCTTCTCTGCGCTCGTACCGCCAATAACAAAGGCAATGTGGTAAGGAGGACATGCTGCAGTACCAAGGCTCTTCATCTTCTCAACAAGGAAGGGAAGGAGGGTTCCCTCGTTCTGAATGGTAGCCTTGGTCATGGGATAGAAGTATGTTTTGTTGGCTGAACCACCACCTTTGGCCACCATCACAAAACGGTATTCGTCGCCCTCAACAGCCTCAATGTCGATTTGTGCAGGCAGGTTGCAACGGGTGTTTACCTCGTCGTACATGTTGAGTGGAGCGTTTTGCGAGTAGCGCAAGTTGTCTTGTGTGTAGGTGTTATAAACACCAAGGCTCAATGCTTCTTCGTCTTCAAAGTCGGTCCATACACGTTGTCCCTTTTCGCCATGAATGATAGCTGTACCCGTATCTTGGCAGAAGGGCAGAATGCCTTTAACAGCTGTTTCGGCATTGCGCAAGAACTGCAAAGCTACGTATTTATCATTTTCAGAAGCTTCAGGGTCTGAGAGAATCTTTGCTACTTGCAAGTTGTGTTCGCGACGCAACATGAACTCAACATCGTGAAATGCTTGTTGTGCCAAGGTGGTGAGCGCCTCTTTCGATACCTTCAAGATGGTTTTGCCTTCAAACTCTCCGGTGCTTATGCCCTCTTTTGATATAAGGCGATATTGCGTATTGTCCTTGCCCAATTGGAACATAGGAGCATACTTAAACGCTGGTGTTGTTGCCATAATATATATATGAGTTATAGAATATATATGTGATAAATGTTCGTTATTGCAAAGGTAGCGCAAAACGCAGACAATATAAAGGTTTTAGCGCTTTTTTTTGAACGTGGATATGTATACAATACAAAAAAAACACCACATCCAATGGGGTGTGGTGTTATCTTTATACATTGAGTGTAAAACTTAGGTTTTACTCATCAGTGCTCATATTCTTCCAGATGCTATTGCTGGGTTGTTGCTTGTTAGACAGGCCACCCGATGCACCAAAGTTTTCTTCATCGTCCACGGTTTTAAAGCCTGAGATGGCAAGCATGCCTTCTGCCTGGAACGAGAACAATGTGGCAGCAGGGGCTGAATATATCTTTTTCATAATGAGATTGTCGTTTTTAGTTTGTTACTTAATAAGAACTTTCTGTCCGTTAGCCTTTACAAAGATGCCGTGAGCAGGATAGAGTGCGCGACGACCGTTGAGGTCGTAGTAAACGTTGCTATCAGCTTCGGGTGCATTAACACTGTTGATGCCTGTTGTGTTGCCACCAAAGTTGAAGAGCAACACGTTTGCGCTTGCAGCTTCGCTGAGTGAACCTGCGTATGCTTTGTTAGCACCAATAGTGCGGTCAGTAGTAGATGTTACCTTGTAGAAAGCCACGCCCTTAGAGCCATTACCAAGAATGTAGGCAGCAGCACCATCGGCAATGGTTGCAGGTGCTAAAGTGCCATTTAAACCATTCTCTGGTTGGGTTGTTGCATCATTGTAGTTAATGTTGAAGTTGTAAGTGCCAGCAGTAGCCTCGAGCACAACAGGAGTTTCTGCGGGGATAACATTGCCGCTAATTTCGGTAAGGTTGAGCACATTGTCTGCTTTTACACCCGTATAAGCCTTTACGCCTTCGGGTATATTAACAGCCATAGGCAAGTTAATAGTGGCATAGCCTGCCGATGTGATGGTAACTGGTATTGTTGTAACTTCTTTGATGTAGAATTGGTTGCCAGTTGTAACATCGTTCCAACTATCAACTTTACCATCACCAGCATTTACACGTGCAGTACCTCTATCGGTACGTGCATCGTTAGTGTAGTAAACAAACGATACGGCATTCTCTTTATTTACAACATCTTTGTTGAAGATATCATAAACACCTACATTGCTATTGTTCTTTTCAATTACGTCAGTATACAATGTTTCTTGTTGCCATTGAACACGGCTCAAGTAGTTGCCAGAGTTGGCTGCTTTAATGTAATAGAGGTCTGTTTTGCCACTTGTTGTGCATGGCTCAAACTGCCAAAGTGCAGGTACGGTGTTAGCTTCAAGACTTTGTGAGTAGAGGGTATTTCCACCGAAAGCACCAGTTTCGCCATACTTTTCAACCCAATATTTGCCGGTATAGTCAGCGCTATTGATAGTGTAGTACTTACCACTTTCAGGGGTTATCTTATTTTCTGTTGCTTGCATAGCCGCTTCGAGTTCTTTGTATGCTGCAACTTTTGAATTGTTGTCTGTAGCTTGGCTAAGTTTGGTTGTTGCAGGCGTAATGGTGCTTGCATTTAGATAGCCAATAGCTGTACCACTTGCCTTTGTGGCTTTGGCTATGAGGGCATCATTCCATGCTTGTTCAATGTCGGTAAGCTCTGTTGTGAACTTAAAGTTTGAAGGGGCTGCATCGGCTGACCAACGAACGATGTTTTCATTACCTCCCATGTGAAGTGAATAACGACTGTCTGATACTGCTCCACCTTGTAAGGTATTAAAGGTTACGTAACCTTCTGCATTGCCCGCAGCCAATTCGTAGCTTTGTGCTGCACTAACGTTCTCTACTAATGGCACAACAATATCATAACCCTTACCACTCCAGCCACCTGATGAGGGCAATGCTCCAACATACTTGTTTGCGTATGCGTTGTAAATTTTAAAGAAGCCACAAGGTTGCTTTTGCAGTGTCCACTCATAAGAGTAGTTATCTTTTGCAGTGCCATTATTCATGGCGCTTCCTGCGTATACAAATTTATTTGTATAATTCTTATTGCCAATAATTACGCGAATGCTTGAAGGAGCAGCATTGATAAATGCTTGATAAGCCGAACCAAGTGTAATCATATTTGCTGTGCTACCTGTAGTGTCGTCTTTATACTGCTCGTAGACGGTGTTAAACGTATTGTAGAAGTCGTTTGCGGTTGAGTAGCCTAAGCAATTCCACACGTTAAGAGTACTTTTGAAGAGGTTAAGCACATCTTGATTGCTGAGTTCTTCGATGGTGAATAGAGAACCACCATCAATGCTATAATGATCTATTTTGCCAGCGCTATCGTAGCTATTCCAACTATTGCTAAAATCATTACTATTACCAAAGGCAATGCCTAATGTACTACCATTAGATGCAGCCTTTACGTACCAATCGTTACCAGTAGTGGTCCATGAGTTGAAGCCAGCCATAGCTGTAGATGCAGCAAGGTTGTAAATTTTTAAAGATGTTACACCATCTGTTGTGGCAACTGTTGAACCTGCTTTAAAATAGAAAACGCAGTTGTGATGAAGCAAGTAGCTTTGGCGTAGGTAATCGCTATTACCATTGAAATAAACGTACTTGCCCGTACGTGTATTTTTGATGGCGTAATAGTGCATTGCGTCATCAGTGCTGAGATCTGGGATGTCTTGCGCCCCCGCCCATGCACTTGTTGCTCCGACAAAGAAAGTCAAGAGCAAACTAAGAAAAAATGTAAATCTTTTCATGTATCATTAAGTTTTTAAAAAGTAGAAAATTCTATAGAAGTCTGTATTAGAATGCAAAAGTAGATTGTTTTTGTTAATAAATCAAACGGGGGGTAAATAAATGTTAAAGCGTAATAAAAAGTAACATGATGTTACAAAAAGGCGTGTTAAAGTGATGGTCTGACTACGTTTTTATTTGGAAATGAACCATAAAAAAGGCGGAGCAAGCATCGTAGTGTTAAAAAACACCATAACGATGCTTGCTCCGCAAAATGCGATGAGTAAGGTAGCTTTATTTACACAAAGCCTTGCATACGCGGTCTTGAAAATTACGGCCTGTAGAGGTGTATCTAACTCCTTGGTTCATGATGGCAAAGCAGAGCGTATTGCCGTTGGCAGCAGTGCAATAGCCCGAAAGGGTGCTCACCCCCTCAACGGTGCCAGTTTTGGCATGTACGTTGTAGGCGGCTTTGCTTCCCTTCATGCGCTTACGCAGTGTGCCGTCGTGGGCAGCTTCGGGCAGAGTGGGAAGTAGATGATGGTAGATGTCGGTGTGCTGGTAGGCATAGCGCAAGGCTCTGCCCAGTAACTCGGGCGTGGCGTAGTTGTAGAGCGAGAGTCCAGAGCCGTCTGCCACTTGATAGTGGTCGGGGTTGAGGCCCAGGGTGCGATACAGATTTTGGTAGTGCAAGGTGGCTTGCTTACGCCCTGCCCATGGCTTGCCACTTTGTGCCGCCAGTTGATAAAACACGGATTCGGCCATGGTGTTGTCGCTATGCTTCATCATGGGCAACAACACTTGGTCGATGCTATGGGTGCGCGTACATAGCAATGAAGCGTGAATAGCAACGAGGCGTTCGTCGGTTGTGCCGTCCCATTCGATGTTGTTGTGGCGTAATGTGGTGCGCAGTTGATTAACAAAACGGTCGTGGTTGTTGTAGAGCAGAGGGGTGAGTGGGGTGAGGTCGTCGTCCCAGCACCATCCCCATCCCAAGCGTTTATCGTCCTTAAAACTAAGGTCAAGGTATAGGGGAGATGCGATGCGTTGCACATGCATGGCCTTTAGACTGTCGGCAAAGGCTTGCATATCTTCGGCCGAGAATAGGGGGTCGAAGCCAGCTTTAATGTAAATGCGTGCGGTGCATACACTATCGGTGTCGGTGGACATGGCATCAGCATAAAGACGGGTTTTAAATTGGTAGTTAGTGCCGAGATCGCGCAAGGCGGTGATGGCAGTAAGCATCTTTTGGTTAGAGGCGGGACGCATGCATTGCCTCTCGTTGTGGGCAAAAACCAAAGTATCGGCGGTGAGATCGTAGACGTATAGTCCCACCTGTGTACGCTGAAAAATGTCGTTTTTGAGCAATTCTTGCATGCGTTCGGGCAGCGACATTTGCGCAGTTGTGAGGTCGGCAACAGTGTCGGTTTCAACCGAGTCTTCGGGCATAATGCTATCGGTAAGAGTGGTTGAGAGGTGGTGCGTACTATTCTTTGCTGCCGAGCAAGAGAAAATGCTGATGGAGAAAACGAGTAATATAAATGGTATGATGTGCTTCATTGTTGAAAAGTGCCAAGCATGTTGATTGAATATTCACTGCAAAGTTACAACTTTTAAGTAGGTGTTCATAATTATTTTTATATTTGAAGTGTTTTATATGGATGTTGCCTAAAGGTTTGTTATGAAGGAGTATAATATGCTGTGAGCTCTAAAAACGAACTTCAATTATTATTGATGACCCAATTAGTTATCTCATTTATGCGTTTTAGCTTAAACAAGAAGTTAATGAATTGTTAAGTAGGTATTCAAAATTAATTTATATAATTTTGAATACCTACTTAATGGTAATTACATGTTAAAAAAAGCGCGAAGCGCAAATAACCGAACTTTTAAGTGAATACGAAAAAACGAGGCAATGAAACTACATTGTTTCAATGCCTCGTTTACCAGTCGGGGTGACTGGATTCGAACCAGCGACCACACGCCCCCCAGACGCGTACTC
>ERZ808240.1115-NODE-1115-length-34243-cov-7.045484_pt1 | contig 34243 bp, 27 predicted proteins | sample MGYA00521084_ERZ808240 | MGnify/ENA primary metagenome ERZ808240 (study PRJEB31516, sample SAMN03275571) | gut metagenome | biome: mammalia-associated habitat; material: feces | host: Papio cynocephalus | place: Kenya | collected 2012-08-06 ... | reverse complement strand
AGGTCTTACCGACGGCACAAAATGCTCGGTCTGCGGTGTCGTTATAAAGGCTCAGGAGGAAATCCCCGCGCTCGGTCACAGATTTGAAAACGGAGTATGCACCGTATGCTCCGCAAAGGATCCCGATTATACACTCAAACTCGTTGAGGATCATGATAAGAATATTTCTCTCGACAACGAGAAAAAGACCGTAACGAACAAACCGACATCTTCAAAATCAATGACCGCATCCGAATTGAAAAAGCAGTTCGGCGCCGATATAAAACTTGATTTGAAAGACGACGACCTCGTGCCCAACGGTACAAAATTCACATACAACGACGTTGAATATACTGTAATAGTTAAAGGCGATACGGCGGCGGACGGAAAGATTACCGCCTCCGACGCCAGAGCGATACTGCGTATGGCGGCAAAGCTCGACAACCCGGACGACGTAACGGCTGCCGCGGCGGATTTAAACTCCGACGGCAAAATATCATCGTCGGAAGCGAGGAACGTTCTTCGCTTCGCTGCAAAGCTCTCAAGTTCCCTTGAGGGATGAGATATGTTTCAAAACGCGTTGGCGGCTGTCCGAAAGGGCGGCCGCCGATGCATTCGGGCACTAATTTATCACGTTACACGCGATAAATTAGTGCAGTGAAAAGAGAAGGGTGAAAAGTGAAGAGGTTTGGTGCAAATCCTTGCGGATTTGTCATTATAATAAAGCGCAAACAAAATATGTAGGGGAAGACATTGTCTTCCCGGGGTAAAGGCAGAAAATTTAAAATATGATTTTGCCTTCGGAAACCCGGAAATTTCATATTGCTGACGCAAATTTATTATTGATAAAACCGTAAGTCTCATGCGGGAAGACAATGTCTTCCCCTACATAAAGAATGTTTGCGCTTTGAAACGATAAATTATTGTTTTTATACTTGTATTTATTTTCAAAATAATTTATAATTAAAAGATAATAGGGCTTTTTTGCTTGAATGGGAGGATATATTTTATGAAAGTCGTCGACCTGAAAATCGAGAGCGCGAAAGCGAAAAGCGGACTTCCTAAATTTCTGTTTTACCTCGTCCAGTTTACGTGGGGGCTCCCCGTAAATTTAATCGGCGGAATCGTATATTTAATATATTATAAAAAGTGCCGTCACGAGAAGTTCTGCAACAGCTACATCACATACCTGCCCAAGAACTGGGGCGGACTGTCGACGGGCATGTTCATTTTTATGTGCGAGCACGACGAAAAGTGGACGTACAACACGCGTATTCACGAGTACGGACACACTATACAGTGCCTGCTCTTAGGACCGCTTTACTGGATTGTAATAGGACTTCCGTCGGCTATATGGTGCAATTTTTTTGAGAATTACAGAAAGAAAAACAACGTTTCTTATTATAAGCTCTACTGTGAGTCATGGGCGAACGCCTGGGGACAGAAATGGAGCGGACTTAAACAGCATTTTGACGATAAAAAAGACTGAGGACTGATTTCGAGTGAGTCGCAGAAAGTGGCAGTTATCACAATTTGATAAGACTCTCGCCGCGCGGATTGCGTATGAGCATTCTCTCGACGAATTCGCCGTTTTGATGCTCATTTCCCGCGGTATCACCGACGAGAACGAGATAGTTTCGTTTCTTTCCTCCGACGGTGAATTTTCCGACCCGTTTAATATTAAAGATATGGATAAGGCCGTCGAGGCTGTGAATTCGGCTGTCGAAAACGGCGATAAAATCACGGTTTACGGCGACTACGACGCGGACGGCGTTACGGCAACGGCGCTTTTGCTGACTTTTTTACAGCTTTTCGGCGCTGACGCCGACTATTACATTCCGTCGAGAGTCGACGAGGGCTACGGACTCAACACTGAGGCTGTCGATAAACTTAAAGAACGCGGAACAAAGCTGATTATCACCGTCGACAACGGAATAAGCGCCGTTGAGGAGACCGAATACATAAAGTCGCAGGGTATGAATATCGTAATCACCGACCATCATCAGCCCGGTTCGGTTCTGCCAGGCGCGCTTGCAGTCGTCGACCCGCACAGAATAGACGATACGTGTTCGTGTAAGGATTTGGCCGGCGTCGGCGTTGCATTTATGCTCGCGGCGGCGCTCGAGGGCGGAGACGCCCAGAGCGTGTTTGATGATTTTGCCGACCTCGCCGTTATAGGAACCGTCGCCGATATCGTACCGCTCAGGGGTGAAAACAGGCTTCTCGTTTCGAGAGGTCTTAACGTCATAAATAATTCTATGCGCCCGGGCATTCTCGCTCTGAGGCGCAGATGCGGTTTCTACGATAAAGAGCTGACCGCGTCGTCCGTCGCGTTCTCGCTCTCGCCGAGGATAAACGCCTCGGGCAGAGTCTCATCCGCCGAAAACGCGCTGAAACTGCTGATAACCGAGGACGAGGACGAAGCCGAGCGTTTGGCGGGTATTCTCGACGAATGCAACGCCGAACGCCAGGGTATCGAGTCGGAAATTATCGACTCCGCCGTATCTGTAATCGAGTCTGATTCGTCGTATTTTGCCGACAGGGTTCTGGTCGTTTCGGGCGAGGGCTGGCACGCCGGCGTTATCGGAATAGTTGCCTCTCGTCTTGTCGACAAGTACGGCAAACCCGCGATTGTTATCGCCGAGGGAGAGCCCGGCGGTATCGCGAAAGGCTCGTGCAGAAGCGTCGAGGGATTTTCGCTTTTCGAAGCGCTGACGAATGTCAGGGATTTGCTTGTAAAATTCGGAGGTCACAAACTCGCGGCGGGCTTCTCCGTTGAAAATTCAAAAATTGCAGAATTCAGAAAAGCGATTAACAAGTATGCAAATAATTTGGATGAGTTTAATCCTATTTTAAAATTAGACTGTAAACTTAACCCCGCGGGAATCAACGACGCGCTGTTAAATTCGCTCTCGCTTCTTGAGCCGTTCGGCGCGGAGAATCCCCAGCCTGTTTTCTGTATTAATAATTTAACAGTAAATTCGGTCAAAGCCATCGGCAAAACGGGCGGGCACGTGAGTCTCATTCTCGAGCGCGGACGCGTTAAATTCAGAGCGGTATGGTTCGGGGTAAACGAGGATGATTTTCCGTTCTCTGTCGGCGAGAGCATCGACATCGCCGCGAATATTGAAAAAAACGAATACAGGGGCGAGGTGCGCCCGTCGGTTATGATAAGGGCGGCGAAGCTCTCCGGAGTCGACGACGACGAATTGTTCAGAGGCTTTTCCGTTTATAAAAAAGTAAAATATTCTAATGAAATTCCGGATAAAATAAAAGAAACCGCATGCCCGGACAGAAAGACGGCGGCGGACGTTTTCAGATTCGTTAAAAAAGGAACCGCCCGCGTCGGGGGCGAGGAGGAAATTACCGTACGTCTCGGTCTTTCATCGTTCGATGTATGCAAGGTTCATATCGCGCTCGACGCTTTAATTGAGACAGGCGTTATAAAAATTGAAAACGGTTACTATAAAACCGCGGACGTGGCCGAGAAAGTTTCGCTGTCGTCGTCCGATATACTTAAAAAACTCGGTTATTCCGAACAGAGAGGGTGAAAAAGTATGGCAGAACACGAAAAACAGGTCGGAATCGAATTATATTCAAAGTTAAGAGAAAAAATGAAGGACTCGTTTTCGAGCGAAGACATGGCGGTTATCGATAAGGCGTTCAATGTCGCGAATGAAGCGCACGGCAATCAGCTGAGAAAATCGGGCGAACCGTACATCATTCACCCGATAGCCGTTGCGGAAATTCTTTTTGACGAGCTCGGAATGGATATGCCGTCAATTTCCGCCGCACTTTTACACGACGTTGTCGAGGATACGAATTATACGATAGAGGAGATAAACGGGCTTTTCGGCTCGGAAATCGCTCTGCTCGTCGACGGAGTTACAAAAATCAACCGTATGCAAATCTCTTCAAAAGAGGAACAGCAGGCGGAGAATCTGAGAAAAATGCTCATAGCAATGAGCAAGGATATACGAGTTATAATTATCAAGCTAGCCGACCGCGTTCACAATATCAGGACGCTTAAATACGTTCCCGAGCAGAAGCGCAGGCTTACGGCGAAAGAAACGCTTGAAATTTACGCGCCCATTGCTCACCGACTCGGTATCAGGGCGTTTAAAGAGGAGCTCGAGGATTTGTCGATAAGCTACCTCGACCCCGTCGCATACGCCGATATCGAAAAGCGCCTTGCCGAGCAGGAACCGCAGAGAAAGGAATATCTTGACGATATAAAAAAGAAGATAACAGAGCGCGTTCACGAGACTGTAAAGGACGCGAAAATCGACGGACGAATCAAATCCGTTCACGGTATTTACCGTAAAATGTATCTGCACAATAAGAGTTTCGACGAAATTTACGACATTTACGCCGTTCGAATTATCGTCGACACCGTCATTGACTGTTATAACTGTCTGGGAATCGTCCACGATATGTTCCGCTCTGTTCCCGGCAGGTTTAAGGATTATATTTCAACCCCGAAGCCGAACATGTACCAGTCGCTTCATACGACGCTTATCGGCAAGGAGGGCGTGCCGTTCGAGGTTCAGATAAGAACGTGGGAAATGCATAGAAACGCCGAATACGGTATCGCCGCGCACTGGAAATACAAACTCGGCAGAAGCGACAAGGATGTTGACAATCGTCTTGTATGGATTAGACAAATGCTCGAAAGTCAGCAGGAATCCGACAATCCGCAGGATATTGTGCAGGATATTAAGAGCGACCTCGTACCGGAGGAAGTGTTTGTATTAACTCCCAAGGGAACGGTTATCTGCCTGCCCGCGGGGTCAACGGTCATAGACTTTGCGTACGCGATTCACTCCGCCGTCGGAAACAAGATGACGGGAGCTAAGGTAAACGGCAGAATCGTGCCGATAGACTACGTCGTTCAGACAGGCGAAATCGTAGAGATAATCACGTCGTCCCAGCAGGGCAAGGGTCCGAGCAGAGACTGGCTTAATATAGTTAAAACGAGCGGAGCGAGAACGAAAATCCGCTCATGGTTCAAAAAAGAACGAAGGGACGAAAATATCGCCGAGGGCAAGCAGGAATTCGAAAAGGAACTGCGCAGAAACAAAATACGGCTCGACGACGAAAAGCTCCGGGAACTTTTACAGACGCTTACGGAGAAACAGCATTTAAATTCGATACCCGATTTTTATGCGGCGATAGGTTACGGCGGTATAACGCTGAGTAAATTGATTCCGCAGATAAGGGACGAGGCTTCAAAATTACAGACGGTCGAAACGCCCCCTGTCCCCGAAATCAAACTTAAAACGGAGCCGACGTCGAGCCCCGACGGCGTTATCGTCGACGGAATTGACAACTGCCTTGTCAAACTTTCGAAATGCTGCAGCCCGATACCCGGGGATAATATAATCGGATTTATAACGCGCGGACACGGCGTTTCCGTTCACAAGCGCGACTGTCCGAACGTCCCCGTCGACATCGCTTCCTCGCCCGACTCGGCGAGATGGATAAGCGTAAGATGGGCAAAACTCCCGTCTGCGGGATTCACCGCGTCGCTCACTGTCACGTGCCTTGACAGAATGAGCCTTATCGCCGACATCACAATGGCTCTTTCGAACATGCGTATAATGATACACAGCATGAACACGAGAACGCTTAAGGATTCAACGGCGCTCGTTTATTTGAATATTTCGGTAAATTCGACCGAGCATTTGAATTCAGTCGTCGCGAGACTTAAAAAAGTCGACGGCGTGCTTGATGTTACGAGAGCGAATATTTAACAGCGATTAGTTTTTTGAAGCATAAACAATATTATGTAGGGGAAGACATTGTCTTCCCGCATGAGATTTGCGGACGGATAAAAATTACCCCGCGTCAGCGAGAAGAAAACCGCGGGTTTCCGAAGGCGGAATCATATTTGAAAATTTGAGCCTTTACCCCGGGAAGACAACGTCTTCCCCTACATATTTTGTCAATTCCTTAGCAAATAAATTTGTGCGGAAAACACATTCGGCAGACAGATTCATTATTCGCACACCCCAACATTTTAAACATTAAAGGATAAATTCACCATGAAAGCTGTAATTCAAAGAGTAAAATCCGCGTCCGTCGCGGTCGGCGGCGAAACGGTTGGCAGTATCGGCGAGGGCTATATGATTCTGCTGGGCGTTATGGACGGCGACGAGAAGAAGCACGCCGAAATCACGGCGAAAAAGACGGCTTCGCTTCGCATTTTTACCGACAATAACGACAAGATGAACAAGTCGATTCTCGACATAGACGGCGAAATCCTCGTCGTCTCGCAGTTTACGCTGTGCGCCGACGTTAAAAAGGGCAACCGCCCGTCGTTCATAAATTCCGCGAAGCCCGAGACGGCAAACGAATTATACGAATACTTCATGCAGTGCCTTCTCGACAACGGCGTTAAGAAAGTCGAGCACGGAATTTTCGGCGAACACATGGAGGTCTCGCTTGTAAACAACGGCCCCGTCACAATACTGTACGATACGGATATCTGGAACGTGTAAAATATGGAAAATATAATTGTAAAAACCATGCCTCTGGGCGCGCTCGGCGCGAACTGCTATATCGTCACCGACGTTTTAAGCGGAGAGTGCGCCGTTATCGACCCGGGCGATTATACCCCGGAGCTGGAAAACGCGCTCAGGGACAAAAGAATTCGTAAATTAAAATACATTCTCTTAACCCACGGTCATTTTGACCACATTTCTGGCGTTCCCGCGCTTAAGGAGAATCACCCCGAGATGAAAATCTGCATAAGCGCTCCTGACGAGGCGTGCCTGAACGACCCTAAAATGAGCCTTGCCGACGGATTCGCCCCCGGTTCGTTCAGAAAAGGCGCGAAGGCGGACATTGTCCTTCACGACGGCGATAAGTTAACTTTGGGTCAGAATGAAATCGAAGTGATAAGCACGCCCGGTCACTCGCGCGGCGGGGTTACGTACAAATTAGGCGATATACTTTTTACGGGCGATACGCTTTTCAGATTCACCTACGGACGCACCGACTTTTTCGGCTCAAGTCCCGCGGATCTCGAACGCTCTATATACCGCCTTTTTGCGCTCAAGGGCGACTACACGGTTTACCCCGGGCACAATATAAGCACGACTCTGTCATACGAGCGTGAACATAACAGAATTTTAAGAGGAATAAGATAAATGCGTCTCGTACTCATAAACTTTCCGTTCAGATACGAAACGGAGAATATAATCAGAATATTTTTTCCGTTTGAAAAGCTCGAATATTCGGATTCGAATTCCGGTTCGGGTTCTTTCGCCGAACTCAGAACGGACGAAAACAACATTCTGAACGTAAAAATCAAAATAAACGGCAGTGAGTACGAACGGAAATATTCCGTCCCCTCCCCCGATGATAAGGAGACGGAGCGTCTCGGCGCACTCGGCGTTTACGAAATACTGAGCGAATACACGGGCTATACTCCGCCGTGGGGAATCCTTACGGGAGTCCGTCCGTCGAAGCTCATGAGAAGTCTTATCGCCCGCTCGGGCGAAGATGGCGCGAGGGATTATTTTGAAAATAAATTAGTCGTTTCAAGCGAAAAAACGTCGCTTGCCATGGAAGTCGCGCGAGCCGAGGACAGGATTATCTCACTTTCTAATGATAATTCGTATTCGCTCTACGTCTCGATTCCGTTCTGCCCGACAAGGTGCAGTTACTGTTCGTTCGTCTCGCACTCCGTGGCTCAGGCGAAGAAACTTATCCCCGATTACGTCAGATTATTGTGTAAGGAACTCAAACTCACGGGTAAAATCGCTGACGAACTCGGACTCAGACTCGAAACAATATATTTCGGCGGAGGAACGCCCACGTCGCTGTCGAGCGAGGATTTAAAGGCGATAACCGACGCTGTCAGCGCGAATTTCGATATGAAAAACGTGCGCGAATATACCGTCGAGGCGGGACGCCCCGACACTTTAGACGAGGATAAATTAAGAGTTTTAAAGAACGCCGGAGTCGGCAGAATCAGCGTAAATCCGCAGACGTTCGTCGATCCCGTATTAAAAAATATAGGCAGGGCTCACACATCCGAGGACACCGTCAGGGCGTTTATGAAGGCGCGGGAAATCGGATTTGACAATATCAATATGGACTTAATCGCGGGGCTTCCCGGCGACAATCCCGATACGTTCGAAATGAGCGTTAATAAGGCGATAGAATTGTCGGCGGAGAATATCACAGTTCACACGCTGGCTCTCAAACGTGCGTCGTCGCTCGTTACCGAGGGGCATATCGATTCCGTTTCAAGAGATACCGTCGAAATGCTCTCACGCTCATCGAAAAATTTAAGAAGCGCGGGCTATGCCCCGTACTACATGTACCGCCAGAGCAAATGCGTCGGCAATAACGAAAATACAGGCTACAGCAGGCATGATAAAGAGTGTTTGTACAATATATATATGATGGAGGAAGTTCATACCGTCCTCGCCTCGGGCGCGGGCGCGGTCACGAAGCTTAAGGACCCCGGTTCAAATAACGTCGAACGCATTTTTAACTTCAAATATCCGTATGAATACATAAGCCGTTTTGACGAATTGAACGACCGCAAAAAGAGAATTTCCGAATTTTACAAAAACGAAAGGACGGATGTAAATGGCTGAATCCGTTAAAGGCAGGAAGAAACAGAATCTGCTAGGCGGCGCGATGTGGCTCGTTCTGTCGATGGTAATAGTCAAGGTCATAGGCGCGGTATACAAAATCCCGCTTACGAGCATTTTGGGACCCGTCGGCAAGAGTTATTATTCCACGGCTTACAATCTCTTTATCCCCGTTTACTCCATAGCGCTGGCAGGTCTGCCCGTAGCTATTTCGAAAACCGTATCGCACTATGTCGCGCTCGAAAGGTACCGCGACGTACGAAACGTACTGAAAGCGTCAAAACGCGTATTTCTCGTTACCGGAATAATCGGCACCGCCGTAATTTTCGCAATGGCGTACCCGTACGTTCTCTCTATTAATAATTTTAACGCCGTATACGCGATAATCGTTATAGCCCCGTCGGTATTCTTCTGCTGTCTGATGTCGGCGTACAGGGGCTATTACAACGGTCTTAAAAACATGATCCCGACTGCGGCGAGCGAGGTTTTGGAGGCTCTCGGCAAACTCGTGTTCGGTCTTGTGTTTTCTAAACTCATAATTGCCGCCGCGCTTCAGAACGCAGTACCCGGGGGAACCGTATTCGGACTTTTGGTAACCGAAACTACGACTCGCGAGGAGATAATGAGCGCAATCTATCCGTTCGCCGCCGCCGGCGGTATCGGAGGCGTTACGATTGGTACCGTAATGTCGACGATCTTCTTAGTGTTAAGACATAAGTTAAGCGGCGACAGCATTACTCATTCGGAGCTTGAACATTCGCCCGTTCCGTCGAACGTTAAGGCGATTGCGAAGGAGCTTCTTGCAATTTCAATTCCGATTGTCGCAAGTACTCTTATATTCAATTTAATTAACATAATAGACTCGTGGTCGATTCAGAACAGGCTCGCGTATCTTATTACCGAGCACGGGGACGTTATTCAGTCCATGTACGGCACATCCCTTGCGAATACCGTCCGCGACGACTGGAAAAACTACCTCTACGGCGCGTACGAAACGGCGGTCGACTTTAAAAATATGATTCCGACGCTCACCCTCACGCTCGGCGTCAGCGCGATTCCCGTTCTGTCGGAAGCGTGGACGCTTAAGAGAAAGCACGAAATCAAATCCTCGATTGAGTCGGTTATCAGAGTGTGCATGATGATAGCATTGCCCGCAGGATTCGGCATGGCGGTTCTCTCGAAACAGATACTCAACATACTCTACTTCTCTTCGCCCGAAACGCTCTCCGCCGTTCCAATTTCGTCAAAGGTCATGTTCTGGTACGGCGTTACGATTTGCTTCATGGCTGTTTCCCAGCCTCTTACCTACATGCTCCAGGCGATAGGCAAGACGAAAATCACCGTCATTTCCGTCGCAATAGGCGCCGTGCTTAAGGTTGTTTTGAATTTTGCGTTCATCTCGATTCCCGAAATTAATATTTACGGCGCGGTAATCGGCACCGTCGCATGCTATCTTGTAACCTGCGTTATAAATCTTATCGCGCTTATCAGATACTGCAATGTTAAGATTAACTTTGTCTCGGCGTTTATTAAGCCCCTTATCTGCTCGCTGATGTGTGCGGCAGCGGCATGGTCGGGCGCGGGTCTTTTGGAGAGGATTCTCTCTTCGCATTTTGCGTCCGAGGGGCTGATGTCGGCTTCAAACATTTCGGCACTTATCGCTATCGTTATCGCGGTCGTCGTTTACGCTCTGGCGCTCCTTTTCTCGCGTTCAATATCCGAAGATGACGTAAAGATGATGCCTAAGGGCGAAAAAATCTGTAAAGTACTTGCAAAATTTAATTTTATAGGTTAAAATAATATTTCGCGGGAGTTTATAGAAATGGCTGTTGATTTTTCATTTAAAGATAAGTATAATATAAACGATCTTATTGAAATAGTGCGGATTCTGCGCGCTCCGGGCGGATGCCCGTGGGATATTAAGCAGACCCACGCTTCGATAAAAAAGGATTTTATCGAGGAGACGTACGAGGTCGTAGAGGCTATTAATAAGGATGATAAAACGCTTTTGTGCGAGGAACTCGGCGACGTGCTTTTACAGGTCGCGTTCCATGCTGATATCGAGCGCGAAAACGGTACGTTTGATTTTGACGACGTCGCCGACGGTATATGCAAGAAGCTGATTATCCGTCACCCGCACGTTTTCGGCGGCGTTAAAGCCGATACGGCGGACGAGGTTCTTACCAACTGGGACGAGATCAAACGCAGGACGAAGCATCAGAAATCCGTTGCGGAGTCGATTGATTCGATTCCCCGGGAGCTTCCCGCGTTGATGCGCGCTGCAAAGATTCAGTCAAGAGCCGCCAAAACAGGCTTTGACTTTGACTCGATCGACGGCGCGTTCGATAAGATAACAGAGGAAACCGCGGAGCTTCGGGAGGCTATTGTCTCGGGCGATAAGGCGAAAATTTCGGACGAACTCGGCGATTTGCTTTTCGCCGCCGTCAATGCCTCGAGATTTACGGGCGTTGAGGCGGAGGAGTCGCTTACTGCGTCCTCGGACAAGTTTGCTTCCCGTTTTAAAATAACGGAGGAGCTCGCAAAACAAAGAAATATCGATATGAAATCGGCTTCAATCGAGGAACTTGACGTTCTTTGGGACGAGGCTAAGAAATTAACCAAATAAAGCGTAAGCTTTGGATATAAAAATTTAGGAGGATAAATCAATGAATAAGTCAGAACTTATCTCTGCCGTTGCGGCTAAAGCTGAGATTTCCAAGAAAGACGCTGAGAAGGCGGTTAACGCTGTATTCGCAGGCATTGCCGATTCTCTTGCTTCGGGCGAAGGCGTTCAGATCATCGGCTTCGGTTCATTTGAGGTACGCGACAGAGCGGCTAAAGAGTGCCGTAACCCCAGAACGGGCGAGACCGTCGCAGTTCCCGCAACAAAGGTTCCCGCATTCAAAGCAGGCTCCGCTCTTAAAAAAGCAGTTGCAGAATAATCAGGGCATTTGACCCGAGAACCGGAAGAGCGAAATTGTTGCTTCTTCCGGTTTTTGTTTTTTTGTCAAAAGTAAAAAACGGACTTACTCGTTTTTATTATTAATTTACAATCGTTCAAGAATAGTTTAAGTTTAAAATTTAAAATAGAAAGCGGTGAATAAAATGAGACTTGACAAATATTTAAAGGTGTCAAGACTTGTAAAACGCAGAACAGTGGCAAACGAGCTTTGCGACGCAAAACACGTAGACGTTAACGGCAAGAGCGTACGCGCTTCGTATGACGTTAAAATAGGCGATATTATCGAGATTCGCATGGGCTCGAATCTTACCAGGGTCAGAGTCGAGAACATTAACGAATACGCAACTAAGGACAACGCCTCGTCAATGTACACCGTTTTGTAATATACGGGTTTCACCCCGTGCAGAGCAGGTGAAAAAAATATGAAGATATTATCAATCGGAAACGGACTCTCGAGATGCGCGCACAGATATCTGCCCAAGATTGCAAAGTGCGACGGCGTAAGCATGATTCTTGCAAACCTCTATGCCGAGCACTGCTCGCTTGCGGATTATGCGGACGGTATGAATTCGGATAAGGGGACATATATCTTTGAGTATTACGACGAGGGTTACGTTAAGTTAAACGAAATCGAGGATTTTACCCTCGACCGCGCTCTCGGATGGGAGGACTGGGACGTAATAACGCTCCAGCAGTCCGCGGCTCTCTCGGGCAGGGCGGACACCTATACGCCGTATGATAACAAGCTTTGTAATCATATCAGGGAAAAATGCCCCGGCGCGAAAATTCTTCTGCACGAGACATGGGCTTACGACTCTCTTTATACGGGCGGCGAATTCGATTTTTATAACAGGGACTGTAACAAAATGCAGTCCCAAATCAGAAACGCGTACGAAAAATCGGCAAAGGAGTGCTCCGCCGACGGAATTATCCCCGCAGGCGAGGCGTTCGGATTTGAGCGTGAGAATTATAATACGGAGCTTACCGGCGACGGAATTCACGGCAACAGGGCGGGCGATTTTATCGCGGGCGCCGTGTGGTATTGTGCGCTTACCGGCAAAGACGTCAGAAACAACACCTACCGTCTGCCGTTTGTCGATAAGGAACTGACCGTCCGTCTTAAAAACACGGCGTATGAAGTCTGCAAGGGAGTGCATTCGTAATGGATTCCGATTTTTATCATAATAACAATTCGGAAAACGACGGGTCTTATTCCGGCTCTGATTTTGATAATCAAAGCGAACCTCAGCCCGAGCGTGTTGATGCGCAGTATCAGGGCAACGGATTTTCGTCATTTACCCCCGAGGCGCCGAAACCTCCCGTCATTTCAAAACAGAAAAAAAACGATACTTTAAAATTAAAAATTCTGATTCCCGTCATGTGCATTGTCTGCGCGCTTATCGGCGGAGTATGCGGCGGACTTACCGCCGTTCATTTTAAAACCGAGACAAAAACTCCCGAAACAACGCAGTCCGATGCGGCGAATCAGCCGGCTGAGGACGAGAGCCGGAAAAATATTGAGGCGCTTTATTCTAAGGACGGCGAGGATTCGAACAGTGTAAACTCCGGCGAGGGCACGGCGGCAAAAAGCGATTCGTCCGACGAAAAAGAAACTGTTTTAAGCGCGAAGGAAGTTTATAAAAACTGCGTAAATTCCGTCGTTTACGTCGAAACTACGGGAACATCGGCGGGAATTTATCAGTCGTCGTCGACATCGTCGGGGTCGGGATTTATAGTCACCGACAGCGGATATATCGTTACGAATTATCACGTCGTCGAGGGCGGAAAAAGCTATAAGGTCACGACTTATAATAACAAAGAATACGACGCGAAGCTCATAGGATATGAGGAGAGCAACGACATCGCCGTATTGAAAATCGAGGGCGATTCGTTCCAGAGCGTCAGGTACGGAAATTCTTCGTCGATAAGCGTCGGCGACAACGTTTATGTTATCGGCAACCCGCTCGGCGATCTGACATATACGCTCACCTCGGGCGTCGTCAGCGCGCTCAACAGGCTTATTAAAAGCGACGACGGCTCGCTTATAAACATGTTTCAGACCGACGCCGCCGTAAACTCGGGCAACTCGGGCGGCCCTGTATTCGATTCTACGGGAAGCGTCGTCGGCATTGCGACCGCAAAATACGCCTCTAGTTCGATTGAGGGTCTGAGTTTCTGCATTCCGATAAACGACGTGCGCAGTATGATTGACGATATTATCAATCAGGGCTACGTCTCGGGCAAAGCTTCGCTCGGCGTTTCGGTTTACGACGCGGGCTACAGAAGCTATTCGTATTTTTCATTTTATAACGCCTCCGCCGCCGGCGCGAAGGTAATGGCTGTCGGAGACGGCACCGCCGCGCAGAAAGCGGGCATTAAGGAGAATGATACGATTGTCGCAATCGACGGCTACGCGGTCGACTCGGTTTCTACGCTGAAAACGTACCTTACCGCGTTCAAAGCGGGCGACAGCGTTAAAATTACCGTCAGCCGAAACGGCGCAAAATCGGACATAACCGTCACCCTCGACGAATATTCCCCCCGGTCGGCACGAACAAATTATTCGAACGTGTATGATTTGTAATTGAATATAATAATCCCCGATTTGCCGGTATTGACAAATCGGGGTTTTTATATATGCATTGAAATAAAACGCATAAAATTTATATTTATTTATTTTTAAAGACGTTTTTCTTAACGATTTTGACCGCGCGTTTTGCCGCATAGGGTAAAATATATTTGAATTTATCCTCTGCGACGGTCATTTTGCTCGCCTCGGGCATGTCTCTGTGAAGCGAAATCGCGTCGAATTTACATTTCGTCGTGCATATTCCGCAGCCGATACAGCGGTTTTGGTCTGCGACGGTAACTCCGCAGCCCAGGCATCTCGCAGTCTCGATTTTTACCTGCTCCTCGGTGAGCGTGCCATGCGTATCCTTAAACGGATTCTTTGATTTTTCCTCGTCGAAAGCGTACTGTCTGCCCGCCGTGTCGTACGAAGAGAGACTTATGTCGTCCTTATTAAGGGCGATAAATTCGCGTCTGTTTCTTCCGATCGTCATGTGTCCGTGCTGAACGAAACGGTGGAGCGATTCCGCCGCCTCGTGACCCGCCGCGATAGCGTCGATTGCGAATTTCGGACCCGTGTAAACGTCTCCGCCTACGAATATATCGTCGGTTTTCGTCTGATAGGTAAGCGAATCCGCTTTCGGATAATTGCCGTGTACGAATTCGATATTCTCATTTTCAATGAGCGAACCCCATTCGATAGCCTGACCGATTGCGAATATAACCTTGGAAGCGGGTACGATTATCGTCTCGCCGTCGTCGAATTTCGGCGCGAATTTATGATTTTCATCGAATACGCTTATGCATTTTCTGAATTTAACGCCCGTTGCTTTGCCGTTTTCGGCGATAACCTCAACGGGACCCCAGCCGGATTTAATTTCGACTCCGTCCTCCTCGGCTTCGGCAATCTCCTCTTTCGAAGCGGGCATTTCATTGCGCTGTTCGAGGCTTAACATCGTTACCTTTGTCGCTCCGCTTCTCGCGCTGACGCGCGCCGCGTCGATTGCGACGTTACCGCCTCCGACAACAACCGTCTCGTCGGAGAATTTAATTTCGCCCGTGTTCGCGTGCTTTAAAAATTCGACAGCCGTTGTAACGCCCTCGGCCTTTTCGTTTGCAATGCCCGGGTATCTTCCGCCCTGACAGCCGATTGCAATATAGAACGCCTTATATCCCTGTTTTCTTAATTCGTCGATGGTAATATCTTTTCCGACTTCGGCCGAACATTTAATTTCGACTCCCATCTCTTTCATAATCTCGATTTCGGCGTCTATAACGTCCTTTTCGAGCTTATACGACGGAATTCCGTACGTGAGCATACCGCCGGGCTTCTCATTCTTTTCGAATACCGTGGGATAGTAGCCCATCTGCGCAAGATAGAATGCCGCCGAAAGTCCTGCGGGCCCCGCGCCGATTATCGCAATCTTTTCTTTCCATCTGCCCATGTTGGAAGCCACGACGATTTCGGGTACGTAGCGGTGTTCGTCGGTTAAATCCTTTGAAGCTATGAATTTTTTAACAGCGTCAATCGAAACGGCTTCGTCGACCGTACCTCTCGTGCACGCTTCCTCACAGCGCCTGTTGCAGATTCGTCCGCAGACTGCGGGGAACGGATTTTCTTTCTTTATAAGAGCGAGAGCCTCTTTATACTTGCCCTGCGCCGCCTTTTTGAGATAGCCCTGTACGGCTATGTGCGCGGGACATGCCGTTTTGCAAGGGGCGGTTCCGGTGTCATGGCAGTTGATTCTGTTCTTGTCTCTGTAATCCTCGTCCCACTTGTCCTTGCCCCACTTGTTGTCGTCGGGGAGGAGCTGTTTCGGATATTTTACCTCGCTGCCGTCCTTTTTACAAAGCTTCTGTCCGAGTTTGAGCGCGCCCGCGGGGCAGTACTCGACGCACTGACCGCACGCTACGCATTTTGATTTATCGACGTGCGCTCTGTAAGCTGAAGCCGACATGTTGGGAGTGTTGAAAAGCTGGCTCGTACGAAGCGCATTGCATATTTTGACGTTGCAGTTGCATATCGCAAATATTTTATTCTCGCCGTCGATATTCGTTACCTGATGAACGAATCCGTTGTCCTCGGCTCTTCTTAATATATCCATTGCCTCTTCGTATGTAATCGAATGACCTCTGCCCGTTTCTGCGCAGTAGTCCGCCATGTCGCCCACGCCTATGCACCAGTCGCGGTAATCGTCGGCGCATCCCTCGTCAAGCTGTTTTCTGCCGTAACGGCACGAGCATATCGAAGCGCCGAGGTGTCCCTCGTATTTTTTCAGCCAATATGACAAATGCTCTATGTCCATGGTCGTGTTCTCCATGGATATCGCCTGCTCAACGGGGATTACGTGCATGCCGATTCCAGCGCCTCCGGGCGGAACCATCGCGGTAACCTTTTCGAGCGGGAGGAACGTCATGCGTTCAAAAAACATTGCAAGCTCGGGATGTCTGTCCATGAGCGCGGTGTTCATGTTTGTGTACTCTGCGGAGCCGGGGACGAACAGCGGAACCCAGTAATTTCTCGCCTGTTTATTTCTCGGCGCGCCGGGAATCGGACCGTCCTTTGTGTAGCGGTCGCCGTAATCGTATTCGAGCATTCCGAAAACGGACAGCATGTCCATGATTCTGTCGGCGGTCTCGTTGTCCATATTCGCCTTTTTGCACATGTCAATCATGTCGGAATACGGATATTTCTTTCTCGTTTTCATCTGAATGAGCAAATCGAGCGAATAATCCTTATCCTGTTTGCTCATCTCGTCCTCGAAAATGCACGCGAGTCCCCAGTATTCGGGATCCTCAACTTTTACGCCTTTTATTTTACCGTCGGCTCTGTCCGTAACGCCCCGTACGAATTTTAAAAGCCTCTTGTCGGGGTTTTTGTCATGCATGTGCCTGGGGACGTATTTGCTGCTCATTTCGGGCATAATTTTTACTCCTCTCTTTTTTGTGTACTCCCGTATTGTCTGTAAATTTTCAGCCTTTACGAAGTACTTTTATCTTTATCTTCGTTTTCGTCTTCTACTTCTATTTCTTTAATATTGATTTCGTTTCCCGTTACGAGATACGTTTTTTCGCTCTTGCAGTAAGGGCATATCCTGCCGAATTCGACTGTCGGATATTCTTTTTTACAATCTTCGCAGTACGTCACGGCTTTGATAATTTCTATTTCGAGTTCGCATTCTTTTAAATATTGAGTTCGTTTCCTGTTCCAGTTCCACACGTCGGTAAGATAATCGGGAATGACCGTCGAGACCTCGCCGACCTCGAGCGTGACCCGGCTTACGGCTTTGACGTTATTCTCTTTTGCGATTTTCTCAACGCTGTCGGAAATGTGAAACGCGATGCCCAGTTCGTGCATTATTTTTTAATCTCCGAAACCTTTTCTTTTATAAATTCGGCAAGCTCGCCTATGCCCTCGCCGGTTTTTGCGGAAATAAAGAATAATTTAATATCGGGATTCCTCATTTTTGCGAACTCCTCGACTTTTTTTACGTCGAAATCGAAATAGGGGAGAACGTCGGTTTTATTTATAACGCAGACGTTCGAAACTTCGAATACGAGCGGGTATTTCAGCGGTTTGTCGTGACCCTCGGGAACCGAGAGTATCATCATGTTGAGCATGGCTCCCGTGTCGAATTCTGCGGGGCAAACGAGGTTGCCGACGTTTTCGAGTATGACGAGGTCGAGTCCGTCCGCGCCCAGCTCGTTCACGCCCTGTCTCGTCATCTCCGCGTCGAGGTGGCACATACCGCCCGTATGAAGCTGAATTACCTTCGCGCCCGTCTTTGAAATCGTTTCGGCGTCAACCGACGAGTCGATATCGGCTTCCATAACTCCGACCTTAAGCGACTTCGAAAGCTCGGGTATTAATTTTGTAAGAGTCGTTGTTTTTCCCGCGCCGGGGGACGACATTAAATTTATTAAATAGGTTCCCTTTTCTTTAAGCGAATTTCTGAGAATTTCGGCGTCCTTGTTGTTGTCCTCAAAAACGCTCTGTTTAACTTCGATAACTCTGTATTTGTCCATTTCAGATTCCTCCGATATTAATTATATTATGTATTTACGCGTTTTTCAATAAACAATTAAAGTAAAACCGCCGATTTTTATATCCTTTATTTTTTTATCATAATGTGGTATAGTTATAAAAAGGTTTGAAAAATTGATTGTTTTTTGATTATAAATTATTGTTTTCGGAGGTTCAAAATGCTGAAGGATTTGACAAATTCACGTTTAGACAGACAAAATATTTTAAATAACGAACTTGCTGTTAATGAAATACAAAAGAAAGCCGGCATAGACGGCGTTAAGTGGAACGGCAGTGTTTATTTAACAAAAGAGTCGGCAGCATCATTCTTTGAAGTCGACATTAGGACAATCAGCAGATATATTGAACAGAATAATGAAGAATTAACGCAAAACGGATATGTTGTGCTCAAGGGTGCAAAATTGAAGGATTTTGCGTCAAACGGGGTGACATCTTCTGGTAAGGACATTGATGTCCCTGCCAAAACTACAATGCTCGGAGTTTTTGATTTCAGGGCATTCTTAAATTTGGCAATGTTATTATCCGAAAGCGAAAAAGCAAGAATATTAAGACAAATGATGCTTGATATTGTAATTGATTTGATTAACAAAAAAACCGGCGGAGGCACAAAGTATATTAATCAGCGCGATAAGGATTTTGTGTTTTCCTCATTACAGGAGGATAATTATCGAAGACAATTTACAGACGCGTTAAAAAATTATGTGGTTGACGATAAATTTAAATATGCTCACTTTACGGATATGATATATGTCAGCATTTTTAAAGAAAAAGCAAGAGAATATAAAAAAATACTTGATTTAAAAGCTGCCGACAAAGTCAGGGACACATTTTACAGTGAGATATTGGATATTATAGCGTCATATGAATGCGGTTTAGCCGACGCTGTACAAAAGAGAGCCGAAGAGGTTAACCATGTTCTTTCAGTCAAAGAAACGGAAGAGCTGTTTAAAGAATTTGAAAACATGGCTTTATGGAAACCGCTTATTCAAAGAGGCAGAACAAAAATGGCAAGCAGAGATATGGCATTTCGGGACGCTTTTCATTATCAGCTGTCGGAATATATAAAACCGTTGGATAAAGACGAATATCAAAAATTTCTCGGAACAGCCGGGGATGAACTTGAAAAATTAATGGCAGAGAATGAGGAAGTGCTGAAACGATTAAAGGAGCGTGAATAATTATGGATGGAATTGTTTACGTTTCGTTGGAACAAGCCAAATTCATTCATGAGAAAACCATTCTTCGCAGCGGAGGCGGGACTTACGAGCATTTCGATTTGGGCAGATTGGAAAGCGTGCTTCAGAATATTCAAAATGATGATTATTACCCTACCTTTGAGGAAAAAATGACGCATTTGTTTTATTGCGTATGTGAATTTCATTGCTTTGCCGACGGAAATAAAAGACTTGCAATAACATTAACAGCTCAGTTCCTGTTGTTAAACGGATACATGTCGGTGGCAAAAACATATTTTAAAATAATGGAAAATATAAGCTATCAGGTTGCGGCGGGAAAAATCAACAAGGACTTACTTCTCCGTATTATGACGGCAGTAATTGACGGTACATATGAAGACGATGAATCCTTAAAACTGGAAATAATAAACGCTATTTCGGATAAAAGTGAAACTGCCGAAGATATTTTATTATAATCAGATTATATATCGGTTATAAGGGAAAGATTACTTGACTTTTTTTATTACGGATGTTAAGATTTTTAATGTGAAAAATTGTCGGAGGCGGTCTTATGAAGAAAAAGAAAATTACCGCTGTTATCTGCGCCGTTCTGGTTCTCGCGGTCATTTCGGGCGCACTTATATATGAAAGCAACATAACGCTCGACATTGATAAATTTACCGTTTCCTCGCCCGATATTCCGAGTGAATTTGATTCGTACAATATCGTTCAGCTGTCGGATATTCACAACGCCGATTATAAGAAGTTCAAAGACGATTTTTTTGAAAGCGTAAAATCCTGTAATCCCGACGTTATTTTTATAACGGGCGATATCGTTTCGTCCTATCCTCCGTCGTGTGAAAATTCGATTGAAATAATATCGCGCCTTGTTAAGATTGCCGACGTTTATTTCGTCAGCGGAAACCATGAGGCAAGGGAAGAAGAGCAGTATGAAAAAATGCGGGAAGCGTTTAAATTATACGGCGTTAAGGAGCTTGAAAACGAGTCGGTTTTCTTGGAAAAAGACGGCGCGAAAATAAATCTTATCGGCATTATCGACCCCGAGTTTTTCGGCGATACGGACAAGCGCCGGGCTCTTATCGAGCGTACAATGACGGAGCTTGTAAGAGATGATATGTACAACATAATGCTGTTTCACCGTCCCGAATATTTTGACGAGATATGCGCGTCGGGCGTTCAGCTTGCGTTCACCGGTCACGCGCACGGCGGGCAGTTCATTCTCCCGTTTATCGGCGGTGTCGCAGCCCCGGGGCAGGGATTTTTCCCCGAGTATACCGAGGGTATATATTCTTCGGGCAAAACTCAGATGGTTGTAAGCCGGGGAATCGGGCAGAGCGTTTTCCCGTTCAGAATAAATAATTCGCCCGAGATAGTCTCGGTTACGTTAAAAAGCGAAAAAAAATTAACGGAAGTGTTTTAATATGATAATCGATAATTTAAAAAATGCGGACAGATATTACTCCGCTCACGAGGGATTCAAAGAGGCGTTCGAATTTTTAAAGAACGCAAAAAACGTCAGGGACGGAAACTACGAATTGGTGCCGGGACTCGTAAAAGTCAATATCAACACGTATACGAACAAGCCCGCTGACGAGTGCAAATACGAAGCGCACGCGAAGATGATAGACATCCAGTGCGTTATCGAAGGCGCGGAGAGAATTGACCTCGTAAACGAAAACGATACCGGAAAAATGGAGATAATCACCGACGAATACGAGCAGAGCGATATCGCGTTTTTAAAGAATACGGACGCGGACGTTTCCTTTGTTTACAAAGAGGACGATTTTGCCGTTATCTATCCGTACGAAGCGCACAGACCGTGCGTTGCTCCCGACTCAGAAAACGGCGTAAAGGTAAGAAAAGCCGTAGTTAAGATTAAGTATTGATATGAATAAGAAGATAAGCGAATTTATCGACTCGAAAAGGGACGATATCATAAACGACATACGCGCTCTCGTAAAAATCGCGAGCGTAAGAAGCGCTTCTTCGGACGGCTGTCCGTTCGGTGAAAAATGCGCCGAGGCGCTGAAAGAGGGCACGGCGATACTCGATAAACTAAACCTCGATAACAAAAACGTCGACAACTACGTTATAACAGCCTCTCTTAATAACAACGAGACGAAGCTCGGCGTTCTGGCTCACCTCGACGTTGTCGAAGCGGGCGACGGCTGGAGCTGTCCGCCGTTTGACGTGACGGTAAAGGGCGATAAGATAATCGGCAGGGGCACCGCGGACGATAAGGGTCCCGCGGTTGCGGCAATGTACGCGTTTCACGCGGTCAAAACGCTTTATCCCGATTTAAAATACAACGCGCGCATTATATTAGGAAGCGCGGAGGAAACGGGAAGCGAGGACATAGCTTATTATTTTAAAAAGAATCCGCCCCCTCCCGCAGTCTTTTCGCCCGACGCGGATTATCCTCTTATAAATACGGAAAAGGGCAGGTTTGTGCCCGAGTTTTCCGCGCAGTTAAACGATAAAATTACAGAAAAACGTGTAGTTTCATTCTCCGGAGGCGTTACGTCTAACGTCGTCCCGAGAATCGCCCGGGCTGTCGTTCACGGCGTCGAATTTAATAATTGTTTAGAATCGGCTCGGATTTATTCAGAGAAAACGGGTGCAGAAATTACGTGTTCGAAAGCCGCGGACGGGGACGTCGAATTTATATCCGTCGGAAAAAACGCGCACGCCGCCCAGCCGGAAACGGGCATAAACGCGCAGACGGCTCTGATTTCACTTTTAAGCTCATTCGATATTGACAGCGATTCGTTTATTAAATTAAAGGCTTTGAATAACATGTTCCCGCACGGCGAGACCGACGGAAAAAGCGCGGGGATTAAGTCGGACGATAAAAATTTCGGCTCTCTTACGTGCAGTTTCGGTACGCTGAAAATAGAGAACAATATTCTCTCCGGTACGCTTGACATCCGCTTCCCGACAATCGGAGACGGGGAGAGAATTAAAAATATTATCACCGATAAGTTTAAATACAACGGCATTATAATAAAAAAAGCGAGACTCTCCGAGGTTCATCATACTCCGTCTGATTCGCCGTTTGTAAGGGAACTTCTGAACGTCTACGAGGACTGCACCGGCAAAAAGGGAGAATGCCTCGCAATCGGAGGCGGAACGTACGTCCACGATATCGACGGCGGAGTTGCGTTCGGATGCGCCATGCCCGGAGTCGACAATTTCATGCACGGCGCGGACGAATTTTCGTATATCGACGACCTTATTTTAAGCGCGAAAATGTTTGCCGAGGTCATATACGATATCTGCTCGGGCAGGGTCGAAATATGAGAATTGCGAAAAATGAAAAAAGGCTTGAATTGCTGTGCAAAGGGCGTAAATTCGAGTATTTCGACGTTATAGATTCTACGAATCTTTATCTTAAAAATAATGTTTCGGATTCCATGCCCGTTGCCGTTTCGGACTGTCAGACCGCAGGCAGGGGACGGCTCGGCAGGAGTTTTTATTCGCACGGCGGAATTTATTTTTCCGTTCCGTATAAATTCACTTCGGACGAAAAATATCTGTCGTTTTTGACTCTTTCTGCGGGGCTTGCCGTCAGACAGGCGATAAAAAACGTCACGGGGTGCGGCGCGCTTATAAAGTGGCCGAACGATATCTGTTTAAATAACAGAAAAATCTGCGGAATCCTCGTCGAAACGCTCGTTTCGGGCTGTGATATTACCGCCGTCGCCGGCATCGGAATCAACACCGACACGTCCGATTTCCCCGACGATATAAATAACAAGGCGGGTTCGCTTAACTTAAAATCGTTCGGCGGGGATAATATTTCGCTTATTGCCGACGTTATAAATATTCTCGACGACCTTGTTTTTAATAAGAAGATTACATCCGATGATAATGAAGAGATTGACAGTCTCGTCGGACTTCTGAATGAATATTCGTACACCGTCGGTCGGACGGTCGAATATAACGGTGAAAAATACACGGCGGTGAGGATAAACCGCTCGGGTTCGCTTACGATTAAGGGCGCGGACGGGAAAACAGCCGATGTGTTTTACGGAGAAGTGAAACTTTTGTAGGGGAAGACATTGTCTTCCCGGGGTAAAGGCAGAAAATTAAAAATATGATTTTGCCTTCGGAAACCCGGAAATTTCATATTGCTGACGCAAATTTATTATTGATAAAACCGTAAGTCTCATGCGGGAAGACAATGTCTTCCCCTACTACTCTGTACCACATGATTTGTTTACGTTAAAAAAAACAAAGACCCATTATACAAACTATAAAATCGGAGGATATGTATGCACATGAAAAAACGCTTTATAATCAAAATCACCGCGGTTCTTTCCGTTATCGCTCTGGCAGTGTCCATGGCTGTAATCGGATTCGCCGCAAAAACCGCAGAGGTATATCTCGCCGTCAGCGAAAACAGGTCGACCGGCTCAAAATACGCCGACGTGTATTTATTCACGGGCAAGTCTGTTTCCGACGCGGAAATTTCGCTGTCCGCTCTCGATTCGGTGAGCGTTGCGGGCTGTTTCGGCTCGATTATGCCCCCGGTCAGCGGTAAAGCCTCGCACACGGATAATTCGGCGCTTCTTACGCTGAGCCTTGACGACGGGTACAACACGGACGAGCTCGCTTACGCCGGACGTATCGCGTTTAAAACCGACTCGTCTTTTTCGGGAAAAATCGAGGATACGTTCTCGCTTTCCGAATACACCGCCGACGGTGAAAAAGCAAAGTGCGATTTAAAAATAGTCGACGCAAACGAATTTGACCCCGACTCGTTCAAAATTGCGGGCGATGATGAAAATACCGAAAAGGAAGCGACTCAGCCTGCCGGCGAAAACGAGAGCACGGACGCTTCCGTAACCGAACCGGCAAGTGTAACCGAACCCGCGGATATTTCCGAGCCCGTAAGCGGTACCGATAAGCCCGTCGAGCCCGAAAAAGCCGTATCGGCAAATGCGGAATTTTATGTTTATTCCGATTTTAATAATAATGCATACGCCGCCGTCAGACTTAACCTCGGCAACGTAAAGTCAATGATAGTAAGCGTTTCCGCCGATAAGAGCAAATTCACCCTAGGCGAGGAAGCGGTTATGTTCTCCGCCGATAAGGTTAACTCTAACGTCGTAATAGATTCGGAATCAAACTCCGTAATTATCACCGCCATGACGAGTGAAAAATACGTTGATTCATATGTTGCGTACATACCGCTCACTCTTAATTCGGGCGTGAGCGTTTACGATGATTTTTCCTCCTCGTTCGTTGTCGATTCCGCCATAATAAACGGCAGACGCGCGAATGTAACCGTGCAGACTCTCTCGACTTCGTATACTCCCGAAAAGTACGGCGAGAGCTGGTTCAGGGGATTTGACGCGACATTCAACAGATACGGCGACGGAGAAAATCTTAAAGAGGAATATCTTTTCTACACTGCCGGCGCGGGATTTGCTAATGATTATTACATGGAACTTACATTTAAGTCCGATGTTAAAATCGTCAGAGCTTCCGCTGTCGACGAGAGCGGAACGTGCGAAATTTCGACCGATTCCGACGGACAGACAAAGGTTATATTAAGAGTAAATTCAGCCGAGGAGAAAAAACTCGACTACAGAAGCGTCGTTTCCGTCATTGTTAAAACGGACGACGAAAAGATTACTTATAAAAATATATGGGACTATGTTTCCGTTTCCAAATTTACGACAAATTCGATTGAGCAGAAAACCGACGGATTAAAATTCGTTTCGTACTTAGGTACCTGGGAGCACTACGACGCTGTTGACGGCATAAATTACGTTTCCTATGACTTCGGCGAAAAGAAAGGCTACTCGGCGGTAATGTCGTACGAGACCTCAACCGAAAATAAGGACATTGTTATAAGAGACTGCGTGCGCGAGGGCTACACCGTCGCTCAGATTAACAAATACGCACTCAAGGACTGCCTTGCAAAGTCGGTAACGCTTCCCGATACGATTGAGATTATACTTGAGGGCGCGTTTTCGGGATGTAAGAATATTAAGGAATTTACGCTGACTCCCGCCGTTTACGCCGTTGAAGAGAGGGCGTTCGAGGGCTGTTCAAGCCTTGAAAAAGTCGTATATAATAATTCGCTCGCTCTCGAGAAAATAGGTGCGTACGCATTTTTGGACTGTAAGGCGTATAAAACAATCGAACTGCCCGCGGGCAAATACGCGCTGGGCGATTATTCCTACGGATTTATGAATAATTCAAAAGGCAGTTTGGTTAAGAACGACGGCGTTAAATTTATATGCGTTTCGGGTTCGCCCGCAAAGGATTACGCGATTGACAACGGATTTGACTATGAGTGTATCGGCGAAGCGAAGTTCGACATTATAACCGGCGCGAGAGCGAGAATGCTCTGCAATTTCGCAGAGGGCTATGTTATTATCGACGCGGGCAAAACGCTCGGCGATATCGAGGATATGTTCAGCTCAGTTAACGCAAAATCGCTTATGAATTCCGATAACAAAAAGATTTCAGATGAGAACACGGCTGTGGTTACGGGCATGAAGCTCGCGCTCGAGGGTAAGGATAAGTATCTCGACATTGCCGTAAGGGGCGATACTGATTCAAACGGCGCGGTTTCCGCGTCCGACGCGCGCATCGTGCTGAGAATCGCCTCGAGACTCGAAACGAACGAACGCGTACGCGATTTTGCCGCCGACGTCGACTATAACGGTTCCGTCACGGCTAAGGACGCTCGTATGATTCTGAGAGCCGCCGCAAAAATTGAAAATCTTTAAATTATAAAAATAAAGGGTGTAAACGCTGTGAAAGAATATCAGTTTAAGACATTCTGCCCGTACAGGGTCGCCCCGATAGGCGCTCATTCGGACATTCAGTTCGGAAAAATATCGGGCTTTGCGCTCGATAAGGGCATTACCGTAAAATACAATGTGGTTCCCGACGGCAGATTTACGCTTCGTTCGGCTAATTTCAACGGCGAGGTTCGTTTTTCGGCTGATAAAATTCCCGAGCACAAACAGGGTGACTGGGCTGATTATCTGAGAGGCGCGGTTCACATTCTCTCGAGAACAAGAACGATAGAAAACGGAATCGACGCGTATATCGAGGGCACTCTGCCCATAGGCGGGCTGTCGTCCTCCGCCGCCGTTACCATTGCGTTCATTTCGGCGGTTATAAAGGCGAACGGAATCATTCTGACGAGCGAGGAGCTTATAGATACCGCACTCAAAGCTGAGAACGAGTACGTCGGCGTTAAGTGCGGACGAATGGATCAGTCGTGCGAGGTCTACGCGAAAAAGGACTGTCTGCTGTTTGTCGACACGTTCGACGGCACGCACGAGACGATAGCTCCCGGCGCGGGCATGAAGCCGTATGAAATCGCCGTGTTTTTCTCCGGCGTACCCCGTACGCTCGTAGGTTCGGCTTATAATATGAGAGTTGACGAAATTCAAAGCGCGGCGTACGCTCTGCTCGCGTTTTCGGGCATGCCGTACGGAAATTTTGCCGACAAACGTCTGCGTCAGATTCCCGTCGAGGTGTTTAACGAGTATAAAAATAAACTTCCCGACAACTGGAGAAAGCGCGCGGAACACTGGTATTCAGAGCAGGAGCGCGTCGAAAAGGGCATATCCGCGTGGCGAAGGGGCGACATTGAAGCCTTCGGCAAGCTGTCGTTCGAGAGCGGTCACAGCTCGATATATTCGTACGAGACAGGCTCTCCCGAGCTTAAAAAATTATATGACATAATGCTTTGCACAGACGGGATTTACGGAGGCAGATTTTCCGGCGCGGGCTTTAAGGGATGCTGTGTTGCGCTTATCGACCCCGAATTTAAAGAGAGCATAACCGAGAAAATTACGCGCGAATATTTAAAGGAATTCCCCGCGCTGTCGGACGCATTCGGCGTTTATTACTGTAAAAGTTCGGACGGTGTGGGCAGATGAAGTGTATAATTCTTGCTGCGGGATATGCGACCAGGCTTTACCCGCTTACCGAAAATTTCCCGAAACCGCTTCTTCCCGTCGGGGGAAAGCCGATTCTCGGCTGGCTCGTATCGGACATTGATTCGTCGGGTGAGGTTGACGAATACATAGTTGTTTCCAATCATAAATTTATAGAGCATTTTAATTCGTGGGCGCAGAAGTCCAAATACAACATTACCGTCATCGATGACGGAACAATGAGCAACGAAACGCGTTTGGGCGCGGTGAACGATATCGTTCTCGCCGTTGACAAATGCGGAATCAATACGGACTGTCTCGTTATCGCGGGGGATAACGTACTCGATTTCAGCCTGTGTAAATTCATAGATTACGCAAAAGAAAAAAACGCCTCGTGCGTTATGCGCTATTTCGAATCGGACGTTAATAAATTAAAAAAATGCGGAGTTATCACGCTGTCCGGCTCCGACAAAATAATTTCCATGAAGGAAAAACCCGCAGAGCCCGAATCAAACTGGTGCTGTCCGCCGTTCTATTTCTATAAAAAGGACGATGTTATGAGGATAAAGGACGGTATAAAAGACGGCTGCGGAGTCGACGCGCCCGGAAGCTATCCCGCGTGGCTGTGCAAAAGGTCGGACGTGTACGCGATGGAAATGCCCGGTAAACGTTATGACGTGGGCAGCATCGAAGGGTATGAAAAAATTAATAAAGAATACAAAGGAATAAAAAAATAATTTATTGTTTTGAACGCAAACAAAATATGTAGGGGAAGACATTGTCTTCCCGCATGAGACCTGCGGTTTTATGAAAAATATCAATGCGTCAGCAATATGTATTCGGCGGTTTTCCGTCGGCGGATTTATAAATAAAAATCTCTGCCTTTACCGCGGGAAGACAATGTCTTCCCCTACGTCTCAATTGAAATTTTATTTAAAATATAAATTCGATTATCTTTTTAATTTAATTGAATAAAATAAATGATTCTTTTTTGGAGGAATTGCAATGAGTGAAACAAAACGAACATACTTAAGCTGGCTCAACGGTGAAATCGATTCCGTTCAGAAAGAGTACACCGAGCCGACTCCGCTTCTGACATCTGACGGCGTTCTGCTGGCTTCCGGCTGGGCGAGACACAACGTTTTCGACTACGACCGTACAAAATCGACTCCGCCCATGCACCGCAAGGAGTGGGATTTTTACCAGATTTCAAACGGCAGATACATGGTTCAGTTAAGCTTTGCGAATATCTCAGTCGGCGGTTATGTCTCGGCTGTTCTTATCGATTTAAGACATCCGAATCCTAAAAAGAAGCTCGCCGCGGGAAAAATTGCCGACTCGACCGTGCTTTACCTCGGCGGTAAGGACAAGTATGTTCTTCCTCCGAAAGGCGACGTGCCCAACCGCGTTAAATATACCGTAAAGGGACTGGGCAAGGCGGAATTTGAATTCGATACGGGAGAAGAGCGCAGAACTCTTTACTACAAGTCCGCCGACGGCAAATATGAGTGCAATTTCGAAATGGATATTCCCGAGGGGCTCGAGAATATAACGACTGTTCTGCCGTTTAAGGATCATCCGACGAATTATTTCATGACGACGAAACAGAACTGCATGCCCTGCTCGGGTACATACAGATTCGGCAATAAAGTTGTTGAATTTTCCAAGGAAAATACGTTCTGCTGTCTTGACTGGGGCAGAGTCAACACGCCGTATCAGCTCGTATGGTACTGGGGCAACGGCAGTACGTACGTCACGGATTCCGAGGGAAAAAAACACATTTTCGGATTCGAAATCACGTGGGGCATCGGCGACGAAAGCAACGCCACCGAGACGTGCATTTTCTACGACGGCAAGGCGCATAAATTCGACGCGGTTGACGTCGAGGTGTTCCCCAAGGACGATAAATACATGAACGACTGGCACTTTGTTTCAAAGGACGGACGTTTCGACTTTGTAATGAAGCCGTTTTACGACCATCACTGCGACACGAATGTGCTGAACGTGCTCAGAATGCACTCGCATCAGGTTCACGGCATGTGGTCGGGCACCGCGGTACTCGATAACGGCGAAAAAATTGAAGTTAATGATATGTACGCATTTTGCGAGTACGTAGAAAATAAGTGGTAAACAATAATTTATCAAAAGAATGTTTACGCTTAAAAAATAAATTATTGTTTACAAAAAAAGTATAGGCGCTAAAAAATAACAGGGTCAGCAGACAACTAAGTTTGCGGACTCTGTTATTTTACCTGTTTATTTTACAATTCGTCTGTCATCACCGACGCACGGAAGGTTTTGCCGTCGTATTTAAAATCACACACGCCGTTATATTTTTCGGCGATATTTTTGACGGATTCGATTCCCAGTCCGCAGCCGGGATGTTTTGATGATACAAATGCGCCGCCTGCTGTTCTCTTAACCTGTCCTGAGAAGCTGTTGTCAACCGCGATACAGAGGGTTTTCGCGTTATTCGAAGCGCGGACGGATATACTTCCCCCGCCCTCGCTTACGCATGCGTCGTACGCGTTTTCTATGAGATTTCCGAGAATAACGGACAAATCCGTCTTATCGATTCCGATATCCACGCCCACAACCGCGCTGACCGAATATTCTATGCCCGCCGATTTTGAAAGAGAGGCAAAATACGAAATAACGGCGTTTGCCGTCTGATTTTCGCAGAACACAAGCGGGGTGTCGTCGGGCAGAGTTTTTATATATTCGCCGAGATATTCGCCCAGCGCGTCGTAATCCTTTTTTCTCAAAAGCTCCTGCATAAACGCCGAGTGGTGGCGGATGTCGTGCTTTGCGCGTCTTGCTTCGGACATGCGTTCCATAAGATTGTCATACTGTATTTCACGCATGGCAAGCGCGTGATTGAGTTCGCTCAAACGTAAATTTTTATCCTGTTCGGCAATAAGCCTTGCGACAACATAATAGATAAGCGACGCACCGGCGTTTACAATAAGCAGAAACACGGCGTTTCTCGGGTTGAGCGCGACATGCAGGCTCGACTGCGATTTATTCGCGTATATTTCGTAATACCACATAAGATAGAATGTCGCAGGTATAAGCCATAGATACCGCCACTCAAAACCGGACGGTTCTTTTTCAACGGCGGGAGCGTAAACTTTTTTAATGTATAAAAAAATCAGAGTCAGCACTATGAGTTCAACTGCGGCCGTGACAAGCGAAAACGACCAGCGGTAAGACTCCAAAGCAAGTTCGGGAAAGATAAGCCCCTCAATGCACTTTGAACCTACGACGACAAGATTCGCCGTGTTTGAAATCATCAGCAGTGTAAACAGAGTCTTGCCCCAAACTGCTTTTACGCTTAAAAAGTAAAACGCCGTGTAAAACACGGTGCTGACCGCGCTGATAAGACCCGACTTGCCCGACGGAAACAGCGCCGCCCATACGCCTAAAAACATTTGGATAACCGACAGCGCACAGATGAGAACGACCGTTACGGTTTTTGAAAAGCGCAGTCTGTTTCTGAACGGATAAAGCGCGATAATCAGAAACGGGAGCATATTTAAAAGCGAATAAACGCAAATTTCCGCAAGTCTCGCCTTCGACGGCACGAAAATCAGTCCTCCTGTCTGAGAATATTAAAACGAAATTGCGCGTAAGAATTTAAAACGTCCTTATACCTCCGACGGCTTATCGGAATACTTTCGCCGTCACTCATGATAAACACGTCGCGCGTTCTTGATTCTATTTCATAAAAATTAATAATAACACCCTTGGACACAGTGCAGAAATACGCATGTGAGCACAGAAGCGTCTGCGCGTCGGCAAACGACATTCGGACAACGGCGTTTTTTTCATTTTTGATATGAAAGACAACGCGGTGCGAGGAATAATCGGCATAAATTATACTGCGGAGTCTGATAATTTTTGAATCCGGAAGGCGCACGACGCGGTCAAATCCCGTCTCGTCCGGGTCAAGGCGGGCAAGCATCGAGGAAAAGCTCTGAAGTGTAAACGGCTTTTTCAGATAATAACAGGCGTTGACCTCATAGCTTTCGCTTGCAAATTCATTGCTCGTCAAGCAGAACACAAGTTTTACGCGTTTATCCGTATTACGTATAATTCTCGCCGTCTGCACGCCGGTAAGCGCGAGCATATAAATATCGAGAAAAACGACGTCAAAGTCTCCCGCCGAAAAATTTTCGATAAATTCTTCACCCGAATTAAACCTCCGGATTACGGCACAATCGCCGAGATTGTCCGTCAATAACCGTTCAAGTTTTTCTGCCGATTCCTCATCGTCGTCAACAAGCGCAATTTCCATAAACCGTCACCGTATTACGTATAATATCATTATATAAAATCATTATATAAAATATAGCACAATAATAAATTAAAAACAACCGTTTGAGTCAAAAAATGACCGCTTGAGCCTTACATATTGCCGAAATACTATAAATTTAATAGAATATAATAAATAATACTGCCGTACTGCGATTACCTGCATTACAGGCAAAAACGCAAAGGAGACAGCTTATGAAAAAAGGAACGTTTTTAAAAATCATGTCGGTTTTATTATCCGCGGTTCTTCTGTTTACTCTTGTACCGCTGACATTCGCGGCCGACTGTGAGCATACTAATGTAAACGACAGCCTTGTCTGCGACGACTGCGGTGAAAAAATTAATGCAAAGGCAGTCAGAACCGACAATTCGGTCAGGTATTTCACTTCGATAGACAACGCTTTTGACACAGTAATAAAAAAGTCAAACCTTTCTTCGGGTTACTATGAATTCGGCGGAAGTACACTGTATTTATATTCTGACTGCACAGTCAACTTATATCTTACAAACTGTAACTTCAGATTAAACGCCGATGGTTATACCGTATCCGGAAGCATTATTTTAAGCGACGCCGCATCTCTCTCAATAGACGGCGGAACATTCAAGACTGAAATAACTCAGCAGACCGACGACTCGAATTTCACCGTAACCGGCGGAATATTTGAAAATACAATTGAAATATACGGCGCGTCGCATACTTATTTCAGCGGAGGTACATTCAACGGACGTATCTATTCACACGTGGATTATGACAAATTTTATCTCGGCAATATCACCTGCAACGGTCAGATACAGATACCGGGCGCAGGCGGAATTACGGTTACCGCCGGAAATTATTACGGCGATATCACCGTTTTCAACGGCGCGCATTTCTATGTGCCGGCATCATCATCTGCGGCATTCGTCTGTAATATAAACATCAATGAATTCAGCGACGAGGGAACAAAGGCGGTTATCGCCGGCGGCTCAGTCCATGGTACGGTAAATGTATACGCAGGAACGCTCGAAATACCCACGTTCACAAGCATAGAGACCCTTAATGTATACGGCGGCAGCAAAGTCAGCATAGAAGATGGTGAATTCTGTGTTATAAACTGTTCGGACGGTCGTGCTGTCTCCGACCTGCTTGCAAAGAGACATGTTTACTACAGCATAACAGAAAGCGAATATATAAGTATGGATGACTGCAATGTCACCGGGCTTGGGCTTGTACGCGTAAAGGATTGCCCGGAACATAATTACGGCGACGGAACCAAATGCACTGTCTGCAAATCTCTTGCCGACGCGTCGGTTTCCGATTTAAACGGCAATGTAACGGTTTACACCGAGCTTAAGGACGCATTTGACTATGCATGTTCGCTCGAATACGGCGGGACCGTATTGCAGCTGGATGATATTGACCTTAAAGAATCAATAATGCTCACCTCCGGCACCGGAGTAAAATTCGACATGAACGGCAAGAGCCTTAACAATTACTACGAAAACAATACCTCGGGCATTCTTACGACAATACCGCTTACAGTCACGGGAAACGGCGTAAGTTCCGTATACTTCGGAGCAGCCAAAATGGGAACGAACGACGCTCAGCTCACGATTCTCAACGGTACATTCAATTCGTTCATTGCAGTGTCGGGCGCTGTTGCGCTTGATATCTCGGACGGAATATTCAACGGTTATGTAATCATTTCGACTTCGGAAAGTACGCCGACGGTAACGCTCAACGGCGGATCGTTCAAACAGCTTATGGCAACAGGCGAATATTATGATTTCGACAGCGTACTCGGCGAAAGCAGGCTCTATAAGACGACCGCAAGCGAGATGTTCAAACAGTTCACGTTCAATGACAGAACAGTATACGGCTTCGACGGAACCGAAGAGGACGCAATGCTCGACGTCGTTTACCACGGCAATCATACGTCCGTGACGGAAGATTTAAAATGCGCCGACTGCGGTGTTCAGACAATTGCTCAAGTAAAGATTAACGACGAAGACCCCGTTTACTTCGAAACGCTTGCGAGTGCTCTGTATTATTCGGCGGACAATGCAGGCAAAGACGACACCGCTAATGTAAAACTTTTTGCAGACGACAAAATGACGGCAATGACAAACCTTAAAACAGACGGTAAAATCGTCATTGACTTTAACGGAAAAACCCTTAAATCAGAAGATTTCGGCAGTATCGTACTTAAAAGCGGTTCACTGACAATTACCGGAGACGGAAACATTGACGCTCCGATTGTCACCTCCGACATTGACAGCAAGGACGACAAATTCCTGACAATTGAAAACGGAACGTTTACATACTCCGTAACAATTTACGGCGCAGAAACGACAATAAACGGCGGTAAATTCGCAGACTTGCAGATAGGCTCCGGCGATAAAAAGTTCATTATAAACGACGGCGAATTCGGCATCACGGGAATTTCCGAAAGTACAAATGTTACGCTCAACGGCGGAACCTTCACGGAGCTTTATGTAATCGCCGAGGGAGAATACGATATGAACTCTCTGCTCGGAGAGGGCAAGACTTACTATTCGGAAAAAGAGGGCGAGATGTTCGCGTTCGGCGTAAACAACGACGCTATATACGGCTTTGACGGAGCGATTGACGGTACGGTTCTTGTTGTCAAGGACAAGGAGAATCCCGACCCAGTCGACCC
>ERZ808240.1113-NODE-1113-length-34257-cov-5.983217_pt1 | contig 34257 bp, 30 predicted proteins | sample MGYA00521084_ERZ808240 | MGnify/ENA primary metagenome ERZ808240 (study PRJEB31516, sample SAMN03275571) | gut metagenome | biome: mammalia-associated habitat; material: feces | host: Papio cynocephalus | place: Kenya | collected 2012-08-06 ... | reverse complement strand
ACGGTGAGGGTACACCCGTTCCCATCCCGAACACGGCAGTTAAGCTCACTGGTGCCGACAATACTTGGCTGGAAGCGGCCCGGGACGATAGGTAGATGCCAACACACAAGCCCCTGCAATTGTGGGGGCGCATATTGCTCCTTAGCTCAGTCGGTAGAGCGCATGACTGTTAATCATGATGTCGTCAGTTCGAGCCTGACAGGAGCAGCCACATGAAAAAGCACTTGCGGTCGCAAGTGCTTTTTCGGTTATATTCACCTTACGGCGCGTGCTATTGCTCCGCAGTGATATGCGGCTTTCTGCCGAGTGATATTCGCTTCGCGAGTGTGAGCGCGAATATAATATCACTGTGAGCAAAGCGAGCAATATCACTTTTGCCGCAGGAATATTTGTGCGATTTCATCACGCAGTCACAAAAGAGGGAACCACCGAAGAAGACGGTTCCCTTTCTGCTTTTCCTGCCGGTTGCACGGCTCTTATGGTTTCCCGTCCTGCGAGATACCGATCGGGTGGGCGAAATCGGGGGCGAAACGCCGCGCGCATCCTGCGGGCGAGACGGCGTGGCGCCTTTGGTCGCCGTGGTCGAAAGCCGTCGAAAGACCGCGCGCCGCGCGGTCTCTCGACACCCGAGAGGGCCGTTTCAATGGGTACAGGAGCTTTCCGGCAACGCCTTTGTGTATTTTCGGACGGTTGCGACGGCGTAGATCATGACCAGCAGTTCCGTAATCGGCATCGCATACCAAATGGCATCGGCGCTGACCAGCGCCGGGAGAGCCAGGATCAGAATGCCGCTGATCACGAGTCCCCGTGCCACCGATACGATGAATGCAGCCTGGGGCTTCAGAATCGCCTGAAAATAATAGGTGGAGAAGATGTTGAACGGCAGCAGCAGGAAGGACAGCGCATAGGTGCGGATAATGGTCGGCGCCAAATCCAGAATCTCCGGCGTGGGTGCCATAAAAATGCGGATATAGACATTTGGGCACGCCATGCTGAGTGCTGTCCAGAATACACCGAAAAACGCCGTCGTCCAAAGCGCCAGCCGCAGTGTTTCTTTGATGCGTTCGCCTTTTTTTGCGCCGAAGTTGGTGGAAACGATCGGCTGTGCCGCCTGACCGACGCTGTACGCGCAGCACTGGACGAAGGTGCTGACCTGAATGATGGGACCGTAGATCGCCAGCGCGCCTGTGCCGAGATAGTGCATGATCTGGCGGTTAAAGAGCACCGTCAGGATACCCATGGCTACGTCGATAAAAAAAGTGGAAAATCCCGTCACGGAAATTGCCCGTAACTTCCGGAAAAGGCTCTCCGGCTTCACCAGCCGCAGCGTGTTCTTGCGGCGGAGGAAATGCGTCAGCATCACAAGAAACGAAATACCGGAGCCGATGGCGGTCGCAAGCCCTGCGCCGTAGATGCCCATGTCCCAGATGAACACAAAAAAGTAATCGCCAAACACATTGAAGATACCGCCGGACAGCACGCCGAGGGTCGCTAGACCCGGATCCTTATCGTTCCTCAGAAATGCCGCCAGCATTTGGTTGAACAGAAAAATCGGGAACACATACCGGATCGGACGCATATATTCCTGCGCCAGCACAAGCAGCGATTCATCCGCGCCGAAAAAAGTCAGGAGCGGGCGCTCAAGGTTTAGGATTCCGAGCCACGCCAGAACGGATAAGATCACAGCGCCGATCACGGCTGCCGTGAAATACTGATTTTCGTTTCCGCCACTTGTTTCATTGCCGCGCTTTGTGCTGAAAATGACGCTGCCGCCGATACCCATCAGCAGACCCAGACTGTATACGATATTCCAGATGGGCGCTACCACCGCCAGCGCCGCCGTGCCCGCCGGCCCGTGGTATTGCCCGACCATGGCCGCGTCCACGATAGAATAGACCGATGTAATCATGGCGCTTCCCAAGGCCGCGGTTAGGTATCTGAAATACAGCTGTTTGATTTTGCCGTTCAGAAGATCCATTTTTCATTCCTCCTTTGACGTAAAAAAGCCGGACAGGAAACAGACATCTCAGTCTGTCTCTTGTCCGGCTGCTGTTTCTCTGAACAACGTGCCCTCCGAGCGAACGGTGGCAGTATAGCACAAGGATGCGGCTATGTCAAGTTTTTCTCTTTGCCTCAACGGGCATTTCCGGAATGGGCGTTTCCGGAAACCCCCGGACGTCCGGAAGGCCCGCGCGAAAAAAGGCGAGGCCGGGAGGAGGTGTGCGTGGTCGCTGCGCACGGGCCGTCCCGTTTTCGCACCGAGACGGTTATTCCGGGATCTCCTCCCAGTCGATGGGGCGGTTCTTGAAATAGTATTCCCGGTCCCGATCGTTCACCGGACGCAGCACCCGGCAGGGATTGCCGACGGCCACCACGTTGGAGGGAATGTCCTTTGTCACCACGCTGCCGGCGCCGATGACGGCATTGTCCCCGATGGTGATACCCGGCAGCACCACGGCTCCGGCGCCGATCCAGCAGTTGCGTCCGATGCGCACGGGGACGTTATACTGATACCCCTGCTCCCGCAGCGCCGGCAGGATGGGATGTCCGGCGGTGGCCAGCGTGACCCGAGGGGCGATCATGGTATGGTCGCCTATATAGATGTGGGTATCGTCCACGCAGGTCAGCCCGAAATTCACATACACATAGCTGCCGAGATGGATGTGGCGGCCGCCCCAGTTGGCGTAAAAGGGCGGCTCGATATAACAGCCCTCCCCCAGCTCCGCCAGCATGGCTTTCAGCAGTGTCTGCCGCTCCTCCAGCTGGGAGGGACGGGTGTGGTTGAAGTCGTACAGCCGCTCCAGACACCGATATTGCTCCTCCAGAATGTCCGGGTCGCCCGGCAAATACAGCTCGCCGGTGTGCATACGGTCTTTCATGGATTTCATGGAAATCCCTCCTTCCGGTTTTCTTCATTATAGCGGTTGTCGGCGGCAAATGCAAGGGCGGGAATTTTTGCAAAATACGCCTTGCAATGTGGCGGGATTTGCGGTACAATGATGCGGTAAGCAGATGATCCGTCTGCGATTATGCGAAGGAGTGAATGAACAATGTCTATGGAAGTGTTGGTGGAGACCTCCGCCCGTCACGTGCACGTGACCAAAGAGGTGCTGGAGACCCTGTTCGGCAAGGGGTATGAGCTGACGAAGAAAAAGGATCTGTCCCAGCCCGGGCAGTTTGCTTCCAACGAACGTGTGGATGTGGTGGGACCGAAGAAAACCCTGTCCGGCGTGTCGATCCTGGGGCCGGTGCGCCCGGAGACCCAGGTGGAGCTGTCCCTGACCGATGCCCGCAGCATTGGCGTGACTGCCCCGGTGCGGGAATCCGGCGATATCGCCGGCAGCGGCGTCTGCAAGCTGGTGGGGCCCTGCGGTGAGGTGGAGCTGACCGAGGGCGTGATTGCCGCCAAGCGGCATATCCATATGACCACCGCTGATGCCGCGGCCATGGGGCTGGCGGACAAGCAGGTGGTGTCGGTGCAGGTGCCCTCGGCCAACGGGCGCGCGCTGACCTTCGGCGACGTGGTGGTGCGTGTCAGCGACAAGTATGCGCTGGCCATGCACATCGACACCGACGAGTCCAACGCCGCAGGCGTGGCTCCCGGCGCCATGGGCGTGATCTTGAAATAAGCGTGTCTCTATACGGAAAGGCGGGGAAAAGCCATGGGCTTTCCCCGCCTTTCCGCTTTCTGCGGCTTATGAAAACCGGCGCGCCGCCGCCGGGAAAAACCGGAGAAACAGAAAACACTTGCCAATCGGTATCGTATGGTGTATAATAGCCCCAGTTATATCCAGTATTCTATAACTGTGCGGATGAAGGAGGAAGCATCCTGTGAAAGGTATTATTTTGGCAGGCGGCTCCGGCACCCGGCTGTACCCTCTGACAAAAGTGACGTCCAAGCAACTACTGCCCATATACGATAAACCCATGATCTATTATCCCATGTCGGTGCTGATGAGCGCCGGTATTCGGGATATACTCATCATCTCGACCCCTCAGGATACGCCCCGGTTTCGGGAACTTCTGGGCGATGGCCATCATTTCGGTGTGGAGCTGTCCTACGCGGTGCAGCCTTCCCCGGACGGTCTGGCACAGGCGTTTATTATCGGCGCCGATTTCATCGGCGACGACACCGTGGCGATGATTCTGGGGGATAATATTTTCTCCGGCCACGGCCTGCGCAAGCGGCTGAAAGCGGCCGTGGAAAACGCCGAGAACGGGCGCGGCGCCACCGTATTCGGCTATTATGTGGACGACCCGGAGCGGTTCGGCATCGTGGAGTTTGATGCTGCCGGGCGGGCAGTTTCCATCGAGGAAAAGCCTGCGAAACCCAAGAGCAATTATTGCGTCACGGGACTGTATTTCTACGATAACCGGGTGGTAGACTATGCTCGGGGGCTGAAGCCCTCCGCCCGGGGCGAGCTGGAGATCACCGATCTGAACCGCATCTATCTGGAAAAGGGTGCGCTGAATGTGGAGCTGCTGGGACAGGGCTTTACCTGGCTGGACACCGGCACCCACGAGAGTCTGGTGGATGCCACCAATTTCGTCAAGACCGTGGAGACTCACCAGCACCGCAAGATCGCCTGCCTGGAGGAGATCGCCTACCGCAATGGCTGGATCAGCCGGGAGGATGTGCTGCGGGTGTATGAGGAGCTGAAAAAGAATCAATACGGACAGTATCTCAAGGATGTGCTGGACGGCAAATATCTGGATATTCTTCATTGAAAGGAACGAAAGGATACCGTATGAAAAAGACGATCATTGTGACCGGCGGCGCCGGATTTATCGGCAGCAATTTCGTGTTCCATATGCTGAAAAAATATCCGGACTACCGCATCATCTGTCTGGACAAGCTCACCTACGCAGGCAATCTGTCCACGCTGGCGCCGGTGATGGATAATCCCCAGTTCCGCTTTGTCAAGGCGGACATCTGCGACCGGGAGGCGGTGAACCGCCTGTTTGAGGAGGAGCACCCGGATGTGGTGGTGAACTTCGCCGCCGAGAGCCATGTGGACCGCTCCATCGAGGATCCGGGCATCTTCCTGCAGACCAACATCATCGGTACCGCCACCCTCATGGACGCTTGCCGGAAATACGGCATCGAACGGTATCATCAGGTGTCCACCGACGAGGTATACGGCGACCTGCCGCTGGATCGGCCGGACCTGTTCTTCACCGAGGAGACCCCCATCCACACCAGCTCCCCCTACAGCAGCTCCAAGGCGGGCGCCGACCTGCTGGTGCTGGCGTATCACCGCACCTATGGACTGCCGGTGACCATCAGCCGCTGCTCCAACAACTACGGTCCCTATCATTTCCCGGAGAAGCTGATCCCTCTGATGATTGCCAATGCGCTCAACGACAAGCCCCTGCCGGTGTACGGCGAGGGGCTGAACGTGCGGGACTGGCTGTATGTGGAGGATCACTGCAAGGCTATCGACCTCATCATCCATAAAGGACGCGTGGGCGAGGTATACAACGTGGGCGGTCACAACGAGATGAAGAACATCGACATTGTCAAGCTCATCTGCAAGGAACTGGGCAAGCCGGAAAGTCTCATCACCCACGTAGCGGATCGCAAGGGGCACGATATGCGATACGCCATCGACCCCACGAAGATTCATAACGAGCTGGGCTGGCTGCCGGAGACCCCCTTCGCGGAGGGCATCAAAAAGACCATCCGCTGGTATCTGGACAACCGGGAGTGGTGGGAGACCATCATTTCCGGGGAATATCAGAACTACTACGAGAAAATGTACGGCAACCGCTGAGGCGGCGGGAGGAACGGACGGCATATGAGAGTATTGGTAACCGGCGTAGCCGGTCAGCTGGGACACGACGTGATGAACGAGCTGCACCGCCGGGGGCATACGGGCGTCGGTTCGGACCTGGCGCCCGCTTACAGCGGGATCGCGGACGGCAGCCCGGTCACGCAGATGTCCTATGAGCCGCTGGATATCACCGACGGTGCCGCCGTAGAGCGGGTGCTGGAGCGGGTGCAGCCGGACGCGGTGATTCACTGTGCCGCCTGGACGGCGGTGGACGCCGCCGAGGAGCCGGAGAACCGGGACAAGGTGACGGCGGTCAACGCCACCGGCACCCGGAATATCGCCGCCGTATGCGGCAAATTGGGCTGCAAGCTCATGTATATTAGCACCGACTACGTGTTCGACGGGCAGGGGGAGACCCCCTGGGAGCCGGACTGCCGGGCCTATGCGCCGTTGAACGTATACGGGCGCACCAAGCTGGACGGCGAGCTGGCGGTGGAGGAGCTGACGGACAAGCACTTCATCGTCCGCATCGCCTGGGTGTTCGGTAAAAACGGCAAAAATTTCATCAAAACCATGCTGCGGCTGGGGGAGACCCACGACACTCTGCGGGTGGTGGACGATCAGATCGGTACCCCCACCTACACCTTTGACCTGGCGCGGCTGCTGGTGGATATGATTGAAACGGACAAATACGGCACCTACCACGCCACCAACGAGGGCGGGTATATTTCCTGGGCGGAATTTGCCCGGGAGATCTTCCGGCAGGCGGGGATGGACGGCGTGACGGTGATCCCGGTGACCACGGCGGAATACGGGCAGTCAAAAGCTGCCCGCCCCTTCAACAGCCGACTGGATAAGAGCAAGCTGACGCAAAAAGGCTTTACGCCCCTGCCGGACTGGCGGGATGCGCTGGCACGGTATTTACAGGAAATCGGAAACGGAGATTGAACGCTATGGGACAGATTCAGGTCACGAAAGCCCCTATCGAGGGATTGTATGTCATCGAGCCGACCGTCCACGGGGATGAACGGGGCTATTTTATGGAAACCTATAATCAGCGGGATATGCAGGATGCCGGACTGAATATGGTGTTTGTGCAGGATAACCAGAGTATGTCCAAAAAGGGTGTGCTGCGGGGTCTGCATTTCCAGAAGCAGTATCCCCAGGGCAAGCTGGTGCGGGTCATCAAGGGCAGCGTGTTCGATGTGGCAGTGGATCTGCGCGCCGGCAGCGCCACCTACGGGCAGTGGTACGGCGTGGAGCTGACCGAGGAGAACAAGAAGCAGTTTTATATTGCCGAGGGGTTTGCCCACGGCTTTTTGGTGCTGAGCGATACGGCGGAATTTTGCTATAAGGTGACGGATTTCTACCACCCCGGCGATGAGGGCGGTCTGGCGTGGAATGACCCCGCCATCGGCATCGACTGGCCGCAGCTCACCGGCAGCTATCCCGGCTGTGCCGACGGCAGCGGCTATACGCTGGCGGACGGTACCCCGCTGACCCTCAGCGACAAGGATCAGAAGTGGCTGGGGCTGCGGGATACGTTCCGGTTCTGAGTGTACACCGACAATTCACACAAGCCTGCGGCGAATGACTGTGGGCTTGTTGTTTTTCGGGGAGAGTTCCGGCAGATAAAATGATTGAGGATGGAAGAAAGATGGAGTCAAGAAGCGATATTCAACATGTGTATCTGGTGGGAGCCAAATCCATGGGCGCTTACGGTGGGTATGAAACATTTGTATATAAGCTCACGGAATACCATCAGAATCAGCCAAATATACAGTACCACGTGGCCTGTAAGGAAAACGGCGACGGCTGCATGGACGAGACAAAGTGCGCGGGCGCAACGAGACTGAACGACCGGGAGTTTCTGTTGCACAATGCCCACTGCTTTAAGATCCATGTACCGCAGATCGGTCCCGCGCAGGCCATCTACTACGACGTGGCGGCGCTGCGGGCTTGCTGCAAGCACATAAGGGAAAATCACATTCCCCATCCGATCGTATATATCATGGCCTGCCGCATCGGGCCGTTCGCCGGGCATTATTATCGAAAGATCCATAAGCTGGGCGGTACGGTATATCTCAATCCGGATGGCCATGAGTGGATGCGGGCAAAATGGTCGGCGCCCATTCGCAGGTATTGGAAGCTGTCGGAACGGATGATGGTGAAATACTGCGATCTGGCGATTTGCGATTCTGTGAATATCGAGCGGTACATCCATGAAAGCTATGATGGGAAGGGAATCCGCGGTCGGGATCCGAAAACGACCTTCATTGCTTACGGAGCGGATCTGACCCCCAGTAAGCTGACGGACGATGATGAAAAGCTCACAGCCTGGTATGCGGAAAAGGGATTGACGAAAAAGGGCTACTATCTGGTGGTGGGGCGCTTTGTGCCGGAGAATTCCTTTGAGGTGATGATCCGGGAGTTTATGCAGAGCCGCAGCCGCCGGGATTTTGCTCTGATCACCAATGTGAACGACCGCTTTTTGGCGGAGTTGGAGGCTAAACTCCACTTCAAAAGCGACCCCCGCATCAAATTTGTCGGCACCGTGTATGATCAGGAATTGCTGAAAAAAATCCGGGAAAATGCCTATGCCTATTTTCATGGACACACGGTGGGGGGCACGAATCCTTCACTGATCGAGGCACTGGGCAGCACAGATCTGAACCTGCTGGTAGACGTGGGTTTTAACCGGGAGGTGGCGGAGGATTGCGCCCTGTACTGGAGCCGGGACGTGGGCGATCTGGCGCGGCTGATTGATGAAGTGGATACGATGGACGCGGATGAGATTGCCCGCATGGGCGAAAAGGCCCGGAGGCGGGTGAGAGACGCATATAGCTGGGATTATATCACAGAGCGGTATGCGGAGGTGTTTGTGGGGTCTGAAAGGGACTGAATAATGGATTTGGTAAGTGTTATTGTTCCTGTATACAACGTTGAACAGTATATAAGAGCGTGTGTAGAGAGTTTAATCGCGCAAAGCTATCGAAATTTGGATATTATTTTGGTGGATGATGGCTCGACCGATCAAAGCGGAGAACTGTGCGAAGCACTTGCGAGAGAGGATGCGCGAATCCGGGTGTTGCACAAAATCAACGGCGGTTTGTCGGATGCAAGAAATTACGGAATGGAGTATGTGGCAGGTCAGTATGTCATGTTCGTGGATTCTGACGATGTGGTAGATAAGGAGATTGTCGCACGACTTCATACGCTGATTGCCGCATATCCGAATGTTGCACTTGCGGTGTGTGGTCTGTCGCATTTTTACGATGGAGATGTGCCGGCTTTTTCGTATGACGATACGATTGCTGTGATGGAGCGCGACGAAGCGCTTGTGGATTTTTTATATCAAAAGCGGATTCCTACGTCCGCCTGCGGAAAGCTGTATTTGAAAGAATCTCTGGATGCGGTCCGTTTTGTGAAAGGGCAGAGATTTGAGGATAACGAGTTCGTTTTTAAGGTTCTGTTGGAATCCCGCCGGGTGGTTTACAGTGCCTCCGGATTGTATGCGTATCGGCATAGGCACAACAGTATAACGACGGCCGCCTTTGACGAGAAGGAGTTTGACATTATCCGTATCGGGCAGAAGATTATGGAGGAGACAGCATCTCTGGACGACCGGATAAAGATGGCTGCTCTGGCCTATCAGTGTACCAACTGTTTTCGGTTGTATGTGACCGCTTCTGCAGAGTTTGTCAACAGCGCGGAATTTTCATATTGTAAAGATTTTTTGAAAAAGAACGCCGGTGAAACTTTTAGAGATCCAGGTGTCAGAAAGAAATTGAAGATGGGATTAATGCTATTCCGCGTGAGGACACCGAGAGCGGTTTTAAGATATATACGTAGTAAAAAAAGTCGGTGGAGTTAGACAATGACAGTACTGAAGCGTAGTATACGAGTTAATGAATTTTTATTCGGCATTAGCTTTATTGTATTATTTATTGCCCTGTTCTTAGAGGATGTCGCGTTTACCGTCGATGTTTCCCCGATTATCAAGCTGTTAAAAATGTCCTCATTGGCATTGCTGGTGGTAAGTACGGTATACCGAGCGTGGAGAAAAAGCACCTTCAAAGAATTGTTGATCGTCTTTTTCGTGGGATGTGTAGTACTGGTTTGCACAGGCGATTTCTTCCTAACCATTGTGGTGTTGCTTAGTTACAATTCTATGATGATTGATGATGGGGAGATATTCAGACTTTCGTTTGTGTGCTGTTTGGTGGGTGTCGGTTTGACACTGCTATTGTTTGCGGTCGGATTGTTGCCGGATGTTCTGTCCTATCGTACGGATTTTAGCGCCGAGGCAAGGCATGCGTTCGGGTTTCAGCACAGTGCTATTTTGCCGTTGATCATTTGTTATATGCTGTGCTATTATATTGGGATGAATGGCACGGGTGGAAAAATCAAAGGCTGGATAGTTGTTGTGTTTCTGCTCCTCGGCGTATTTACCTATAAATACTGTAAAAGCCGGAATGCTGTTGTGGGAATTTTAGCCCTTTCGCTGTTCGCCCTAGCTATGAAAAGCTCGGCTTTTCAACAGATAATGAATCGGCCGGTTCAGTTTGTTTCGAAATGGATTACCCTGTTTTGTATGTCTCTGGCTATTCTGCCGGCTTTTTTGAGGGCAAAGGGTGTGCTATTGCCTTTGTGGCACGTATACGATTCGATTTTTACAAATCGTTCGCTGCTCGGAGCATCTGCGATAGACAGCTATGGTATACACCTGATCAATCGCATGACATATTCCGCTTATGCGGGCTTTGAGGTCAATGTGGATTCGTATGTGTACCAGGGGATCGTTCTGGACAGTGCTTATATGTATATGCTGGTTCGCTATGGGATCCTCATACTGTTGTTTTTTTACATCGTTCTGACATCCTTTTATAGGAGAGAAAAAACCAATACCGCTCTGTGTGCTGTCTTTTGTATCGTTGTATTATTGAACATGACCGATAACGATATGCTCAGCTATGGCTGTTTGCCGTTCCTTTTAATTGGAATTAAGAATATTTGGAATAAACGACTGGATAGAGGATGATTTGATGGAGTTGATCACTGTTTTGCTTAGTGCCTATAATGAGCCGATTTCCATGATTCAAAAGAGCGTGGAATCGGTTATCAACCAAACCTACACAAATCTTGAAATCATCCTCATAAATGACAATCCATATAACAGAGAACTGGACGAGACGCTGCAAAGATACCGGGATTCCGACACAAGAATTCAATACAGGAAGCATGATGAAAACAAAGGCTTAGTATATTCGCTCAATGAGGGAATTAGAATTGCCAGTGGTGAATATGTAGCGAGGATGGATGCAGATGATATTTCTTTCCCTGACAGACTGGAAAAACAGTTAGCGTTTATGCAGACCGGCGGTTATGATATGGTGGGTACCAGCGTCGTCAAGATCAACGAAAAAGGGGAAGAAATAGGAGAACTGAAGGTGCCGGTTGATTTTGAAAGTATCATAAAGTATCAAAAATACGGCAGTTGCGTCTTGCATCCAACTTGGTTGGTGAAGAAGGCTGTATATGATGCATTGCATGGATATCGAGCCATTCATGCATGTGAGGATTATGATTTCATCCTCAGAGCGATTGCTCAAGGCTATAAGATTGGCAATTTGTCTGAGGCAAAGTTGTATTACCGTATCCGGCCAAGTGGTATTTCCATGTCGGCCAATGTTAAGCAAAAGCTAACGATGTATTTTTTGGCAAAAGACGCTGTGCAGGGTCGGACGGTCCCGCTTGAGGAAATCAACCGCTATTTAGAATCTGAGGTCTACAAGAAAGACTTTTCCAAACTGCAACGATATGAGGATGCAAAATACGCTATGTTAAAAAGCCGTTCCTGCGTAGAGAAAATCCGATGCTTGTTACGTATGGTGGGAAATCGCTTTTTTTATAAGAATATTGTGGAGCACTGTAAAATGTATGAGAGGCAACGGTGCATCGGATCTATCTGATCTGTGCAGTGTTGTTGGATCATTTCCTGAGATGACTATAGAAAATTGGAGATTTGAAAGATGCAACATCAAATCGTAATACCGACCGGATACATGGGCTCCGGCTCGTCTGCAATCACCGATCTTTTGAGCGAAGTGGATGGATATTCCTGTGCAAACGGAAACTTTGAATATGTGTTTATGCACTGTCCGGACGGAGTTTTCGATCTGGAGGATAAGCTCCTGCTTGGCAATACCGCTGTTCGAAGCGATGAGGCACTGCACTCTTTCTACCGGTGTATGAAGAATTTATATGAAAATCGGCATTATTGGGTGGCAGATTATGCCCATAAGATTGGTCCGGAGTTTTTGGATTGGTGCACGGAATTTGTAAATTCTCTGATTAGCGAAAAAATTACGGTATCCTACTGGTATTATCAGGAAAATCCAAATTTCAGAATCTATCTGAAGAAAGCAATCGCTAAGGCGCTGAAAATGGTTAGTTTTCAGAAAATCCAGATGAAACCGGGCGTTCGATATAATGAGATGTGGATTTCCTATACCACAAAGGAGGAGTTCTACAACGCCGCAAAAATACTCATCGAAAAATTTTTCACAAGAATGGGCTCGCAGGAGATGGCTATTATTTTAGATCAATTCCTGTTGCCGCATAATCTATTCAGAATGCAGAACTATTTTGGGGATAATTGCAAGGCCATAGTGGTTGAACGAGATCCTCGGGATGTGTTTTTGTTGAACAAATATTACTGGAGTAAGGCCAACTGTCCTGTTCCTTACTCTTTTGATGTGACAGAATTTTGCAGAAATTACAGAAAAATGCGGTTGGCGGAGAAGGCATGTGACAACAAAAACGTGATGCACCTTCACTTTGAAGATCTGATTTATCAATATGATACCGAAGTGTGTGCGATTTTTGAGTTTCTGGGTATCCGAGAGGAAGCGCACACGCGCAAAAAGACAAAGTTGATTCCGGAAAAATCCCGCATCAACACCCAATTATTCCGAAAAAAGGAGGAGTATATTGAGGAGGCAAGGTATATGGAGGATCAGTTGAAGGAATACCTGTATCATTTCCCCTATACGGAAAATGAACCGATCACGGAGAAAAATCTGATATTGTAGGGATATACTACTTTATATCGGCATACTGGCGAAAAGATGCCGTCCGGCGTGGCATCGGTCGACACGTGCCGTACCGTTTGATGATTCTGGGATAAAGGAACGTATTGGAAATGGCCAATTGTATACATTGGGTAAAGGAAAAAATCTCGAAAAGCAGTCTCGTAAAGAACTTTTTACTGATTTTTTCCGGAGAAGGTGTCAGCTCCGTTTTCGGATTTCTGGCGACGATTTTTATTGTCAATGCTATCGGTTCATACAAGCATGGCATTCTGGTGGCTGTGCAGACTTACACGAATTTATTTTACGGATTATTTTCGTTCAAGACATTTCAATCGCTGATCAAGTTTCTGGCTAAATCGGAAAAAGAGCAGGACCGCGAAATGTCCAAGCTCTATGTGAAGTGGGCGGTCATCTTGGACGGCGTTTGTCTGGTAGCCACGTTGCTTTTCGGTATCGTTTTGAAAAACTTTGTGATTCGCATTATGGGATGGGATGTAGAAATATCCCGATATTGCGTTCTCTATCTGTGCGTCTACATGCTGTATTTTCAGGGCACGTCCATCGGTGTGTTGCGGTATTATGAGAGATATTCGTGTGTGGTGATTTCAAATGTTACGAGTGCTGTGATTCGCTGTGTTGGTTTTCTCGTTTGCTTTATCATGAAATGCGATTTCATTCCTTTCTTCTTGGTAGACTGCCTTGCTAATGTAGTTAAGTTCCTCTTGATGGACTTTTATACGATTCAGACACTGATTCAGCAAAAGCTGATCCGTTTTTATAAAGTGAAGCTGTCCTGGTGTTCGGACTTTCTGAAGTTCAGTTTTTACAGCAATTTAACATCTACGATCGACTTGCCGGTGAACCAGGTTACATCGCTGATTATCAATAAATATCTGGGCTTTGAGGCGACCTCCGTATACAGTGTGTTCGGGAACATCGGCTCGGTGATCAATAAATTGGGCGATCCGATCAGCCAGGTGATTTATCCGGAAATGAACAAAATGATTACGCAGGATAATGTGGAAGGCGCCAAAAAACTGTCCGTCAAACTGAAGATGATTATGTTGATGTTGTTTGGCGCGGGTGCCGTTTTTGTAGTTACGACGCACAGTTTCTGGCTGAAACTGCTGATTACCAACCCCGCCCCGTATGTGATTCCGCTGATTTTGTATATCGGGTATTGTTGCTATGCCAATTCGGCCATGGGAACGCATAATTTATTTATGGCGTTGGGCTATGTAAAATACAACATTCCCATACTGCTGGCAGTGAATGCGGTGTATTTGGTGATGTTGTTGTTTGCTGTGCAAGGGTATGGACTGACGGGTGTGATCTGTACCTATGTTTTCCAGGCGTTTGTAGTGGTGCTTATCAAAGAGATTATTATGCGCAGTCATAAGTATAAGGAGTTGATGTGATGCAACACAAGAGGAGTGTTTTGTTTATAATTTGGTCCTTGAGTTGTGGCGGCGGTGCCGAAAAAATATTGGCTAATATCGTCAATCACATGGATTATGAAAAATATGATATAGAAATTCTGGAATACTTGCATTCCGATAAAATGGAACCAGTCGATCCTCGTGCAAAAATCCTCCCTCCGATCGTAGACATCACGAAAAAAAGTCCGTTTCGCAAAGCATTGAATGCGTTTATCGACCGATTTTTGATAAAGGTATGGCCTGGCCTTGTCAGAAAAGCGTGTCTTAACCGGGCATACGATGTGGAAATATCTTTCAATTATTTGATTCCGACCTTTTTGCTGGATCGTTCGAGTAAAAAACGAATATCATGGATCCATAGTTCTGTTTATGATCTTGAGGGGAAAAAACGCCAAAAAAAGCAGCAGGCAAAAGCATTCAAAAATGTCGATACGATTGTAGCCATATCGGAGACCACAAGGGAATCGCTGATCACGGAATTTCCGGAGTATGTGGATAAGCTCTTGACCATCTATAACGGGTACGAATTTCAGAAGATGGTACCCGACGGGGAGGTTCCCGATTTCGATCTGCTGTATTGTAACCGATTTGATGAAAACAAGAATCCCGTGCGATTTGTTCAACTTTTCAAGAAACTGCGGGATGTCGGGATACCTGTGACGGGGAAAATGCTGGGCACGGGAATACAGTACGCGGAAGTAGTACGATTGATCAAAGAGCTGGGATTGGATGATTGTCTTGAATGCGTCGGCTACAAAAAGAATCCGTATGCTTATTTTGCACACTGCAAAGTGTTCTGCCTGACTACGCATATCGAAGGATTTCCCACAACATTAGTTGAGTCAATGTACTTTGGCAAGCCGTTTGTATCCACGCCGGTTGCCGGGACAAAAGAACTGGCACAGGACGGAAAATGCGGTATCGTGGCAACGGATGATGAGGCGTACATTGACGGATTGGTCCGGCTGATGACCGATGTTCAAGTGTATGAAAGCATGAGCCATTCATGTCGGAAAGCGGTGGAGAAGTATTCAATTGAAAGCCAGATAAGCGCCCTCGAATCTTGCTTAGAAGCTCCGTAATAGACGGATGTTTTGGTGCGGTTTTTGACGGTTGTGAAAGCTTTTCTCCGGATGAGAAAAATGGTACGAAAGCGGTATCTGCCGCACGACCGGAATTCGACACTTTAACGACAAAAATATACCGCCATGCCGGCGCTCCATTGGCCCCTTGCACAATTGTTGGTGCGAGGATTGACGAAGCTATTGACGGCAGGCGGTTTTTGTGGTACACTGTTCACAAAAACCGACAGGAGGAAAATCATGAACGCGCAAGAATGCGATATACTGAACGCCATTTTTCGCGATTCCTTTGTCAACCAGAGGATCCTTTCGGAAGAGTCCGGCCATTCTCTGGGAGTTGTCAATCGCTCGCTGAAGCAGTTGATGCAGGAGGGCTATATAGATGAACTGTATCGCCCGACGGAACGAGCTGCGACGGAGTATGCACAGAAAATGCCCCAAAGAGCCGTCATTTTAGCAGCCGGATTTGGTATGCGGATGGTTCCGATCAATACAGAAGTGCCGAAAGGTCTTCTGGAGGTCAACGGGGAGCCGTTAATTGAACGGTTGATCAAGCAGTTGCACGAGGTGGGGATTCGGGAAATTTATGTTGTTGTGGGATTCCTGAAGGAAAAATTCGAGTATCTGATCGACGATTACGGGGTCGAGCTGATTGTAAACCCCGCGTATGCTTCCAAAAACAACCTGCATTCCCTGCAACTGGCGCAGGAACATCTGGAGAACTGTTATGTCATACCGTGCGACATCTGGTGTGATGTAAACCCGTTTCATGAGCACGAAATGTATTCCTGGTATATGGTCAGTGATCTGGTGGATGACGATAGCGATGTGCGGGTTAACCGCAAAATGGAGCTTGTTACGGTTCCAAAGCAAAGTGCCGGTAACGCCATGATCGGTATCTGCTATCTGGCCAAAGAGGATGCTGTGGCCGTCAAAAAGAGGATTGAGGACCTTTGCCGAAGCAGGCGGTACGATGATTCGTTCTGGGAAGAGGCCCTCTACGAGCAGGACAGGATGACGGTGCAGGCCCGTGTTGTGCATTCGTCCGATTGTGTGGAGATTAACACCTACGAGCAGCTCCGGGAATTGGATAGTCAATCCAACCAGCTTAAGACGGATGTCATACAGGTGATCTGTAAGGCGCTGGCCGCGCAGCCGGAGGATATAACCAATATTGCTGTTCTGAAAAAAGGAATGACCAATCGCTCGTTTCTGTTTACCTGTAACGGGAAACGGTACATCATGCGAATTCCCGGCGAGGGAACCGATCGTCTGATCAACCGTCGGCAGGAGGCGGATGTATACCGCGTCATACAGGACAAACACATTTGTGACGATATTGTATATATTGACCCGGAGAACGGATATAAGATCACGGAGTATTTGGAAGGCGCCCGCGTATGCGATCCGTTGGATTCCGAAGATATAAAGAAATGTATGCGGCGTCTGCGGGAATTCCACGAGCTCAAACTGAAGGTCGGCCATGGGTTCGATATTTTTGGACAGCTGGAATTTTACGAAGACTTATGGGACGGGACGCCCTCCGTGTACAAGGACTATGCGCGCACGAAAAGAAATGTGCTGGCGCTAAAGCCGTATATTGATGCACACGCAGGAGAAAAGGTACTGACCCACATTGACGCCGTGCCGGATAATTTTCTGTTTATCGAGAGGGATGGCGCCGAAGACATCCGTCTGATTGACTGGGAATATGCAGGAATGCAGGATCCACACGTGGATGTGGCAATGTTCTGCATCTACGCATTGTACAATAAACAGCAGGTGGATCAGCTGATTGCGGCCTATTTTACCGAGGGCTGTGACGCGGTTACCAGAACAAAGATCTATTGCTATATTGCGGTATGCGGTCTGCTGTGGAGCAACTGGTGTGAGTATAAGCGGAATCTCGGTGTGGACTTCGGCGAGTATTCTCTGTGCCAATATCGGTATGCGAAGGACTATTACCGCATCGTGCAGGACGAACTGAAAAAGCAGGCAGAAAGTGGGGACGGTGCATATGTACAAGGTTGAGAGAGCCATCATTATGGCGGCCGGACTGGGGAACCGGATGCATCCGGTGACGCGCTCGGTTCCCAAGCCGCTGGTGAAGGTAAACGGAGTACGCATGATCGACACGGTGATCGACGGACTGCACAAGAACGGAATCCACGAGATATACGTTGTGACAGGGTATCTGAAGGAACAGTTTCGAGAATTGGAAACAGAATATCCGGGTGTCCGGCTGATCGAAAATCCGTACTACGATACCTGCAACAATATTTCCTCTCTTTACGTAGCGAGGGAGCATATTGAAAATGCGATCATTCTGGACGGTGACCAGATTATTTATAATCCTGCGGTGTTGTCACCGGGATTCGACCGTTCCGGATACAACAGCGTGTGGACGGATAGCGAAACGGATGAATGGCTGCAAACGGTGGAGAATGGGATTGTAACCGCATGCAGCCGAACCGGAGGCAAAGGCGGATGGCAACTGTACAGCATTTCCCGCTGGACGGCAGAGGACGGGAAACGGCTCAAACGCCATTTGGAGATCGAATTTGAGCAGAAGCAGAACCGGCAGATATACTGGGACGATGTCGCGATGTTTTGCTATCCGCAGGAATATCAGCTGGGGATTTACCCGATGAAGGCGGGTGACGTGATCGAAGTGGATAATCTGAGCGAACTGATCGCTCTGGATGCCAGCTATCGGATGTATGAGGAGGATACCTGAAATGAAAATCAAAAGTGAGCGCGGCAGAATTGACTGGATGATCACATTGGTGCCGCTGGCAATTGTGATCGCATTGTGCATTCTTTTCTTCTTTATGCCGGGGCAATCGAATGCGGTGTTAAGCCAGATTCGGTTTTTCTTCGGTGACACATTCGGCACCTATTATCTGGTGATCGGGCTGGGAATTTTCATTCTGTCTCTGTACATTGCCGGTTCCAAGTATGGCAATATTGTTCTCGGAAAACCCGATGAAAAGCCGAAGTATTCTTTCTTCGCATGGGGTTCTATGATGTTTACTTGCGGGCTTGCCGCGGATATCCTGTTTTATTCGTTTTCGGAGTGGGTGATGTATGCGACGGATCCCCACCTGGAGGAAATGGGTAGCATTCAGGACTGGGCGGGGGTTTATCCTCTGTTCCATTGGAGCTTTATACCATGGGGATTTTATCTGGTGCTGGCGGTTGCATTCGGTTTCATGCTTCATGTGCGCAAAAGAAACCGTCAGAAATACTCGGAGGCCTGTCGCCCGCTCTTGGGAAAGCACACGGATGGATGGCTCGGACGGATCATCGACCTTCTGGCGGTGTTTGCGCTTCTCGCAGGCACGGCAACGACCTTCAGCGTGGCGACTCCCCTAATGGCGGCTATCATCGGCGAACTGTTTCATGTGACAATCAGCCGCACGGTGATCAATATTATCATTTTGCTGATTACCTGCGCGGTGTACACGTATTCTTTGCTGCACGGCTTCAAAGGGATCAGCAAGCTGGCAAACATCTGCATTTATATGTTCTTCGGACTGATTGCATACGTCCTGCTCTTTGGCGGAGAGACGCGGTATATCATTGAGACCGGTTTTGCTTCGTTTGGCCGCATGGTGCAGAATTTCATCGGATTGTCCACCTTTACCGATCCGTTGAGAACTTCCAATTTTCCGCAAACCTGGACGATTTATTATTGGGCGTACTGGATGGTGTGGTGTGTTGCCGCCCCGTTCTTTATCGGCAGCATCTCCCGGGGACGTACGGTGCGCCAGACGATCCTCGGCGGATATATGTTTGGGATCGGTTCAACGCTGGCCAGCTTTGTGGTGTTGGGCAACTATTCCATGGGTATGCAGACCGCCGGAAAAGCTGATTTTATCGCTCAGTACCAGGAAACCGGCGATCTGTACTCCATGATCGTCGGCATCATCAAAACGATGCCCTGTGCTCCGGTGATCATGGCTGTCGTGTTGCTGACTATGATTGCGTTTTACGCCACATCCTTCGATTCGATCGCGCTGACGGCCTCCTGCTACAGCTATCATAAGCTGAAGGATGGGGAGCAGCCCAATAAGGCCATCCAGCTGATGTGGTGCATACTGCTGATCCTGCTGCCGATCGCATTGCTGTTTGCGGAAAGCTCAATGACCAATCTGCAATCGGTCAGCATCGTGGCGGCATTCCCAATCGGTATCGTGATCGTTATGATTGCCGTGAGCTTTTTGAAGGATGCAAACAAGTATATAAAGAATCCAACGGATGCCATTGAGGAAGAAACAAAAACGGAAAAATAGCGGCAACCGAATGTATACACGCCTGAATGGCTGTCCGTATCTGCCAAAGGGGTAAACCGAACTCGGTGTTGCAGGAAGGATGCCGCTGCCACCGCTCCGATAATTGCAAATCCCACCAGGAGGGTGCCGATTGGATTGCATAAATGTGCCTGTGCTTGCAATTTATGGAAAAGCGGAGTACAATAAACGCGCAGGAATTCCGGCATATATGCCGTTACTTAAAAGGAGTGTGTACGATGATTCAATTACGGGATAAGGAAAGCTGCCGCTACGACTGTCTGTCGCTGGGCGAGATCATGCTGCGGCTGGATCCGGCCGACGGCCGGATCCGGGGCGCCCGGCGGTTTGATGTATGGGCCGGCGGCGGCGAATACAACGTCACCTACGGTCTGACCCACTGCTTCGGTTTGCGGGGCGGTGTGGTCACGGCGCTGGCCGATAACGAGGTGGGGCATCTCATCGAGGATTTCGTTCGGCAGGGGGGCGTGGATACGTCTCTTATCCAGTGGAAGCCCTTTGACGGCATCGGCCGCACGGTGCGCAACGGTCTCAATTTCACCGAGCGCGGCTTCGGGGTGCGGGGCGCTCTGGGCGTGTCCGACCGGGGCAACACCGCCATCTCGCAGTTGAAGCCCGGCGAGGTGGATTGGGATCATATCTTCGGTGAGCTGGGTGTGCGCTGGCTGCATACCGGCGGCATCTATGCGGCCCTGTCCGAGAACAGCGCCGCCGTGGTGCTGGAGGCGCTGAAAGCGGCGAAAAAGTACGGCACAGTGGTGTCCTATGACCTCAACTACCGTCCCTCTCTGTGGAAATCCATCGGCGGTCAGGAAAAATGCCGGGAGGTGAACCGGGAGATCGCCCGGTATGTGGATGTGCTCATCGGCAACGAGGAGGATTTCACTGCCTGCCTGGGCTTTGAGATCGAGGGCAATGATGAGAACCTCACCTCCCTGTCGCTGGATGGCTATGCCGCGATGATGCGGCGGGTGATCGCGGCCTATCCCAATGTGCAGCTCACCGCCACCACCCTGCGGACGGTACATTCGGCCTCCTTCAACGATTGGAGCGCCATGGGCTTCGACGGTGAAAAGCTGGTGCAGGCCCGCTCCTTTGGGAATTTGCAGATCTTCGACCGGGTCGGCGGCGGCGACAGCTTTGCCTCCGGGCTGGTGTTCGGCATTCTGGATGGACGCGACTTGCAGGAGGCGCTGAATATCGGCGCCGCCCACGGGGCGCTGGCCATGACCACCCCCGGCGACCTGACCATGGCCACCAAGGCGGAGGTGCTGAAGCTGGCCGGCGGCGGCAACGCCCGCGTAGTGCGCTGACGGCGCAAAGCGATCCGCTGCGGCAGATTCCGCGCCGCAGAACACCGACCGCTCAGACGGCCTTGCATCGGGGCATCCCCGGCGCAAGGCCGCTTTTCGCTCTTTGCGCTTGAGATGTGCAGATGTGGACACGCGTCGCCTACATTGACAAAGTCCCTGGGATTTGTCAAAAAAGTGCGAAAAAAACATTTGAAAATCAATTTTTCCCGTGGTATAATACAGGCAACGAGTAGCAGAGATGCGTAAGTCCAGTTTGGGCTTACGCATTATTTTTTTGCGTTTTTAGGAGGTTATATCAATGGAAAATCATGCATCCCCCTTGTCTGCCGAACCGGTCGGAAAGCTCATGGGCCGATACGCCGTGCCCTGTATTATTTCGCTGCTTGTGGGCGCACTGTACAACATTGTGGACCAGATCTTCATCGCCAACGCCGACTACCTCGGCTCCTACGGCAATGCCGCGAACACGGTCGTTTTCCCGCTTACGGTCATTGCGTTGGGCATTGCGGTGATGCTGGGTGACGGCTGCTGCGCCTTCGTCAGCCTGTCTCTGGGGGAGAACAAGCCGGAAAATGCCACCCACAGCGTCGGGAATGCTCTGGTGCTTTGCGTGATCAGCAGTGTTGCGCTGACGGCGGTGTATCTGATCTTTGCCGAGCCGATCCTGACGGCTTTCGGCGGACGGGTCAACGATGAGACCTTTGCGTTGTCCAGGGAGTATTTTTTCTGGATCGCCGTCGGCATTCCGTTCTATATGTTCGGGCAGGCGATGAATCCCATCATCCGCGCCGACGGAAATCCGCAATTTGCCATGCTTTCCACGCTGGCCGGTGCTGTGACCAATATCGTCCTCGATCCGATCTTTATTTTCGCCTGCCGGTGGGGGATGATGGGCGCCGCCGTCGCCACGGTGATCGGTCAGATCGTTACGGCGGCTCTTGCGGGCTGGTATCTGTTTCGCGCAAGGATCATCCGGCCACGCCGTGCGGATCTGAAGTTCCATGGGGAAATTGTCGGCCGGACGCTTTCGCTGGGTCTCTGCAGCTTTCTGGCGCAGATATCGCTGGTTGCGGCGATGATGGCCATCAACAATATGATCCGTCAATACGGCGCTGCGGACGTGATTTTCGGTCAGGCGGCGTATGCCCAGATCCCCCTGGCGGTGGTCGGGATCGTGATGAAATTCTTCCAGATCGTTATATCCGTGGTGATCGGCATGGCGGCGGGATGCATTCCCATCGTCGGCTTCAATATGGGCGCAAAGCGGTTCGACCGCGTCCGGGAACTGTTCACGCGGCTGCTTGTGGCGGAGGCCGCTGTCGGGACGGTCGCGCTCCTGATCGTCGAGCTGTTCCCCCGGGTGTTGATACAAATTTTCGGCGCCGCAAATGAGAGCGTGTATTACACCGACTTTGCGGTCAAGGCTTTTCGGCTGTACCTGTGCATGATTGTTTTGGCCTGCGTCAACAAGGCCACCTTCATTTTCATGCAGGCTATGGGTAAGGCTGTAGAGTCTACGCTCCTGTCCATGGTGCGGGAAATCGTATTCGGCGTCGGCTTCGCACTGCTGCTGCCCGTGTTTTTTGGACTGGACGGCGTGTTGTATTCCATGCCGGTGTCGGATATTTTGACCGCCGGGATCTCCGCCGTTCTGATCGTCCGCACCTATCGGCAGCTCTCGGCGGCGGCCAGCGAAACGGCGCGGCTCTGATCCTGCGGCGGCGTGCGCGGCCCGGAGGAGCGGCGATCGCGCCGCCGCCCGGGAGGCCTGCTCTGTCCGCAGGGTGGGACGAAAACGGCGAAGGTCGTTGATTTTCTTCGATGTTTGCGGTATAATCCCAGTGAGCGAATGTGATGAGGTGATAAAGCATAAACGCTCTTTCCAGAGAATAACGCCTGGCAGAACGAAGTGTTTCGGGAACCATAGTTTCTTGCTTATGTCAGTTGCAGAGAGGGCAAGGGATGGATTCTTTCGCTATTCGGCAACTGACATTGCCGTGACACTGGGAAACTGAAGGAATGATTTATGGAAAGATGTATGAAATGCGGTGCAACGATAGGAAACAACGGAAGCGAACTTTGCCCCGCTTGCATGAACAAACTGATGTACCCCAATGAAGGCGATTACTTCACACGCATAAAAAAGCAGGAGGAACAGCAAAAGAAGCAGCACACCGAATCGCAGACGATCCGGTATACCTTTACCGGATATTTCAAGAAGCATTGGTACAAGAACGGCAATCTGTACAGCGGCTATATGCAGGACGGCTACCGCCGCGGCCAGGGGAAATGGACCCGTGCGGAGGATAAATACACCTACGACGGCGACTGGCACATGAGCAAGCGTCACGGGCACGGCAAATAGGAAATGCCGGGGCAGTGGCGTTTTGAGGGCGAATTCTATGACAATAAGCGTAACGGCTACGGTAAGCTTATTTGCACCGACGGCGAAGTTTACGAGGGCGAGTGGCAGGACGACAAAAAACACGGACACGGCAAGAGAACCTTTGCCAGCGGAAGCCGATATGAGGGCGAATGGGCCGATGAGCTGCGTTCCGGGAAGGGCGTCTACTTCAACGCAAAGAGCGGCGTGACTTACGACGGAGAATGGAAGGACGGAAAGATGAACGGTCATGTCGTCGCGCACTACGCCGACGGCATCGTCTACGACGGATACTGCGTTGACAACGTGAAAACCGGCATCGGCAAAGAGATCGCCCCCGACGGCACGGTGACCCTCGGGCATTGGGAGGGCGACCGCTTCGTGGTCGATTCCGTTTCGCGGGGCGGGAATTCCGCGAATGCAGTGGCAGAGCGACCCGAGATTCCCGTTCATGCGCCACCCGCAGATAAGCTCTTGTCCAAGACTGAGGAAAAGGAATTCGACTTGTCCCCCGAAAGCCTTGCCGCGTTTATGCAGGGCGGCGCTGCCGCCGAAAGCGCGCCCGAGGCGGAGGCGGCCCCCGTCGCAGAGCTGATGCAGGATTTTCGGAAGCGGTTTCTTTACTTTGACCAGGCGCTTTACGGGATCGACCAAAACGGTGTGCTTCATGTTTCCAGCAGAATGAAGAAGAACCAAGAGGTTATCGCGGCCTGCAACGGTCGGAGCGGCGCTGCACAGCTTGCCTGTTACTGCTCTGAGAGTATCATTATTCTCGGCCGGGACGGAAAGGTCATCTTTGCCGACAGTATGTGGAAAAAGGGACTGCTTGCCAGCAAGGCCATCAAGGAGGCACTCCCTGAAATACAGAATTGGAGCGGGCTTTCCGCTGTTGCCTGCGGCAGCGGGCATTTTGTTGGACTGCGCACGGACGGAACCGTCGTCGGCGCGGGAAAAACCGGCTGTCAACTCGGGGAGCTGGCGGCGTGGGCGGACATAAAGGCCGTTGCCTGCAGCTATTCCGGCACGGTGGGCCTGCGTGAAGACGGCACAGTGGTTTCCTGCGGTTTTCTGGGGGCTGTGGCAAACGAGCTTGCCACCTGGACGGACATCATCGCCATCGCCTGCGGTGAACAGCACGTGGTGGGTCTGCGTCGAGATGGCACGGTGGTGGCCTGCGGCGAAAACGACAAGGGACAGTGCGATGTGGGCGGCTTCCGCAATGTTGGGATGATCTCGGCCAGCGTGCGGTGCACGGCGCTGGTCTTAAACGACGGTACGGTGAAGGCGCTGGGGAAATACAACGACAAGGGTCTCAGCTGCCCCGATATCGTCGCCGCCGCGTGCTTCAGCCTCGGTGCGATCATCACATTGGATAAAGACGGTTTCCTGCACGGAGATATGTCCGGCATCGACATGGACGATTTCAGAAAAAATTTTGCGTGGTGACTCAAAAGGCGGAGAAGTGACTTGCCGCTCACAACAAACTGAAACAGGAGCAAAGCTATGCGTGCGATCGGAATCAAGATACATAAGCCGGAGGGGGAATATGACCTTGGCGCAAGCAAGTTTTTCGGCGCTCCGGTGCTGCCTGCCGAATGGCTGAACAGGTTCTCGGACGATGTGATCTTTTTTGCGCAGCTCCGCCTTGCGGATATTGCGGAGCTTGACACGGAAAACAGGCTGCCCCACACAGGGTATCTGTATCTTTTCCTCGATGTGGAGATGATGTACGAGTATTCGGTGATGGCATATTATTATGACGGTGAGCCGTATGTTGTTGTCGACGATTTTAACGAGACCGAGCCGCGATTTGCACACCTGAACGAGGATTGGCTGATGTCGTTTGAGCCTGCCGACGATGCGGCGGACGGTATAAGGCTGTTCGGTATCCCCTCCTCCGGGTATGAGACGGATGAAGAGCTGCTGCTGCAATTTGACCCGATGGCGGCGGATACCCGCTTTCTCGACAATATCGACGGATACGCTTACTTTTTCTTTGAGAAGGATGGGCGTGGCATTGACGATATCAAGCTGGTGATCGACAGGTCTTGATAAAACACAAAAATATAAAATTCTGCTTGTGGGAAAGGACATCCTGTGCTATACTTGAACCCGGTGTTATGGCTTTTTCTTTCTGCGGGGAGGGAGTACGCCATGCTTAACGCAGCGGTAGGCAATTGAACGTCCCCCCAAACGGCTGGGTCATGCAGGCGGTATAGCGACCACGGACCGGTATGTGCACGCCACGACTGAATCTATAGATCCGGCTGTGCGGTCATGTGAGTCCAATAGGGTTTGTGCTATAAAAGCCCACGCATAAATGGCGTAAAAATGGCGTAAGCCCCAAACACCAATATGCGCAAACCCTTGATAAATCAAGACTTTTTAAGGAGATGTGGAGATAAATGAAATTAGGGATCGTCGGACTGCCCAACGTGGGCAAATCCACGCTGTTTAACGCCATCACCAACGCCGGGGCGCAGAGCGCCAATTTTCCGTTCTGCACCATCGACCCTAATGTGGGGGTGGTGGCGGTGCCGGATAAGCGGCTGAACCGCCTGCAGGAGATGTACACCGAGGGCAGCAAGGTGCCGCCCATCGTGCCGGCAGTGATTGAATTTGTGGACATCGCCGGACTGGTGAAGGGCGCCAGCAAGGGCGAGGGATTGGGCAACAAGTTCCTCGCCAATATCCGGGAGTGCGACGCCATCGTCCACGTGGTGCGCTGCTTTGAGAATCCCGATATTATCCATGTGGAGGGCAGCATCGACCCTCTGCGGGATATTGATACCATCGACATGGAGCTGATCCTCTCCGATCTGGAGATGGTGGAGCGCCGCATCGCCCGGGTGACCAAGGACCTCAAGGGGGACAAGAGCCTGCAAAAGGAGCTGGATTTCCTCCGCCGGGTGCAGGAAACGTTGGAAGCCGGTAAACCTGCCCGGTCGGTCGTCTGCGACGAGGACGAGCAGGGGATGCTGAACACCATGACCCTGCTCACCGCGAAACCCATCATCTATGCGGCGAATCTCAGCGAGGGCGATTTCTCCGGCGGCGAGCCGAAGAATAACCCCCACTATCAAAAGGTGGCGGCGCTGGCCGAGGAGCAAGGCGCCGAGGTGCTGCCCATCTGCGCCCAGATGGAGGCGGATATGGTGGATATGGACGAGGAGGAAAAGCAGCTGTTTTTAGCGGAGCTGGGGCTGGAGCATTCCGGTCTGGATCGGCTGATCCAAAAGAGCTATCATCTGCTGGGGCTGATCTCCTTCCTCACCGCCGGAGAAAAAGAGGTGCGCGCCTGGACGATCCACCGGGGCTGGACGGCGCCCAAAGCGGCGGGACGGATCCACACCGATTTCGAGCGGGGCTTTATCCGGGCGCAGGTGGTGGCATACAACGACCTGATGGAGTGCGGCAGTTTGGCGGCCGCCCGCGCCAAGGGTTTGGTGCGCACTGAGGGTAAGGAATACGTCATGCAGGACGGCGACGTGGTGGAATTTCTGTTCAATGTATGAGCGGGCATCCCACCGGGCAGAGGGTATACCCGGAATTTTATAGATAATAAAGCACGAGAAACCGGCAGCGACAGGGGGCGCTGCCGGTTTCTTGCGTCTCTTTGAACCGACGGATTTGCTTTATTGACAAATCTATGGGAATATGGTATGGTGAGGATGACAGAGATGCTTTGCGTGAAGTGTACAGGAGGGGAGTCCGGTGCGGCGTTGAGAGGTCCCATAGACCGGTTGGCCGGCGGAGATGCATGGTTGTGTATATCCGTGCGCAAAACTTTGTGATCGAGTTGACGTATGCAAGAGAGGTGGCAGACAATGAAACGAGCGGTTCTTTTATGCCTTTGTGCGGTCCTTGTCCTGGGTGCCGTAGCGGTCGGTTTGGTTGCAACGCGCCGTGGGTTCGATGAGAACTCCTTGATCCGACAGTCGGCGGCCGATGCCCACACGCTCCCCACGGCGGCGCCGGTGGATGAGGCGGATCCTTATCGGGAAGAGCGCATTTACTGGGAAATTGAAAAGGCGCAGGCTGCCCGGCCTGCCTACACCCTTTTGCAGGGGGAAACTATCTGCATCGACTCTACGGAGGTGCTGACCATCGCCGGAAAATATCAGCAGGAGGGGAAGGGCGAACCGTATGAAACGGCGCTGCGGTATGTGCTGGAGCGGGAGGCGCTGTATGCCGCCGCTGTTGATGCCGGGTATCGGGTCAGCGCGGCGGACACCGCCCGCCACCTGGCTGAAACGCGCCAGAGTTTTGCGGAGGCGTCCAACCGGGATGTATTCTGTGCCTATTTGGAGACGGTGGGGCTCAGCGAGGAGGCGTATTGGGCGCAGCAATTCCCGGTGATCCAAAAGGAGGACACCACCGCCGCCTATGTGGAGGCGGTCAAAGCGGAGAAGGGGCTGGATTCATTCACCTCCGAAGAGGATGCGGCGTGGAAAGAGAGCCGGTGGCAAACGCTGCGCGCCCGCATCATTGGGCGGCAGCTGCGTAAGGATAGGGTGCGGGTGGTTTCCTCTCAGACATAATTGCTTAACGGGCGGAATAAGAGGAGAAACGTGGAAACTTGGGTACGCCTTTTCGGATGCACCTTTTTCCGGGATACTTCAAGCAACAACAATCATGGGGGTGAACCAAATGATGAAAAAACTGTTGGCAGCGGCGGTTGTTTTTACCTTGGCGATGTGTATGCTTGCCTCCTGCGCGGCTCCCTCCGTTTCACCGGAGGAAAAGGCTATGATGAAAAAACTGCGCCAAATAAAATCGGACTGGACAGAGCAGCAGGTTCGTGAGCTGCTGGGTGAGCCCGACCGGTTTGGAGAGCGGAGCGTGGTTGCCGAAATTTTTTATACGGTCAGTCCCACGAAAGAAGCCGCCATTGCTTTTTGGAGCGAGGGTATCGAAATAACGGTTACCGATTCTGAAACCGGAGAAAAAACCGGTGTATTAAACGTTCCCATTATGGATGTAAGCGGGTGAGCGCCAAGCCCAAAGCACAAGAAAGACATCCGGTGTTTTTTTCGGGCGTATGACGCCTGTATTCGCAGAGACCACGGCCGCAGAGGTAGTTTCCGACAGCACCGCCGACGTTGTGGCTCTCGGCGAGGATGTGTCTCTGCGGGAGCCCAACGTCAAGTACCTCAACCTGTCGGACGGCACGGCGAAGGCTGTTGTGTATGCCGATGCGGTTCACTATCAGGAGGGAGATACCTGGGAGGAGATCGACAATTCTCTGACGGATGCGGTCCTTTTGGGGGACGGTGCCACCGGTCAGGTGCAGCGGCTGGATACCCTCACCGCCACCCAGCGGCTGACGCTGTCCCGGGAAGCGCGGACGGAGGGACAGGTGCGCTATGCCGACTATCTGGAGAATAACGCGAACGATTTCATCGTGCAGTTGCCCCGGGAACTGGCGCCGGAAAAGCCGGTCATGGTCCAGAATAAAGAGCATACGCTGCGGTTTGTGCCGCGGAATCTGACCGACAGCACCGCCCAGGTGACACAACCCACCGACCAGCCGGTGATGACCGCCGCCCTGTACGATTCTGCCCGCGAGGAACAGCAGGAACAGATGACCACAGTGACCGGTTATAAGTCGAAAGTGGAATACTCCGCGATCAGTGATCAGGTGGATCTGCGGTATTTTGTGGTCGGTCAGCGGCTGAAGGAGGATCTGCTGCTGCAGGAGCTGCCTCGGCAGACGGAGTTTTCCTTTGATTTTACCACCGATCTGCGTCCGGTGCTGAATGAGGACAACACCGTTTCTTTCCTGGATGCCCAGGATGACCTGATATTTATGGTGGAAGCCCCCGTATGTACGACATGGGGGACGGGTACAGTCGGGATATCACCGTGACGGTGGAGCCGACGGCGCAGGGATGCCGCTATACCCTCACGCCGGATCGGGAATGGCTGGAGGCGGAAGAGCGGGTGTATCCCGTGACGCTGGATCCCAGCGTCGTTACCACGCCGGACCCCCATTTTATTCAGGATACCGGTGTGCAGGAGAGCAATCCCGACACCAATTATTATATGATGGATCGGATCTATGTGGGCTTCGGCCCCAACCGCACCTAAGGGCGGATGTATTTTAATCTTTCCCAATGGCCGTCGGCAGAGGAGCTGAATGCAGAAACCATTACTTCTGCCTGGCTCGATATGTCTTACTATCAGCAGACCGATTGGCAAACAGGGAATGGCATCAATTTTGACGTGTATCGGGTAGATTCTGCGTGGAACAGTAATACGATTACTTGGAATAATCAAAATGACATTGGTGGAACTTGGATTTCGCGTGTATCTATCGACGATCATCGTCAAAAGATAACTGGGAAGGATTCATATAATGTTATAGAATTGGGTTCGGCGCCATTATATAAATTCTTCATCCGATTACGGAATTCGGGTACAGCCGCAAACCGTGTCCGTTTTTCTTAACCGCGTCTGTTATGTCAGCAGTGACTATTATGTAGACACCTCTCTGCGGCCAATCATCCACATTGGTTATATGGCGGGAAACGGAGAGGTTGCGGGACTGGTCAGCGGCGGAGTCTATTATTTGCGGAACGCAAACAGCGGAAGGTATTTGGATGTGCCGAATAGCAATACGGTAGACGGAACCGATCTAATTCAATATAATCTAAAGGGCGGTGCAAATCAACGATTCTATCTGATATATAATGCTTCGACACGGGATTATTCGCTATTTCCCGTTTGTGCGCCCAGTTCGGCAATCGAGGTTACAAATACAGCACCAGATAACTATGCGGTTGTTCAGATATGGACAAAGCCGTCATCCGGAGTCATGAATTCTCAGCGATTTAATATTGTAAAAAACGGCGACGGCTCTTACAGGCTGTTGTCGTATGCCAGTAAGTACACAAGGGCTGTTGTTGTATATGCCGCAAGTCAAGATAATGGGGCGACAATCGTTCAATATACGGACAATGGTTCGTCCAATGGATTCTGGTTTTTTGAGCCGGCTAATAAGACGATCAAAACTGGCACATTGGAGAATCGTAATTATAATAGGAGAAACGCGGCCGCATATGCAATTACGTATGCGGAGAGCCCAAATCCGGCCTATGAAAATTTGGTTGCTTCCGGAGGGGATTGTACGAATTTTGTTTCCCAATGTCTTTATGCCGGTGGAATGTCAAAGATTCCCAATACGGTTGTCTGGGCTGTTACCAGTAGGACTGATACGGAAAATTGGTTTTATCTGTCCGGACCGCTGAACGATTATAAAAGTGATTGGGTTTCACATACTTTTGCAAGCGCAAGTGCCTTTAACTTGCATTGGGGGCAAGTGAATCACAGGGCATATCAAACTGTTCAATATAACTCGGGAACAAGCAGCAAACCGGGATGTTGATTTTTTGCTATGGTATCTAAAAAAGGGTGATATAATACAGCTGTTCAATGCAAGCGGCGAAATTTATCACTCCATGATAGTTTATAATGATGATGTTTTCTGTGATGGTAAACACTATGGTGTAGAAGGCGAATGCGTGCATAGGGAGGAGAAGGAAATTCTATACGCGCAGCATACATCTAATCATCTGGAGGGCCATCTGCGAACACTTTTAGAGGTTTACGCAAACGCAAAGATAGTTTTTATAAAGATCAAAAAAGATATATAATGACCGATGAGAGGCACAATGATTTTAGGGGGGAGGCATGAATATGAAAGTGAAACATGGGAGAAGAATTGTTGTCGTATGCAGCGCAATCCTGTTGTTAGTGATTCCCTTGGGAACGGTGGCGTTGACCACGGATATATTCGGTGGGCGTGACCGTCCCCCGAGACTTATCGGGGTTGAACACGGTGATTTATCCTCGACATCTATTTGCGAAAATCCGATGGTGACCGTCGATGAAGGACGTCAGCAATTTTTGTTAGGATATTTGGATGGTTTCGTGAGAGAAGTTCCGGAGGACGCGAATTCTGCAGATGAAATCGCCCGAATAACCAGAAAGAACGAACAACTCAAAGCATACAGAAATTATGTGGCTGGAATAGCTTTTAAAACCATGCCGGAGACGGAATATAATCAGCATTATGAACATTTGGAAGGTATTATACATGAGTTGGTAAAATTGGAACCACCGCCTGCGCCTAGGGAACGGTTAACAAGAGAAGTTGGTTTCGCTCTGATGATTTTAGAACAAGAACTGGTTTTCAGCAAAGTAAATGGAGAAGCGTATGTTAAAGCAGAAAAATTGAATGTCCCGTTTCTGGAAGAGGTCATAGCGGATCTGAACTCGCTAAAAACTCAGGTAGCGAATGAGGAAGTTGAATTGACGCAATTACAGGATGCCTATGAAACTTGTCTGGAAAAAATGAAAGTCGCCAGTCCGTACAAGTACATTGTTGTCATAAAAAGATGTGAACAGTATGATGCAAAGGAAAGAGAATGGGAAGAGCGTCATAACGGATGATTATATTGATGACGGGAGCGAATTGCGTGAAGTTCGGTGTGCTTTAGCAATCAAACGAACGGGCGCTTGAGATCGGTAATAACGGAGCGTGGAAAAACGCGGGTATTGGGCGGAAAAACGACGGGCTCTCATGGGATGAAAATGCAGGCGCCCGGCAGCGACAGATGCGCTGCCGGGCGCCTGTTTTTCCCATTTTCAGACAAATTAATTATATACTTGACAAATATGGTAATTTATGGTATAACCAGAATGGCCAAAATAAATTGCGCAAAAAAGTCAGGAGGAGACGGCTATGTGACGCGGAAACAGTCCGAGAGGATATGCAACAGACAAAAGAAACCCACGAAAAAACAATTCAGAGTACAACCGTTTCTGAAACGGTGTATTGTTCCGTTTTGCTTGTCTCATTGCACGCAACACGGCGGTATGGCTGAGTCCATCGCCTGTCAAAAGGAGAAGGGCTCCCTCTTTTGAGTCGGAAAGCTTTGGCAGGTCGCGCGATTTGGCGGCAGATCGCCCGCCCGAAGGATATGGCGGCCATATTCCGGGCGAAGGGCAACCGAGCCGCCCGTATGAGCTTGGTCCGAAAAAACGGTTGTACCCCAATGGCTTTGTTTTACAGAATGAATGAAAAGGAGTTTTGAGATGAAAAAAGTTACACGCTGCTGCAGCTTTTTGCTGTGTTTCGCTCTGCTTTGTACGCCTGTATTCGCAGAGACCACGGCCGCAGAGGTAGTTTCCGACAGCACTGCCGACGTTGTGGCTCTCGGCGAGGATGTGTCTTTGCGGGAGCCCAACGTCAAGTACCTCAACCTGTCGGACGGCACGGCGAAGGCTGTTGTGTATGCCGATGCGGTTCACTATCAGGAGGGAGATACCTGGGAGGAGATCGACAATTCTCTGACGGATGCGGTCCTTTTGGGGGACGGTGCCACCGGTCAGGTGCAGCGGCTGGATACCCTCACCGCCACCCAGCGGCTGACGCTGTCCCGGGAAGCGCGGACGGAGGGACAGGTGCGCTATGCCGACTATCTGGAGAATAACGCGAACGATTTCATCGTGCAGTTGCCCCGGGAACTGGCGCCGGAAAAGCCGGTCATGGTCCAGAATAAAGAGCATACGCTGCGGTTTGTGCCGCGGAATCTGACCGACAGCACCGCCCAGGTGACACAACCCACCGACCAGCCGGTGATGACCGCCGCCCTGTACGATTCTGCCCGCGAGGAACAGCAGGAACAGATGACCACAGTGACCGGTTATAAGTCGAAAGTGGAATACTCCGCGATCAGTGATCAGGTGGATCTGCGGTATTTTGTGGTCGGTCAGCGGCTGAAGGAGGATCTGCTGCTGCAGGAGCTGCCTCGGCAGACGGAGTTTTCCTTTGATTTTACCACCGATCTGCGTCCGGTGCTGAATGAGGACAACACCGTTTCTTTCCTGGATGCCCAGGATGACCTGATATTTATGGTGGAAGCCCCCGTATGTACGACATGGGGGACGGGTACAGTCGGGATATCACCGTGACGGTGGAGCCGACGGCGCAGGGATGCCGCTATACCCTCACGCCGGATCGGGAATGGCTGGAGGCGGAAGAGCGGGTGTATCCCGTGACGCTGGATCCCAGCGTCGTTACCACGCCGGACCCCCATTTTATTCAGGATACCGGTGTGCAGGAGAGCAATCCCGACACCAATTATTATATGATGGATCGGATCTATGTGGGCTCCGGCCCCAATTCCACCCAGGGACGGCTGTTCCTGAAGCTGAACCGTTGGCCGTCGGTGAATACATTGAACGAGAATTCCATCTTGTATACCCTCCTTACACTGAATTATTATCCGAGAGCCGATTTCCAGACCGGGTACAACATCCGATTCCTGGTGCGTCGTCTGGAATCTGATTGGCAATCGAGTACCCTGACCTGGAACACTCAGAAAAACATCACAAGCTGGCCGATGTGCTATTATGACATCGGGGATCGCCGTAAGGTGGAAAAGCAGCGAGACGTGACCTATGTGAATGATTGGGTAAAGCGGCATTACAGGGATCCCTCCACGGATTATGGCATTCGCATACAGCCCGAAACCGTGACCAGCACGATCAACCGCGTGTGTTACATCAGCAGCGATTATGCGGCGGACTATTACGCGCATCCGTGGATCGAAATTGTGTACGATCCCGCTTACGCATGATTTTTTGCGGCTTTATCCGAAGATAGCTCTGTGGAGAGCATGAAACAGGAAGTCGCGAAAAAGCAGCTCATAGAAACACGGGTCTCCGACAAATTCGGAGACCCGTCAGTCTGTCAAAGAACCCATGCTTTCAAGAAGCGAGAGCATGGGTTTTCTTTGAAAATCGGGGAAACAGGGAGAAAAAGCAAGCGAAACAGGAGTGCTCCCAACTCC